>Ga0208624_1000087_pt1 | contig 48935 bp, 45 predicted proteins | sample Knorr_S23_td_DCM_FD_185607 | JGI IMG/M metagenome (GOLD analysis project Ga0208624, IMG submission 185607) | Marine microbial communities from Southern Atlantic Ocean transect - Knorr_S23_td_DCM_ad_71m_LV_A (SPAdes) (version 2) | ecosystem: Environmental > Aquatic > Marine > Oceanic | place... | reverse complement strand
GTACTCGCAACGAGGTGAGATCGTAACACGCAAAGATATGCCTCAGGATGCTATCTCATTATTACAGTGGCACGAGCGGAGGGAGTCTGTTTATCCAATGGTGGATGACCGCCGAGGGTTAAGCCGAGTGAGTAATGATGAGTTGATTCAAAGCTGTCATAAATATGGAGCTGATTACATGGTTTTGACACAGTTTTCTGAGGAGTCGCGAAACAGGTTCGATGGTGATTCCCGGGTCCGGAAGATGTTTCCGCCTGAGGGGAAGTTCTCTTATTACGCGGTCTTTAGGGTATACGGTTCGCAATGAGTGAAGGCTTGATAAGGTATTTGGTGGAGCGACTTAAAGATGAACTGCCAGGCGATGAGTCTCGGATGGCATTGGAACCACCGATGAGCTATGGTCGGCATCGAGGGCCAGCCCCCGACTATGCACGCCGTGCAGCAGTCATGCTGGTTTTACATCAGGGGAATTCAGGTGTGTCCGTACCCATGGTCCAGCGACGCAAGGACCTTGCCTATCATCCCGGAGAGATGGCATTTCCCGGCGGAGGTCTGGAGTTAGGGGAGACGTGGGCGGAGGCTGCGTTGCGTGAGTGTCAGGAAGAAATTGGTGTTGGTCCGGCGGCAATTCGCGTCTGTGGAATGTTAACTCCAATGTATGTGTTTGGCAGTTTTAATTTGGTCATGCCGATCATAGGCGTATCTACCGCTATGTCAGAGTATGTAATCGATCAGGGTGAGATTGAACGAGTAGTTGATGTGCCGCTCAATCAGGTGACTCCGGAAAATATACAAACCACCGCACGTGCCTTAGCAGGGGTTGATCGTGAAGTGCCTTGCTATGAGTTTGGAGAGGCGACGATTTGGGGAGCCAGTGCGATGATGCTGGCTGAGCTAAGTGGTTTAATGTCCGATTTCTGCGGTTAAGCAATTTAGCCTTAACCGGTATACTGGGGGATTAACTAATTCCTTTTCCTTGTAGATGTGGGTGAACCTCATGGCTTCGCGAATTGCAGTGATGGGTGCGACGGGCTATACAGCATTAGAACTGTTGAAATTGCTGGTGCGCCATCCCGACGCGGAGATTGTTTCACTTACAACCAGACAGGAAAATCGACCGCACGTCAGTGATGTCCATCCGGAATTAAGAGGACGGTTGGATCTGCATCTGGAAAAACTCGATTTGGAGAAATTAGCGGCAGAGGTTGACGTTGTCTTCAGTTGTCTTCCCCACGCGGCATCAGCAGAATCCGTAAAGCCACTCGTTGATCAGGGAGTGAAGGTGGTGGATTTCAGTGCAGATTACCGACTGCATGACAGAAACACGTATGAACAGTGGTACGGAACTGAACATGTCGATCCGGAACGAATAGGCAAGGTCCCTTATGGATTACCGGAATTGTATCGAGAAGAGATAAGGCGTGCTGAATTGGTGGCCAACCCAGGATGCTACCCTACATCCGCGATTCTTCCGCTTGCTCCACTAGTGAAAGCCGGTGTGATTAGTGGACAGGGGATCATTGTTGATTCGAAGAGTGGGGTCACTGGAGCTGGCCGGACTCCAAAGTTGCCATTCCATTATCCAGAGTGCAACGAGAGTATTAAAGCGTATGGCGTTGGGACTCATCGCCACGCACCTGAGATCGCACAGTTCATTTCTTCTGTGGGTGAGACGGAAGCAGACGTTGTGTTTACGCCTCATCTGGTTCCCATGAACCGTGGGATTCTGTCAACCTGTTATGTGCAACCGGTAGGCGATGCGTCGGCCAAGGACGCGATGGCTATTTTAGACGAACAGTATTCGGATGAGCCATTTATTCGAATGACACCCAGTCCTCCCGAAACGCGTGCCGTGGCGGGAACCAATTTTGTCGATATTCATGTCGCCGAGGCTGGTAGTCGTTTGGTTGTCCTGAGTTGTCTTGATAATGTCATCAAAGGAGCTTCGGGGGCTGCCGTTCAGAATTTTAACCTGATGTGTGGTTATGAAGAAACCACCGCATTGCTGTAAGGGATTGCAATGGACGAGAAATGGTTGCCCTTGGGTTTTCGCTGGTCCGGACACCATTGTGGACTCAAGTCTGATCCGCAAAAACCAGATTATTCACTTGTTGTGAGTGACCGTGATGCGGTTTGTGCGGGGGTCTACACTCAGAACTTGGTTTGTGCCGCGCCCGTCCTTTGGTGTCGGGAACGGACGCCCATGCAGTCGGCGCGTGTTATTGTCACCAATAGCGGAAATGCCAATGCCTGTACGGGCAGTCGCGGGAATGCTGATACGAAAGCGATGGCTGCTGACGTTGCAAGAGAGCTAGGTGTTGAAGCAGAGCAGGTATTGGTGATGTCGACCGGGATCATCGGTGAATTCCTGCCGATGGATAAACTCAAAGCGGCAGCCGTAGAAGGGGTTGGCCAGCTGGAGACCGGAGCTGAGGCGTTTCTGCGGTCCGCCAATGGAATTCTGACGACTGATCAAGGGCACAAGGTTGCTGGAACAATCGTGGAAACCAGTCAGGGGCCGATCCGTATCGCGACCATGGCTAAAGGGGCCGGAATGATTGGTCCCAATATGGCAACGATGCTGGCATCAGTTGTGACAGACGCTGGGATTTCAGAGGCAGATGCACAATCAATCTTGAAAGAGGCGGTAGATCAGAGTTTCAACTGTATTAGTGTTGAAGGGCACACGAGTACAAACGACACCGTCTTGTTGATGGCCAACGGTGCCGCGACTGACGGATTTCTTCAAGGTGAGGACTTGGGTCGGGTGCGATCAGCCGTTGTTGAGACTTTAATCACGTTGGCAAAGCAAATTCCTGCGGACGGAGAAGGTGCGGAACACCTCATTGAGGTCCGCGTCAATGGAGCGGCTTCTCGCGACGATGCTAAGCAAATTGCTGAGACAATCGCTGGGAGCAATTTAGTGAAGACTTGTGTGACGGGAAATGATCCCAATTGGGGGCGGATTGCGTCAGCCGCTGGGTACGCGGGGGTTCCTTTTGCGGTCTCTGGTTTTCGTTTGTTTTTGAATGAAATGCTGTTGTTCGAAGGGGGAGAACCCTGCGAGTTTAGCGCGAAAACAGTATCTGAATCGATGGCTAATGGCGATACCGTCAAGATTCGTGTCGAACTGCAGGAAGGATCAGAGTCCGCTTGTATTTGGACAAGTGACTTGACCACAGCGTATGTTGTTTTTAATTCGGATTACCACACTTAGTTAACTTTGGTTGAACAAATCCAGTTCTAGTGTTGTCGAAAAATCCAACGTGGGATAAATTGACAACGACGAAACAGAAGTCGCCGAAAGGCGATATGTTTGAGATAAGCAAATCTAAGCAAAATCAGCGATATTCTAGGAGTGATCAATGGCGACCGTATTGGATATGCCAGAAACAAGCGAAGAAGTTCAGGTGGTTGAAGAGTTCCCCGTTCTTACGGAGACTGTAGTTGCCAATCCATTGGAAAGTGCACCAGTCGCCGAGGCGGAAGACGAAGACGAGGGATTAGATTTCGATGATTTCGACGAAGACGATTTCGATGATGAGTTCGACGACGATTTCGAAGAAGAAGCCGAAGACGAATATGATGTTGTCGAGGAATTTGAAGATGACTTTGTCTTTGTGGACCCGGCTGAGAAAAAGAAAAACGAGGAATCTGAACAATCCACAGATGATGGCGGGGATCAGGAAATGGAATCAGACGACAAATAGTGTTTGATCCTATCGTCTTCCTTTTCGCACACACGCCGCATCACAAGTTCCCTCGATTCTATGTTTGAACCCTTACCAACTAACCCCAGTTTTCCGTCTCTCGAAGGCGAAATTTTAACCCGCTGGAAAGAGACAGCGGTCTATGAAAAGTCTTTGGCTAAACGGGCCGATGCGGAAAGGTTCGTATTCTACGAGGGTCCGCCTACAGCGAACGGCATGCCGCATCCAGGGCATTGCTTAACGCGGTCGATCAAAGATCTGTTTCCCCGCTATAAAACTATGCAGGGATTTCTCTGTGAACGTAAGGCTGGTTGGGATACGCATGGCCTGCCTGTCGAGGTGGAAGTTTGTAAAGAACTGGGTATCCACTCCAAAGAAGAAATTGAAGAATATGGAGTAGAGCCATTCATCCATCGTTGCCAGGAAAGCGTCTGGCGTTATATGCAGGAATGGGAAGCCTTGACGGAACGTCTGGGATTCTGGGTGAATTTGGACGATGCCTACGTCACCTATCATCAATCGTTCGTTGAGAGTGTTTGGTGGTCGCTCAAAAATCTTTTCGACCGTGGCTTGCTGTATCGCGGTCATAAGATTGTCTGGTGGTGGGCACAAGGTGGCACCGCGCTCAGCGCCGGTGAGGTAGGGCAGGGATACCGGGAAGTCGCCGATCCTAGTGTGTTCGTTGAATTTCCATTGGTAGGTAGCGAACAGGAGTCGCTATTGGTTTGGACGACGACCCCATGGACGCTTCCCAGTAATCAGTTTGCTGCCGTCCACGAAGAATTAACATACGCCAAAGTACGCGATAGTGAGACGGGAAGAATTCTGATTGTTGCAGAGTCGTTGGTTGAGAAGCTTGCCGGGCAATTCAAGAGAGAGTTGACGGTAGAGTCCACCTGCCCAGGGTCGGATTTGGTTGGAATGGAATATGAACCACCATTCGATTATTTCTATAAGTCACAGGGGCAGGATGTTGGTGCGTTATTAGATGGCGGTGACCAGAAATTGCAGTGGCGCGTAGTCGCCGCAGATTTTGTCACAACCGATAGTGGTACGGGCTTGGTTCATATGGCTCCGGCGTTCGGAGAGGCTGATTATGACGTGCTGGTCGAGGAGCAGCAGCGTTTTGTAGAAGGCCAAGGGCCGCAGCTGATCTGTGCTGTTGGTCCGGATGGTAAATTTACCGAAGTAGCCGGTAGTTATGCCGGTCGTTGGGTCAAAGAAGCTGACAAAGACATCAGTCGCGAGTTACGTGAAAAAGAGCGTTTGGTGTTGCTCGACCAATATTTACACGATTATCCGTTTTGCTGGCGAGCAGATGATGATCCGCTGATTCAGTATCCCAGAGAGAGCTGGTTTATTCGGACCACCGACTTTAAAGACGATATGCTAGCCAACAATCAGCAGATTAATTGGCTCCCGGAACATATCAAAGACGGCCGATTTGGAAACTTCCTCGAATCAAACGTCGATTGGGCGTTATCCCGAGAACGATTTTGGGGAACGCCGCTTCCAGTTTGGGTATGCAGTGAGACCGGGAAGATGGAGGCCATTGGGGCATACCAGGAACTGTTGGAAAAAGATGGCGTGGAGGGGCTGGATGTTTGGGAGCGCGCCAAGCAAGAGAATCCAGATCTGTCCGAACACTTAAAGGTACACAAGCCTTATATCGATGCCATTACGTATCGGTCGCCCTTTGCCGAGGGTGGGCGAATGCAGCGTGTCTCTGAGGTGATCGACTGTTGGTATGACTCGGGCGCGATGCCTTTCGCGCAATGGGGTTACCCGCATCAAAATAAGACTGAGTTTGAACAACAATTTCCGGCTGATTTCATTAGTGAAGCCTTAGATCAAACACGCGGATGGTTTTATAGCCAGTTGGCCATCAGCACCATGTTGTTTGGTGAAAATGGGGCAGAGAGCCAACAACGCTCAGGCTATCCCCACCCATATCGGAATTGCATTGTCCTGGGATTGATGCTGGGTGAAGACGGTAGGAAAATGTCCAAAAGCAAGCGGAATTATCGTGAGCCGAATGAGATTTTCGATAAGTACGGTGCCGATGCATTACGTTGGTACTTCTTTGCAAATCAGGCTCCATGGACGCCGATTCGCTACAAAGAACAATCGATTAAGGAAAGTATCCCAGAATTCCTGTTAAGGCTCTGGAACGTATTTAGCTTCTTTACGATCTATGCAAATATTGATGGTTTTGAACCGGAACTACGACTGTCAGGCAATGCAGGTGAATTGAATGCCGCGGACCTGGCCGAAGCAGAAGGCTATCGGCCTGTCGCTGAACGTGGAGAGCTTGATCGGTGGGTTTTATCTGAGTTGCACAGTACCATTGGGAATGTTGTTACTCGTATGGACGACTATGACAATTATGCTGCTGCATTAGCGTTGAATGACTTTGTAGATGCACTCAGTAATTGGTATGTTCGTCGTAGTCGGGATCGCTTCTGGGCCGCCGATAAGGTAAGCCCAGAGAAATTAGATGCCTATTGGACTCTTTATGAGTGTCTCACAACGTTAACCAAGGCAATTGCACCGTTTGTGCCTTTCTTAAGCGACTATATGTGGCAGGCACTCGCAGGTGTGTTCGGTGAACGTGCTCCTGAAAGCGTGCATCTTTGTGATTATCCAAAATCCGAAGAGAGCCTGATCGATGCAGGGTTATCAAGTCGGATGGCCACGTTGCGTGAGATCGCTAGCCTGGGCCGTAGTGCCCGAATGAACGAAAAGCTCAAAGTCAGACAGCCTCTACAAAAGGTTGAAGTGGTATTGGCGGATGACGCGAGTAAAGATTGGCTTGAATCACATGATGCGTTATTGCGTGAAGAGTTAAATGTGAAGCAAATTGACTACGTCACGGATGCCGATGAGTACATCGATTATCTGATTCAACCTAATTTTAAACGACTAGGTCCTCGAGTGGGTAAGTTGATACCACAGGTGAAATCTGTTTTGGGTGAGGCCAACGGCGCTGAATTATTGGCCCAACTAGAGTCGGCAGGCAAGGTCGTGATCGATGTGGCCGGGGAGCAGGTCGAGCTGGATACGGATGATATCCAGGTTCGTTTACAAGCGAAGGCCGGTTGGGCTGCTGCACAGGGTAAAAATTCGGTAGTAGTCTTAAATACGGAATTGACGGACGAGCTTATTCGAGAAGGCTACGCTCGTGATCTGATTCGGCTTATCCAGGATCGTCGTAAGGAAATGAATTGTGAGTTTACCGATCGGATTCAGGTGGCAATTGCCAGTGAATCGGACGTGTTAACAAAAACGCTAGAGGAACATGGCTCCTCGATTGCCATAGAGACTCTTGCTGAACAGGTGCAGCTTGGTGAGTTAGCCGGAGAAGGCGTCGAACGCAACGTTGGAGACGCGGACATTGTTTTGTACGTTGCCGTGACGGCCAACGAATCTGCGGAGTAGTTTAAAGATGGAGAGTCGGTTGTCGATTGCCGTTTGGATCTCAGGAGGCGGGACGACGCTGCGAAACTTGCTGGAGAAACAGCAAGCAGGCTTACTCAATCTCGAAATTTCTTTGGTGATCGCAAGCAAACCCAGTGCGGCAGGCCTTCAGTATGCAACGGCAGCCGGTATTCCCACGTTGGTTGTCAAAAAAAGTGAATACGAGACGGCGGAAGATTATAGCGAGGCGATGTTTCAACCGTGCCGCGATGCAGCAGTTGATTACGTCGTCATGGGCGGGTTTCTTAAACACGTACTAATTCCGGACGATTATGTTAACCGTGTGGTTAATATCCACCCAAGCCTCATTCCAGCGTTCTGTGGTCACGGTATGTATGGCCAGCATGTGCATCATGCCGTGATCGAATATGGCGCTAAATTGAGTGGATGCACGGTACACTTTGTGGACAATGAATTCGACCACGGGCCGATTATCCTTCAGCGAACTGTGCCGGTTCGCTCCGATGACGACGCATCTGATTTAGCCGCGCGCGTCTTCCAGGCAGAATGTGAAGCTTATCCAACTGTATTACAGTGGCTCTCTACCGGTAAAATAACTATCGAAGATCGCCAGGTCCGCATTTCATAATTCGCTTTCAGTAGGCAGACTCTCTGCCGGAATATGCCCTAAGACCGACTATTTGTCACGCAATCGCGTCTCTGTTTTGCGAGATCTTGGGTCGTAAAAAGCATCTAGAGCAGCTACAAAACCAGCAAATAACGGCTTTATGCGCAAAAGTGATCAAATACTACCAAAATATTGAGCGTATATGACCAAAACATGGTAGAACATGCGCATAATTAATCATATAGATGACCGAAATGTCTCGGTTGGCGGCGAAGATCGTCGTTGTTGGTAACTTGTTGCCTTAACCTGGCTGTGAACCATGGGCACTGAAGAACGAAGAAATCGATTATTAGAGTTAATTCGGCAGGATGGGTTCTCCACTTTGCCTAATTTAGCGAATTTGTTAAAAGTTTCCGGTTCGACCGTAAGGCGTGATCTAGGTTATCTGGAGAGGTTAGGAAATGTAAAGCGGACGCACGGAGGTGTGTTCTATACAGGTCCCAGCCCCAAACTAGCCCACTTTGACCATCGACAGCAGGTCCAATTCGGTCGCAAGCAAGCGATCGCGCGACTAGCCGCTTCGCTGATCGAGGATGGCGAGACACTTTTACTTGATGGTGGTAGCACGACCTATGAGCTGGCCAGCTTACTGATCGGACGTCCACTTCAGGTTGTTACTAATTCACTGCCGGTTGCAACACTCTTCACCTCTGGGGATGGTTCCGACCTGGTTTTAATTGGTGGCTATGTACATGGTCGCACCGGTGTTTCGGTGGGTCCCTATGCGAATTTAATGCTGGCTGAGCTTAATGTTCAACGGGCGATTATTAGTGTGGCGGGGATCACCGAAAGAGGGGTGTTCAACAGTAATTTGTTGCTGGTGGAGACTGAGCGAGCCATGTGCGAAGCAGCAGACACGGTGATGGTCGTTGCTGACAGCACTAAGTTCGGGCGTTCGAGCCTGGCATTGATGTGCGAATTGGAGAAACTCGATTCAATCGTGATTGATGACGGTATCTCCGACGAATGGATCAAGAGACTGGAAGAAGCGGGTGTCAAAGTGCATATCGCATCTACAGATAAAATGACAGAACTAAAAGGCAGGAATTAGATTGTGAGTGCGGAAATCGTATCAAATCCTACATCCTTAACAGGCGACCTCGACCACAAACTGGATCGTAGCGTGGTTGAGCAGATTGTGCGTCAATTGGTCAGTAATAACGGAACAATGGATCCGATCGCAGCGCAGCAGTCCACGCAATTGTCGACGGCCGACGGTCTGACTCCCTATCACAACGGTCAACCCGATTTAATCGTGAATGTCTCGGCGCGACATATTCACCTGTCCGATCGGGATGTCGAGATTCTGTTTGGGCCGGGCCATACTCTGACACCGATGAAATGGCTTTATCAGGATGGGTACTATGCCGCGGAAGAGACCCTGATGGTGGTCGGCCCGCGAAAACGGATGTTGCCCAACGTGCGTGTCTTGGGACCAACGCGGTCGGCGAGTCAGGTGGAGTTGGCTTATACCGATGCTGTCCAACTCGGGCTGGATATCCCTGTTCGTCACAGTGGAGATATTGCTGGTACGCCGGGTTGTGTCTTAGTGGGACCGGCAGGGGTAGTGCACTTGGATGAGGGAGTCATTCGGGCTGCTCGTCACGTGCATATGAATACGGCCGACCTTTCGTACTACGGTGTGGAAGACGGCGAAATGATGGACCTGCGGATTGAATCACCAGCTTGCTCGATGATCCTCGAAGACCTCAAGGTACGAGCGGACGATGCAGTGAAGCTGGAAGTACATATCGATACAGACGAAGGAAACGCCTGCAATTTAGCCGCCGCGTCCGGATTCGAATTAATGAAGAAACAACCGTGTGCCTGTCAGAACCACTGATTGGCCACAGATGTGAGAGAAGAGATTCTGAGAAATCAGGAGAAACGTAGATTGTTTTTGGAAGTCCGGTTTTTCACGGCTTATTGGAGCTGACCGGTTTCCGCGTCACTTTTACTTGGAGAGTAAGAAATGGCAACTGCTATGGAAGCGTTGGGCATGATCGAAGTAAAGGGCTTTGTAGCCCTGGTCGAAGCATCCGACGCAATGATGAAAGCAGCCAATGTTGATTTCCTTGGTTGGGATAAAGTTGGCTCTGGTTTAGTGAGCACATTCGTCACTGGCGATGTTGCTGCAGTAAAAGCCGCTACCGATGCCGGTGCGAATGCTGCAGGACGAGTTGGTGAAGTCGTAAGTGTTCAGGTTATTCCTCGTCCACATGCTGATGTTTCAAAGGTTATTAAACAACCTGCGAAAAAATCTGCTAAGAGCTCCTAGAGTTGGGCGAATCAGAGATTCTAAAACCTTATTCAAATTGAAGGAAACTTAACAATGCAAAGTGCAATTGGTTTAGTAGAAACTCGTGGCTTAATCGGGCTTGTCGAAGCGACAGACGCGATGAGCAAAGCTGCGAACGTTGAAGTTGTAAAGCGAGTGGATATCGGTGGTGGTCTTGTGACGACAATCGTTTCTGGCGATGTAGGTAGCGTGCGTGCGGCTGTAGAAGCTGGCTCAGGTGCTGCAAGTCAGATAGGTGAACTGATCTCCAGTCATGTCATTCCTCGTCCTGCTGAGGGACTGTCCGGAGCGTTCTTTAGCTAGACGCAATGACACTAGAGGAACGAAGGAAAGGATTCACAAAATGAAGATCTTAGTAGCCAATCTCGGTTCAACCAGTTTTAAGTATCGTCTATTCGACATGGACACTGAGGAGCAACTTGCTCGTGGTGGTGTCGAGAGGATCGGTGCAGAACAAAGCGAATGTTTTGTTGAAATTGGTGACAAGCGAAGCGAGCTAGTTCTTCAGGTGCCGGATCATAGTGTGGCTGTCAGGCAGTGCCTGGATCAGCTAACCGACTCGGAACATGGATGTATTGCCGATGCAAGTGAAGTTGCAGCAATTGGATTTAAAGCAGTCCACGGCGGCCGTTACAGCGGTGTTCAAAAAGTGACGCATGAAGTGCTTGATGCAATGGAGGAGATGAGCGGTGTTGCACCAGCTCATAATCCTCCTTACATCAGCGCTATGCGGCAGCTTGCCGATAAATTGCCGGAAATCCCATTAGTTGCGGCTTTCGAAACAGGATATCACCAAACGATCCCCGCTCGGAACAAAAACTATGCAATCCCGCGTGAGTGGGCGGAAGAGTTTCATGTGAAGAAATGGGGATTTCACGGAGCGAGTCATCGCTACATCGCTGGAAGAATGGCCGAAATTCTTGGTCGTGACAACCTGCGAGTGATTTCCTGTCACCTGGGTGGATCAAGCAGCCTTTGCGCAAGTCGTGACGGGCAAAGCGTGGCCACCACGATGGGTATGAGCCCTCAGTCGGGCTTGCCTCATAACAATCGGGTGGGTGATTTCGATCCATTTGCATTACCGGTGATTATGGAAAAAACAGGTCTGACTCTCTCGGAAGTACTTGAGCGGCTTGCCAGCCATAGTGGACTGGCAGGAGTAAGTGGTACGAGTGGAGATTGCCGTGACCTGGAGAACGCTGCTGCAGTAGGATCCGAAGATGCGCAATTGGGACTGGATATTTTTATCTCAGAAACGAGACGCCATCTTGGAGGCTTATTAGTGGAGTTAGGTGGTGCAGATGCCATCGTCTTTACCGGCGGAATTGGCGAAAACGGGCGTGAAGTGCGTCAAGCGGTTTGTTCCGATCTGTCAACGTTAGGCATTGAGCTGTGTGACACGGCCAACGGCAACGCTGACGGTGAAGCCAGGATCAGCAGTGAAGCGAGTGCTTGCGAGATTTGGGTCGTTCCGACGAACGAAGAGATTGTCGTGGCACGTCAAACGCAATCATTATTGGAAGGTAATTAGATGTTTGTAGCCAGAGTTACAGGTTCTGTTGTGGCCACCCAAAAGGTGGAATCCATGGTGGGACATAAGCTACTCGTTGTCGAGCCTTATCGGCTGGAAGCGAAGAAACGCGAAAGTCTGACAACAACCGGTCGGACCTTTGTGGCTGTCGATACACTTGGTGCCGGCGTGGACGATTTTGTGTTGTTGACGCAGGGTTCTAGTGCTCGCATGACCGAGGGCACAAGCAAACTTCCAATTGATGCAGTGGTGGTCGGAATCGTTGACCAGGTTCACGTCGACAACGGTTGTGTGTATCGACGAGAAAGTGGTGAATAGGTCCGTCTTTGAGAAACGTTTAACTGCAAGTGAGTAATGAAATGCAAATCAGTGAAACCCTAATACGCGATGTGGTCAGCCAGGTGCTGGCCGAAGTAGGCCGAGCCCCGGTTATTTCGGGTGGTAGTTTGGTTGGACGGCATGGTGTATTCCATGATGCGAATGAAGCCGTCCAGGCAGCGCGAGCATCGTTTGAACAGCTGCAGACGATGACCATCGAGGATCGTAAGAAGATCATCGGTCACATCCGCCGGATTTCCATCGAGCAATGTGTAGAGCTTGGCACGATGGAGATGAATGAAACGCAAATTGGACGCCTGGAACATAAAATCGATAAGCTCAAAACGCTTGGAATGTTATCACCAGGGGTTGAGTTTATGCGGAGTGAAGTGTTTTCCGGTGATCATGGATTGGCCGTGGTGGAACACGCACCGTTTGGCGTGATCGGAGCGATTACTCCTGTAACTCATTCATTGCCTACCATCACCGGAAATGCAGTGAGTATGATCGCGGCAGGTAATACGGTCGTTGTCAATCCTCATCCCAGCGGGAAGAAAGTGGCAGCCGAAGGAGTCCGTCGGTTCAATAAAGCAATTTATGAAGATTTGGGGATTGATAACCTGATCTGCGTCATGGCCGAGCCAACACTGGAGACAGCTGATATTATTTTCAAGCACCGTGATGTTGCTCTGATTTGTGTCACCGGCGGCCCAGCAGTCGCTCGGGCTGCACTTAATAGTGGCAAGCGAGCGGTTGTTGCCGGACCGGGAAATCCTCCAGTGGTGGTGGATGAAACGGCGGACTTGGATCGAGCCGCGCGTTCGATTATCCAGGGAGCAGCGTTTGATAATAACTTACTTTGTATCGCAGAGAAGGAAGTATTCGTTGTTAATTCGGTATTCGACCAAATGATGGATGCGATGGCTCGTGCTGGTGCGGCACGGCTAAACGGATCGCAGGTAGATCAGTTGACAGCCAAGGCAATCGTTCAGGTCGGTGATGACAACCATGATGCTCCGTCTAAAGATTATTTGGGAAAAGATGCATCCGTGCTTGCTCAGGCAGCTGGCTTAAGTGTCGCCGCTGACACGGAACTCTTGTTCGGCGAAACAGATCAGCACCATCCTTTTGTCACCGTGGAACAGATGATGCCATTCGTGCCATTCGTGCGAGTACGCGATGTGGATGAGGGTATCGCCATGGCAAAACATTACGAACATGGCTTTCGGCATACGGCCATCATTCATTCGAACAATGTTACGAATATGACCAAGATGGCCAAAGCATTGGATACCACCATCTTCGTGAAGAATGGGCCTTGCATGGCAGGGTTGGGCCTGGGAGGCGAAGGTTATCTTTCGTTCTCAATCGCTGGTCCTACCGGGGAAGGAGTTACGACTCCCCTTACCTTTACGAGGGAACGCAGATGCTCTCTCATCGACAACTTACATGTGTTGGGACGATAGGGGCAAACAGCATGCAAGTGGCCAGTGTAATAGGGACAGCCGTATCAACCATCAAACATCAGTCCATGGTGGGATCGAAATTGTTGGTAGTGCAGCCTTACCTCACCGACGGAAAAACGCCAGATGGCTTCCCGCTGTTGGCATTGGATACCGTAGGCGCCGGAAAAGGAGACACTGTGATTATTACTTCGGACGGAAAAGCTATGCGTGAAGCACTTCAGGCAGACGCGACCCCGGCTCGGTGGTCTGTGGCAGGTATTAAGGACTAATGCTCAATCAAGATCAACTTGAAGATGTGATTAACGAAGTGGTGGACCGCATCGTTAATCAATTCGAGAAAGACAACGGATCTGCCACGCCAGGCCTTGTCTTGAACGAAAGGGTGATCACCACTGCGCAAATCCCCCAGGGGTTGAGCCAAGGTGATGAAGTGATCATCCGACCCAAGGCAGTTGTTACTCCAGCAGCAATCGATCTTTTCAAGGTTCGAGGCGTTGGGGTAAAGCGAATGCCTGTGGCGGCAACAACACCCGCTGTCATGAAAGATAAACGGCAGTTTATCGTCGTTGGCGGCGACCTGCCAGAGTCGTTAAAAGCCACACGATTGTTAGCGGAATTTCCAGAGATAGTCCAATTCGACTGTGTGGTTGAAGCAGGTCGAAATATTACCGAATTCAGTCGCCAAGGCAGTCGCACGATTGTCTTGACCGACTCACCGGAAATCGCGGTGGTCGCCATGAGTAGGCTCCCAAGTCTACGCACGGTTGAGTTCAATATTGAGCAGGGCATGGAAGCGATGGAACGACGTTGTACGTCGGTCGCTGCGAATGTGCTGGTCGTCGATCGCGAAGACGTTGGTAATTGGCGTTTGCCCGCAATCACAAAGAAGTTCTTTGAACTTCAGTATGCGGCGATTCCCGCCTGGCTCTAGTCAGGAATGAATCCAAAAACGAATCAAATAACTTAGAAACAGGAGATAGGCATGAGATTAGCGAAAGTGATCGGCACAGTAACGCTCAATCAGTGCACCCAAGAATTTGAAGGAGCCACCTTGAAAGCGGTTGTTCCAATGAATCTTGAGGAACTCCGACAAGAGAATACCGATTCCACAGACTTTTTGGTTTTGTGGGATGAGTTAGGCACGCGCAATGGTGATGTCGTCGCACTCAGTGAAGGCGGCGAAGCGGCTCAACCATTCAGACCGGCAATCAAACCGGTCGATGCCTATAACGCCGCGATATTAGACGAAATTAATCTGAGTTGAAACGCTGTTGCTATAAAGGAGAAACGTAACAATGGCAAACGTATTTAAGGTAAAGCAGGATATCTGCGACATCGGTCGTAGAATCTACAATAAGGGATTCGCCGCCGCGAATGATGGTAACATCACCGTTCGTGTTAGCGATAACGAAGTACTTTGCACTCCCACCATGCACTCGAAAGGATTTCTGACTCCGGACGATATTTGCACAATTGATATGGATGGGAATCAAACAGCAGGGCGCAAGAAACGCTCCAGCGAGGCACTGCTTCATCTCGAGATTTATAAGGCTCGTCCTGAAATCAAGAGTGTTGTTCACTGCCATCCGCCACACGCCACGGCTTTTGCGATTGCTCGGGAACCAATTCCGCAATGTGTTCTGCCGGAAGTGGAAATATTCCTAGGTGACGTACCAATTACTCGTTATGAAACACCTGGTGGAAAAGCTTTTGCCGAAACGATCTTACCGTTTGTAAACCAAACCAATGTCATCGTGTTGGCAAATCACGGAACCGTAAGCTACGGGGAAGACGTTGAGCAGGCATATTGGTGGACTGAGATCTTGGACGCTTATTGCCGAATGCTGATGCTTGCAAAAGGCTTGGGGAATATCAGCTATTTCACTGAAGATAAGCAACGCGAATTGCTTGAGCTTAAAGCAAAGCTCGGGTTTTCGGATCCGCGAAACGAAGACTACGCAGATTGTGATATGTGTGCAAACACGGTCTTCAAAGACAGTTGGGAAAACTCCGGTGTCGAACGACGTACCTTTAACGCTCCGCCCGCAATGGGAGGATTCGCAGGCTCAGCACCTGCCGTGAACAATGCTCCGGCTGCGGATCAGGAACAGTTGATCCAGATGATCACCGAACGAGTGATGTCTGCTCTGGCAAGCCAGGGAGCAAAGGCATCGGCGTAAGCTCGATTACATACAAGGAACAGAAAAATGAAAGTTAGTATTATTGGAGCCGGTGGGCTCGTCGGATCAAGTGCCGCATTTGCTTTGCAGTGCGGAGGAGTCGTTCGTGAAATCGCGTTGCTTGACGTCAATCTGGAAGCTGCTCAAGGACAGGCTTTGGATATCCTGCATGGTGGTCCGAGTACAGCCGATCAGATAATTGTGGCCGGTGGTTACGAACATGTCGCCGATAGCGATGTGATTTGCATTACAGCCGGATTGCGTCGAAAGCCTGATGAGAGCCGACTTGACCTTATCAATCGGAATACGGATCTGTTTGTTTCCATCCTCGATGAAATTAAACGCGTTGGCGTGAAACAGGATGCCATTGTCTTTGTTGTTTCGAACCCCGTAGACATTTTGACTTATGTGGCTGCGGACCGAATGGGATTGCCCAACCACCAGGTCATTGGCCTGGGTACGCAGCTTGATACCATTCGCTTTCGCAGCCTGATTGCACAACAGCTTCAGGTACCACCTACTCAGATGTCGGCCCTGATTCTTGGCGAGCATGGTGAAAGTATGGTTCCGATTTGGTCGAGTGCTACGATCGGCGGTTTGCCTTTGGATAAACATCCAGCCTGGCAACCCAATCTAGTGAATGAGTTGTTCACTAGGACCCGAGGTAGTGGTGCCGAAGTGATTCGTAAGAAAGGCGGAGCAGGGTTCGCCGTAGGTATCGCAATCCGTGATGTGATTGAATCCATTGTGTTGGACAGCCAACGCATTCTGCCGATTTCCAGCGTCCAGCAGGGTGCCTATGGTATCCGTGATGTGGCTTTGTCTGTTCCCACAATTGTTGGGCGACAGGGAGTCGTCGATCGGCTTGAAATCGAGTTGTGGCCGAAAGAAGTCCAGGGCCTGCGTAACAGTGGTAATGTACTGCGTCAGACGGTCAATACTGTGCTCGAACGCATAGGTCGTGGCTAAATAGAATACGTTTCTCCGGGCAGGGGTTAGAGCCAACTGGGTTCTGGCCCCTGCCTTTTTTTATGGATAGGAAAAGGGGATTCGTGTTATGGCCTTGGCATTTTCTCGGTGAGCGATTCTTCCCGAAAACGTGGAGTGGATTCGGCAGTGCCCAAGTGGGTGATGAATCTTCGTGCTAGTAATCCAACTTTTTCGAGGCCCTCGATGTCGATGGTTTCCGGATCGTCTTCTGGTTTGTGGTATTCCTTGTGTAATCCCGTGTGAAACATGAATCCTGGAATCTTCTGGTTAATGAAAGGCCAGTGATCGCTGTTGGCGACCATTGTCCAAACATAATCGAGCTTGATATTAATACCTTCGTTCAATTGATTCATGATTGGCTTTAAGCCGTGGACGCTTCGATGCCCTTGTAACTCAAGAGTGTCACCGTCGAGTCTACCCACCATATCGATATTCACCTTAAACACAATTCGGGAAACATCGACGGTTGGATTTTCCATCCAATGTTTTGAGCCAATTAATCCCTGTTCTTCGCTATCCCAAAAACATACTAATAACGAGCGCTTTAGCCGGTTTTTGTTCTTCGAGAAGTGCTTAACGAGTTCCAATACAGTTGCTGTACCACTGGCATTGTCATCGGCGCCGTTATGAATCGGTCCGGAGTTCCTGTTCTTTCCAAAACCGACATGATCGTAGTGAGCCCCGACTGCAATCAATTGTTTTGATAACTCAGGATCACTTCCTGAAATGATTCCAAAAATATTGCGACAGTTTGGGTATACCTTGGTGAACAATTGGAAATAGCTGCCGTCACCAGCTGGCTTGACATCATGGTCGGCAAGAATCTTCGTTATGTAATTGGCGGCAGCGTAACCGCCCGTGGACCCGGCCCGGCGTCCTTCGAAAGTGTCAGCGGCAATTGTTTCAATGTGACGAAAAGTCGCTTCACCCAGTTTTCGTTGAGCCTGCAGGTTACTCAGCAGGATGAAAACGAGTAGTACAGAGACGGTTAGTCGGTTGAGCATAGGAAGTTTTCTCGAGAAACAATTGTTGTTAGTATCCTGTGAGTGTACCGCATATGATCGTAAGGAAGTACCCATACTATGTCAGTATTCGGTTAGTTGTGGCTCCGTATTGAAACGTCTAAAATAGGCTCTTAGTTGTACACATAAACTAAGGGCGAAAGCCGATCATCTGATAGATAGAGGAAAGCATCATGGCGACGATTCAAGGGCAGGAACTTTGCTCAAAAGTAGAGGCATTTTTGGCCAGTGGCCCGCTTAAAGGCTGGGTAGGTGGTAAGGGTGTTGAAGCTGCTAGTGGCAGTACATTTACAACCCACGATCCAGGCAGTGGGGAGGTACTGGCCGAAGTGTTCAGCTTCCAAAAAGAAGACGTAGATGCAGCCGTAAATGTGGCCAATGAAGCGTTTAAGAATTCAGGCTGGGCATCAATGCCCGTGAACGAAAGAAGCGCCATCCTGCATCGCTTAGCGGATGTTGTTGAACAGCAAATCGAAACTATTTCACAAATTGAGTCGCTGGACTGCGGAAAGATTCTGGAGCAGGCTCGGGGCGATGTACAAAACTTCATCGACACAACTCGATATTTTGCTGATTTGGCATTGAATATCGAACGTCGCACCGTTCTGGCAGTTAAGAATCACGAAGCCGCCGTGGTACGACACCCCTGGGGCCCATGTGGGTTCATCATCCCATGGAACTTCCCGTTCCTGCTTTTAGGCTGGGGGATCGCGCCGGCGTTGGCGGCTGGTAACACCGTTGTGGTGAAACCTGCAGAAGATACGCCATTGTCAACACTCTACTTGGCACAGCTTGCCACGGAAGCTGGTGTGCCCGATGGCGTGATCAACATTGTTCCCGGACTTGGGGAAACCGCTGGAAAGGCTGTCTCGGAGAATCCGGACTTCTGCCGCATGTCGTTCACCGGTTCTCCAGAAGTAGGGCGATTGGTTGCTGCTGCTAGCGGTGCGAATCTCACTCCAGTGAAACTTGAACTTGGCGGCAAAGGAGCCGCGGTTGTCTTTGACGATTGTGATATGGACTTTACGACAGACGGTTTAGTCGGCGCGATCACTTTCCACACGGGTCAGGTGTGTTGCGACGCCACTCGCTGGTTAGTTCATAAGAACATCTATGACGAATTCGTGGGTAAGGTCAAAGAGAAGATGGAAGCAGTATCAATTGGTCACCCCTTAGGGGCTTCCACTCAAATGGGACCTGTGGTCAATGCGAAACAAAAGGAACGGGTGCTGGGTTATCTTGAAAAAGGTGTAGCCGGGGGTGCAGATCTTGTGCTGGAAGGTGGTGCCGCCAGCGTCGATGGATGCGACGGTGGACACTACGTTAAACCGGCTCTGTTAGCCGGTTCGCTCGACAATGTAGCCGCCGTTGAAGAAATCTTTGGACCGGTAGCCTATCTGGCTCCGTTTGAATCCGAGGAAGAAGGTATTCGTCTTGCCAATAGTACCGATTACGGGCTGGCTAATAGTGTATGGTCGCAGGATTTGGCGAAATGCCAACGAGTTGCCGAAGCGTTTGAGGCTGGAAATGGTTGGATCAATTCCCATAACGTTATTGTCCATGGCGTTCCTTACGGCGGTGTTAAGAAAAGTGGTATGGGTGGCGGAGTAGTTTCGATCGAAACGCTGTTGGATTACTATCGTAACATTTCTGTGATTCGCCCACTCTAAGCCTTTGTGTTTTTGCGAATGTGCCTAAGCCGTTGGTGTCGTCTTATTGCAAGATGATACCAACGGCGTATCACGCTTTAGTTCACGCGGTTTTCTTTTCCGTAGAAGATTTGCAAGGTAACGGCAGTGGACCTCCGGACGTCATGAGTTCGATGTAATTAAGCGTTCCTGGCTTGGACCGCTGTCAATCGAGGTTTTTATATGTCCATGGATAGAGAACCTAAGGCCCCAACGGTACGTTGCAGCGAATGTGGTGTGTTGATTAGTAAAACGGATGGCATCTGTTCAAAATGCGGTGCCGCCATCGACAATCCCTATGCAACGCCTGTAACTGATATTGTTGATCACGATTCCGGCTCAACGATCAAACCTGATTTGGGTCTACGGATTCTTTTGCCTGTAGGTAGATCTGGATATGCCATCGCATCTGGCTACTTTGGACTGTTAAGCGTGCTGATACTGCCTGGTCCGTTAGCTCTATTGTTTGGTATATTAGCCATCCGCGATATTAAACGTCATTCACATAAAACCGGGATGGGCCGAGCGATTTTTGGAATTTTATTTGGTGGGATTGCAACGCTCGTGCTGCTGCTCATTGTAGTAATGCAAATCACAAGGAGTCGTTAACTCGTGCTATCGAAGTGCAGCCAGAGTTTCCAAAGGTTAAAAAATCCCACCGGATACTTTCCCATGGAAACCTTCTTTTTTTCATCGGCAAGCCGTGGGTAGTTGCATCCGGGGCGGTCGACAGAAGCGTCGCGAATATTTCCCTTGTCTATGGTTCAATGATCGGGCCCAGACGGCACTGTCTTGCCGAGTCCACAGACCGGATAACAAATCGTGACTATTTCATTAGATGCGGGGTTGGCGGTTTGGGAATTAAAAAGATAGTTCGTCGTTCAAACGCAATTAAACGAATAGATGCGAATAGCAATTTGCTGGGCAACCCGTCAGGCAGTCAAAATAACGGAAATTCGCCTACTAATGGCCAATGGGCTTTTGATAAAATAAAGTACATTGTTTTTAATTCGCATTACAGGAAAGCGTAAACAGTCGATGGCCATACAATTAATTGACAGACGTGAAATGATGCGTATTGGCGGCCTTACATTGGGTGGTTTGGGCTTAGCCGACTTGGTAAAGGCCGCACCGGCTCCTTCAAAATTGGGAACGTCATTCGGCCGAGCCAAGAACATCATTTTCCTCTATCTGTGCGGTGGCCCTCCTCAGCACGAGACGTTTGACCCTAAACCTGACGCACCAACGGAGATCCGTGGTCCATTCAACCCGATTCAAACGAATATTCCAGGGATCCAGTTTTCCGAATTGCTGCCTCGAACAGCTGCAATGGCCGATAAGATTGCAGTCATTCGATCGATGTCGACAGACGACAATATTCATTCAAGCAGCGGCCATTGGGTTTTAACGGGTTATAAATATCAGGGGCCAAATGCTCGTACGATCCAAAAGAGTGACTGGCCATTCTACGGTTCGATTATTAAACGATACAAACCCAGCGAAACCATGCCGGGGCTTAGTTCTCTCGTTATCCCAGATTACGTACGACAAAACGAAAATGTAACCCCCGCAGGTCAATTGGGTGGTTTAATGGGTCCGCAGTGGGCGCCGGAACATTTCGTGGGCGACCCTTCTAGGCCTGACTACAAAATTGAAGGCTTTGAACCTCTTGGAATCACCCTTGATCGAATGAAAGGACGTAGATCGCTACAGGAAAAGTTGGAAGATCGTTTGCGAAATGCTGACGCGAGCAAAGCCGTCGATACACTTTCGACTTACCAACAGCAGGCATTTGAGCTAATGACGTCGGGGCAAGCCCGGAATGCGTTTAATGTTCAGGAAGAGCCGGAACACGTTCGAGACAGATATGGACGTAATCGATGGGGGCAATGTGTGCTGTTGGCCCGACGTTTAATTGAATCAGGGGTACGATTAGTCCATGTGAACTGGCCACGAGAACCTGGCGACAACGCGTCAGATAATCCGCTTTGGGATACCCACGCTCAAAATGCTGATCGACTCGAGGATGTGCTTTGTCCAATATTTGATGTTGGTTACACGGCGTTAATAGAAGATCTGGAGCAGCGTGGCTTACTCGACGAAACACTCGTTGTGGCGATCGGCGAATTTGGTCGCACGCCAAAAATCAATGCTAAAGGTGGACGTGATCACTGGGGTCCAGTCTTTAGTGCTACGCTTGCAGGCGCCGGCATCAGCGGCGGTCAGGTTTATGGAAGTTCCGATGCTCACGGAGCCTACCCGAAAACGGACAAAGTCGATCCGGGGCATCTGACTTCGACGATTTTCCATCTCGCAGGACTGGATTACCTTGGCACATTTACCGATCCTGCCGGAAGGGAGCTTGCCTTTTCGAAACAGCCTGCTTTGTTGTCATTGCTTGGTGACCAGCCGGCGACGGCTGAACGCTGCGAGTGTACTGGTGATGTTGCTCGTGTACCGGATTTTGATGAAAAAATGATGATTCGTCAGACCTCGTTTGAAGGTCGACAGGTGTTACAGCCCGCTAGTACTCCATCCCGTCCAAAGGGATGGCGGTTCATAAATACGAAAACCTTTAGTGCAGAAATTCAACAGGCAGGAACGCTTGGAAAGCTTTCAGTGGATCAGCATTTGGTCCTTAGAAGTTCCCAGGGTGATCTGCCAGGTTCTGGCTCGCTGGTTGGGCAGGAAGTTCGCAGTCCGTTTCCGGGAACTTACCGGTTGCACGCTAGTGTTATTGCGGAAGCAATTCCTGAGACGGGGCAGCAGTTTTTGGAGAAGTACTCGTGCCATCTCGTGTTCTTTGAATTCACGGAAAAGGCAAAGCAAATTGACAAGCGGAAAGTAACCGGTGAAGTAGAATTCGTGCCCGAATTCGTAACGGCTGATACGGAACAGTTTCAGGCGGTTGAGGTCACTAAGGCATTTATGGTTCCGCGAGGAAACTTCTCCTTCGGGCTTGGAATGGGAGTGGGCGTGGAGATACGTCAAAAACCAGGTACCGGCGAAGGAGTACTTGCCGGCCAATTCAAACTGCATGTCCTTAACCTCGATCTCGACTTTGTTGGGAAAGAGCGAGACCTGGATGTTGTCGTCTAAATTGAGGTTAGTGAATTTGCTAAGTGGTAGCAGATTGCGTTTAGGCGGATCCTATTCCTAGGATGCAAATTTGCTTCTCGACGCCCACGAGGGGCATAGGGCCATCAGGCAATAGCTACGGGGCTAATTAAATTAAACGCCAGGTGTCTTTGCGTGTGCCTGCTGCGGGAAGTCGAAAGTCAGGACGAGCGGATCGGAACCGGTGTTTTCAACTTCCACTCCACCGGCTGCTAAGGCCGCCTGAGTTATAAAACCGATTTCGGGATAAATTTTTCCCAACATCATATCTTGGTGGTAATTAATCTCTAGCTTGCCAACACGTCCGGTTCCACCATTGGTGTGGAATAGGGTAGGGCATTCCGGACGGAAGATTGTTTTAGCACCTGGCTCGACGGTGAGTCGTAGTATGGAGCATTTTTGGTCACCAAGAAAGTCTCCATATACAATCCACTTTGCATTGACGCCGTTGTCGGTGAACTCTTCCGCAACGATGGCTGGTCGTGCGTTCTTCTGGACAAAATCCGGATCCTGATTCGCAGCAAAATCAAACTTTTCTACAAGGTAGTCCCAGTCTTCGTGGCGGTCTTTGGGATAGTCTTCTTCTCGACAGGCATAAAATGCATCGGCAGCACCAATACGCCCGTCCAGTGTAAGGTCTTCCGCCAAAAAGTGTTCATCCATCGTGACGTGGAGTTCATGAGTGCAAAGATCAGTGGGGGAATGTAAAACGCCGTTCGGCATCACAAAACCGTTATCAAGTTGCATCATTACGTGGGGCGCGAGGTGCCGGATTCCGTTGTATTCTCCCTGGCCGAACCGTTTCATGCAGTCAAGGAATTGATCTTTAGTGACAAATGAGTATAGCCCCATCGCTGTCGTATGGTAATGTGAGGCACTGACGCCGGGGTTGTCAAACGAGTTGATGTCGTAGACTTCCCATTTGGTCCAGTGGAGGTGATCGGGAATAGGGTTAAGGTTGTCGAACTTTTTCGAAACAATTGGCCAGGTTGCCTTGCCAAATAACGACTTTGAAAACTCCGTAACCTTTTCCCCCATCACGGCGTTGGGATTGCTGGCGATTAGATCCTGCAGGGAGATAACTTGTCCATTCGGAGTCAAAACGTGAGATTCACCTTCTCGAAAGGGAGCCTTCTGTGTACGTGAGTCGATAACGCCAGTGACGATCGGTACGGTGCAGCCCATCCATAGTTCATCGAGTCCTGTTCCGTTCATGTAATCAGGGTAGTAGGATTCCTCGTGAAGACGCAGGCGTCTCCCAGGTGTACAGAAAGTCCGTCCGGCGTACCGATGGATTAGCTGCAACACGCCCCCATTGGCGTTCAGGCATTCATCCAGAATTGAGTCAGCTCCGCCGCTTCCGTCGATTACATCGTGTTCTGGGTATTCGTGGAGTTTATCGGAGAGAATTGACGCCGGATTTGTCATAGTTGATTCACCTCAATGTGAGTTAGACGAAGCGATTGCTCCCAAAAGTTGGATAGCCCTTGGATGGAAATCTGGTAGGGACAGCCCAGCGAATATGGCAGTAAAGCGATTCGTTGAATTCTGTCGCGAATTTGGAGTTTAGCAAAAAGAAAGACACATGGGAATAACCAACAGGTGACAGTCTGAAGAAGTTCGAACGTTACCGAAACTCCCCAACGAATTACTTGAAAGACGGGAAGATCGCGGAGTTCGGCGGGGTGCCTTGGTAGCGAATAACTCCGTAAGGCAACATGGCGAACGGGTGAGGGTCATTGCGATAGAATTTCCCAGTTCCTTCCACGCGAAGGATACCAGGACGATTTGCATGATCCACAAAACCTAATTATCTACGGTATGAATGAGCTTCCTCCAATAGTGGGGATTCGCCAGAAACAGGGCGGAATTGATCGGCACTTTCAACAATAATGACCCCAACGATGAAGAGAACGAAGGTAGTTCACTATTGGAATCATTTGTACATATTCATTGTCTGTCTGATTTGTGTCCTTTGGCATTATTTAGTCTTAGCCTCGGCGAGCCATTTAACTACTGTCGGAATTAAGTGGTGTAGGCCATCGGTCAGTTCCGGATGAGCGCTAAAACAGAAGACTTTGCCTTTTCCGTACTCGCCTCGAACGGCGGCAGAAGTGCCTTTCATAATGCCACTTGGCGCTCCATTTTTCGCAATTTCCGATGCGTAAATGGCGAGGCTTTCGTAATTAGGAGTTTTTGGGTCATCCCACTCACGTCGGACAAGTAGCGGGCCCTGCCCATAGTAAATGTCCAACGTAGAGTCCTTCGCTCGAAATAGCTTTTGACCTGATGGTGAGAGAGTGACTTGGACCATGCCGGTTCCACGTGCCCAGTGTTTTCGGTCCAGAACTTTGGCATCGATCAGGTTCAGTGACCATGTATAGTCATTGGTGGCAAGATAAGCACCTGCACAGACCCCCAGGAACCCGCCTCCCTGTTCGACATATTCCCTGATCTTCTTTCGGCCTTCTTCGCCGAGATCATTACCTTGCTTACTGCCGCTGCCGCCAGGATGGATCAACACATCTACGGAGGAAAGTTCGCCATCCAGAATTTCCTCGGTCGTGATTCGCCTAAGTGCGACCGCAGTGCCATTAGTGTGGGAGAGTGATTTGACTAGTTGTGTTTGGCTCTTGCCTACCCCTGCTCCTTCAAAAACCGCGACGCGAATGGGATTGGCGAAGCAATCGACTGACCATCCTATGAGAAACAGAGTTATAAGGATACGCATGGTCTACCTCATGGGACGACAGTCTGGCGAGATGTTAGTTCTAAACATTATAAGCAAAGCTGCAGAGTTCTGTATCGGCATGATTGTCTGGTCGTTGCCAAAAGCAATTAACGCGAGGTGGAACTACGGCTATTAATATATTCTGTCTTACATCAAGGAAGTTTGAACCGAATCTCAGAATTTGGTGAATGCGAGAGAGAGGTAACGAAACAGATAGGGAAAAACATGCCTATGGGCACTGTGGTAGTGATGTCAGTAATAATATTAATGCGTTGCCTCAGGAGGCACTTGATATATTTCTTCGAATTGCTGTTCATGTCAGAGAATATGCGCTATTAGCAAAGGCGGAACAAAAGGCGCGACTAAGGTTTCCGCATACATCTTTTTATTGGTTTGCTGGTGGAACCCTGGCTTGCAAGAATGAACGGCATTTTCAGGCGATTACCTTTTTCGCACGGGCAGTGGAATTGTCCCCGACAAAACCTCCCTACCGCCTGGCATTGGCTCGTGCATTATTAAAGCTAAAGCGGGAAACCCAGGCTATAAGAGTGCTGGATGAGCTTGACCTTAATGCAATAACATGCATTGCAGATATAATGCTAATGAAAAATGTTTACAGTGAAATTGGTTATAGAGAAGGGATTGAAAATTGCTGCAGTGAATTAACACGGCGTTATTTTCAAAAGAATAAAAGTTAAATAAATGTGCACCGTATACCTTAGTATTTCGCCCCGGAGCCAACTTGGCACTTTCATAGTTAACCTTTTTGTGGTTTTCTTTTCGTCGTCGTTAGTAGTTGCCGAAACTGGATGGTTTAGTTTTCAGAATGGTGGCTTGAATACAAGCGCGAAAGCAATGGAAGTTAAACAGACCGTTCAACTCGAGAAAAAGTGGTCAATTGAACTCGAAGGATACGGGCAGTCCAGTCCTGTAGTTTGGCGTAACGCGATATATACCACAGCAGTTCGGGGTGATAATAAGGAGAATTGTATCGTTGCAGCGCATGATTTGGTGAGCGGCAAAGAGAAATGGAGTTTGACATTTAAGAATCCTGCACCGCGGGAAAGCACATATTACGTTAGTAAAGCAGCTCCGACGCCAGTTGTGGACTCACACGGTATCGTATGTTTGTTTGAAGGTGGTTTGTTGGTCTCTGTCTCGCATGATGGAAAGGTTACGTGGCGACGAGACCTGCTCGACGAATTCGGCGAGCTGAATTCCAATCATGGCCTGTCGTCTTCGCTGGAACATAACGATGAATCAGTGTTTGTATGGATTGAGAGAAAAGAATCCCCTTACATCATCAGCGTAAATAAGAAGTCTGGAAAAGATAACTGGAAAGCGTCAGGGGTTGGCGGTACATCCTGGGCAACACCTCGTTTGTTAAATGTGGGCGAGTCTCAGCACTTATTGTTGAGTGGAAGCGGGCACATTATTGGTTTGGATCCATCGACAGGTAAAAGGTTATGGGATTTTACGGGTATCGATGGAAATACGGTTCCTACGCCAATGCCTTTGCGAGACGGCGAGTTTTTGATCGGGGCTACGACAGGTAGAGGTGAAGGCGGTGGTGGAAATCCAGCAGCCTTCAATGGTGTCATCAAAGTCGGTTTAGTAGACGATCGGTGGTCGGCGGATTACCTCTGGCGTTGTGAGAAAGCGACGTCTTCTTTTGGTTCGCCGGTAGTAATGAACGGTTTAGCATATTTCGTAAACCGCTCGGGAGTGTTGTTCGTGGTGGATGCTAATAAAGGCCACGACGTGTATTCCCAGCGGCTTGTCTCAAGTATGTGGGCTACGCCAGTTAAGTTGGGGAATGCGTTAATCCTCCCCTTTAAGAATGGAACGCTTCAAGTAATCGCTGAAGGTAATGAATTCAATTCCCTTGGCGAAATCAAATTATGGGAGGACGGTGCCACCGAAGGACAACGAGGGTCATTCGGTGGGCCTGTTCTCTATGCAATTATCCTAATTGAAGATGCGGTCATTGCACGCCGTGGCGATCAACTAATAAATATTCAAATTAAATAACCAGGACGCTTTTTACCCACGGCCTGGCACTCGTAGAACGTGAGCTGGATCGTCCGCCTATAGAGATTTAGCTTCGCTCATAGACTATAGCAACAATAAAGTTCGGTAGCATCCGCTTTTACTTTAGTAGGTCAATTGAGCTGGCTGTGATGATAGCCTCGGCGGTGATAACGGTACGAACCGCTGATTTTAAGTTGGAATTAAGAAGGGGCACGGATCTTGAAATCCACTCGTATAACCATGGGATGCCTCCTGTGCAGAGAGCCGCTAACTCACTGGCTGTAAAGTTGCTCTATTTGTAGCTGCTCAAGTCGTGAAAAACTTGACACACTGTCAACAAACCTCAGTGCAACTCCACGCTCAAGGACACATCACGCACCCGCCATTTTACCCGAAAACCCCACGTTTTCAGACAAATTATCCCGTCTCGCCGATTGAACAAAATATCCGGTCAGGATAATATTAATCTCTCTAGGAGAGATGGCTGAGTGGTCGAAAGCGCCAGATTGCTAATTTGGTGATCAGGTCAAACTGATCCGCGGGTTCAAATCCCGCTCTCTCCGCTTAGAGCTGGTGGGACTTCGGTCCCATTAGTTCTTTACTCTGGAAAACTAGAGTATTCGAAGCTCGCGTTCTTCACTCTGACGAGCAAAGTGATCAAGGATCTTCACACTTAATCGCTAGCCTAATTATGGGCCGAGAGGTCGCTGTGCTCTCTGAAAGCCGAATACTTGAGACAAGTTTAGACGACCTTGAACAGTAAAAAACGCATCTCCTGTAGGCCGTTAATCTAGAACGTTCGCGTCGGTTCATTGTGGCGTGAGTAGCTGCATTCAAAAATAAACTAACCGGAGTCCTCAGCCTGATTAGAATCAGGTTATTACAGGTTTGAATTTGAACAACTAACCTCAAACGTCCAAGATGTACGACGTCCCGGCTTTCCTAGAGTCTCGTGATCATGAAAATAGAACCATTCTTAACGGAGCAGTTTTTCGCCGAATATGAATTTTCAGCGGAGTTTCTTCTAGCCTCTTCCGATTGTGAAACAATTTCCATCGCACAATTGTTACAAATGTCTGGCTCAACGCTCGAAGAATTGGGCGACCTCACTCTCGGTTATACCGAGTCACAGGGAGATCCCCAGCTTCGTTCTCAAATTTCTGAGAGGTATCTCAATATAAGTAGCGATGATGTCGTTGTCCTAAATTCCCCAGTCGAAGGCATTTATCTTTCCATGCAGGCCATCCTGGAACGAGGAGATGAGGTGATTGCATTACGTCCCGCCTACGATGCTCTCAATAATCTGCCCCGACATCTGTGTGGCAGTATTGTCCCCTGGAATCTTGTACCTCGGGCAACTTGTTGGGAATTAGATTTTGAGGCGTTGGAATCCCTCATAGGTCAGCAAACTCGTATGATTGTTGTTAACTTCCCCCACAATCCAACCGGGTATGTTCCCTCAAACTCTGAGTTTGAACGTTTGGTCCGATTGTCGCGCAAGCACAATCTATGGCTGTTTTGTGACGAGATCTATCGAGGCCTTGAATTCGGACCAACCATCCCATCCGCGGCAGACGTGTATGAAAAAGCGATTGTTCTTAATGGCTTGTCTAAAACGTTCGGTTTGCCAGGTTTACGTTCCGGCTGGTTGGTTATCCGTGACAAAGAACTTCGTGCTGAAATAATAAACTGGAAGCACTATACAAGCATCTGCGCCCCGACGCCCACCGAATTCTTAGCTCGGAAAGCTTTACTTATCGGGGATAGGCTAGCTGCACGCAGCAAAGCGATTATTGAGCAAAATCTTAAATTGTGCGAGGCATTCTTTGACTCGGTCCAGGATCAATTTATCTGGCGTCGTCCACAAGCTGGTTCAGTCGCGTTTGTAGAACTTGATCTCACACAGGTTGGTTTCGATTCAGCAACCTTATTCTGTCATCATCTGGCGCAGAATTTTGGAATAGTGCTATTGCCAGGTCGATGCCTTGGTTTTGAAGACAATTTTGTTCGTTTTGGCCTTGGGCGGTCCAATTTCGGCGATGCGCTGCATGCCTTTGCGAAGATCATCAAAACCTTGTGATGATTAGATATCAGGTCATAGGGCAGTAGTTTTTCAAAGCGATTGTTTTTACTGACGGCAGCTACTCTTTTAACACTGTCAATGCCCGTTAGTTTGGCGAAACACTGTGATGACCTCTCTCCCACCAGCTAGTACCTAAAGAAAAAAAGTTCTCGCTGTAGGCCTCTTGCATCAGCTTCCGGGGACGGTGGGGTGGACTCCGATTTATTCGCCTCACTTCGAAGAATGTTCTCATCATCGCTTTTCGATGTTTGCTGGACTCGTTTATGGCGAGTGCTAATGCTGTCGCTATCTAACGAAGGTCTTTAAAAGATGATTTCTTCGAATTCTTCGCTTGTCGTTTCGATCCGAAAGACAAGAATATCCGCATCAACTAACCATTTGTTTTAAGGAACTCAAAATGAAAAAAATGATTTTATGTCTAGCAGTCTTCTGCCTCACCATTGCTCAAGTCAACGCGGCAGAAAAAGCTTCGAAGAATATTGTAGAAACGGCTGTTGCAGCCGGTAGCTTTAATACTTTGGCCGCCGCTTTGAAGGCCGGAGGCCTCGTAGATGCATTAAGTTCGGAAGGTCCGTTTACTGTATTTGCCCCAACTGATGAGGCGTTTGCCAAACTCCCCGACGGCACCTTGGAAGATTTATTGAAGCCTGAGAATAAGGCGAAATTAGTTTCGATCCTCAAGTACCATGTCGTATCTGGTGCAGTTCCCGCTTCGAAGGTGGTCAAGATTAAGGAAGCCAAGACGATTGGTGGAAAATCTGTCACAGTCAAAGCAGGTAAGTCTGTTCACATCAATAAGGCAAAGGTCATAAAGGCCGACATCCATACTAGCAACGGAATTATTCATGTCGTTGACACTGTATTAATTCCTTAGCATGTTTTGGCATCTCCGCAACTGTATGTTGGCGTGCGGAGATGCCTCTTTTCTTAGGGAAGAATCATGATTAAGAAAAACGATTCACAGACGCTATTTGAACACTTACGTCGCCACGGTACTGCAGACTCTTACGCGCCTGAGTCGCATCCTAATCCGACAAATGCTGCACCTGGCAGTAGTCAAAAAATTGAAGTGTTAATTAAACGGCTTGAGCTTGGTCAGGACTTGTGGAACGACATGGACCGTGATGACTATGAAGGTCTCGTTGCACCAATCAACCCGCGGAAGAAATAATTAAGGGTAGCACTTATGGCTTCTTCAACTCCTGAACCAAGCAAAAAGACTTCAGTTACGCTGAAATTGGCTGGGATTTACAACCTAGTATTCGGTTGTTTCGTAATTGTATTCCCCGGAGTTGCTTTCCAATTATCCGGTATGCCAACGCCTCTGTATCCGGAGATTTGGCAATGCGTAGGCATGATTGTTGGCGTCTATGGAATCGGCTACTTAATTGCCTCAAAGGATCCCGACCGCCATTGGCCTATCGTCTTCGTTGGCCTCCTCGGGAAGGTGTTAGGCCCGATAGGGTTCCTAACCTCCCCTTTGCCATGGTCATTCGGCATTCTTATATTTTTCAACGATTTAGTATGGTGGATTCCCTTCTCTAGAATTTTACTGATGGCTGGGCGGCGTGCTAATCTGACAGAGAGCCCCGGTGAGATTCGATTCCATGAAGTCGTGGCTTCTGCTCAATCTGTGCGTGGTAGAACTATGACAGAACTTTCTTGGACACAGCCCACGCTGTTTATTTTCCTACGACATTTCGGTTGTGAATTTTGTCGTGAGACACTTCGCTCCCTCAATGAACATCGGAGGCAGATTGAGAGTCTTGGCCTTTCAATTGCTATCGTTCACATGGGGGAGGAGTCGGTAGGAGGCAATCATTTAGAGAAATACGGCCTTCAGACACTTGAAGTATTTAGTGATCCGAGCTGCGATCTTTATAGGGCATGTAACATTGGTCGGGCGTCCTATAAGGATTTGCTGACTTGGAGGACGTTGCGTAAGGTAGTGTCGCGTATTTTGACGCAGCCATTCAGACTGCGCAGAATCGAAGGTGATGCCTTCCGATTATCCGGTGCGATCGTAATTCATCAGGGCAAGGTCGTTGGAGAAGTCAGGCCCCGCGTTCCATCGGACCGTTTGGAGTTTCTGTCATTGGCGAAAGAGCACGGTTTGAGTCGGGAGATAGATCATGCGGTTTCCCTATTTCCAGAACTAGTCGCTAGTTAGTCCGAATGTTGATGAAACGAGAATGAACTGGATGGCATTAGTCCTGCAGTTCAATTAACATGCTACGATGAACGTTTGCGACAAGAAGCTGCGAAACAAACTCCGTTAAAAGATATTCCGAGCGTTGAAAATCTATGAATACTGAAATTGCTAACAAATACGACGCGTTACTGTTCGTTTCTTTTGGTGGACCGGAAGGTCGCGATGATGTCTTGCCTTTTTTAGAAAACGTGCTCCGGGGGAAACCTGTCCCGCGAGCCAGAATGCTTGAGGTTGCAGAGCATTATTACCATTTTGATGGTGTTAGTCCGATCAATCAGCAAAATCGAGATCTAATAGAAGCCTTGGAACAGGAACTGGAGGCTCAGGATATTCAACTCCCCGTTTACTGGGGAAATCGCAACTGGCATCCGATGCTTGCTGACACGATGGCAAAGATGAAAGAGGATGGCGTAAGGCGAGTGCTTGTATTTCTTACATCGGCTTATAGTTCTTATTCAGGGTGTAGGCAGTATCGCGAAAATATCCAAGAGGCAAGTGCTTTAATTGATCCGTTATTGGAGTTCGACAAGTTGCGGGTGTTTTATAATCACCCAGGCTTCGTTAATACAATCGCTGATCTACTGACAGAATCCCTAAAATCATTTGACGATTCTGCTCGTGATAAGGCGACTATACTTTTCACGGCCCATAGTATTCCAGACGGCATGGCTGCGAATTGTTCTTACGCCGCACAACTGGAAAATACTGCTGAGCTGATCATGGAGAAGATGGCAGGAAACCCCTGGCATCTGGTGTATCAGAGTCGCAGTGGTCCACCATCGCAACCTTGGCTAGAGCCCGATGTATGCGACTTTATCGAATCATTAAAAGCAACGCAAAACCCGAGTCATATAGCAGTCGTACCCATCGGATTTATTTCCGACCACATGGAGGTGTTATTCGACTTAGATACGGAAGCGGCCCAAGTCTGTGATAGTCTAGGCATCAATATGGTCAGGGTTCCGACTGTTGGGACCGATCCCAGATTTGTAAGGATGATAGTCGAGCTTATAAAAGAACGTACTTTTGGGGTTGAGAAACAATCGTTAGGTGATCGCGGCCCTAGTCATGATGTTTGCCCGGTCGATTGTTGTCTTTACGCTCCAAAGAGACCGCCTATGGCTGGGCGTCCGGTGGCTGACTAAGGTCTCTCGCAAAGTACATGAGCTTGAAAAGACCGATTGCGAAGACGAGCACCAGAAATATTTCAGCCGCAAGTGCCATCAACATTGAAATTACGAATGGTAGATCTAGCCGGATTAACGAGACTTCGTATGCATAATTCGGGAGCCATGCAAAGAGATGTGGAAGGAATAGAAGAATTGTGATCCGCCGAAGCCTTGAGCCTAGCGGGCTCGAAAAATTCTTTCCAATGATAACCCAGGCTAGTGTCAGCACCAGCATGTAAGGAATTAGTGTACTCGCCGAATCGATTATGCTCTGAGTTATACTCACAATTAATTATCCGCTAAGGAAAACAGGTACTGGTCTGCCGCGTTTCGACCGCTGGCAAACGCGTTGTTGATGCTGGGGGTGGTTCCATAATCACCGCAAACGATATATCCCTGATTCTCCAATTCAAGATCGACGCTATAGTCGGGTAGTGCCTGTTCGACTCGGATGAATTTTATTAGGTCCCAGTCCTGCACCTGTCCTCCGAACAGATCGGCGAGTTCGCTTACCACATTGCTCATCTCGGAAGTATTGTAATCAAACCGAGGGTCAAGATTTACTGAGATCAATGATCGCCCTGTCGGTGCGTAGCCCGGTTGAATGGTTGTCGGTACACATGTGGTTTTGACTAGTCGATGGCTGCTTAGCGCGTTCAATCTTAGCGATGGCAGGTCAAAGGGTGGGTGGTCAGCAGAAAAGTAGGCGCAGGCTGCTGTACGCGGGTGCTTTGGTCCCTGGAAATTTAGGAAATTACAGATAACATCTTGAGGTAAAGCCAATATAACCTGACGAGCTTCTAGTGATTCACCTGTAGACAATTCGACGCGATTGTGGGTCAACGCATGCACAGAAGAGTTTAAGAGAATGCGTTCACTCGGTAATTTGTCAGCCAACGCGTTAGGAATTGCTTGCATACCTTTGGCTGGCAAGCCGCCAAATCCGACGGAGAATAATCGCAACAGATGAAAAAAATCCGCGATCGGTACTCTCAGATCGTAATCTAGAAAAACGGAACCCCAAAAAGGACGCAGGAATTCGTCCTGGAAACGTCTCGAGAATCGTTCCCGCAGATAATCTTCAGTAGGTGATTCAGGAGCAAATCCGACGGGCGGAGTCTTTCGCTTGCTATCTTTGAATATTCTCCATTTGTCTTTCAAGGAGCCGACATCAGAGGTCAACAGTTGAAATGCTGTTTTAACCAGGCCGCTATTCTTGAATGGATCGAATAAGTGTCTTACTCCTCTATCGGTATCAATTAAGGCACCAGAAAGAAAGCGGCGATAGCCGAGGTCGGATTCGCTGATCACGGAGAATACCTCTTCGTACGAATCTAACAATATTTGAAATCCTCGGTCAAGAATATAGCCTTCAAAGAATTCGCTACTGCACCGACCTCCCACGTAGGAAGCTTTTTCAAGCACAATGTAATCGATCCCCGCTGCTTCAAGTTCGAGCGCACAACGTAACCCACTTATTCCCGCGCCGACGATAATAACTTCATGCATCGATATTGCCTTGCTCTGGTGCGAATTGATCTAAGTAAGTTGAAACGTTGTATTTTCGTGCGGTACTCTGGCTTGTCATATAACGGACTTTGCCAAAAACAGCTCTTTCGGGTCCCCAGGCGCGATCGAAACGCCCAAGGCACCAAAAGATACCAGAATAAGAATTTGGATTGCGTCCATCCAATGCATATCGATTGTTTAGCTCAATCATAATACTTAAAGCGGTTTCAGGGGACTCAGACCAATGAAGTATCTTTTTACCCCATAACATTCGCAAATAGTTATGAATCGTTCCCTGTTTCCTAAGTTGATTTTGCGTTGCATTCCAAAGCGGATCATGGGTTAAGGACAGGTCAAACTCCTCTATTGAATAGATGTATGGTCGCTCATCATTACGGTGGATGTTAAGCGTGGCCAAAGCCCATTCCGGCAAAGTTTCAAATTTGTCGTAAGCGGGGTCATTAGCGCAGCGATTGTAGCCCAGTTCTCGCCACGTTATTAACTGGTCGAGAAACGCTTCCGGTCCTGGTGGCATTTGCCACCAACGCTCACGACGGCCATCAACAATAGAACGACGTAGATGTTCAGGGCGAATGTTTCCGCGATCTTGAATATCACGGACAAGCTCATGTGGCGAGATATGCCCAAAATGTAGATATGGGGATAAGCAACTCGTCGCGTCTACATCAATATGACTACGCTTTAAATGGTAATTATCTAATCGAGTATGCTTAAACCGTCGCCAGTGCTCTAATGCTGCGCAGCGTCCGCCTACTAGGTCCGTTGAAGGTGTGTCTAAGCGAGTGGTGATGTTGGTCATCCACTGCGAGTCGCTCTGCGATAGAAGAGGTTCTGCGGAGGGCCATCTTGATATTACATCGTCGCCAAGAGGTTCGAGTCGTGGTAAGGAAAGGTTCGAAGTCGGTGAGGACAGCGGTGATTCACTGAGAAAGTCCGGGAGAACCTTCTGGCAGTGACGACGGAATGAATGAGCGACGGTAAATAAGCGATCAGTCCCGCGAATGGGTAGTATCCCGTTGGAGTCGACGGCTTCCGACAGGCAGGGAGCTATCTGAGATAGTTTCCGGACAAACTGAGGGATGAAGAAGCACGGAAAGTCATCCGTGATCACAACACAAGCGGATGAAGCAAACGTCCTTAGCATTCCTTCTTGTGGATACTCATCCGTTTCTACGAACGGATAGTATGTGAGTGCTACGTTTTTTGCAGCATGCATGTTGCTTTTCATGCCCTGCATAATGAACTGATGGAAGCGCGGGCTAGACCAACGATAGCCCTTGGCAAGTGGCTCAACGACCAATAGAGGCTTGTTAAGAGACACGGCATAGGCTATTGCTCTATCGAGCGAATAGTTATAAACCATTCGTCGATTTGAGACCATCCAATAGAGAACGTATGATCCATCTGGTTTGACTGGCTTTTGATTTAAAGCAAGTAGCCGGCTGGAAGGAAAGTTTGGTGTAGGCATGGTACAACGTACACGGTTTATCTAACTAAGCTGGGAATTCTTCCAACCAGAAACTCTCTCAAAAAAGTCAGTATCATCGCGTCCAAAAACACGCCCCATAAGTAGGTCAGCGAGCTGATACGAATAATCGGGATTGGCAGCAATAAACTCGCCGAAACTAAAATCACGATCATAAAATAGATCGACTAATTGGCGTAATAGACTGACTTTTTCTTGGTATTGTGGATACCATGCACCTAGCTTGGACTGAGAAAAGTCATTAGCTTCCAAACATTCTACGACGGCATCACCGGCTAACTCCCCCGTCTTTAGCGCGAGCAAAACGCCTGTCGAGTAAACTGGGTCGATAAATCCTAATGCGTCCCCCGCTAGAACCCAGCCATCCCCAGCTGGCTGAGAGGCTTTGTAGCTAAAATCCTTAGCAGCTATAAAGTCGTCGGAGCGAGTTAGTTCAAGCGAATCCAGATAGTTACGAACAAACTCATTTTGATCAACAAAGTGGTTAAATCGCTCTTCATTATTTGAGCCAGAAGAATGTATCCGGTCAACTTCGCCGACGAGGCCGACACTAAGCGTCTTATTACCGACGGGAATTAACCAGAACCAACCGTTGGCCTCGGCTGTCTTCGCGATGATAGTAATGGCTTCATCGGAAAAACTATTATTTGCTGACTCGTAATAGGTCCATATGCTAATGTTTTTCCGGCGTTCTTCCAGTTGTTTTATTTTAAAGTGATTTGCTAGGACAGATTGTTGCCCGGACGCGTCGATAACTACACGTGGATTGATTACCCGTTTCTGGCCGTTGATACTGACAGTTACCGAGTGCTTGCCCGTGTCGAGTGTGTCCATTTGTAGAAACCGCACCGCTTCCATAGTACGGACACCCTTTTCAGCAGCGTTATCGAAAAGGCAGTGATCCAGTTTAGCGCGGTCAACGTGCCAAGTTTCAGATTCGTCACTATCATCGTGTTTGCGGAAGAAAAAAGGCTTAGAAGCTTTTCCCGCAGCATTTACGAACTGAACTCCAACCTTGCGAAGGAAATTGAGGTCAGCAATACGATCTTTTACTTGGAGCCGTTGGATGACTTCATTCGTTGCCGGCATCAGAGATTCGCCAACATGTGGTCTGGGGTGCGTCGCGCGTTCGATCATGACCACGTCATATCCGGCTTCGGCAACGATCGACGAGGATACGGATCCGGCCGGCCCACCTCCGATCACTAAACAATCACAGGCAATTTGATCAATGTCTTCAGAATCCATGTAACTATGTAGCCCCCAAAGTAAAGTTCCTTAACTTCAGCTCATTAGGATATGGCGAGAAGTAGGTTTGTTGTTTTAGATAGTCAATTTGATACTGTTCGATTAATGATTCCATGACAGTAAGTACCGAACTTAGAGGAATGATTTGTTGTTCATATTGTTGGAGCACCTGCATGAAATGCCGTTTGGTAGCGGAGGTAACATCGCGTTTCACATATCCGAAGCAATGCTGTATGACGTTGACATGGTTTTTGTGTGAATATTTGCTTCTTATCGCAGACATAAAAGTTCCGATGTATTCTTCCCTGAATTCACTTGGTCGATACCCGTTAGGGTTGCTGACCATTTTACCTAAATGCCGATAACTCCTCTGGCAGTGAGCTAGTAGCAGCAGTTTTTCCTTCGAGTGAAATTCGACGATTTGTCTGGCGGACGGCTCTTCTTTAAATAGCATACGCAGTCGATGGTGTGCGTAAACACCCCTTAGAAAAACCTCGCGAAGAACGGGATCATTAAGTCTTCCCTCCTCTTCGATTGGCGGATTGGAGAACTCTTCCACCAACTTCTGTCCGAAAATTCCCGCTCGCCGGCCTTGAGGATGCCCGTTAGGTAGATAATTCTTTACGGAAAATATACCGCATGATGGCGATTTCTGCTTCATGATAAAACCATCAATTTCTTGCTTTTGTAAATTGGATATTTTTCGAGAAGTGAATTCATTCAAAACGTTCGTGTAATCCTTAGACGTCTGAACGCCTAAAACCTTAGTCGTACCGTCCTCAACAATACGTATCGGCTCACGGGGAATACCCATTCCAGCCTCAACTTCTGGACATGTCGTGTCAAAGTTTACGAAGTCCTGAAGCCGAATTATAAATTTATCACGGCTGTGGTTGCCGTTAAATCTTACGAGGTTCCCCAGGAGACAGGCAGAGACAATAATACGTGGTCGTTCAGACAAAGCGATCATCAGATACCTCGTTCATTTAAAAGAGCCAAAAAAACAAGCCGTAAAGTCCAACTTATGGTGCGGATCCAATTGGACCTAACTAGGAATGTTAGGCTTTTGGAAGAGTATTTTTTTTCTAGTTTGTAGTGGCATGGCATCTGTAAGAATGCTGTTGACAGCCAGATTAAAAGTAAAAGGATTGCAGATGTCAGCCACAAAGGCTCAATAGCAAAAAGTTCAGCTTCGAAGATCATGCATCCGGAGATTACTTCCAATAACATCATGGGGCCAACAACAAAAGTGGTAAGTACCTGATGGCGATTATGAATCATGCTGAAACGACTCTTGTCGTACTCATTAAACATCGGATAGTGTACAAGTTGGACGTACCAAATCACGCCAACCATAAAGGCCGTGCTAATAAGATGGATCAATTGCCAGGAAATCATTGTGTACACTCTGACAGGGCTTTGTCCTTAGAAGTGCTTCTTCCTAGGTAGGCAAGTAGTAGTTCATCCAGGGACGGATAGGCAAATTCAAAACCGGCCTCTTCGAGCTTCGATGGTTTCACACCGCAACTGCATAGAAGCAAGGCGTCGGCCATTTCGCCAAAAACTATGCGTGTCACGAAACCTGGCATAGGAAGCAGTGTAGGGCGGCTTAGAGCTGCGCCAAGGCTTTTTGTAAATTCAGAATTTGAAACCACCTGAGGAGATACGATGTTAACCGGGCCGTTGAAACTATCATCTCGAATTAAACGAGCAATTGAATAAACAGCATCGTCTAGGGAAATCCAACTCCAGAGTTGTTGTCCATTACCGATTCGACCACCAAGCCCCGCCTTGAAAGGCATGAGCATGTTCTTAAGTGCTCCACCTTTGGGTGAAAGAACAATTCCGAAACGAGCATTCACGATTCTTGAGTGGTTAGCAAGCGGGTCACAAGCTTGCTCCCAATCTCGACATAGGTTGGCCAAGAACGTATCTGGTTGTTCAAGGCAATCCTCATTGGTAATGTCTCGTCCTGTAGAACCATAAATTCCAGTAGCGGAAGCACAAATAAATACCTTTGGGGGGTGTTCACACTTCGAGAGGGCGTCAGCGATGCTACGTGTACCGGAAACTCTACTGTCGTAGAGTCGCTGTTTCTGTTTCTTTGACCATCGCTTCCCGGCTATATTTTCACCGGCGAGGTGGATAAATGCGTCGAGATCTTCCAGCTTCGAAGTATCGAGTTTCCCGTTAGGCGAGTCCCAATAAGCTTCCTCAGGGTTACTGGATGGTGTTCTAGTAACGCGGATGACTTTATGCCCACCGCCCTGCAAGAACGATTTTAGTTCGTTCCCGATCATTCCTGAGCTACCACTAATAGCGACCTTCAATTTCCGGCCGGAAAAAGCAGCTAGACGAGAAAGGTCATTTTTAGTTCTATTGTGACGAAACTCGAACATTTGCTTGATATCCTCTTCGATTGTGCGAGAAAGTAAGAGCTTGCCTAAAATACCCGCAGGAAGCCTGTACGTAACTGCATCTGTTAACTTGCTCTCGTCACCGCAACATGAAAAAAGATGTCTGTGTTCCCAGGACCGAAAAGGCCCTGACTTCTGGACATCTATAAACTGAGTTGGGTAAGTGTAGCCACTATGTATGGCAACCCATCTGATTTTCAAGGGCCCAACGCCTACCGAGAAAATCGTTTGAGAGTTATCGGAGATACTTAAATCTGATTCCACTACCTTCACTGATTTCCAGGGAGGGACCAATCGTTCAAACGCACCAGGTTGGTCGTGCCAATCAAATAGAAACGTTCGGTTGCAATTGAAGTGTGATGTTAGCTCAAAAGTCCTGCTCATAATTAACTCACGCAAACTCTAATAATAGTTCGTCTTGTAAACCGGTACTTACCGCGCGAGCTCGTAGCTTATTGAGCGCTCGTTGTTCCAGCTGCCGCACGCGTTCCTTAGATATGTCCATTAGATCCGCTATTTGCTTTAGGGACTGCTTAACCTGACGACAGATTCCGAACCGTCGTACAATGATGTAGGCTTCTCGCTCGTCGAGAAAATCAAGTAAATTATCGATCGCATCGCAGACTAAGTCCGGGTCATCCGCCTTGGAGCTTGAGCCAGCTTCGTGAGAATCAAAATGTTCATATCTTACAAACCTATTGTTTCTCGTGTTTTCCAAATCCATATATCGATAAACACGTCGACGGAATACAGTATGAAAATAGGTCGAGAAGCGATATCCAAGAAATACATCAAAAGACAATACGCTCTGTAAAAGGGATTCAGTACCCAGGCTTACAAGCTCGTCAAAGTCCCATCCCTGACGGACAAAAGGTTTAATTATTGAAAGAATCATTCGCGTATTGGACCGCGTTAATATTTCAAGCAAAGATTCGTACTGTTCGCCCAGCAGTGCAAGCTCTCGGGCACTATCAGCGTTTTCGTGCAGGAGTTTGCCGTAATGAAGGCAGTATGCTAGTTGCTCGAAATACTTCCTCTCCATCTCCGGCGAAAGTAATTTATACTCGCAAAGTCTTTTAATATGCGTTTCGGCACCACCCAGGGCGGCGGGAGTAGCATAGGCTAAACCTATCTCAGCGGTTACGAAAAATTGCAAAACTTCTTCTAAATCCGGCAAGGCTGTGCACTTATCCGATAGCTTAGAGGTTTTCAGCTGTCTCAGGTAATCCTCATTGATTCCGTAGTCCAGCTGGCGATCTATCCTAAAGACTGAGGTTTCTATTTTCTCATTTAATACTGTAGCCATGAGGTTCACCAAAATTGAAAACGTGCAAAACGGTCATCCGATGTCCTTATTATTAGCAATATCGCCCTCGGGTCAAGCTGAAAACGTCCAAAACGTCCACAAATCACAAAATAACAATAAAAAGTGAATGTTTTGCGATGAAAAGTCGTTCATTATTACATCGGAAGTAACAATGAAAATGAATTTATGCCCGTCGGTTTACTTTCCAGAAAGTTGTATACGCTTTGAAAACCTTAGTTTCTCCAAAACAATTAGCCAAAGCGATTGGTGTCAGTGAGTCCTCCGTGAAGCGGTGGTGTGACGATGACCGGCTAAAAGCAACTTACACACCCGGGGGGCATCGTAAGATTAAGGTTGCTGAGGCTCTGGACTTTATCCGTCGTTCCAGTCACGGAATAGTTGATCCTGATTCGATTGGTCTCCCGAGGAATATTAGCCACACTAAAGTCGATTTAGGCAATGCGTATCAATTGCTTACCGACGCGTTGATCGCGGGATTAGAAGTCGATGCAAGGACAATTATCCTGGATTTGTACCTGCAAAATATTCCGTTGGAAGCTATATTCGACCAAGTCATTTGTCCAAGCTTTGCTTCGATAGGCGAGAAATGGGGCTGTGGCGAGGTTGCCATTTATCAAGAGCGTTCCGCATGCATGATTTGCTCTAGGATACTGGATAGGGTAGATGAGATGCTTCCGCGATCGTCAACCGCGCCGTTGGCCCTCGGTAGTTCTTTAACTGGTGACTTTTACGAACTCCCTACTCAGATGGTATCTTTGGTAGGAAGGGCACAGGGGTTTCAGACAAGATCGCTGGGTGCAAATCTCCCCGCAAGCACGTTAGTTGAGGCCGTTGAAAATTACGGGCCTAAATGGGTTTGGCTCAGCGTTTCCTATATTGCCGAAAAAAACCATTTCGTTGCCGAGGTTAACAGACTTTGGGATGTCTTGACCACCAAAGGAATCCATTTAGTCCTTGGCGGCCGTGCTTTAACGACAGATATACGATCGCAAATATCGTATACGACTTGTTGTGACAGTATGACAGATCTGGCAAATTTCTTGAAAATAATGGGTTAGAGACAAAGCATACTAACCTTGCTATGACGTAAAAGTCTCTCTTTTAAATCGTTGCTGGATAACTCCCCATTCGTTTCCTTCTGAATAGCCGAAAAGTTCGGCTACCGCTAGAAAAAACATTCGCCATCTGTTCCACCAAAGCATGTAATCAGTTTTATAGCACTGTTGGAAAATATTAAGGATACTGGATTTATTCTTATCCATATTTCTAAGCCAGGCCATAGAAGTGCTTTCATAATGCGTCCCCGGCCAAATGTCCTGCTCAACCAATTGAAAACCTTTAGCGGCTTGGGGCAGTGTTGAGTGGCTTGGCATCATTCCTCCTGTGAAGAAGTATTTAGCCATCCAATCGTCAGCCCCGTTCGGATCGAAATCATAACTCAGTGTTTTGTGTGCGAAAACGTGCGTTAAAACTTGTCCGTCTTTAACCAGCCAGGAAGAAATGTTGTCGAAGAGTCGGGAGTGGTTTCTGATATGCTCCATCATCTCAACGGAGATAATTCGGTCAAAAGTTTTTTCAGGTTCGAAATCATTGATGTCATTGGTAATAACATCAACTCTATTTGCTTTGCCGAGTTTGCTTAGACGTTGTGTGATATATTCACGCTGAGAATTGGAATTGGACACTGAAGTGATCTTAACGTTTGGGAAATTGTCGACCAACCATAGCGTTAAAGCGCCCCAACCACACCCCAGATCGAGAATCTCCATTCCATCCTCAACCGCCGCGTTATCCGCGGTCCTAGCAAGGGCGTTAGCCTCAGCTTCGTTCAAATTTTCAGTCTCGTCATTCCACCAACAGCAGCTATATTTTTTATTTGAGCCGAGAACTAATTCGTAAAAAAGTGCCGGGACTTCGTAGTGTTGCGCATTCGCGGCGGCAGTTTCGACTGCTATATCTAGTGTTTCATTCCGAGTGATCCCACGTTCAAGATTTTTCGTTTCGGCGAGTAATCTTTTTTGGCAAAGGTTTCTTATACCCCAACGGATAATTGCGTCCGGAATGAAGCCGCGTTCGGCAAGACTCAATTTTAATTGACTAAACAACATCTAATTACTCAATGAACTTCTTCGGGAACCAAGGGATGAAAACGGAGGTGGTCTGTTGGTATTTCCGGTAAGCATCTCCCCGCGACCTCAAGGCCTGTGCTTCGACAGTAGGAACCCCGGTTATAAAAAGCAGAAATACTAATACCATCACAGGAAAGACAAATATCCAGAGTGAAGTTATTCCATTAACACCCATGAATGCTAAACCCAGCCAATAGAGCCACTCAAAAAAGAAATTCGGATGTCGTGAATAACGCCATGGGCCGCTGACGCAAACTTGTCCGACATTATTCTTGTCCTGTCGGAATTTAGTTAGGGTCCAGTCGGAAAGAAATGCTCCGATTGTGCCGGCCAAGGCCAGAGTCTCACCAAAGATTCCGAGTGGGGTTAATTTGGTCTGAAGTATCAACGCCGACCACACGGGTAGAGAGAATAATATGATCCCTCCCCATTGGAATAAATAGAATTTAAATAGGTTTCTGCGGTAATGCTCTCCCCAACGCTCTTTAAGGCGACGATATCTGCCATCCTCTTCATCTAATGCCAGAGTGCGGAATAAAATCATTCCACCAAGCCGGGCGAACCATAGAAGTTGTAGAACAATAATGTGCCAGCCAAAAGTTGTGATTTGTCCATCGAGGTAAACTACATAAAAGATGCTTGAAGCTGTAACCCCGAAGCACCAGACAAAGTCAATAATGCTGGTATGAGACGTATTCACTAGAATCAGAAAAGCAGCGAATACTACCACAAAGGATATCCCGGATACGATTATCAGGTCCACTTACGCCCTCTCAAATAATAATTGCTTGACGCTGATATGCTTACTGCTAAATCCAGCTTTACAGTATTCAAGGTAATATTCCCACAACTTCTGAAATGCTAAGTCGTAGCCCTGCTTGTCACACTCGTCAGCCTTTGCTCTGAAAGCATTCAACCAGTATTTCAAAGTAACTACGTAACTGGAAGTCATATCGAAAGTATCAATACGTTCGAATAGATTTTCCTCGGTATTGATCGCGTCAATTCTTTTCATCGCCGGCAAGCTTCCTCCCGGAAAAATGTAGAATCTTATAAAATCAACGGTGTCTAAATATTCTTCGTAATCATTGTCGTTCATCAGAATCGACTGGAGCAGCATCTTGCCGCCAGAACGAAGTAGCGAATGGCATTTTTGAAAGAACAGCTCTAGGTATTCGTTCCCCACGGCTTCGATCATTTCGATAGAGACAATTTTGTCATAAACGCCAGAAAGTTGACGGTAATCCTGATCTATAACCTGGACCAAATTTTCGAGGCCGGAGTCGCTGACTCTTGTCTGAGCGTAGTTTAATTGTTCCTTTGATATGGTGGTCGTCGTGACGCGGCAGCCATAGTTTTCGGCCGCGTAAATCGCCAACGCTCCCCACCCGGTACCGATTTCGAGCAAATGGTCATCCGCTGTCAGCTGTAGAGAATCGCAAGCTTTCTTCATTTTCTCAACAGAGGCTTCAAGCATCGTCATCTCGGGTTTCCGGAAGAAACCGGAGCTGTAGCAGAGTGTCTCGTCAAGAAACAATTTGTAAAAATCATTTCCGAGATCGTAGTGTTTGCTGATATTGTTCCTGCTATTTTTCAAGGAATTGTGACGACGCGAATGAAGAATCCTTGGACGTAGATTGCCGAGCCAAGAAAACTTCCGAAGCAAGTGTTTAAGGCGTTTGGTTTGCCCAAGTAGTGCGTTAAAAAGCCCGCTTAGATCTGAACAAGTCCACTCGCCAGCGATATAGGACTCCGCGACACCCAAATCCCCCCGCCGCAATAGCCGTTGATAGAATTGCTTTGAGTGAACTTTGATCTCTAATTGCAGGGTAGAGTTGGTGGGACCCATATGATGCACGCCATCAGAATCGAGTAATGTGACCCCCACACCGTCCTGACCGGAAAATAATCGCCGTAGTAATTTCCTGGCAGCGTAAGCCATACCGGGAATTCGTATTAGCTTCTTAGCTAGAGGTGCTTGCAGTGTGCTCATCGCGATTAATTTAGAAAAAAGTTATGATTTCGAATTTTTCGGGTGCGGGTGAAAGGGAACCTTTTTCAACCACAAGTAAAAAGCCTGTAGATAGATGCCGAGCCAGATTCTAATTGCCAGAAACGGATAACGCAGGTTTAGTCGGAGGAGGTTGGCAGTAGTAAAACTCTTACGTCGTAATCGGATCCCTGCGTTAAAGGCATTTTCCGCATTTTCGTCGATTAGGCTAATTGACAAGTTTAGGTCTCTTCCCGGTTCGGTTATGGACCAACGATATCGATGGGCCATGGACATGAATGGCGAAACGTGCATTTCCTTTTTTGTCATAGCCCTGCTACCAGGGTTACCACTCCAGTGAGATTGGTCTAAAAGGTATAAATACTTTTCGCCCCACGGAGTATTATTAACCTCGGCAATTACGTATGTAAGTTCCTGTTTGGAATTAAAACAATAATAAAATGCGACTGGATTCATGAAAAAACCGAAGTTCCGAACCTGAGTCAGCAAACCGATTTGGCTAATCGTACGGTCACCGGTTCGGGTTTCGATAAATTTCAGTAAACTAGCCTTGAGGCCCCCTTTTTTCCCGAAATAATCGCGTCTTCGGAACCGGTTGACCCAAGGCCAACGCGTGGCGATGAGTCGGCATTTACTGAACAGTTCATTTGTCTCATCCAGGTCGAGATAGGTCATATATAGCCTAAGCGCAAATCGATGTTTCTTATCGATTTTCCTAGAGTGAAAAACAATACCTTCGTAAAAGCAGCTATTAGCCATAATTCGGTTCCAGTATTGAAACCTGGTTGTCAGTTAGCAAGTGATTGATTGCCTTTATAGAGCTCCTTACGCCGTCTTCATGAAAACCTGCGCCCCAATAGGCACCGCAATAGGATATCCCTTCCAAATTGATCAGTTCTTCGTGTCGTTGAGAAATCTGATGCTTTTTCTCATCGAATTGTGGATGTTCGTATCGGATCTTTCTGATGATCTTGTCAGGGTTTATTCGATGCTCCGCGTTAAGCGTGACTAAATACTGCGTGTCTCCTTCGATGCTCTGCAGATTATTCATCCAATAAGTGACAGAAGCTTTCAGTTCTTTCCTCTCCTCAACCAAATAATTCCAAGAAGCCCATGCGCGTTTAGTATCAGGAAGAATTGAAGTGTCGGTGTGGAGAATCGCTAGATTAGACTCGTATCGGAAAGCACCTAGGATCTCATGCTCAGCTGGTTTTGGATTTTTTATGACCTTAAGGGCCTGGTCAGGGTGGGTGGCGATGACGACGTGGTCATATTCAATTATTTGGTTGCCTGCTACCTCGATAGCTACTTTTCCATTTGAAATTCGTGTTACAGAGATAACAGGTGAGTTAATACGAAAACTTGCCGAGGAACGTTCTGTGAGCCTTTCAACGTAAGTTCGAGAACCGTTGGTGATAGTGAACCACTGCGGCCGATCGTTTAAAGTTAAGAGACCATGGTGTGAATAGAAATCGAGTACAAATTTGACAGGGAAGTCAGTGAATTTTTCACATGATGTCGACCAGATGGCTGCGCCCATTGGCAATATGAAATATTCAAGCAGTTCCTTTCGGAATCGAAATTTGCGAAAGAACTGCGAAATCGTCATTTCATGAGGAATTTCCTCTCGAATTCGGCTTGCAAGTTTGTTGAAGCGAGCGATTTCATAAAGAAACTTTATGTGCCGTAACGAAAAAATATTCCTGCGTTGTGCGAACAAGCCGCCCAGATTGGCGCCGCGGAATTCGAGGCCTGTTGGTTCATGCTTAATACCAAATGACATTTCAGAGTTTTGAAACGGCACCTTTAACTCAGCCAGTAACCGCATGAAGTTCGGATATGTCCTGTCGTTAAACACGATAAAACCAGTGTCCACAGGCTGAGGGTGTTGTTGCGTATCGTACACGTCGATCGTATTGGTATGGCCACCAAGGTATTTATTTGCCTCGTACACGTCGACCTGATCGAAAATCTTACTTAGATAATGTGATGCGGTGAGACCTGAGATACCCGAGCCGACGATTCCAATTTTCATGCAAACCCCTTTGTTGACGATTCTGGCATACATTAAATAAAAAAAAAGTCCCTTATAGAAAAAAAAGACTGGGCGAATGCAAACATCGTACTACAAATACCCTGTAACTTCTTTTTAACAGGAAAATCGCATGAAATATCTCTCAACCTTAATACTGGCATTGGTACTTTCATTGCCCTCATCCGTTAAATCACAGGACAACGACTGGAATCAGTGGCGAGGCCCTAAACGTGATGGCTCTATCCAAACTGCTCTTCCGGATAATCTTGATGATATAAACAAAGTATGGGAGGTTTCTTTGAGTCCTAGTTATTCAGGGCCTGTAACTTCTGAAGGGTTCGTCTATACCACCGCCACGTTAGAGAAGAAATATGAGGCGGTATTTTGTTACAGTAAGGCGACTGGAGATTTAATATGGACGACGAAATGGGATGGCGCAATGTCCGTTCCTTTTTTCGCGGCCGCTAATGGCAGTTGGATACGATCAACACCTTTAATAGCAGACGGCAAGATCTTTGTTGCGGGTATGCGAGATGTGTTAACCTGTCTTCGTTTAGAAGATGGTAAGGTGCTATGGCAAAAAGATTTTGTTAAAGAGCTGAAGACCCCGTTGCCCTCTTTTGGATTTGTATGCTCGCCGATTTATATGGATGGCAAGGTGGTCGTTCAGGCTGGCGGAGGTGTCATCCAGCTTGAAGCCAATACTGGTGACATCATTTGGCACTCTGCTAAGGACAAAGGAGGAATGTACGGGAGTGCCTTCTCCTCGCCCACAATAGAAATAATTAATGAGAAACCTCAGCTAGTTGCACAGACCCGTGCGGAGTTAGTGGGGTTAAGCTGGGAAGACGGAGCGAAGCTTTGGGGCGTACAAATACCAGCGTTTAGAGGCATGAACATTTTAACTCCGGTTCGCTACAAAAATAGCTTCTTTACAAGCTCTTACGGTGGAGGTTCATTTCGCTACGACTTAAGCGGGGAAAAGATCAACGCCGAATATACCTGGAATAACACCATTCAAGCATACATGTCTTCACCTATTGTCCTAGATGATCATGTTTATATGCATCTTAGGAATCAGCGTTTAATTTGTTTGAATCTTAATGACGGTAAAACGGCCTGGACGAGCCAGCCATTCGGGAAGTATTGGAGCATGATTTCTGACGGCAAAAAGATTCTGGGTTTAGATCAAAAAGGCGTCCTTTACCTAGTTGATGGCACTCCGGACTCGTTTCAGGTTCTTTCCCAGAAAAAGGTCAGTAATTCTGAAACATGGGCGCATCTTGCCATAAGTGGTGATTACCTTTATGTTCGGTCGCTCGATAAACTAATTTGTTTTTCAATTCCTCAATCCAAAGAGCAGGTAAGTGTCGAATCAGCAGTGACAACCGTTGCTGGAAACGAATAAGCATTTTTAGTTTAGCCAACGACAATCAGCCAATTGTTGCTTATTGCCAGTAAGACTAACGTCTTACTGGCTTTTTTGGTGGAGCGTCGAGGCGGTTGTTTGCTGCTAGATTTCGAACTCGAGTTTGAATACGTGAGGTTGTGAAACTGCAGATTGTCGGGGGAGGGGGGTTCTCTTGATTGAGTAGAGCATGTTGCCGATAATACAAAACAAGAGTAATTAATTGATAGGAATCCTTAAACTTACTGAGCAGTGGATAGTCAAGTGGGTGAACTCCGACGAAGAAATTTCTTGGGGATAGGGGTGGCAGGTGGGCTGTCTCTTTTCCAAAATGCCGCCACAATAAAAGCACTTGAAGGTCAGTATCGCGACCGCCCCGGGCGCGCCAAAAATGTACTTGTTATTCTAGAACAGGGAGGGATGTCTCATACTGATACATGGGACCCGAAGCCTGACACTCTGGTTGGACAACTTAGCCCCCACAAACCTATCTCTACGACCGTCCCCGGTATGCAGTTCACGGAATTGCTGGCCAAGACATCTCGAGTGGCCCACAAGCTAAGTGTTATTCGATCGATGTATCACACCAATGGAATTACGAACGGCCATCCGAAAGGGACTCAATATACGCTTTCCGGCCACGTCCCTGGCGGACCGGTAGAAATGCCTGATATCGGGTCGGTGGTTGCTCA
>Ga0208624_1000086_pt1 | contig 50355 bp, 65 predicted proteins | sample Knorr_S23_td_DCM_FD_185607 | JGI IMG/M metagenome (GOLD analysis project Ga0208624, IMG submission 185607) | Marine microbial communities from Southern Atlantic Ocean transect - Knorr_S23_td_DCM_ad_71m_LV_A (SPAdes) (version 2) | ecosystem: Environmental > Aquatic > Marine > Oceanic | place... | reverse complement strand
TGCAGAATCTTCTCGAATACTCACAGGAAGAAATGGAGTACTTGATCACAACAGGAGTGCTGACCTAGCGAAGATGCTCCTTCAGCAGACTTCGGTAAGCTTTCTCTTTCGTCTTCCCGTGCTTTCTTTCAAGCTTCGGATAAATGGCAATGGCCGGAGCCGGCATTGTCTTGTGCTCTCCCGGGCCGGGATACTGATCAAGAAGCTTAACGGAATAGTTCGCCAAATAATCAAGGGAGTAATGGCTAGTTTCCCGTATTCTTTCCCGACCAACAATAAGCTCAATATCGGACATCGACCCGCCGAGCCCATCACGCAGAATCACGTGACCCAGTGGGTGGCTGATGTAAGCGGCGCCAGAGACGGGTCACCTTATGCCGACGTCTTTCGTCGATAGTGCATCTTACGCCGATTCGGCGCGACCACCGGACCGATCAAACAGCAACACGAACTTTTCCCACTTCGGGAGCGTCCGAGTCGAGATCACCCTCATCCAGCCATCGTTGTACGCCAGGATGTTTTCCGGTAATTCTTTCGATCTGTACTAGGACCGCCCTGCCAAAACCTTTTGCTTTGGTGTTCATCTCTGCAGCAATAGGATTCAAGCACATCGACGGAATACAAGGCTGCAGGACAAAGAAGGAGACTGATCGCCGCCCCTAAGCTAGTTCGGTCAGTGCCCTGATCGGGAACAACTCACCACTAATACGGGCGGAAGCTTCGGAAGCCAGAAAGGTCGCAAGATCAGCCACATGCTCTGGATCAGGTGGCAACTCAAGCGGAGGAACCGCGGCTCCGTTCTTGTCAGTTGTTGGTGGTAACCACTGAGCAACCCCTTCCGTCGCTGTGAGTCCGGGAGCAATGCAATTTACGTTGATATGGTGAGGTCCCCAAAGCGTCGCGAGCGATTTTGTCAGATTGATCACGCCAGCCTTGGCAGCACCATAGTGCACGAAGGCCGGCGACATTCTAATCCCTGCCACTGACGACACATTGATGATCCGACCACCATCATTTGATTTCATTACTTTGGCAGCAGCCGTGCTACAAAGGAAGACGCTGGTCAAATTCAATGCAATCGCGTTGTTCCACTCTTCCGGGAGCAGGTCTTCAGGTTGTTTGACATACATCGCACCGCCCGCATTATTGACCATCACATCAATCGTGCCAAAACGGTCGATGGTTGCGGCAATCAGATGGTCGACCTGATCACTCTGCGTGACATCTGTCGTAACCGCGAGCCCACCTATTTCGCGAGCTGCTACTTCCAATTTCGCCAGCGTACGCCCCGCCACGACAACCTTTGCACCCGCATTCGCGAATCGGCGTGCGATGCGACTCCCGATGCCACCTGCTCCACCTGTGACGATGGCGACTTTTCCTTCTAACTCTGACATACCTGACTCAAAACGCAATGAGCCCCCAGCATACGCGGCCAGGAACGCCGACACCATCAGCTGCTATCTCACGTCCCCCCTTTCTGTCCCGAAAGGCATTTCAGACTCATCCAGGTACCATCAATATGATCACTTCGTTTATGGCAACAACTGTCAGTACGATGGACGACGGTCACGCGACACAGCACGTTAGATATACGACAATTTCGTGAACACTGTCATGTATCCAAGTCAGCATACACTTCGTTCAATGCAGTGCAGGACGCACATCATCGTCGATGGTGATACGTTGCATCCGGCGTCTTTGTGGCCAGTAATCGTTGATCGGTTTATGTTGCGTGATCCGGTTGTCCCAGAAGGCAACGGATCCCGCCCGCCACTGAAACCGGCAAGTAAACTCAGGTGTCGTTATATGGTCAAAAAGATATTTCAGCAACTCGCGGCTCTCTGATGCCGTGAGTTCGACAATCCGTTCTGTAAACAGTCGATTGACATACAAGCCACTCCTTCCGGACTGTGGATGCGTTCTCACGACGGGGTGCACAACCGGTGGGTTCTGTTCAACCATCTCTTTCAGCCGTTCACTTCCTCCTGGCTCATTCAAACTTTCCTTGAAACCGTATTCGAAAGAATGCACCGCGGTGAGACTACAAAGAAAAGTCTGCATACTCGATGAGAGCGCCCCAAACGCCACAGACATACTCGCAAACATTGTGTCACCACCACTTTCCGGAATCGTCACCCCATGCAGAATCGAACCCCGGGGTGGCACCTCTTTAAAAGTCATGTCTGCATGCCACATTTCGATCTTCGACGGATTTGCTTCGTCATTCTCCAGAATCGTGAGTTGTCGGTATCCATCAACATGTGGATAGGCCTCATGATACTGTGGTGGCCCGAAACGTTCGGCAAAAAGTGCATGGTCTTCAGGGGCCAGCACTTGGTCACGGAAGAACAGGACCTCGTAATCAATCAGCGCAGACTCAACCCTGTTGTACTGTCTGTCTGTCAATGACGCGATCTGCACGCCGATGATTTCTGCACCCAGGCTCCCGCTGAGGGGTTTGACTTCCATATCAAGCCTCGAAAGCGTAGGTCACCATTGAACATCCCCCCTGGAGTGCTGGCTTGCCTGTCTGCTTCGGATCGAACCTGCCGTGTTCAGGTTTGACCACCCAACTCCAGCCATCGCACATAGTCAGCAGGCAGCTTGGCCATCTCAGTTTCATAGAGTGACAGATCCTCATCATCCAGCACACCAATCCAACGTCCATTGGTCCCCTTGTTGATAAACGTATCGGCGCCGCCCTCGAACGCGAAAGCGATATTGTCCGCAACCACTTTCGATGTATCTCTTTTAACTTCATCAAAGGTGCATCGCCGCACGACATCCGCCCATTGGGAGTTGTGCACCTCGATCTCAAGATAGTCTGCTAGACGGTGCATTTCTCCGTCAAGATCAGCCAACAGGTCATTAAAGTGGACCATCTCGATATTGGGTAGATGTCGAAATTTCCAAAACGTCAGCGCATACGACAGGTGAGACCAATATGGATAACCACCAAGCTCCCAATCGAACCAACTCCGTGTAATCCAATTACGCCAGGTCATCTTAATGTCATCGTTGAACCGCGGAAACTCGTCACCCACTCGACCCGCTATCCCATTCATTGACGCATAGAACGCATCGGTATGGCTGCCCCAGTGGTTAAGCAAGGACATGAACACATCCCGAGGATCTCGAGATACACACACGTATTTCACGTTAGAGTAAAACGGCAATCCGTCCAGTGGTGTATGCGTTTTGATGTATCGACGATGATCCTGAGCATCAAGTTGTCCCAGAACCAGTTCCAGCGGAAAAACGCGCATATCTAGCCATGGTGAGATAAACGATGCTGGACCGGGCAGGTTGCCGTCCGGAAACAACATATTGCCAATGATGGTCTGAGTGAACGTTGTTCCTGCCTTGTAGGATGTCGCGACAATAATGTCGTCGTCTCTCGGGGTAAACCAGTTCCAGCGTGTCGAATCTAGATGATGATTCTGATAGATGCGATCTCTGCGGGGCAGCTCGGGCATCATACCTCCGTATTATTCTTTTGAGAAAGTCTATCTCGATGCCCCCAGAATGACATTAAGCTAACTATGGAGCAGGACATATGTCGGCACGCTTAGCCGAGACGTAGATACACGCACCAACTCATCTGATCTGATCTGCTTGTCGTAAGCTCCATATGACCGTCGCCGACACGTTCGATCAAATCGTCAGTAAGGACTTGCACGAACCTATAATTCGATTGTGCACACAACTGGCGTCGGAAGGTGCTGTCGACGAACATTCCTACTTCAATCAGATTGTCATCATGCTGAATCCACCCAGGACGGAAGCTTCGGTCTTAGAAGCTGTCTTCGAACTATCCCGCTGTGCTTTTATCAACTTAGAATATTCCTACGCAGCAACCAAACAAATTAATCAAATTTTAGACCGTGCGATCTCACTGTCTGAAGTCATGAGCGCGGACAGCCGTCAATGAAAGACCAAACTTCATGACCGTCGCCTAGTAATCGTACTAGATATCACAGGGTCGCGGAGAAACACGCCACCTGCTTCAACAGCATTCCCGCGGGGACAGGGTACGCCACTCAGAACGTCTACAGAGAAATCTTTTGCCAGAAATGTTTCAGTTTTTTTAGTCAATAGCCATTTGAAAACTTTTTTCATGTATTTTCGCAAGCTACTTGAACTGGCAGATAATCTGTCATTCATCGACGCCATTGCGCCCGCCGGAGAAGTTTGTGCCTATAACGTTCCTGAGACACTCAGTGAAGGTTGCTGCTAGAACGAGGCCAGGATCTTGAAAATCCTGGGGATCGATTTCACAAGTACACCGACGAAACGTAAACCGATCACCTGCGTGACGGCCGAACTGACTGAACGTACGCTGGAAGTCTCATCGCTCTCTGGTTGGACTGATTTATTTCAATTTGAAGAAGGATTGGCACAATCAGGCCCCTGGGTAGCCGGTATCGATCTACCCTTTGGACAGTCGCGTAAGTTTGTAAATAACAAAGGATGGCCACGCAGTTGGAAAGGCTACGTCCAGCATGTCAGCACAATGACACGACAGGAATTTCGGACCGAATTGGATGACTATCGACAGAATCGAATGGCAGGTGACAAAGAGCATAGAAGAGCCTGCGACATCCAGGTCGGCGCCATTAGCCCACAGAAGCTATATGGCGTGCCCGTCGCCCTCATGTTTTTCGAAGGCGCCCCTCGGATACAACGTTCAGGTGCCACTATTCCCGGTCTCCAGGACGGTGATCCGAACCGCGTTGTCATCGAGGCATATCCGGGGCTGCTCGCTCGCACGCTGATTGGTCGGCACAGCTACAAAAGTGACACGCGCTCGAAACAGACAGCAGGACAGCTAGCTAGGCGTCAACAAATACTTCGGTACCTCACAAGTGATCAGGTCAATAGCGCACAGCATCAGGTGCGCGTGACCGCGCCTCAGGAACTCGCCGTGGATCCATCGGGTGACGCACTGGATGCACTCCTATGTGCGGTTCAGGCCTCCTGGTCTTGGCAAATGCGACACGCGAACTACGGACTGCCGTCCGATTATGATGATCTGGAAGGATGGATCATTGATCCTCGTACGCAGGGTTCTTGCGTATAAAGTCCGCGAGTCTAAACCAGTATCGAATGGAGTTCCTCCCGCGAAGAGTCGTATGTTGTCACCGCGGACGCCGGACGCAGCGAGATTTTTGTTCGCTTCTGTAGCATTGGCTGGACGTACTCAGTGCGAAGTAGACGACGTCACTGGACGTTTGATCGATAGCTACTGAATGCCCCAAGTTCTCGCTCGTTAACGCAGAATTACTTTAGCTGAGCGATATATTCAACAAGTTCTTCGTATTGGGTTTATTTGTCGAGGTTACTGAACTACAGACTAGGAAACCCTATGCTGCTTTAGACTCGTGCAACTCTTTTAGTCCGTTGAAGTTCATTGTCGCTGCAACATCACGATTATCGTCAAGAATTTCATAGATCGGAGTTTCAGCGTCGTATGGTCTCAAACTAAAGAGTATAACAACGTCTTCATCTCTACCGCCTTCGGTGTGAGGCTCCTCACTAGCGACGCCTGCCTTATAGGTGCCTGCGGGGCGAACTTCGGTGAGCTCTCCCTCAGGGGTATAGATTCGATGTTCGCCTTTGACCACGAAGGTGTTATACGCTGAGGTGTGTTGGTGCAGCACAATTTTTTCAATGGGACAGGCGCTCTTACCTTCCCAGATGGCGGCAAATACGCCGACGGGTTCAAGGACAACCTCTGCAACGGGCGAGGTGCTATTACACTTTCTGATGGCTCATTAATGGCCAGTCTGAAGGAAGAACGTAGATTGGTGATGGCACGGGCTGAGCTGGATGCCAAAGAAGCCGCCTCTCTGGCTGCAGACGCGCCTGACATTCTTTTTTGACTTTAGTCTGGTCTGCAGGAAATAAGAATGGGGGGTGGTCGCACGTAAATCTTCTAGGAGCTAGATGAAAAATGTAGGAAAGAGTGGAATACGATCTAATCACTGACTATGCCAGGTTGGTGGATATGAACAATGAGATGGCGGCGTGAATCTCGCTTAACCACCTATTTTGTTGCATAAGTCGCATTTTGAGACAGACTAAGCATGAACATAGCGTTACAGTGCTTGTAACGGCACGGACGCTAGCGAACATGGCCAAATATCGGCGAACAGTATGAAAAAAGGTTACCTTATCCCTCTGTCATTTTTCACCCTAACCTGTGTGTGCATTGGAGCAGAAAATAAAGCCTCCGTTGACTGCTATCCAACATGTACTCAATCACAGATAGTTACCGCTAAAAATGAGATCAATGCAGAATTAACTTTCCTTGATAGTAAATATAGTCGCCTGGAAGCCAAAGCTAATTTGCTTGAGAACGATATATCGGTGATCCGTTTCAATCAGCGCAGAAGCCAAATAGGAACGTCTGTTAAGTCTACTGCGACTATTGGTAATTCAAATGATCTGCCTGCACAAAGCGGCACGGAAGAGCTTGATAGACTTTCAGATCGTCTTGACGAGCTTAAAACCGAAATGTTCACCATCGAGAAAGAAAGAAGCTCAATGTCAGCTTACCTTGATCAGTTTGTTAACTTAGTTCCTACAGAACTAGTGCCCCAGCGCGCTTCTCGCTCATTAAATAATAATCCTTATTCTGACAGCCCGGATCGTTCTCTGGGAGATGCGGACTTCTACTACAATGATGACGATGAACTCGTGCTTAATTTCGGCGACTTCTACGCGTTGCTAGCTGGAGTGAATGAATATGAAAGCGACGAAATCGTTGACCTTTACGAACCCGTCCAAGATGCAAAAACCCTGAAAAAGGTTCTGCTCAACAACTACGAATTTACTGAAGAAAAGACGATCCTCCTCGAAAATCCAACTCGATCGGACTTGTTGAATTCACTCGAAAATCTTGCTGGCAGCATAAAAGCTAACGATAGCCTTTTAATTTTCTATGCTGGTCACGGTTTCTGGGATGAAAAGTTTAAGCAAGGCTACTGGTTACCGGCAGATGCGCGGCAGAAAACAAAGGCCTCGTGGATCAGCAATGCGACCATTCGAGATTATATTTACGGTATAAAAACAAAGCATACCCTTCTGATTGCCGACGCTTGCTTTAGTGGCGGCCTTTTTAGGACCCGGAGCGCTTTTCAAGCGGATGAGAAATTGAAATCGACGCTTTTCCAAATGACAAGTAGAAAGGCCATAACCAGCGGAACACTAACTGAAGTTCCTGACGATAGCGTTTTCATGAAGTATCTCGTGCAAAATTTGGAAAAAAATCAGTCTAAATACATGACATCACAGGACCTATTCGCGAAATTCAAGATTGCTGTTTTAAATAACAGTCCCCTTAACCAAGTTCCGCAACACGGTGTAGTCCAAGGCTCCGGTGACGAGGGCGGCGATTTTATTTTTGTTCGAAAAAATATCTAAATGACCGTTTTTGAACATTAATCTCTGGTTTGGCTTGCAACTATCCAGACTAAATTCTGCGGGTCTGACTCAGCGTCGAATGGCGTTTCTCTCGGGAAGAATCGTATGTTCTCGCCGCGGACGCCGGACGCAACGAGATTTTTTATTCGCTTCTGTAGCGTTAACTTGTTGTACTTGGATGCGAAGTAGAAGACTTCACTGGAAGTTTGATTGGTAGCTACGGGTGGACTTGAACCACCGACCCCAGCATTATGAATGCTGTGCTCTAACCAACTGAGCTACGTAGCCACACGGAAAAAGGCACGAGTGGAAAGGCGCGAGATTCTCGATCTTCGGTTGCGCCTTGTCAAGCAGAGGTCCTTTCACTGGGCAATAGTCCGCATTGGGTAAGAAGGGGTCGTAGCGCTTCAGCGTGTTCCTTGGATGATTCCGTCGCCGACGCGAGCAACGCATCCCGCTTACGACGAAATGTCGCGTAGGCCATCGGTTCGGCATCAGCAAGTCTGGTTTCGATCCGGCGGATAACCTTAATTTGACCATAGCGTGCTTCCACCAGCTGGTTGATACCCTGCTGCACGGGACCTGTATAAAGCTCGACGACATTGCGGAGTATGTCGCGCCGCGTCGTCACCATGCCTTCAAAACAGAGCGCTCTTCTAGCAAGACGCGATTCAATCATCTGATTCGCCTGAACCAGGCTGCCCATGACCTCACGGGATCCCCCAAGCAACGTACCGCCATCCCCAGTGCGGAGAGTAGAGAGCGCCGATTCCAACCTGGGGCCAGAGACCTCATAGTTACCTACAAGCCAACGGCTAACCTGCGAATCAAGATACTCAAGCGCACCAGTGACCTCTGGTTGATTCAGTTGAGACCAATGACTATGCCGGTGACGCCAGTAGTCACGAAACTCTGGCCCCGCGAGGACGGATTGCCAGATCAATCGTGGCAGCGTCTCATGCTTCTGCTCTCGAACCGAGTTGAGCTCTTTCGCAAGGGATGGGTGGTCCTCTGTCAGTGCCTGAATACAAATGTCAGCTAAGCGAAGGAAGTTCAACTCATAGATCAATCTCTGACTAGCTGGCGCGAACCTTCCAAGACTGGAGTTACGTTCGGCAATCCATTGCTGCAGCTCACAATCTCCCAGTCTGAGAAATTCGAGGATGTCTACACCAGCCCTGGGCGGCTCGAAACGAACCTCCCCGATGCGGGGCATTTGCGGGATCTCGACGTGTGCCCGCATCGGGATATCCGATTCGAGCAACCGTGATAATCGGACAACATAATCATTCAGTCGATACTGATCTGGTTCGGCGCAGCTAAACAGCATCAACAGAGAAACTACACTAATAATCCAGGCAATTTTTTTTCCGAGCTGCCGAATGACCTTCACCCCTTGATCACTTCACTAAACGTTAAACCGGAAATGGATCACATCACCATCCTGAATGACGTAATCTTTGCCTTCAAGGCGCCATTTACCAGCTTCTTTAGCACCCACCTCGCCATTCCCCACCACGTAGTCCTCATAGGACACCACCTCAGCACGAATAAATCCTTTCTCGAAGTCGGTGTGAATGATCCCAGCCGCCTGAGGTGCGGTCGCACCTTCCCGCACAGTCCAGGCTCGGGCTTCCTTGGGCCCGGCGGTAAAATAAGTCTGTAGTCCCAGAAGCCGATATCCAGCCCGAATAACCTTATCGAGCCCGGGCTCATCCATCCCCAAGTCAGTAAGAAACTCCTGTCGCTCTTCATCATCGAGCTCTGAAATTTCAGCTTCCATCTTATTACAGATCGCGACCACCTCAGCGTTCTCGTTAGCAGCAATGGACATTACTTTATCCAGATGAGGATTATCCTCAAAACCATCCTCTTCGACATTTGCGATATAGAGCACTGGTTTTGCCGTTAAAAGTTGCAAAGGGACAATCTCAACCATTTCATCCCCGTTAAGCTCAAGCGTCCTTGCCGGTTTACCTGCGTCGATATGATCCGACATGCGTTGCATGACGGCCATCCGAGCAATCGCCTCCTTGTCACCGCTCTTGGCTACCCGATTGACTCGGTCGATGGCGCGTTCCAGAGTCTCAAGGTCTGCAAGTTGCAATTCGGTATTGATGATCTCGATATCCCGAGCAGGATCAATGGTCTCCGCAACATGCGTCACCTGATCATCTTCGAAGCAACGCACCACATGGCCGATCGCCTGCGTTTCCCGAATATTTCCAAGAAACTGGTTTCCGAGACCCTCGCCCTTGGATGCTCCGGCAACGAGACCGGCGATATCGACAAACTCCATTGTTGTGGGAATGACCTTGTCAGGACTCACTATCTCTACCAATCGGTCAAGTCGAGGATCAGGCATCGGGACGATACCCGTATTAGGTTCGATGGTGCAGAAGGGAAAGTTCTGTGCTTCTACGTTGGCGCGGGTCAGCGCATTAAAAAGCGTCGACTTGCCGACATTCGGCAGTCCCACAATGCCACACTTAAATCCCATCAAATGTTCCTCGGTAGCAGATTCATACTAGGTTGCGCGAAACCCGTTTAACCCGTTCATTGCTGCTTCCCACTCACCGCTCAAAGCATCAGGCAGGAACCTAAAGGCCTCTTCGAGGCAAAGATCAATCAACTTCCGATCGTTCCGACTGGTTTTCGTCAATACATGTGCAACCACAGCATCTTTCCCATCGGGCTTACCCACGCCAATACGCAATCGTGCATAGTCCTGAGATCCCGCGAGCGATCGCGTCACGTCCCGCAACCCGTTGTGTCCCGCCATACCGCCGCCCACTTTGTATTTGATAGCGCCCGCAGCTAGATCGATTTCATCATGGCAGATCAGAATGGACGCTGGCTCAATACGGAAAAAATGCGCAATCGCCCCGACAGCTCTACCACTCTCATTCATATAGGTGGTTGGCAGCATCAGGCGCACGTCACCCATGTCGGTGCGGATACTGGCAGTCGCACCATGGAAGCGGCGCTCTTCTCGAAAGCTCGCACCATACTCTGATGCGACGCGCTGGAGAAACCAGACGCCAGCATTGTGTCTGGTTTCCGCATATTTTGGCCCGGGGTTCCCCAGCCCAACGATCAGCTTGAGGGGAATCGACACGTTACTAATCAGCTGTCGTCGCCAGCCTCATTAGATTCGCCATCTGCTGCTTCGGCATTGCCTTCTTCAGGTGCAGCGCCAGCGGCATCCGCCTCAACATCATCCACCGTAGCACGGACAGCCTGAACAGAGACCACAACGTTGTCGTAATCATCGCCGAGCGCCAATGCGGGAATTTCAACACCTTCAGGAAGGACGATGTCGGAGAGGTGGAGTGCGCTCCCCAGAGACAAAGCTGCCACATCAATTTCGATGTATTCCGGCAGGTCTGCTGGAAGGCAGTTGATCTCGACACTGGTCATAGTCCGGGAGACCACACCACCTTCCTGCTTCACGCCGACGCAGTTGTCCTCGTTGAGGAAGTGCAGCGGAATTTCTACCGAGATCTTCTGATCCATTCGAATTCGAAAAAAGTCCGCATGCATCAATCGGTCTCGCGCTGGATGACGCTGGAGATCTTTCAAAATGACCGGCTCGCTGTCACTGCCTGTCTTCAGCGTCAGGATCTGCGAGAAGAAACTTTCACTTTCGCTTGCCTTGTGAAGGTCCTTGTGAGGGATGGTAATTGAGACAGCCTCTTTTCCAGCACCATAGACAACGCCAGGTACCAGATCAGCGTTACGACGCAGGCGGCGGCTCGCACCTTTCCCTACATCGGTTCGCACTTCGGCGGTCAGTTCCATTCGATCTGACATCGCTTTTCTCCTTGGTTTGAACATCGATGGTTGCGACCACACATCGATATTCCGTTTAAGCCCTAAAACAGGGCGGGTTGAAGTCGTTTACTGAACAACGCACTCAGGGATTCTTCATTACTAATGCGCCGTATCGATTCAGCCAGTTCATCGGCGATCGTCATCTGTCTGATCCGCCCGCAGGTCTGTGCTTCGTCCGTCAAAGGAATCGTATCGGTCACGACGAGTTCATCTAAAGCAGAAGCCAACACGTTCCCGACCGCCTCTCCAGACAGCACGGCGTGGGTGCAATATGAAACAACAGCTCGAGCACCATTCTCTTTGAGGGCGTTCGCAGCGGAGCATAACGTACCCGCGGTATCGACAATATCGTCGACCAATAAGCAAGTCCGGTCTTTGACGTCACCGATGATATGCATTACCTCCGATTCATTTGCACGTGGCCGGCGCTTATCTATGATCGCCAGGTCCGCATCGTTCAATTGCTTGGCCAGTGCCCTGGCTCTCACGACTCCCCCAACATCGGGGGATACAATCATCAAATCCCTGTAGGCCCTCTCCTCTATGTCGACCAGCATCACCGGTGTCGCATAGATGTTGTCCACAGGGATGTTAAAAAAGCCCTGAATCTGATCTGCATGCAGATCAAGTGTCAGCACCCGGTCAATCCCTGCACTACCCAGCAAATCCGCCACCACTTTCGCAGTAATCGGCACCCTCGCTGAGCGTACCCGCCGATCCTGACGGGCATATCCGAAATACGGAATCACTGCCGTAATTCGCTGTGCTGACGACCGCTGAAGACAATCTGCCAAAATCACCAGTTCCATCAGGTTGTCATTGGTGGGGGCACAAGTCGGTTGAATCACGAAGACATCCTTGCCGCGGACGTTGTCGTGGATCTCCACACTGATCTCACCATCGCTGAATCGGCCTACATCGGCCCTACCGAGATCAACCCGAAGTCTGTCAACAACACGCTGCGCCAGCAGCGGATGGGCGTTTCCGGTGAATATCTTTAGCTCAGCCACGTTTTGATGCCCTGACGTATATCTGACGTCCTGCCTGTAGAGCCTGACTCAAAAGGGATGCGCCTGCCCAAAGGACGCTCCTAAACCTGGCTGGGGTGGCAGGATTCGAACCTGCGCATGACGGGATCAAAACCCGTTGCCTTACCGCTTGGCGACACCCCAAGAGTCTTCGCCAACCAACCGCCAACCGAGGCGCGTGGCCGCAAAAAAGGCCGCTATTGTCCTTACCACCGAAAAGCTTGTCAAACGGCGTGCCAGCTACGAATAAGCAGAGTCATGGAGGCTTCAGGCCGGCTGATTCTCAACTTTCGGGGTAGCCTGGTATCAAGACCCTTCTGATATCCCAGGTATTCAATCTTCCAGCCCGCTTGCAGGAAATGGTCATCGTGTGTCCTGTAAGTCAAGCCAGGGTCCATTTCCCCACGTACCCAGTGCCGAACCGAGGAAAGCGGAATAGAAAACCCGAAATGTCGACGAAATAAGTCATCGGGATCCGTCGCTGCTTGGCGAAGCTCTCCAGGGACGCCCAGCCATGCCTGTTTGCTATCACCTTCAATTCTTCCGACTGCAATACCCAGGGGGCCTGTCAGGTGTATATCAAACCTATCGCCCCGCTGACGCCAGTAGATGTTGATACTTTGTTGCAGCACGTAGCTTTTCACAGCCACCCGGCCCTGAAGGCTCCAGTCAGGCAGAGTATCCCCTGGGCGCATACTCTGGCACCCAGCAATTGCTAAGCAGAACAGCAGACAGGAGAGTGTTTGCTTAGTTCGCTCGAAGGCTTGAGTTCCCTTGGTAAGGACCATTGATAAACCGTTCCATGACTCGTTTCAGAATGGAGCTATCAGGCTTCCACTCCAATGCCTGCTGCCAAACGGCGGTGGCTTCCGCGTGTTCACCAGTCACCCACAAGACCTCCCCAAGATGCGCCGCGACCTCGTCATTAGGCAACATTGCAAGCGCTCGTCGCAAATGGACAATCGCTTCATCAAAGTTCTTGAGACGGTACTGAACCCAACCCATGGAATCGATGTACGCCGCTTCGTCCGGTTTCAGTGCCAGTGCCCGTCGGATCAGACCGAGCGCTTCTTCATGCCGGTCGGTTTTGTCGGTCAACGTATAGCCCAGCATATTCAGAACAAGGGCGTTGTTCGGCTCCATTTCGAGGATTCGGTATAGGTCTTGCTCAAACACCTCAAACCGACCGGTCCGTTCTCCCACCTGGGCCCGAAACAACAGTAGCTCGATATTGTCGGGTGCTGATGAAATTGCATCTGTCATCAGCGCAAATAGTGCTTCCTCCTGACGATGATCACGCAGCAGCTGAGCTTCAATTTTAATGAGTTCCACGAAGTGCTGGGGCTGCTGCTCTCTTTGCTTCTGCAAATGTTGACGCGCAGCTTCTACCAAACCCTGACTGCTCAAGATGGTTGTGAGACGAAACTGTGCAGGCACATATTCAAGTCCTTTGTCTGTATTCCTGTAATGTTGTATCGCAGCCGGCAGGTCCCCCGCTTCTTCCGCCAACATACCTAGATAGAAATGGGCAGTGGCTGTCCGCCGATTCCAACGGACCATTTGTTGGAAATAGCCACGCGCCTGCTGGCGGTCTTCAGCGATCAACGCTAATCGCGCCATGCGCATGAGCGCGTCACCGTCACTTGGGGCAGCCGCCAGAATCTTTTCATATTGAATCCGCGCATCGTCATAGCGCTTATCTGAAAATAATATGTCCGCGTAAAGTCGAATGAGTCGGCGATTTTCAGGCATTGCCTGGAACGTGAGCTCAAGCTCTCGAAGGGCCTCATCACCACGGTCCAGCGCAACCAATACCTTTGCCCTAAGCGTGATAACGTTAATATCATCCGGTTTCGCAGCTAACAGCTGGTCGAGCAAATCAAGCGCGTTCGGCAAATCCCCATTCTGCTCATGGAGATAAGCCATCGCGTAAACTATCACCCGGTCACCCGGATCAGCTTTATGCATACGATGTAAGAGAGCGATCACCGTCCCCCTTCGCTCGCGAGTCAAAATAACTGATCGATACATAAGATCGCGAAGGCTGACCTCGCCCGTAAGCGATTTGACTTCTGCTAAGTGACCGGTTGCTGCCTCAAGCTCACCTGCCCGGAGTAACTGCACGGCAGCCAAATTATGCGCCGCTGCATCTTCAGGCGCAGCCTGTACCCATACCATTGCCGCGGACAACGCCAGATCATGGCGCCGCAAGTACTCGGCCAGCCTCGTCGCGCGTTCCGCAACTCCTGGATCCTTCGTATGTTCCGCAATACGTCCATATTCTTCGGCTGCGAACTGCAGTTCACCTCGATAGACCGCCAACTCAGCAGCGAGCAATTCATGTAATGTGTCCGGATCGAACGCTGCAGCAGGGTAGTCCTCTGGACGCGGTCGCCTGTATTCGGGACTTGGCACGGACACGATTTCGTCGGATACGCCGTTCGCGCTGCCTTGATCGGGGTCGCCGACCGCCAGAATCTGCTCCGGAGACGATTCATTCTGATCCTGCGTCGCACATCCTGCCAGCGCCAACACGGCGATCGCCAAGACCATCAGTTTCGGTTCGAACTCACGCACCCGTATGGTTTCTCTTGGTCATATTCGTCCCCGTCATGCTCGCTCTATCTTCTCAGCTCATTCATGTTTTTTGGACTATTCATGTTCGCCGTATTCCTCCTCACAATCAGGAACACAGCAAGCTTCACTTCCTGAAACACCGAAAATCGCGCCACGGTGAATAACCACGCTAATAGAAAAGATTCTCATTTCGAGTCCGTTGATCGCGTGCACGCGATCAACGGATACGATGTTCCTCTTACCTCGCGAACCACGTACAATCGCATTACCGGGAAAGGTGTGCACTGCAACCAAACCCGAAGGTTCATTGTACTTTTCAGCTCTTTAAGAGTCATCCAGCCTCGTCCGATTCATGGGTCTGTTCGTCATTGGGATCAACCACACCACTGCGCCCGTAAAACTGCGCGAACAGGTTGCATTTGCTGCGGAAACGTTGCCGCCTGCACTGGCATCACTACAGCGACTTGAAAACCTTTCAGCGGCCGTGATCCTATCGACCTGTAATCGCACAGAAATCTACGCACTGCACACAGATTCAAAGACTCGATCCGCGGAGGAAGGTTCCGCATCGCAAGCAGCCCGCGACGCCGTCGTCATGTGGCTTGCAGAACACCACGATACCGCGGTCACCGAGCTCACCTCTAGCATATACTGGCACGAAGACGGTGAGGCTATTCACCATCTGGTTCGCGTCTCAGCCGGTCTTGACTCCATGGTCCTTGGCGAGGCTCAGATCTTTGGCCAAGTCAAAGATGCGTTTGAAGCCGCCGAGACCGCTCGCACACTTGATCCTGAGCTATCGCAGATACAACAGTCAGTCTATCGAGTCGTCAAGAAAGTCAGATCAGAGACTGATGTTGGCCAGAGCTCTCTCTCAATGGCATCCATTGCCGTGGATCTCGCCAGTCGACTGTTCGCAGATTTATCATTATGCCGAGCAATGTTGATTGGCGCCGGCGAAACGATTGAACTGGTGGGTCAACATCTGATGGCCGCGGGTATCAATAGCCCTATCATTGCTAACCGGACGCTGGCCAATGCCCGGCGTCTGTCTGACGAATTGGATGGCACTGCCATTTCTCTGACGGACATTTCAAAATATCTCAGCCAATGCGATATTGTCGTCTCCTCCACTGGTAGCGAGCTTCCAATCCTAGGTAAAGGGTCCGTGGAAAGCGCGCTTCGTGAGCGCCGCAGAAAACCCATCTTTATGGTCGACCTAGCAGTACCTAGAGACATCGAACCGGAGGTAGATACCCTCCGGGACGTCTATCTCTACAGCATTGATGATCTCGAGCAGATTGCTGCAGAGAATCTACACCAACGGAGAGGCGCGGCCGAAGAGGCCGAACAAATAATCGATGCTGCCGTTAACGACATTCAGAAGGCACTGCGTGAACGCGGTGCGTCAGAGACGATCACAAAATTCCGGCAACATCATAACGAAATTAAGAATAGCGAGCTGCAAAAGGCATTGGCACGCCTTCAAAAAGGCGACGAACCAGAATCCGTACTGACCACTTTGGCCAATCAGCTGATGAACAAAATGATCCACGCACCTAGTGTCTCAATGAGACAAGCGTCCAGTGAGGGACAGAAGGAACTTCTGGATACCATACACCGGCTCTACGATCTGGATAGGTAATGCAAGAATCATTGCGAGCCAAACTCGAGCAGTTGCTTGAACGCTTCGATGAGCTGGAAGCACTCCTTAGCGATAGTGATGTGATCTCGAATCAAAGTCACTTCACAGCACTGTCGAAAGAGTTTGCAGAAATAGAACCTGTGGTGAAGTGTTACCAGGAACTCACGAAAAAGACGGAAGAGATGAACGACGCCCGCTCGTTACTGAACGATGCCGATGAAGAGCTGCGTGATCTCGCCGAGCTCGAAGCGAATGAGCTTGAAGAGCAGGTCACCCATCTGGACTCTACCCTCCAGATGTTGCTTATCCCTAAAGACCCCAATGATTCTCACAACGTTTTTCTCGAAATTCGTGCAGGTACAGGTGGGGACGAAGCGGCACTATTCGCAGGGGATCTCTTTCGTATGTACAGTAAATACGCAGAGGCCTGCAGATGGCAGATCGAGGTCTTAAACGAACGCGAAGGTGAGCACGGCGGCTACAAGGAAGTCATCGCACGAATCGCAGGCAAAGATGTCTATGGCATCATGAAGTTCGAATCAGGGGCACATCGCGTACAACGCGTTCCGGAAACAGAATCACAGGGACGCATCCATACATCGGCTTGTACTGTGGCGATCATGCCCGAAGTTGATGACATTGATGAAATCGAAATCGATAAGAACGATCTAAGGGTGGACACATTCCGCGCATCTGGTGCCGGAGGGCAACACGTGAACAAAACGGATTCCGCCGTGCGCCTGACACATCTACCCACCGGTATCGTTGTGGAATGCCAGGATGAACGCAGCCAACATAAGAACAAGGCACGCGCAATGAGCCTGCTGCAATCAAAACTTATGGACCAAGCACGACAACAGCAAGCAGATGTCCAGGCAGAAACACGACGCAACCTGGTGGGGAGTGGTGATCGATCGGAGAAAATTCGGACCTACAACTATCCTGACGGGCGCGTCACTGATCACCGCATCAATCTGACCCTCCATCGTCTCCCTCAAACGATTGCAGGCGACCTGACACCCATCATCGAGCAGCTCATCAAGGAGCACCAGGCAGATATGCTCCGGTTTATGGGCGACGGGTGACAGTCTAGTGTCTGGAGTATCCATACAATCCGCATTGAAAGAAGCCACTACCCGGCTCTTCCGTTCGAATTGCAGCCAGGTTACTGTCGACGAGTATGAGGCGCGCCTGCTGCTCAAATTCGTACTCAATGTCTCTGGTGGACATCTGATCACAGACCCAAACCAGAACTTGACCGTCAATCAACTCTCCCGATATCGATCATTGATTGAACGCCGGCTTGATCATGAGCCGCTGGCCTACCTGACGGGTCAACGCGGATTTTGGAGGCGTGATCTCAAAATAACGTCATACGTCTTGGACCCCAGACCTGATACAGAAACCCTCGTTCAGGCTTGTCTTGATCATATGGACGATGCACCACGGATGGTCCTTGATGCTGGCACCGGATCAGGTGCGATCGCAGGCGCTCTCATTGATGAGAGGCCCACATGGAAAATCTTTGCAAGCGATCTAAGCGGTGACGCACTAAAGGTCGCTCGTGAAAACCTGAGTGGATCGGAAATACCTCTAGTTCGGACAGACTGGACAGTGGCCTTTGCGTCTCATTCGCTGGATGCGATCGTGAGCAACCCACCTTACCTCGCAAACAATGACCCTCATCTGGTTGCTCTCCGACATGAGCCCCGTATGGCACTGGTAGCGGACCAACACGGACTTGGCGCTTTTGTGCGGATTATCAAAGACGCTCGAAGAGTGCTCAGGCCCAAGGGCTGGCTCATTGTCGAGCACGGCCATACACAGCGTGGTGCTGTCGGCCAACTGCTTCGTGAGGCCAACTTCCAAGTCATCCATTCCATTGATGATCTGGCTGGCAATCCGCGCGTTGTCGTCGCTAGATGCGGGGGCCAAATATGACTGAAATGAGCGACGACGAACTACTTCGGTACAACCGGCACATCATGATGCCGGAATTGGATATTACCGGTCAGCAGCGACTTCGAGATGCACATGCACTGGTGATGGGACTCGGTGGACTTGGCAGTCCGGTAGCACTCTATCTGGCCGCTGCCGGTTTGGGACAAATTACGCTGGTCGATTTCGATGCAGTTGATATCAGCAACCTGCAACGACAAATCGCCCACGGTACACACGATATCGGGACGCTGAAGGTGAATTCAGCGAAAGACTCTATCGAGGAAATCAATCCACTTGTCAATGTCACCGAGATATCAACTAAGCTTGATGAAGCTGCTTTGACGTCTTTAATCCGCGATATCGATGTGGTCGTCGACGGTACAGATAATTTCAAGACCCGGCTCATGGTCAACGATGCGAGTGTTAACACAAGGACGGCACTAGTTTCCGGTGCTGCCATCAAACTCGAGGGCCAAATCATGGCCTATGACCCAACGCTGGAGGACGGTCCGTGCTATCGATGCCTCTACGGCGACGCTAGCGACGGTGATTTCAACTGTGCAGAAAATGGTGTGCTCGCGACAGTCGTTGGGGTCGTAGGCACGATCATGGCAACCGAAGCCATCAAAATGATCACTGGTATAGGTAAGAACCTCGCGGGCTTTCTACTCGTTTTCGATGCAGCAAGCATGGAATTTCGAAAGTTGAGACTTCCCCGCAATCCTGACTGCAGTGCCTGCGGCCTCGCTCGGACTGATCGAGGCCTATGACAGGGTCAATTTCAGAACTCGCCGCTGGCCTGTAAATCTGCATGGTAAGAAGAACGTACCATCGGCCCGCTCGCGACATGCGTGAAGCCCAGCGATTCCCCATAGTGTCGTAGTTCTTCAAACTCTGATGGATGAACAAACCGATGCACAGCAAGGTGGTCTCTACTGGGCTGCAGATACTGGCCAATCGTCAGCATATCCACTTCATGATGTCTCAGATCCTGCATCACGGCTTGAACCTCCTCAATGGTCTCACCCAGGCCTACCATCAATCCACTCTTCGTAGGCACCGATGGTTGTTTGCGCTTAAAGGCTGCCAGCAGGTCAAGCGATATCTGATAGTCCGCACCCGGTCTTGCCTGACGATAGAGTCGGGGCACGGTTTCGAGGTTGTGGTTAAAAACATCCGGAGGGGTTTCGGCAAGGATATCAATCGCAATATCTGCACGTCCCCTGAAGTCCGGGACCAGTACTTCGATGGTGATGTCTTCACACTGATCACGCACCGTACTGATACAACGGGCAAAGTGCCGGGCACCGCTGTCTTTCAGATCATCCCGATCGACAGACGTAATCACTATGTAGCGAAGCCCTAACTCTCGAGCAGCGCTGGCGAGCTGCGCTGGCTCGTTATCATCCAGTGCATTCGGTTTTCCATGCGCAACATCGCAGAAAGGGCACCGACGTGTGCAGATATCGCCCATGATCATGAAGGTCGCGGTGCCGTGATTGAAACACTCAGGCAGGTTTGGACAGCTTGCTTCCTCACAGACCGACGCAAGCTTGTGCTCTCTCAGAATGCCCTTGACTCGAGTTACCTCAGCGCTTGCAGGAATTCGGACGCGAATCCAATCAGGTTTTCTCGGCAGTGTCTCTGACGGAACTACCTTGACCGGTATTCTGCGGACCTTGTCCTCACCTCTCAATTTCACGCCCTGAACAAGCTTGTTTCGAGGGTCACGAGACATAGGTCACCTGCAGTTCTTCAATATCAGACACATTCGGCGCCTTCAAAATATTGTTGTATCCAAGAGATTGTTGAAGACAACACAACAGACCTTTCGCAACCTCATCAATGCCCTCGTCGATTCCGAGATCTTTCAGTTGGGTTACTTCAAGCCCTGCATAGCCACAGGGATTAATATGGCTAAAGGGCGACAAATCCATGTCAACATTCAGGCTAAGTCCGTGATAACTACAACCTTTGCGGACACGCAGACCCAAAGCGGCAATTTTCTTTTCGTCGACGTAAACTCCTGGGGCACCTTCACGCCGGATCCCTTCAATGCCAGATTGCTTTAGTCGCTGAATAATCGCTTGCTCAATACCGAAGACAAGCTGCTTGATATTCAGTCCATGACGACGAATGTCAAGCAACAGATACATAACCAGCTGCCCTGGACCATGGTACGTCACCTGGCCACCACGATCAGACTGTGCCACTTCAATGTCCGTAGGTGTCAGAATGTGTGCCGGATCAGCTGCCTGTCCGAGCGTATAGACAGGCGTATGTTGCACAAGCCAGATTTCATCCGAGCTATCACTATGACGCGAGCTCGTGTAGTCACGCATCAACGCCTGACACCAATTATACGGGATAGCATCTCCGAAATCCCGTACTCGTAATATGGATTTTGAAAGGTCCATCGTCACAACACCATCCGGATCACATCCTGCTTTTTTAGATCCGAGAACAACGAAGCCAGTTGATCTTCACCTGTTGCGCGAAATCGAATGGTGATCGAGCGATAGTTCCCCTCGCGACTTTGCCTTTCACTGAGCTTGTCAGCCGTCAGCGATTCGTCATATTCACTGGCAATATTGAGGACCAGATCAGATAACCCCTCGACACCGTCCGCGATCACTTTGATCGGATAGTCACACGGAAACGTGATTTTGGGTCCATCAGTCACCCTGAGAACGACCCTTTCTGCTTGAATATCTCTTCACTCAACAACCGCCAAAGGGTCACCGCCGAATAATTGAAGAAAAAACAGGCTGATTGAATCCCACAGGCTACCGAAGAATCCCGCAGCCTGGATCGTATTTCCCGCCTTCAGATCACCGGTAAAAATGGTCTCACCTTCCAACTCAACCCGGAGGGAACCCAGAACATCTCCCTCTGACAAAGGCGCTTCGACAATGCTGTTGATGTCCAGTGTCGCGTCCAGTGATTCACGGGCACCCCGCGGTAATGTGACTACAACGGGAGAATCGATGACCAGCTCCAGTATTGCCATCTCACCATGCCAGACCCGTACCGACGTCAGGGACTCTCCCGCCGGATAGAGAGGTACCGTTTCAAAATTGCGGAAGCCATAAGTCAGCAGTTTCTGGCTTTCACGAGAGCGAGCATCCTCGGATCCTGCCCCCATCACAACAGACAGCAATCGCATGTCATCGCGGACGGCTGAGGCCACCAAACAATAGCCCGCAGCTTCGGTGTGGCCTGTTTTGACACCATCCACAGTAGAGTCGCGCCAGAGCAAAGTGTTGCGGTTCGCCTGGCGGATATTGTTAAACGTATAGTACCTTTCCTTGTACGTTGCGTAATGTTCGGGGTGATGAGTGATCAATGCTGTCGCTAGCTTCGCAAGATCCGCGGCGGTGGTGTAATGATCATCATCAGGAAGGCCATGCGAGTTTCGGAAACGCGTATTTATCATTCCCAGTCGTTCTGCGTACTGATTCATGAGCTCGGCAAAAGCCTCTTCATCTCCAGAAATATGTTCGGCGATGGCGACGCTTGCATCATTGCCTGACTGGATCACAATGCCGCGCAGCAAATCCTCAACAAGCACGTCTTCGTCAACCTCGATGAACATTCTCGATCCACAACGTTGACCGCAACCTGGATGCTCCATCAGCCAGGCCTTCTTGCTGATTTTGACTTTATCGGATAACGACATTCGTCCATCCGCGATTTCGCTCGCTGCAATATAGCTGGTCATTATCTTGGTTAGACTTGCCGGTGGCAGGCGTAATGCGCTGTTTTCTTCAGCCAGAATTTCTCCGGTGGCTGCATCCATTAGCAGAAAGCTACTCGCATTGATCTGCGGCGGCGCAGGGACTATAGCTGAGGCACCAGCACCGGCGCATGCAAGGAGCGCCATCAAAGTCACCGTCAGATTGATGGCCAACCGGCATGCCGCCCAATTGCTGATCGCTTCTCTCAATGTCATGGTGATTCCTGAATTCTCGAAGGGCCGTTCTCCCGACCCTTTCCTATGTTCATCCTTGCTCACTGTTCATCACCTGGTCAGTTGAACAGCGATCGGTTTCCCTATTTGACCCTGTTCGAACACTCGGGACAACTCGTCCCGATCAGCTGCAGACGCAATCGGTCCTACCCAGACCTTATAGAGCGCGGCTTCTTGAGAACCGCGGTCACTCTGAAGAATATCAATGTGGATATCCCCTAGACCCGCACCATGCATCAGTCTACCGACGGTACCAATCATCCGTTCCGCACTCTCCCTGCTCAAAAAAGCACCCGTCTGTAGGTAAATAGGCGGTTCGGTTTCCTCAACAATCATCCGATCCGGATGATTGATTGCATCGATCGCCTCGACGACAACAGGTGCAGTGCCACGACTGGCAAAACCCAACGCCTGCGCCGCCGCGAACGAGAGATCAATAAGACGATCATCATGGAATGGCCCTCGGTCATTGACGCGTACCTCTACCTTCGCGCCATTGTCGAGGTTGGTGACCCTAACTAAAGTCGGCAAAGGAAGCTCTTTGTGCGCAGCACTCATCGCATACATATCGTAGTCTTCTCCGTTCGCCGTCAACCGGCCGTGGAATTTTTCACCGTACCAGGACGCGATACCTATTTCCCTGTATTGAAAACTGTCGTCCAGAATCTGGTAACGCTTACCCATCACCAAATAAGAGTCTCGCGGTTCCGGTTCGAGAGGAGGCGATATCCTCGGCGCCTGCGACGGAGGAGTGTCCTTAACTTCACTTCCAGGGTCCCGTGCCAACGGAACCGAGCGTTCCATCAATGGGTCAGCCAGTGAAGTGCTTCTCTCAACCGTAGTGCAGGATACCAGTGCCATTTGGAGCACCAACCACGGGAAGATTCGCAGCATGTTGACAACGATAACTATAAAGCCGCTGTTCTGGCATCGCTTCACGATGACTCCATCGCCTCTGTAATCGCCTCGGACAACTGCAACACCGCCATCGCGTAAAGTCTGCTGTGGTTATAACGTGTGATGACATAGAAATTGGGTAATCCAAGCCAGTATTCGTCGCCAGTCTCCCCAGCAAGTCTTATGGGCGTAACTGGTATTTCGACATCGAGCCCACCTGGAACCATAACCCCGGTCTTTTCTGCAAACTCCCCGATTGTCGAACTAGCTTTCAGGCTCTGGTTGAAGAGGGCTTCCTTGCCTTCACCCGGACCACTCAGTCTTACGATTATACCTTCGCCCTCTCGCCATCCATGAAGCGCCAGATAATTCGCCACACTACCGATAGCATCAGTCTTGTTCGTCCAGATATCACGAATGCCATCGCCATCAAAGTCCACGGCATAATTTCTGTAGGACGATGAGATAAACTGACCAAAGCCCATCGCGCCCGCATAAGATCCCACTGGCGTCGTCGGGTCCTGACCTTCGTCACGCGTCAGAAGCAAAAAGTGTCTCAACTCTGACTTGAAGAACCGTTTCCGAGGCGGATAGTCGAAACCAAGTGTCATGAGTGCATCCAAAACTCGATAATGTCCGAGGTAACGACCGTACAGAGTCTCCACGCCAATGACCGCAGTAATGATCTCCGCGGGTACCCCATACTCAGCCGACGCACGTTTCAGTGCGTCGCGGTGTTCCATCATAAATTCCTGACCACCTAAGATGCGCGAAGAAGTTATGAAAATGCGGCGATACTCCGCCCAAGTTAATGTTCTTTCAGCAGGCTTTGAGATGGATTCGATGATTCTCGGTTGGTACCTGGCCGCGCCAAGGACATCTTGAATTGATTGCCGATTGAATCCTTCGGTCGACACAAGATCATCAATAAAAGCAGCAATCTCCGGACGCGCCAGGTCAAAAGCGTGCTGCTCTTCGTCGTACTCACCCATAACGGTCCCTGACAGCACCAATAACAGAGAAAGAAAGACCAACCATCTCAATGAACTCAAAGCGTAATCCTTCGGTGTGTATGAACAGACATCAGAATGCCGAATCCCGCGCACAAGGTCAGCATTGATGTGCCACCGTAGCTGACCAGCGGAAGCGGCACGCCCACCACGGGCAATAAAGCACTGACCATTCCGATATTGACAAACACGTAGACAAAAAAGGTGAATGTGATGCTGGCCGCCAGCAAACGTCCAAACGTATCCTGTGCCTGAACTGCGATCACGACGCCCCGGCCAATCAGACAGATGTACAGGCTGAGTAATGCCAGGACGCCAATCAGCCCGAGTTCCTCCGCTAGTACTGCGATTATAAAGTCAGTTCGACTTTCAGGTAGAAAATCCAGCTGGGATTGAGTGCCATTGAAGAGCCCCTTCCCGAATAGGCCACCCGATCCGATGGCTGTCATTGATTGGATGATATTCCACCCGCTGCCTAGCGGATCTCTTTCAGGATCAATCAGGGTCAGTATTCGACCACGCTGATAATCGGTCATGACAAACCATAGTCCTGGTGCGGACACCAAAAACAACCCAATCAACGAGAATATGTAACGCCAACTAATCCCTGCCAGAAACAGTACTAGTAGCCCTGACGCGGCAACCAGGATCGAAGTACCGAGGTCCGGTTGCGGGTAGATCAAGAGCACAGGGACCGCAATGATCAGGGTCGCAATCCCAACATGGCGAGGTCGGGGCGGCAGGCGCCGGTCATGGAAGTACCAGGCAAGCACCATCGGCAACGCCAGCTTCATCAGTTCAGAGGGTTGAAAGCCGATCGGTCCAATCCGAAGCCAGCGTGTTGCGCCTTTCGATTCCGTGCCCACCAGAAATACGAGAAACAGCAGCAAAAGCCCCAACAGGTAGAGCGCAGGTGCAAGTCGCAGCAACAACCTGGGTGGAATCTGCGCCATCACGACCATGACGCTAAACGCGACAATTATACGTATAACCTGCGCCTGGACCCTCGCCATATTCTGGTCAACCGCACTCATCAGTATGACCAGCCCATAGGTTGCGATCAATGAGATCAAGAACAGCGACAGCAGATCGACGCGTACCCACTCGGAGACCCGTTTGCGCTGAACAAACTGATGTGGCGGCAGCTGGCGGACATAATCAGTCACGATGGGCCCCCGCAAGCGCGAATGTTGGTTCTCTATATTCCGACCGCCGGGCTATCGTGCTGTTCCCAATCATCTGATAGTCGAGCACCTTGCGGGCGACAGGTGCAGCCACTTCACTGCCCCCACCACCGTTCTCGACAAGCACAGCGACCGCAATCTGGGGTTCTTCGGCTGGCGCATAGGCCACAAACCAGGCGTGTTTTCGCAGGCGCTCATCTAATTCCGCATGGTCGTATTCTTCACCCTGCGCGATGCCAACCACCTGGGCGGTTCCCGATTTACCTGCGGCGCGATAGGGGATATCCATCCCGATGTAGGCCCATGCCGTACCGTTTTCGCCCAGACCACGGCGACCTCGGTGGATCACGTCCTGCATTGCGTCAGAAATGACACGCCACGCATCATCAGGAATACCCACGTTCGGCCTCAGGGGTAGTTCTGCATCTTTGAGAAGATGAGGGATTATCATACGACCACGATTGGCAAGGATGGCAACTGCCGTCGCAAGCTGTAATGGCGTTACCAGGACGTCCCCCTGACCAATCCCAATGTTGACGCTGTCACCCGGATACCAGGGGAGGTTTCGCACACTTCGTTTCCATTCCTTGGACGGCAATAGTCCGCTGCCGGCTTCCGGTAGATCGTGAGCCAGGTTGCGACCGAAACCAAAGCGGTCTAGATGCGTGTGAATACGGTCAATTCCAAGCTCAACCGCGAGTCCATAGAAGTAAACGTTGCAGGATCGGTAAATCGCACGGTTCATATCGACTTTTCCGTGTCCACCTTCGCCTTCTCGCGTCCAGTTCCAGTCACGATACAGTCGCTCGCTGTCCGGCAGCTGGAACGAGCCTGGATCGTCAATGACGTGCTCAGCGGTCGTAACGCCCATCATAAGCCCCGCTAGGCCAATAAATGGTTTGAGCGTCGAACCAGGTTCATATTGGCCTTGAACAGCTCGGTTGAATAAAGGCACATCGATAGAATCACGTAACAGTGCATAGGATGCGTGATCGATCCCCGTCACAAAGGGATTCGGGTCGTACCCAGGTTTACTGACCATGGCCAGAATGCCGCCCGTCCGAGTATCCAGGGCAACAATGGCCCCACGCTGCTCACCCAGCGCCTCGCTCGCAACTCTTTGCAGACCCGCATCCAGCGTCAGCTCCAGGTTTTCGCCGGGCACAGGATCCGTCCGCGACAACACTTGCATGATGCGGCCGCGCGCATCTGTTTCGACCCGTTGGTAACCGACTCGACCCAGCAGCCGGGATTCATAGAAGCGCTCGATACCGGTTTTGCCCACGTGGTCTGTACCGGAGTACGCGACTTTATCCAGATCGCGGGCGTCGTCCTCATTGATTCGCCTGACGGAGCCGACCGCATGGGTGACCAAATCCGACAAGGGGTAGTGGCGTACAAGCGACGCCTCGATATGTACACCCGGCATGGCGTACTGATCGACACTGATACGAGCGATGTCTTCCTGTGAAAGACGATGCAGAAGGGGTACCGATTCAAAGGGGCGCTGTTTCCGCCTCAGTCGTCGTTCAAAGCGACTGCGTTGCTCTGTCGTAAGACCAATCCGCTTTTCGACGCGACCAAGCGTTTCGTCAAGCGAGCTGATTTGCTCTGTAACCAGATTAAGGCTGAAAGAAGGCGCGTTGTCTGCCAATAGTTCACCATGTCGATCGAAGATAAGGCCGCGCACAGGTGGTATCGACTGCACCTGGATTCTGTTTGACTCAGAGAGTGTCGCGTAGCGATCGTGCTGTATAACCTGCAGATACAACATTCGCCCAGCCAGCAACAGGGTTAGTAGCATGGCGCATGCAAACGCCATGAACACACGGTCAATGAACACCCGACTTTCATCATGGTGGTCCTTTAAGACGATTGGTTCCGACATCTGACTCAACGATGGTATGGATGGTGGTTCAGAATAGTCCAGGCTCTATATATCTGTTCAGCAATGATAACCCGCACCAGGAAATGCGGGAATGTCAGCGACGAGAGACACCACCGTTCATCCGCTTGTTCAAGACAACTCTCATCCAGTCCATCGGCACCACCGATCATCAGCTGAAGCCCAGGGAGATCGTGACGGACCCCGTCCAGGCGGCTCGCCAGCTGTGCAGTCGATAGACTCCGCCCTTTCAGATCCAACGCGATCAAACGATGGCCAGGTTTAACCGATGCGATCAGCGCCTCTGCTTCATGGCGCCGAAACACATCAATATTGCCACTCTTGCCCCGTATGGCCGGTTGAATCTCCTTCAGCGCCAACGTCCAGGATGAGGGTAGCCGGGTCGCATATTCGTCAAACCCTGCCTGAACCCATCGCGGAGCACGGACTCCCACCGACAGCAGTTCAATTTTCATCACGCACGAAGGGAGATATCGGGATTAAACGCAAAACGAGGGGTGTCCTGCACATACTGCGGACCGATCAGAATGTCAGCCAATGGAAGTTGTTGACGAAGGCGAGAGACTCCATAAGCGCTCAAGGTCATAGAACACGCGAGTATCCGGCAACATCACGTGAACAACAACATCCACTAGATCAATTAGCACCCAATCCCCGCTCTCCATGCCTTCAACACCGAGCGGAACAACACCTTCTTGCTTGGCATTTTCGATGACAGATTGTGCCACGGCACGGACATGACGATTAGAGGATCCGCCGGCAACGAACATGAAGTCCGCAAAGTCCGATTGTGCACTTACATCCAGACATTGAACCTCGATTGCCTTCATATCCTCCAATGAATCCACGACGAGGTCTTTAAGTTCAATGTTCTGCATAGAGGGGCTGCTCTTCTAATCGCGTATGGGCTTGACGTCTCGATCGACTGCGCCCGCAAATTCCCTTAATTTTGGATGACAGGACTGCGATTTACCAGTCCTTTGAACCTGGTACAAACGATGCGTGGCATATTCAGACGTAGAGGTGATGTTCGCGGATGTAGGCAATCACCGACGTCGGGAGTAATCCATGGACGCTAAGACCGGCCCCCAGGTCGGTGCGAATCAGCGTAGAAGAAATCGGCAACTGTGTGGTCTGAACCCGTGTCAACGCACCACTTGGAATGTCTCTCAATGTGCTCGGAGGTTGATGACGCTCTGCGATAAGATCGATCAATTCACGGGAAAGGTCTTCAGCTCCGGGGCGTGCAAGCACAACCACATTCACCAGACGGAGAACATCCTGCCATCGGTGCCAGGATGGCAGAAGAGCAAAAGCATCTAGACCAAGCATCATGGATACGGATACGTGACAACCTACTTCTTTACGTAACGACTCGAGTGTATCCACTGTGAAAGATGGACCTGCACGGTGCAGCTCCCGATCATCAATTGTCAAACAGGCATCGCCTGCAACGGCCAATTTCAACATTGCCAATCGCTGTTCCGGTAATCGACCCGGTGAGGCTCTATGGGGAGGTTGGCGGGAAGGCAACAGTAGAACCTTGTCAACGCCAAGCTGAGCCGCGGCTTCACGCGCGGTTTGCAGATGGCCATTGTGAACAGGGTCAAACGTCCCGCCCATAACTGCAAACGCCCTCACGACCGACTACTCTCCGCACATCGATTAAACCCCACTCACTCTAAGGGATCTCAAAGATTGCGTATAGACTCGGCGCCGTCAGGACGCAAAGAAATGCAATTACTCACGACCGCAGACTTCGATGTGGATGCACAACAACTGGCACGTCGCCTGATCGGCACAATCATTAGACATCGTGTCAATCGTGTATGGCTCGCTGCACAGGTCATCGAAACAGAAGCCTACTATCTCAGCGATAAAGGCAGTCATGCATCATTGGGTCGTACACGTTCTCGCGAGCCGCTCTTTATGCCTGCTGGGACCATCTATATGTACTATGCCCGAGGTGGCGACTCACTGAATTTTTCGGCGCGAGGGGACGGCAACGCAGTCCTTATCAAATCTGCCATCCCCGCGATTGAGTACATGTCTTCTGTCGCACTCGAGAAGATGATTGCGAACAATCCAACCCGTGATGGCGGTGCTCGTCCGCTGCACCGGCTCTGTGCGGGCCAAACCCTACTTTGTCGTGCGTTAGCCCTCACTGTTCCAACATGGACGGGACGTCCTCTGGTCTCAGGACGCCTTGAAGTACTGGATGCGCGCGATATGCCCGAGGAAATCATACAGGCAAAACGTCTAGGCATTCCAGAGGGCCGCGACCAACATCTCCCTTATCGATTTGTCGATCGACGGCACCTCCTGAGCGCGACGCAAAATCCGGTCCGCAGAAGCCAACTGGAGGGTAGAGACTACGAAATTCTCCGTAGGCGCGATTGACACGTTCCCGTCACAGTCTTGCCATGGGGTCAGTACGCAGGTAAACCGCCCCCTCGCTCTTGCAACTCCGAGACGATTCTATCGAGTTGCACCAATCGCTCGATGGGGTCTGTCATCTCGAGCAACCCCTGCTTGACCAGTTCGGAACAAGGCAAAAACTCGGTGAGTCGACCACCGACGCCGCAGGCGCTTGTATAATCGAACCTCTCGAACAGACTAGCAATCGCCGGATATTGCATGAGATGACCTAATAGATCGGCGAGATGCTCAAATTCAGGTGTCACTGTCTGATCTTCTTCGGGTGCTAGAAACTCTACCTGCCCCATCATCAATCTGTCAGAGTTGCTCCATTTTCGTGCTACTTTCAGTTTAACTTCGGCTTCGATCGTGATCAGCAACATGCCCGCCTGACCTTCTGAAAAATCAAGGACTTTGATGAATGAACCTAGTGGCTCAACGTTGGGTTGCTGATCTGACTCTCGACCTTCGAGCACCTCATATCCAGACGAGATCATGACCATCCCAAATCCGGTCTCTTCCCGCATAACATTCGTTATCATACTGAGATACCGTTGCTCAAAAATTTTAAGCTGCATACGGCCACCAGGTAATAACACTGTACCTAGGGGAAATAGTGGAATTTCGGCCATCTTCAGTCCTCTCTGATAGGTGCAGCTAATCATCCCAGTTTCCGCAGACTGGCCCGAACCAGCCTGCTAGAATCCAGCCGCACAAAAAACAGACCAATATCATGGACGTCACACAAACGGTGATCCTTGCAATGATTCAGGGTATCACTGAGTACCTCCCTATCTCCAGCTCAGCCCACCTGATTCTTCCATTTGAGGTATTGGGCTGGCCTGATCAAGGTCTTGCGTTCGATGTCGCTGTGCATATTGGGTCACTATCTGCTGTGCTGGTCTACTTCCATCGCACCCTACTACAATTGTTAGTCGGAACCTCGCGCGCGCTGATGCGACGCAAACATAACAAAGACAGTCGCTTCGCGGGTCTCTTGATAATTGCCAGTTTGCCCATTATGCCCATAGGTTTCTTGCTCAACGACTTTGTCGAGACATCGCTCCGCAGTATACTGGTGGTTGCGATGACCACCATTCTCTTTGGTATTGCTCTCTGGGTGGCAGACCGTTACTTCCAGACTGCGACACCCAATTCCCTAAATTGGCGGTCTGCACTCATCATTGGAATCGCGCAGAGTCTCGCCCTGGTTCCTGGGGTCTCCCGCTCCGGAATTACGATGACCGCCGCGCTGATAATGGGCCTCGGTCGAGAAGCTGCGGCGCGGATTTCCTTCCTGCTCGCGATTCCGACAATCCTGGGAGCCGGCGTTCTCAAAACTTCAGAACTCCTGACAGCAACACAGCCTGTTCCCTGGAATCTGCTCGCGCTTGGGACCCTGGTTTCCGCCGTATCCGCATTCGCCTGTATTTATCTATTTCTTACAACCATCAACCGTATCGGGTTCTTGCCGTTCGTGATTTACCGGCTCATGCTCGGGTCAGTACTGTTAATGTGGCTCATGTTATGAACGAGGTGCCTTGGGCACCCTGCCTAGTTCGGGCTAACCGCACTTTCGTACGTTAGAACGGGATGTCATCGTCAAAGTCAGCCGGTGGTGGTTCCGAGAACCCACTATTGTTCGACGCAGATGCATCTCCTGACGCATTGCCTCCGCCATAGGACGATTGACCACCACCCTGGCTGCTGTAGTTGCTGCTACCACCTTCACCACGGCTGTCGAGCATTTGCATTTCATTGGCAACAATCTCTGTCGTGTAGTGTTTCTGGCCTTCGCGTTCCCACTGTCGCGTGCGTAACTGCCCCTCGATATAGACCTTCGATCCCTTCTTCAGATATTCACCCGCGATTTCAGCGAGGCGTCGGAAGAACACGACGCGATGCCATTCTGTTCTGTCCCGTTGCTCGCCACTTTCACGATCCCGCCATGACTCTGTCGTCGCGAGGCTGACATTGGTCACCGCACCGCCACTCGGCAGATATCGAGTTTCTGGATCCTGCCCGAGATTGCCTATGAGAATTACTTTATTAATACCGCGGGCCATAACCCTCTCCTCTCTGATCAGCCCTGATTCGGACTGATGTCTCGTTGGTACACTCGATGGATCATACCGTCTCTGACGAATGGCGGGTACCTAATGAATCCAACGAATGCCTCTTAGATGACGTATAGACTGGCGGCGTCATCCAAAGCACGATAAACAGCCAGCCAAGAGCGATGCCAGCATTCGCCCATAGCAGGGCCGTATCTCCTGAAAACGCGATTATCCATCCTCCTGCAGCACCACCAGCAAACGCACCGAAAAACTGTGCGCTGGTATGGAGACCCATGGCGGTCCCACGCATGCTATCAGGACTAAAGTGCGCAACGAGATTGGGCAACATCATTTCCAGCAGATTAAACGCCATGAAAAAGCAGCCAAGCATAAGCAGTAACCACCAGGAAGACCCTACCACCGACATGCCAGCAAGACTCAGACCCATCACCCCAATCATAAAGACCAGCAAATTTTTTCTCTGGCCTGGCCAACGATCAGTCGCAATCATCAACGGCAGAGCTGCAATGAACGCCCCCCCAAGGATTAACAACAATGTCAGCGGATACGCGTCAACATCAATTCTCAATTGTTTCACCATCATCGTCGGAAATACGAGGAAGCCCGACATCAGGTGGAGGTGCAGAAAAAACGACGATAGCGTTGTTCGCCGGAGATCTGTTTGGGCAATGATCGTCTTCCATGTACGTTGTTCTAGCTTTATCTGCGGCGATACATCCTTAGGCAACAGAAATACGACAATCGAAATACCAAAAACGGCCAGACACGCGGTGACGGAGAAAACTCCAGATAAACCCAGGCTCGCATGAATCCAAGGTCCCGCAACCAACGCCAGGCCAAACGATCCACCAATACAGCTTCCTACAATCGCCATCGCCTTACCACGGTGCTCAGGTCTGACGTGATCCGATACCAACGCAAGCAATGTACTTGCGATGGCGCCGCAACCCTGCAGCAGTCGGCCCAACACAACGCCCCAGGCAGACTCTGCGAGGGCGGCGATAACGCTGCCAATCAGGAGGACACATAGACCTGCAAGAATCACTGGTTTTCGCCCCAAGCGATCTGATAATCGCCCAAGGGGAATCTGAAGTATTCCCTGACTCAGCCCATAAATACCCAAAGCCAATCCCAGCAAGACGGGCGTCATCCCAGGTACGTCGACCACTAGGGGCAACACGGGGATGACCATGAACAGACCGAGCATTCGGATGATATATAAGGTGCCGATGGAGACGGCGGTACTGACTTCCTGGCGGTTCATCTGGCTCACAGTTTAGCTTCATTTCGGGTGTAGACGCCGCAAATGATTATGGCTTTTTGTTGTCGAGTCGCTATGATCTAGCTCTCTCAAATGCCCATCCTGCAGATCCAACAGAGAACGACTCAATAGGTCGGGGCTGTCAGTCATCTCCCCCCAGGAAAAGGCATTAGATCATATCAGAAGGCGCGAAGTGACTCACAGGAATCGCACCACAATGCCTACGTCGCATCTCGGTTCGCAAGGAACCGACAAATATACATCGTCGATAACGCCAACAACGTGAAAAGTCACATGAATCCGATATCCATCCGCGGTGCGCGGACACACAACCTTCGGAATATAGATCTCGATATTCCCAGAGACAAACTTGTCGTTATCACTGGTCTCTCTGGGTCGGGTAAGTCTTCCTTAGCTTTCGATACCCTTTACGCTGAAGGCCAGCGTCGATATGTTGAGTCACTTTCGGCCTATGCGAGACAGTTCCTATCTCTCATGGAGAAGCCAGACGTCGATCATATCGAAGGCCTGTCTCCTGCTATCTCCATCGAACAGAAGTCCACGAGCCATAATCCACGTTCGACGGTCGGAACCATTACCGAGATCTACGATTATCTCAGACTTCTCTATGCCCGAATTGGTATACCGCATTGCCCGGATCACGGTCACCCCCTGGAAGCCCAATCGATCAGCCAAATGGTAGATCAGATCATGTCCCTACCTGATGGCGAGCGAGTATCTCTGCTGGCCCCGATGGTCAAGGGTCGCAAAGGTGAGCACCTCCACCTATTTGATCAATTGAGAGCACAGGGGTTTGTGCGTGTACGCGTAGATGGGATCGTAGCTGAATTGGACGATCTACCAGAGCTCGAAAAAAACAAACAACACCACATCGATGTGGTGGTCGATCGATTCAGGATCCGAGAAGATCTGAGAACTAGGCTCGCAGATTCATTGGAGACGGCAACCAATATTTCTGATGGTCTCGCTTGCGTGACATTTCACGACCAAGATGCTGAAGACCTAATTTTCTCCGCGCGTTACGCCTGTCCTGAGTGCGGTCATGCGATTCCCGATCTTGAACCACGGATGTTCTCTTTTAACAACCCCGCAGGTGCCTGTCCGGTATGCGATGGTATTGGTCTGCAGCAGTTTTTCGATCCATCAGAGGTCGTTCACGACGAGGAACTATCACTGTCTGAGGGAGCCATCCATGGTTGGGACCGACGAAATGTTTACTACTTCCAGATGCTGACTTCCATCGCTGATCACTATGGTTTCGATACCGATACTCCACTCAACAAACTCACATCCGAACACAAACAGATATTGCTGTACGGAAGCGGCAAAGACGCTATCAAGTTTCGTTACGTGAATGATCGTGGTGACGAGTACACAAGGGCTCACGCCTTCGAGGGTATTATCCCGAACATGGAAAGAAGATTTCGAGATACCGATTCCGAGATGGTCAGAGAAAATCTGTCGCGCTTCATGAGTGTACAGCCGTGTCCGGCGTGTCATGGCACCAGGCTGAACCGTGACGCGTGTGCCGTAAAGATCGCTGAACGATCCCTGCCGGATATTTCGAGCTTGTCTGTCACAGACGCTTTTACCTACTTCAAAGGTTTATCACTAGAGGGCCAAAGGGCCAAGATCGCTGAGAAAATACTAGAGGAGATCTCAGCCAGACTCAGCTTTCTCATGGATGTCGGGCTTAACTACCTTAGCTTGTCGCGCAGTGCTGACACGCTGTCGGGTGGAGAGGCGCAGAGGATCCGTCTCGCCAGCCAGATCGGTGCCGGTCTGGTTGGCGTCATGTACATCCTTGATGAACCCTCTATCGGACTGCATCAACGGGACAACCGCCGTCTCCTCGACACCCTCATAAGCCTTCGCGATCTCGGCAATACTGTCATTGTAGTCGAACATGATGAGGATGCGATTCGATCCGCTGACCACGTGGTCGACGTTGGACCAGGTGCAGGCGTTCATGGCGGAGAAGTCATTGCTTCTGGCCAGGTCAAGGACATCGAAGCCTGTCACCAGTCCATTACCGGTCAGTTTCTCTCTGGTCAGCGTTCAATTCCCGTTCCCGTTAAACGACGACAGCCAGACACAGACCGCGTGTTACGACTTCGTGGCGCGACTGGTAACAATCTTAAGAGCATCACTATTGATCTCCCGCTCGGACTAATGACAGCCATCACCGGTGTCTCAGGTTCAGGAAAATCTACCCTGATCAACGGTACGCTCTACCCGATCGCGGCAAGAGAACTGAACGGAGCTCAGAACGTCCAACCGGCGGACCACGAATCGATTGAAGGTTTGGATCAACTGGACAAAGTGGTTGATATCGACCAAAGTCCGATCGGGAGGACCCCTCGTTCCAATCCCGCGACCTACACCAATATCTTTACGCCCATTCGTGATCTATTTGCAGCAACGTCTGAAGCCCGGTCACGGGGTTACAAGCCAGGTCGATTCAGCTTCAACGTCAAAGGTGGGCGATGTGAAGCCTGCCAGGGGGACGGTCTGATCAAGGTCGAAATGCACTTCCTGCCAGACATCTACGTCACGTGTGACGAATGCAAGGGAAAACGCTATAACAGGGAGACGCTGGAAATCCTTTACAAAGGTAAGAACATCCATGAGGTGCTTGAACTGACGGTTGAGGACGCCCATGAGTTCTTCAACGCGGTTCCGATGATCGCGAGGAGGCTGAAGACCCTCATCAATGTCGGTCTGGGCTATATACGCCTTGGACAGTCCGCTATCACTCTGTCGGGCGGCGAAGCACAGCGAGTCAAACTCTCACGCGAACTGTCAAAACGTGATACGGGCAAGACGCTCTACATTCTCGATGAACCAACCACTGGTCTTCACTTCCACGACATCGAGCAATTGTTGGCGGTACTCCATCACCTCAGAGATCAGGGCAACACTATCGTGATCATTGAACACAACCTTGATGTCATCAAGACGGCGGACTGGATTGTGGATCTTGGACCGGAAGGTGGGGACGGGGGGGGTGAGGTCCTGGTGGCCGGCAATCCTGAGCGGGTCGCAAATTTTGAAGGGTCATTCACGGGGCAGTTTTTGAAACCTCTACTTGGTACACATCAAGAGTAGATATTTCGGTGGGAGGACTCGAGAGAGCCGCAAACAAAAAGAGCCAGCACAAGCCAGGCCCTCGATCTTCAAGCTTATGGCCAGCGCCACAACCAGTCTAGCCGCGAACTATCTATTCCTCGGCCTCGGTCTTAGTCTTCGTCTTCGTCAAACTCATCATCATCAAAGTCGTCCTCATCCGGCACTGGGCGGTCCACGAGTTCAACAAATGCCATCGGCGCCGCGTCACCTGCGCGGTAGCCGCACTTCAGAATACGAGTATAACCACCGGGACGCTCCGCGTACCGAGGACCGATTTCGGCAAACAGCTTGCCTACGACACTTTTATTCCCAGTGCGAGCAAAAGCTAATCGTCGATTAGCTACTGAATCTGACTTCGCGAGCGTGATCAATGGCTCAGCGACACGACGGAGCTCCTTGGCCTTTGGAAGGGTTGTCTTGATCATTTCATGTTCAATCAGAGAACACGCCATGTTGCGAAACATCGCTTGTCGATGTGAGCTTGTTCTGTTGAGATGACGACCACTTTTTCTATGGCGCATATCGTTTCCTCAGTGTTTCCGTCAGACCAATGGCTGTCTAGCCCAAAAGCCGATCGTCGCCGCGCAGGCTAGCAGGTGGCCAATTCTCGAGTCGCATCCCAAGTGCCAGTCCACGAGACGCGAGGACATCCTTAATTTCGGTTAATGATTTCTTACCAAGATTCGGCGTTTTCAACAGCTCGACCTCAGTACGACGAATCAGGTCACCGATGTAGTAGATATTCTCGGCCTTCAGGCAGTTCGCCGAACGGACCGTCAACTCAAGATCGTCGACGGGGCGCAGCAGAATTGGATCAATCTCTTCAACAAATTCTTCCGGCTCAGGCTCTTTCTCACCCTGCAGGTCAACAAAAACCGCCACCTGCTGCTGCAGAATGGTCGCAGCGCGTCGTATCGCTTCTTCGGGATCAATAGTGCCGTTCGTCTCAAGATCGATGATCAGTTTATCGAGGTCCGTCCGTTGTTCGACTCGTGCACTGTCTACTTTGTAAGCCACTCGTTGAACCGGACTGTAGGTTGCATCTAGCAACAGACTGCCTATGACACGGTTCGTCTCCTCATCACCAGCTCGGATATCCGCCGGTTCATAGCCACGACCGCGACCAACCATGGCGCGGAGTTTCAGGCCACCTCTTTCATTCAAGGTAGCGATGACATGTTCTGGATTCGCGATTTCAACATCATGGTCTACCTGGAAGTCTCCAGCCGTGACGACACCGGGTCCCTTTTTGTCCAGGGTGAGCTCCGCCTCGTCAGTGGCATTCAGTCGAACGGCAACGCCTTTCAGGTTCAACAGGATCTCGATAACATCCTCCTGAACCCCTTCGATGGTGCTGTACTCATGAAGTACACCGTCGATTTCCGCCTCGACAATGGCGCACCCTGGCATTGATGACAGGAGAATCCGCCGCAGAGCGTTACCAAGCGTATGACCAAAGCCTCGCTCGAGCGGTTCCAGGGTCACGGTGGCCAGAGTAGAAGACTGCTGTTCGACCTGAATCGATTTCGGTGTCAGAAATTCGAGTGACGAATGAACCATAAATATACCTTTACCCAATAAACTCGTTAGTTGGAATCAATTGTCGATTACTTGGAGTAGAGCTCCACAATCAGGTTTTCATTGATTTCCTGCGGAAGGTCATCTCGCTCCGGGTAAGACCGAAACACTCCTTCCAATCGATCCGCATCTACATCAACCCATTCTACCGCTGCCCTGTTCGCAGCCAATGCCAAGGCGCCCTGAATGCGTAACTGACCTCGTGCTTTTTCTCGAATCGTCACGGTATCACCCGCTTCGATTTGATAAGACGCGATGTTGACGACATTGCCGTTCACCAGTACCGCCTTATGCGATACCAACTGTCTCGATTCAGCACGGGTAGAACCAAAACCCATTCGGTACACGACATTGTCCAGGCGACGTTCCAGAAGGCGCAGCAGGTTCATGCCGGTCGCACCTTTCTGTCGATCGGCCTTCTTGTAGTAGTTACGGAATTGCTTCTCTAGCACACCGTAGAGTCGACGTACTTTTTGTTTCTCACGCAACTGGACCGCGTAGTCAGAATTTCTCGGACGCCGACCTCCATGCATTCCAGGCGGATTATCCAGCTTGCACTTGGACTCCAGGGGACGCACACCGCTTTTCAGGAACAAGTCAGTCCCCTCGCGTCGTGCCAGTTTACAGGTAGGACCAATATATCGGGCCATTCTAATTCGTCTCCTTTTTCTACGAGCCGCTATACGCGCCGACGCTTTGGTGGGCGACAACCGTTGTGAGGAATCGGTGTCACATCGGTGATGTTGGTGATTCGGAAGCCCACCCCAGACAGTGCACGCACTGCGGCTTCACGCCCAGGACCCGGACCCTTAACAAACACCTCAAGATTCTGCAGACCATAGTCCAAGGCTGCATTACCTGCCCGCTCGGCAGCAACCTGCGCCGCGAACGGCGTACTCTTTCGAGCGCCTCTGAACCCTGATCCACCCGCAGTTGCCCAGGACAGCGTACCGCCCTGTCGATCTGTGAGAGTGATAATTGTGTTATTGAACGAAGCGTGGATATGCGCCAATCCGTCAACGACCTGACGTTTCCCACGGCGACGAGTCGTCATCGTAACCGTAGACGACTCGCTTTCCTCTTCTACAACTTCGCTTGTGTTCTCTTCTTCAGACATAGTTACATTTCTCTCGTCGATTCACGTCGACGTCATGATCACTGTTTGAACAGGTTGTTACTTACGAATTGGTTTCGGTGGACCTTTACGCTGCCGGGCGTTGGTTTTGGTGCGTTGCCCACGGACTGGCAGACCACGACGATGGCGCATGCCACGATAGCAGCCCAGATCAAGAAGCCTCTTGATATTCAGCTGCTGAGACCGACGAAGGTCACCTTCAACTTCAAGCTTTGCAATTTCGTTTCGCAGCTTATCAAGTTCCGCTTCTGTCAGATCCCGAACATTGACCGATGGTTCTACACCGGTGAGCTCACATAGATCCCGAGCGGTCTTACGACCGATACCGAAAATATAGGTCAGGGAGACCTCGGTGTGCTTATTGTCAGGAATGTTGATACCAGCTAAACGAGCCATATGATTCTCCTATTAACCCTGACGTTGCTTGTGTCGCGGTTCTTTGCAGATCACACGCACGGAGCCTTTTCGTCGAATAATCCGGCAATCCCGGCACATCTTCTTGACTGACGCTCTGACTTTCATCGTCTTACCTATTCACTCTCTCTTTTGCAGCGAACTAACGCTTAAAATTCTGTAAGTTGGCTTTCTTCATCAAAGCATCGTATTGATGTGACATCAGGTGCGTGTTTACCTGCGCCATGAAATCCATCACTACGACTACAACAATCAGCAACGCTGTACCACCCAGCTGAAATGTAATACCGAACTGTGTGACCAGAAACTGTGGCAATAGACACACGCCGGTCATGTATATAGATCCGAAAAGGGTCAGTCGTGTGAGAATCGTATCGATATGTCGCGCTGTTTGCTCACCTGGACGATAGCCAGGAACGAAAGCCGACTGCCGCTTCAGGTTGTCCGCCACTTCCTTCGGGTTAAACATAATCGCGGTGTACCAGAAACAGAAGAAGATGATGCCAGCCGAGAACAGGATCATGTTGAGCGGCTGTCCTGGCGCGATCTGCAAGCTAATTTCCTGTAGCCATTCCATGTTGGGAGATTGACCAAACCACTGTCCAAGTGAGGCAGGAAATAGCAACAGACTGCTGGCGAAAATGGCGGGAATTACGCCCGCCATGTTCACTTTCAGTGGTAGATGGCTGCTTTGCTGTTGATACATTTGCCGACCTTGCTGGCGCCTCGCATAGTTGATGGTTATACGACGTTGCCCCCTTTCAACAAATACAACTCCCGCGACAATGAGCACCGCGACAACACCCACGACCATCATGACGATTGGGTGGATTTCACCCTGACGTCCCTGTTCAAACAGTTGGCCTATCGCACCTGGGAAACCAGCCACAATGCCTGCAAAAATGAGGATTGATATACCGTTACCGACACCTCTTTCAGTGACCTGTTCACCCAGCCACATCAAAAACATCGCCCCTGTCACGAGCGTCGTCACCGCAACAAAGTGGAAGCTGATGGTTGCGGTATAGGATAAACCCTGTGATGCCAGTCCACTGCTCATCGCAAAACCCTGCACGAGCGCCAGAGCCAGCGTGCCGTAACGGGTGTATTGGGTAATTTTACGGCGGCCGGATTCCCCTTCTTTCCGCAGCTGCTGCAGCGAGGGTGTCGTTGCGACCAGCAGCTGGGTGATGATCGAAGCGGAAATATACGGCATGATCCCAAGCGCGAAGATGCTCATACGTTCGAGGGCACCACCCGAGAACATGTTGAACAAATCGATTATGCCGCCCTGATTCTGGTCAAAGAGTGCGCTCAGCCTCTCGGGGTTTATACCCGGCACGGGAATGTGACTGCCAACGCGATACACAACAATGGCGACCAGGACATACCAAAGCCGCGAGCGAAGCTCCGAGAGGCCACCTCCGGATGAAGTCGCCGATCCTGCAGCGCCTCGTTGTGTTAGTAGTGATGCCATATAGTATGTCTATTCCTGGCTAATACAGAAACTCCTAATTCAGAATCCCTGCAATCAGTGACCTATTCGGAAATGGAACCTCCAGCAGCTTCGATGGCGGCTCGAGCACCTTTGGTAACACCGATACCTTTCAGGGTCACAGCTTTAGTAATCTCACCTGACAACATGACTTTGGCGCGTTGTTGTGTGCCTGAAATAATGTTCGCATCCTGCAGCGTCTTCATATCAATGACTCCTGCATCAACTCGGCTAAGTTCAGATAAGGTCACTTCTGCAGTGATCCGTGACTTTCTGGAGCTGAAGCCAAACTTCGGCAGTCGCATCTGCAGTGGCATCTGGCCACCTTCAAAGCCAATACGTATGCGTCCACCTGATCGCGACTTTTGACCCTTGTGACCACGGCCACTGGTTTTACCCAGGCCGCTACCAATCCCACGACCAACGCGCTTAGCCTGCTTGCGGCTTCCGTGGGCACCTTTCAATGTATTTAGTCGCATGTTCTTCATCTCCTGAAATCCACGTCGTTTCTAGACACCGCCTTGATTCAGCTCTCCTCAACCGCCAGCAAATAGGCTACTTTATTGATCATGCCTCTGTTCGCAGGGGTATCGATAACCTCTACTGTCTGGTGCATCTTCCGAAGCCCCAGACCTGCAACACAAGCCTTGTGATTTCTGAGTCGCCCGATAACGCTCTTCTTTAGCGTTACTTTGATCTTTTTGTCCGTGCTCATGACCGTATCCAGTATTTGTTGTCTTTTTGCGTTACCGCAATCAGAACTGCAGACCACCCTCACGGGCCGCATCGGCAAGCGCCTTCACACGACCGTGGTATTTGTACCCTGATCGATCAAAAGCAACCTTCTCAATACCTTTCGCTTTCGCGCGTTCTGCGATCAACCGACCAATCTCGGCTGCACCGGCCTGATTACTTCTGAACTGGCCTCGCAGATCTTTCTCTACCGTCGATGCTGATGCCTGAATTTCATTACCCGCAGCGGAAATAATCTGCGCATAGATATGTTGCGGTGATCGATAGACACACAAGCGCGGTGTTTCCAACTCAAGGATATGCATCCGCCCCCTTCGGGCCCGGCGCAATCGTGCATCGTTCTTCTTACTCATGTTTCGTCTTCTTTCTGCAGATCTTGCTGTGTAGAAAAGGCTGCAAACAGCAGCACATCGATTACTTCTTCTTGGCTTCCTTACGACGGACGTGTTCGTTCACATAGCGAACACCTTTGCCCTTATAAGGCTCGGGTGGTCGATACGCCCGAATCTCAGCCGACACCTGCCCGACCAGTTGCTTATCGATTCCCTTAACAATCACCTGAGTCTGGCTCGGTGTCTCAATCTCAATACCCTCTGGCACCTGGTATTCCACAGGGTGAGAGAAGCCAAGCGACAAGGTCAACTTACTACCCTGAGCCTGCGCCCGGTAGCCAACTCCTTGAAGCTCAAGTTCTTTCGTGAACCCTTCAGACACACCTGTCACCATGTTCTGGACCAGCGCACGATAGGTCCCGGCCAGCGCTTGTGCTTTGCGATCACCCGACGTGGATTTGAATCGCAGCACATTGTCTTCCTGCAAAACTTCGACCAATTCAGTGTGTGCCAGACTGAGGCTACCTTTTCCGCCTTTGACGTTGATTTCATCACCCACGGTGACCTCAACGCCACTTGGCAACTGCACCGGAGCATTCGCGATACGTGACATGTTGCTTTCCCTAAATCTCTAATCTTGACGAACTAACCGTTTAACGCATCTCTAATCAGAATACTGAGCAAAGTATTTCACCACCGACGCCAGCCGAACGTGCTGCCCGATCCGTCATGACCCCTTTGTTAGTCGACAGGATGTAGACACCTAGACCTCCATTCAGCCGCGGAATATCATCTTTGCCACGGTACTGCCTTAATCCAGGGCGGCTCTCTCGCTGCAGATGCTCAATCACCGGCTCGCCGTCTATGTACTTCAGCTCAATGGTAAGTGTTTTCTTCACTTCACCATCCACTTCGAAAGACTCTACAAAACCTTCATCTCTCAACACCTTGGCAATTTCAGCCTTTGTCTTGGAGACGTTCATGGATATTTGCTCGATCCCAGCCATCTGTGCATTTCTGATTCGCGTCAACATGTCCGCGAGAGGATCCTGCATTGACATATGATTTCCTCCTGGCTACCAGCTCGACTTCACGAGGCCTGGCACATCTCCGCGCATGGCCGCCTCACGTAGTTTCGTTCTCGACAATCCGAACCGTCGATAAACCCCATGCGGTCGACCCGTCAGACTGCAGCGACGCACCCCTCGTACGGGGCTCGCGTTACGGGGCTGCTTCTGCAATTTGACCTGCGCTTCCCAGCGCTCGTCATCACCTGTTTCCGGATTCCGCAGAATTTCTTTCAGCACGGCTCTTTTTGCAGCGTATTTTTCGACTGTTTTTTTCCGCTTCAACTCGCGGTTAATCATCGACTTCTTGGCCATTGATCCCTCTCTAACCTGTTTCCCGGAACGGGAAGTTGAATGCACTCAGCAACGCTCGTCCATGATCATCGTTGGCAGCAGTAGTCACAATGTTGATATCCAAACCTCGCACCCGGTCGGTCTTGTCGTAGTCGACCTCGGGAAACACGATCTGCTCGCTGAGACCCATTGAGAAATTGCCACGGCCGTCAAGCGATCTTGGGTTCACACCTCGAAAATCACGCTGACGGGGAATAGCGATATTGATCAGGCGGTCTAGGAACTCGTACATCCGTCCACGCCGAAGCGTTACCATACAACCGATCGGCATTCCGGTCCGGATTTTAAAACCGGCTTCAGATTTTCGGGCCTTCGTGCTCACACACTTCTGACCAGCGATCAGCTCGAGGTCACCTTGAGCAGCTTCCAGTAATTTACGGTCAGCTAACGCCTCACCCACACCCATATTCAGGGTGATCTTGGTCAGTCTCGGCACCTGCATCATGTTGGCCAGGCCCAGCTGCTCCATGAGCGCCGGCCTGATCTCGTTTTCGTATTGTGTCTTCAGATCTGTCATTGATTCATTAAGCCCTAGAAGTACTTAACCCCTGCTAGTCGATCTCCTCACCACTTGAACGGAAGATGCGCACCTTCTTGCCATCTTCCAGCGACTTGAAACCAATCCGGTCCCCTTTATTGGTCTCTGCGTTATAGATCGCCACATTGGAAATATGGATAGGCGCTTCCTTCTCCTGGATACCTCCAGGTTCATTCATCTGCGGGTTGCCTTTCTGGTGCTTCTTCACCAGGTTAACACCCGATACATAAAGACGCTGATCGTCGATGATGCGCGTCACCACACCCCGACGCCCCTTGTCACGACCTGCGAGCACGATCACTTCGTCGTCTTTTTTGATCTTTTGCATGCTGTTATCTACCTAATGGCTCTCACCGCCGTCTCAAAGCACTTCCGGTGCAAGCGAAATGATGCGCATGAAATTATCGTTTCGCAGTTCCCGCGTCACCGGCCCAAAGATCCGTGTACCAATAGGCTGCTTCTGTGCATTCAGCAAGACAGCAGCGTTACCATCAAAACGAATCACGCTGCCATCTGACCGACGCACCCCCCGCTTCGTGCGGACCACAACTGCATCCAGGACCTGACCCTTGCGGACTCGACCTCTTGGAATCGCTTCCTTAACGGTAACCTTGATGACATCACCAATTCCCGCATAGCGGCGTTTGGATCCACCCAGAACCTTGATGCACATCACGCGACGTGCACCGCTGTTGTCGGCGATATCCAGATAGGTCTGTGCCTGTATCATGTTGTCCTCAATACACTCTTGTAGCTAGAAACGATTAATCTTGATCGTCTCAGATGACCGTCGCCTTGCGGTCAATTGATTTCAGCGCCCACGACTTTGTCTTGGACATCTTCTTTGCTTCCTCGATGGTCACCTCGTCACCTTCCTGACAATGGTTTTCTGGATCGTGGACATGAAACTTCTTGGACTGTTTGATGTACTTGCCATAAACCGGGTGCTTGACCCGACGCTCCACCAGCACGGTGGCCGTCTTGTCCATTTTGGCGCTGAACACCGTTCCACTTATCGTACGTGTGACCGTTTCGCTCATGCTGACTCTGTCTCGCTCGTCTCGTTCGCTTTCTGACGTAGCACCGTCTTCACGCGGGCAATGTCCTTTTTGTTCTCGCGCAGAAGATGGGGCTGACTCAGCTGTCCGGTCGATCGCTCCATGCGCAACGAAAATCGGTCCCGGGACAACTCAAGCAGCGTCTGCTCTAGTTCTTCTGTACTCTTATCTCTCAGTTCTGCCGCGTTCATTACATCGCCACCCGTTTAACAAACTGGGTTGTGAAAGGCAGTTTACGCCCTGCAAGTCGAAACGCCTCTCGCGCCACCTCTTCAGTTACACCTTCCATTTCATAGAGCACCTTGCCCGGCTTGATCTGCGCAACCCAATATTCAACGTTACCTTTACCTTTACCCTGCCTTACTTCGAGTGGCTTTTTGGTAATCGGCTTATCCGGGAATACACGAATCCAGATCTTTCCACCACGCTTCACATGGCGCGTCATCGCTCGTCGACCGGCCTCTATCTGGCGCGCAGTCAGACGACCCCGTCCGGTCGATTTCAGTCCGTATTCACCAAAGCTGACAGAACTGCCGCGATGGGCCAGACCTCGATTGCGGCCTTTCTGCTGCTTGCGAAACTTCGTTCTTTTAGGCTGTAACATTGCTCAATTCCAACCGATCTACTGTGCAAGGCCTGCGGCGGCAGGGTCTGCCTCTTCACGCTCACCCAGGATCTCACCTTTGAAGATCCAGACCTTGATACCAATCACACCATAGGTGGTGTGGGCTTCAGTCAGCGCGTAATCAATGTCCGCACGCAGTGTGTGCAACGGCACTCGACCCTCGAGGTAACTTTCCGAACGTGCGATTTCCGCACCACCCAATCGACCGGCAACGCGTACTTTGATACCTTCAGCACCGAGGCGCATGGCATTCTGCATGACACGTTTCATTGCGCGGCGAAACTGAACACGACGCTCAAGTTGCTGTGCCACATTCTGTGCCACGAGGAATGCATCAATCTCAGGCTTACGGATCTCTTCAATGTTGATATGAACCGGAACACCCATCATACGAGCAACAACCTGACGAAGACGTTCAACATCCTCACCTTTTTTACCAATCACAATGCCAGGACGCGCAGTGTGAATGGTAATGCGCGCAGTATTCGCAGGTCTCTGAATTTCGATGCGACTAACTGAGGCCTGTGCCAAACGCTTCTGCAGGTATTCTCTGACCTCGAGATCCTCCAACAGCTTATCGCGATAGGCAGGGCCATCGGCGTACCACACAGAGGTGTGGTCCTTTACGATACCCAGTCTTAGTCCTGTTGGGTGTACTTTCTGACCCATGTAATCTCCTGATCCCTCGCCCGCCTAGTGCTCGTCCGCTACTGCCAGCGTGATATGGCAGGTTCGCTTGAAAATTCTGTCCGCTCGACCCTTTGCTCTCGGTCGCAGCCGTTTCATCGTAAGTGACTCGTCCACGAACACTCGCGACACAGTCAATTCGTCTACGTCTGCACCTTCGTTGTGTTCCGCATTGGCAATCGCTGATTCAAGCAGCTTTCTGACCATGTGAGCACCTTTCTTGGTACTGAACGACAGGATGTTCAGCGCCTCTTCCACACGTTTGCCACGAATCTGGTCTGCGACCAATCGTGCCTTCTGGGCGGAGATGCGTGCCCTTGATAGTTTTGCTGCAACTTCCATCGTTTTCTTTGTCCGTACTCTTTTTCCGTACTCTCTATGTGTACTTTATGTACTTCTTTGCGGTGCTTTTTCTGCTCGTACCTGCCTACTTGCAATTAATATCTCTAGCGACGCGCCTTTCGATCTGCAGCGTGCCCCCTGAATGTTCTCGTTGGGGCAAACTCACCGAGCTTGTGGCCCACCATATCTTCACTGACGAACACAGGCACATGTTGACGGCCGTTGTAGACCTGTATTGTCAGACCCACAAAATCCGGTGCAATCATCGAACGCCGCGACCAGGTCCTTATCGGACGCTTGTCATTGTTATCCGCTGCACTCTGCACCTTTTTCATCAGATGCAGGTCGATAAAAGGTCCTTTCTTCAGACTACGAGGCACTCGATCTTCTCCCGTTTACCCGCCGTAACTATCTACCACGACCTGTGCGACGCTTGCGCACAATCATCTTGTCAGTCCGCTTGTTCTTTCGGGTCTTGTACCCTTTCGTTGGCATTCCCCACGGTGAGACAGGATGCCGCCCACCAGAGGTTTTACCTTCACCACCACCATGAGGATGGTCTACCGGATTCATGACCACACCACGTACCGTTGGTCTAACCCCGCGCCATCGCCTGGCGCCAGCCTTGCCCAGTGATCGCAGGTTATGCTCCCAGTTACCGACGCCACCAATTGTTGCGCGACAATCCGCCAGAACCTTCCGCATCTCACCAGAACGCATACGTAGGGTGACGTACTGACCTTCCTTTGCAACCAACTGACACGAAGAACCCGCGCTTCGCGCCATCTGCGCTCCTTTACCAGGTTTCAGCTCTACGGCATGAATGACCGTACCCATGGGAATATTACGCATCGGCAAGCAATTCCCAGGTCGGATTGGAGCGTCGTTTCCTGATCTGAGGTTATCGCCGGCGGCAACGTCACGAGGAGCTAGGATGTATCGGCGTTCGCCGTCGGTATACTTGAGGAGGGCTATATGGGCGGTGCGGTTGGGGTCGTATTCTAGTCGCTCTACTGTGGCATCAATGCCGTCTTTGTTTCGTCGGAAGTCAATAACACGATATTTCTGTTTGTGACCGCCACCGATATGACGAGTGGTAATCCGACCCGCATTATTACGACCACCTGTCTTAGCTTTCTTCTCGAGCAGGGGCTTATAAGGCTCGCCGCGGTAAAGATCAGGATTGGTGACCTTTACTAAAAACCGGCGACCCGGTGATGTTGGTTTGGCTTTAACTACTGGCATGTTGCTACTCGCTCGTTCTAGCCGTTCGAAAGGGTCGTGAAATCGATATCCTGGCCTTCAGCCAGCGTCACATACGCCTTTTTCCAATTGGGTTTTCTTGATGTCCCGGTAAAGCGACGCTTCACCTTGCCCTTCATGTTCAATACAGTGACGCCACGAACTTCCACGTCATACAGTTTCTGGACCGCTTCCTTGATCTCGGTGCGGGTCGCATCTCGTGCCACCCTAAACGTGATCTGATTAGCAGCGTCAGCAACGTTGGTCGCCTTCTCAGAGATGTGCGCGCCTATCAGTACATGGTAGAGACGTTCTTCGTTCATCCCAGCATCTCCTCAGCCTGCTTCAAGGAACCAACCGTAAAGAGCACCTTGTCAAAACGAAGCAGATCAACCGGATTGATACCTTTAACATCAATGACTTCGACGCCTTTCAGGTTGCGTGCGCCAAGGTAGAGGTTCTCATCGAGTGACTCGACGACAATCAGCGCACTCGAGAGGTCCAGATCATTGAGTAAATTCACGACGGCTTTTGTGCGCGGTTCTGCAACTTCAAAGGTCTCAGCGACAACCAAACGCTCTTGCCTGATCAGCTCGGAAAGAATGGACTGCATGGCTCCGCGGTACATTTTTCTGTTGACCTTTTGGCTGAAGTCCTGAGTCTGACTGGGGAATGTCACACCACCACTACGCCAGATCGGGCTTCTAATCGTTCCTGCACGTGCTCGACCGGTACCTTTTTGACGGTATGGTTTGCGACCGCCGCCACGGACATCCGAACGTGATTTCTGTGCGCGGGTACCCTGGCGGCCACCGGCCATATAGGCCACGACAACCTGATGCACAAGCGCCTCATTGAACTGACGTGCAAAGGTTGCTTCTGAAATCTCAACGGCTGCACCTGATCCGCCGCCTGCTTGTGTGATCGTCAGGTTCACTGGCTCGTTCCTTATCCCTTCACCGCTGGCCGCACAATGACATCTGCTCCTGGAGCACCGGGAACGGCACCTTTCACCAACAAGAGATGGTTCTCCGTATCAACCTGCACCAGTTCGAGATTCTGGGTGGTGGTTCTGACATTGCCGAGGTGACCGGCCATTTTCTTGCCTTTGAATACTCGACCCGGCGTCTGGCATTGACCAATCGATCCCGGTGCGCGGTGAGAAATCGAGTTTCCGTGAGACATATCCTGGGTCTTGAAGTTGTGCCGCTTCACGACACCTGCAAACCCCTTACCTTTAGAGACACCGGTAACATCGATTTTCTGTCCCGCTTCGAAGCCCTCGAGCGTAATGTCATCACCCACCGCCAGTTCAAGCTCTTCATCTGATCGGAACTCGACAAGACCACGACCGGCTTCCACGTTTGCTTTCGCAAACTGACCAGCCGCAGGTTTGCAAACGCGCGAAGGCTTCAGACTCCCATGAGTGACCTGTACCGCACTGTAGCCATCGGATTCCGAGGTCTTCAGTTGGGTCACACGATTTGGCTGAGCCTCTATCACTGTCACGGGAACCGACTCACCATCTTCAGTGAAGACTCGCGTCATACCTCTTTTAATACCTACAATACCCAGTGCCATCTCGGCTCCCCGTTCTCTCGATTGATCTACCGCTTGATCAACCAAGGTTGATCTGAACTTCCACACCCGCAGCCAGATCCAATTTTGTCAGCGCGTCCACTGTGCGCTCCGTCGGCTCCACAATATCCAACATCCGCTTGTGCGTACGGATCTCGTACTGATCTCGTGCATCTTTATTCACATGCGGCGAAATCAGCACCGTGAACTTCTCTTTTCGCGTTGGCAGCGGGATCGGACCGCGCACCTGCGCGCCTGTTCGCTTAGCTGTATCAACGATTTCCTGCGTTGAGGCATCAATTAGGCGATGATCGAACGCCTTCAATCGAATCCTGATCCTCTGATTTTGCATTGAGTTATCCTCAGTACAGGCAAACTTCTACGGTCAGAAAAAGTAATCCTGTGCACTTTTTCCCATTGCACTTTTCCACTCTGAAAAGCGCACTCGATACAACAACAAACGCATTTATCCGTTAATTGGTGCGAAAAGCCCCCCATGCAGCCGGTAAGCACCGTAACTACCTGAAAAATAAGGGCGAAAGGCTCCCGCCCCCAGAAAGGGAGCCGGAATCTTAAAGATACGCCCGCATCAAGTCAAGCGGCTAGCGGTCTGCTGTTGAGACCCTGTCTGTTATTATTTTTCTATCCCTTATCCACAACATCCAAGACCAGCGTCCAAGACTGCAAACAAAATCGGCGGAAGATTAGACCCCGACCCACCTGTTAAAGTCTAGTTTTCGATAGCGGTGACGACACCAGCACCCACTGTGCGACCGCCTTCACGGATCGCAAAACGCTGACCTTCTTCCATCGCAATCGGTGCAATCAAC
>Ga0208624_1000083_pt1 | contig 51177 bp, 51 predicted proteins | sample Knorr_S23_td_DCM_FD_185607 | JGI IMG/M metagenome (GOLD analysis project Ga0208624, IMG submission 185607) | Marine microbial communities from Southern Atlantic Ocean transect - Knorr_S23_td_DCM_ad_71m_LV_A (SPAdes) (version 2) | ecosystem: Environmental > Aquatic > Marine > Oceanic | place... | reverse complement strand
TAAAATTAAATATTTACAAATACCACTTGGGTTAAACTCATATTCATTTAACCAATTATAAGATCTATAAGCAGATACAGATCTTAATATATTTTCCCATTGAGCATTATCAACAGTTGACCCAACAAATCCGGCTGATGGCAGCAAAACATAATATTTCATATCAAGTATTCTCGAAGTATTATCAGCTCTTTCTATAAAAGAACCCATTCTTGCAAAGATATATGTATCATCTCTAAGCATTGTACCATGAAGAGTACCTCTAGTTAACTGACACTTAGTCCTTATAGTTGCAAGAGTATTTAATAAGTTTTTCTCATTTATAGGACGTCTAAAAATTTCTGATAATTTAAGGTATGTTTCATTTATTGTTTCAAATAATTCTTTTGTTAAGTTATTTCTTACTATTCGTGCATTTTGCCTTGCATTTTCAATTGAGGATAAAACAGAGGAAGGGTTTGTTTTATCTCTTAGGATAAAATTAATGACTCCTGACTTATTAATTGCTCCATATTTTGAAAGAAAAGCTTTTTTATTTCCTGCAACATTTAAGATTGAGTCCCAATGATTGGCTATATTTTGTTTTTGAGTAAGAGATATAAAATGACTAGCATTTATAAGTCTTGCAGTATTCTCACAACGCTCTAAATACCTAAACATCCAAAAAATATGTGCTGCGGTTTTTCCTAACATTAAAACTCCTCTAATACCCATGTATCTTTGGTTCCTCCACCTTGTGAAGAATTTACCACTAATGAACCATCTTTAAGTGCGACTCTAGTTAAGCCTCCTGGAGTTATATTGATACTTTTAGGTGATACTAAAACAAAAGGTCTTAAATCTATGTGTCTAGAACTTAAACCTTTATTAGTTAAAATAGGAACAGTAGAAAGTTCTAACGTTGGCTGTGCAATATATTTATTTGGATTTTGTAATATTTTCTTTTTAAAAAACTCAATTTTTTTCTTCGTAGATTTTGGACCAATAAGCATACCGTATCCACCAGAACCATGAACTTCCTTAACAACAAGACTATCCAAATTATCTATGACATATTTTAAATGAGTTTTTTCTGAACATCGCCAAGTTTTTACATTTTTTAATAATGGCTTTTCTCCAATATAGAAATTAATTATGTCTGGTATGTAAGAATAAATAGCCTTATCATCCGCTATTCCAGAACCAGGTGCATTAGCCAATATAAGGTTTCCAGACTTATATACGTCCATCAACCCTGGTACTCCCAAAATTGATGTGGGATTAAAAGTAAGTGGGTCTAAAAAATCATCATCAACTCTTTTGTAAATTATATCAATTGGTTTATATCCTTGAGTAGTTCTCATACATACTTTTTTATCTTTAATTTTTAAATCATTTCCTTCTATGAGCTCTACACCCATCTCGTCAGCTAAAAAGGCATGTTCAAAATATGCTGAGTTATGTGATCCTGGGGTAAGAATTGCTATTACTTTTTTTGAATTCTTATTTATTGAACAACATTCTTTTAGTGATTTAAGTAAAGAAAGTGGATAATTTGTGACATTTTTAATTTTTATTTTATCAAAAAGTTCTGGAAAGATTTGTAACATTGTTTGTCTATTCTCTATCATATATGATACTCCAGATGGTGTTCTTGTATTGTCTTCTAGAACAACAAAATCTTCATTAGGAGTTCTGACTAAATCTATTCCAATGATGTGAGTATAAATACCACCGGGAGGAGTAAAACCAACCATTTCATTTAAAAAAGAAGTATTATTTTTGATAAGCTCTAAAGGTAATATTCCAGCTTTTATGATTTCTTGTTGATTATAAATATCATTAAGAAAATAATTTATTGCCTTTACTCTTTGTTCTATTCCTTTAGAAATTGCCAGCCATTTTTTCTCAGAAATTATTCTGGGAATAATATCAAAAGGAATAATCCTTTCTTCTTCTTCCAAATCACCATAAACATTAAAGGTGATTCCAATTTTTTTGAAGAATTCGTTAGCCTCTATTTGTTGTTTTTTTAAATTTCCAGGTTCTTCACTAGAAAGCCATTTGTAGTAATCCTTATAACAACTATGAGGTTTTGAAGTATTATCAAACATCTCATCAAAATGATACAATTTAGCTAGATTTATATTATTCATATGATCAATTTTATGTAATATTTCAAAACTTCAACATTTTTGTGAATTTTCAAGAAAGTAAGATTGAAAACACATATAATTTAATCAATGAATTTTTAAATGAGTAAAATTTATACAAACATTTTTTTATTTATTAATTAAAAATGCAATTGAAAATTATACTATCTTCATTGGTTAGTATGATAAGAAACTATGCAGTGAACTATTTGCTATTCAAAGATGACAAAAATGGAACTTTTTTGTGGAACCTAGATAAACTACAATGAGCTTGAGAATGTTGATAAGAGGTTATCACTTTTTTTATTGTTTTATTGGACGAATTATAATTACTTTCCTTATTACTAAAAAAAAATAATCGATACCTAATCTAATCTTTAAAAATAAGTTGCTTGATTTTTTATATCTCTAAAAAGGCTGAAAAAGGTGAATTAAAGGGACAGTTCTTAAGAGTTTCATTTAAATTTGACAGTTAGGATACTTATAAAATCCACCCTTTAGATATATTCTGAGTCACATAATCAAAAAACCTATCCTGTTAAAAGAAAGTAAATAATTTTATACATTATTCTCTTTGATCTAGATTTTCTAATAACTCTTGAAGTCTTTCTAAGGTTCCATTATCACTGAAAGACTCGATTATGGATGGAGCTTTTTGCATCCAGTTGGGTCTGTTTTCTGACCATAATTCAACGGTTGGTTTAAATTCTATTTGATCTCCTAATAGTCCTGCAGGTACATAAGCCATTCCTTCAAGAAGGTCAGGTTTATTATATATAAAACAACTACAAGATGGACAATAATAGTAATACATGTCCATCCCACTACCACCAACTATTTTATAAGATTTTAAATTTCCAGTTATATTAATTTCATGTTCGGGCCAAGCTAAAGCAGAAATAGAGGTTCCAATTCTTTGATGGCATATAGAACAGTGACACATAAACTGCATCATAGGGTCATGTTCCATCTCGACAGTTATTTCACCACAATGGCATTTTGCACTATATTTCATTGGTGTTTCCTCCATCTCTGAAACTTGCTTTCAGTAAATTATACGACCAGAAATTGTTTTTTGTAAAATGAAAAATATAGGGAAAATGAGCAAAAGGGGGCAGTAAAAGGGGCAGTTGGTCAATTTTCACAACAAGATGTAATACATGTCAGAGATGTCACCCACCCCAAAGACATATCTATGAAGTTAGGAATCTTAGTTAATAAATTTAATTCCTTTAATTTTATTTAATCTTTTGTTCAATTCTTTATTTATTTTTTATTTCATAAGGTTTCATCTTTTCCACCTTTGGCATTCATTATGTGTAAGATCACCATCTTAAAACCAGCCATTACTTCCAGAAAAATTACAAATATCCATAGAAGGACTTTTAGGTTTTTTTATTATGATTTTGTCGAAGCATTTATCATTTAAAAAATATAATTATTATTAATAGTATAAATGGAAGTATACTTTATTGATACATAGCTATAATAATCAAGAAGAAAATATATAAGGCTGCAAAAATATTGGGAGAAGTAAATGACAGTAAGGATTGAAAAGGAAGATAATGTTTGGACTATTATTCACTCAAGACCAGAAGCACGTAATGCTATGGATCCACAAAGTGCCGATGATCTGACATCTGCTTTTTTAGAATTTGACTCAAACCCTTCAGCAGATGTTGCTGTCTTTTGGGGTGAGGGAGGCGCATTTTGTTCTGGTTGGGATTTGAAATATGTATCTACGCTTGATAAACAGTATCCACTTAAAGAATTAGACATACCCAAAGATGGAGGAAAACGTGGTAATGGGGGCGATATTCCCCGAGGACCGCTAGGACCGAGCAGGCTTGAATTAGACAAACCCGTAATTGCAGCAGTTGCGGGGCCTGCAGTAGCGGGTGGAATGGAGTTAGCACTTTGGAGTGACTTTAGGGTTATGGAACGTACTGCATACCTTGGGGTTTATTGCCGCCGATGGGGTGTCCCATTAATAGATGGGGGAACTGTTAGACTTCCTAGAATAGTGGGCCAGGGACGAGCATTAGAAATTATATTAACTGGAAGACAAGTTATGGCTGAAGAATGTGAAAAATTAGGTCTGTGTGAATATGTAGTTGAAGAGGGTGGGGCAAGGAAAAAAGCTGAAGAGTTAGCTCACGAAATTGCTCGCTTTCCCCAAACTTGTGTCCGTGCCGATAGGCGTTCTGCTATAAACCAAAGAAACTTAAATATTCGAGACGCCCTAATAAATGAATGGTATAATGGTCGAGAAGCTTTGATCGAGGATGGCGTCGACGGAGCTTCTCGTTTTAAAAGTGGTTTAGGTAGGCATGGTGATTTCAAAAATATAAAATGACAGCGACTTATAAAACAATATCTAAAAATAATTTTATTGCTTTTTGCAAAGATACAATCCCATCAGTAAAAAATTTTGAAGTAAAACTAAAAAAGTTTGAAAAATCTGGTGTAGAAATTGATTATTTTCCTGACAAAAAGAAAGTTGGTAAAAGAGACAGATTCTGGACCCAAAACTTGTTTACTGCAGCTGATATGGTCTCATATGGTTGCATACTTTGTAGATACCCAAACGCAATACAATCTGTCACTATTAATTTTCATGGAAATTTTTTTGCCACAGAACATGTTTGTAATGTTCGTGTTTCTAGTACAATTCAAGAATATGAAGAAAAGTTCGCACACTCCACAGTAGACATAGTTACATTTTCAAAGCAAATAATAGCAAAATTGACTTGTAATTATCTAATAATAGGAAAATAAAAAATATCTTCTTAAAAAAAACATATTAGATGGAATAATAGTGTACTGAATCAACATGGATCCAATATCTCAAGGAACTGTTGGCGCAGCTTTTGCGCAGTCTACAGCTAATAAAAATAATATCATCAAGATAGGTATTATAGGTTTTCTGGCAGGGTTGGCACCTGATTTAGATGTTTTTATTCGTTCGTCTACTGACCCAATGCTATCTCTTGAGTACCACAGGCAGTTCACTCATTCGCTGTTTTTTATTCCCTTTGGCGCTTTGATTGTTACTCTTGTGATCTTTCCCTTGGTTAAAAAGTCACTAAGTCTGAAGACTGTCTATGTAGCGAGTTTTTTTGGATATACTACCCATGGATTTCTGGATGCATGCACTTCTTACGGAACACTACTCTTTTGGCCTTTCTCAAACGAGCGAGTTACTTGGAATAATATATCTGTTGTTGATCCAATTTTTACTATTCCTGTATTGGTCTTGGTGGCAACCGCTATAATAACCAGAAAACTACTATTTAGTTTTTTTGCAATTGGATGGATGACTTTTTATTTGTTGTTAGGATTTGTACAATATGAAAGAGCATTTTTAGTTGCAAATGATCTTGCGAATTCAAGAGGACATACTCCAGAGCGACTGACGCTTAAGCCGTCATTTGGTAATCTTATCTTATGGAAGTCAATTTATCAGTATGAAGAAAACTTTCATGTTGATGCAATTCGAACTGCTTTATCCTCAACTTGGTGTTTGGGAGAAAGTATTCGAATGTTTGATTATCAATATCATCTGCCCAATCTAGATATAGACAGCCAACAAAGAAAGGATATTGAAAGGTTCCGTTGGTTTTCTCAGGACTATTTGGGATTTGACTATGAAAAAAGTCTTGTCACAGACGTTCGTTACTCTATGGTTCCTAATCAAATTGCACCGATGTGGGGTTTAGTTATTGATGTTCAGAAAAGCAAGAATGAGCATGCGACTTGGTGGACAAGTCGTACTCTTGAGCAAAGTCAGTTAGACATGTTTAAAGATATGTTAATTGGGAAAACATGTAGAAAAAGTTTTTGATATTTATATATTAGGACTGCGTAGGAAAGTGTATTAAGATTTTCTGATGCTACCACTATAACTATAGCATATTTTAGTAATTTATTCTGCTTAAATATTTTGGTTTGGAAAGATGTTAGGCTTTTTTTAAAAAGTTTTTAATTTATGTTTTTTCTTAAATATTTGAGTCTTTCAGCTCCTGACGGATGAGTAGATAACCAGCCACTTTTTACTTCATTCATACAAACAGATTTTTCTATTTTAGTTGCTATACAATAATGGTCTGTAAGTTTTTCGATCGCTAATATAAAACTTGTTTTAGATATACTAGTTTTCTCTAATAACTTTAAGGCAATTATATCTGCATCTTTCTCCAAATCACGACTCTTTTTCAAACCCCAAATATTTATACCTATAAAAACAATTTCCTCTAGAATACTTTCATCAAGACCAAAAATCATCCAAGCAATTGAAGATAGACCAGCTATTTCTACAATTTGTTGTAAAGAATGCCTTTCTTTTATATGTGCTATCTCATGAGCTATCACAGAAAGAATTAAGTCATCGTCTTTAAGAAGTTCAACAAGATCATCTGTAATAATTATAGGTCCACCAGGTAATGCAAGAGCATTGGGTCCCAATATATTAGATTTATTAAATTTAATTTCTGGATTTTTATAAAGTTTTGAATGTTTGAAAATCTTTTGAGATTTATCTTTTATTTCAGTTATTCTTTTTTCTGGTAGTTCTGATTTTTCAAGCAATGTTTTCGAAAGAGTTTTATAAGTTGATTCACCAATTTTTTTCTCCCAGTTATAAGGAAATAAATATACTAAAGTTGAACTAAATGAAATAAATAGGTATCGATAACCAATTACTAGCATAATTGTTATCAATAATATAATTAAAACATTTTTTAATTTGAATTTATCTAAGTTTTGTAATAATGATTCATTTTTTGGAATTAGTAATTTTAAATCTATTTCGTTTAATTTTTCTTTGGTAACAAATAAGATACCATTTTCTAAAAATATGCTTTTTTCATTCTGAACAGATTGTACTTTTAGCAAATGGTATAGACGTTCTTCACCTTTGAAAATAGAAACTTTACTTTTTTCAATTACAATGCTGGCTGTTTCTGCCTTCGAAGATCCTGGATTAAAAAAATCTCCATCAATTTTTTTATTAGATATTGACTTCAATTCCTTCCATTTCTGAGTATTCTTCTCCTAGCGATGATAAATTCTTCTTTTCTGTATCTAGGAAAATATTTAAATCACCAATTATTTCGATTTTTGTCGAATACGATAAATACTTATAAAATCTAATTTGTGCCCATGGGGACATAAGCCCAAGCGTAATAGGGACTATTATTGCATTAGTAATTATTATCCAGAGATAAGTAGCAGGATTTAAAGTAGAACCAAAATTTGCAGAAATTTCGTTATTATTTGAATTACTTAGAATGGTAGCTCTTAGTAACATGTTTCTAGCAAAAATTCTGTATATAAAATTCGTGATAAAGATGATTGGTATCATTATAAAAAAAAGTATTTCAAATCCGTTTGAATAGTCATTAAATATTGTATCTATATAGTCAAAATTCCATTCTATAAGATTTGCAATATCCCAAATTGTATAAACAATAATACTATAAAAGATGATTAATGCAGGTAAAAAACCAGATTTAAACGAATCTATATAATATTGTTTAATTGTTGTATCTGCTGAAAATCTAGATGTACCATATGAATGATTATTAGCATAATAAGTATAATAAAATTTTGTAAAAAGAGGTTGGAGAAAACCTAAAGAGAAGAAACTAATTACTGGACCTAAAACAAAATAAAGAAGTGTCTGCTTGTAATTTCCATGCCAATTAAATCTAATATTCCTATAAGAAACCATACGTGCATTAAACCTTAAAGACGAATTAATTATAAAAGGAGAAAGAAAGAAAATGATGATAAAGATTACAAAACTAAAACCTGGTATGTAAGAAGAAACTATTCCTAGTATAATAATAACAACAAAAGCAATTAATCTACCTTTAAAAATTTGCCAACCTGTAGCATGATAGGCAAAGGAATTTTCTAGAATATTTGTGTTATTATAAAAATATCTAAGTCTTCTTACTTTTGCCCAGGCGCTAAAAATACCAATTGTGACTACAGTTAAAAGAATATTGGCAAGCCATATACCAAAATATTCCAGTGCTTTTCCTTTAAATTCTATTCCTTTCATTCCATTTGTTCCTTTAAAAAGCTAAAACTAATTTACCTATCTATAAAATAATGATTTCTTTAAGGTAAATTGGTTTAATTTTAAAATCTACTTAAATTTTAAACTGTAGACTTTATGAATTATCACAGATAGTTATTTTCAATTTTGCTAAATCTCAAAGAGCATAATTGATGCTCACTTTGTTAAGGAAATCACACAATTTCAAATGAAAATTATTGTTTTATTCATAAATAATTTAGGTAATATCTAGTACTTCTATAACAATTTATGATAATAACTTCGTTTCAATTGATAGATTGAAGTTAAGAAGGTGATTACTATGTCATTATTAATGGATTATTGATACAAGCGTCTTGTAATTTGTGAACATAATCATTTTGGCCATAATGGGAATTAAGAATTGTATAGGCTACTAGGATGAAAATAAATAATTTGATCCAGCTTGAACCTTCAGAAATATCTGAAAGATTTTCAAAATCTTCGGGACCAGGCGGACAGCATATTAATAAAGTCGACACTAAAGTTGAATTGCGATTTTTTGCAATGAAATCTCCGAGCCTTTCAAAGTCTGTTAAGGATAGACTAAAAGTAATTGCTGGCAATAAGTGGACACTTAATGGAGAAATTGTAATTACAGCTGAAAAACATCGATCACAGTCAAAAAATCGTGAATTAGCAAAATCAAAATTAGTGGATCTCATTTTAAAGGCTCTTGAAAAACCAGTGTATAGATTACAAACGAGGCCAAGTAAGTCGGTAAGAATTCGAAGAAGTAATGAAAAACAAAAAAGAAGCAAAATTAAAGCTTTACGTGGTCGAGTAAGGGATGGTCAAATTTAAATTTTTATTTTTTGTAAGATTATTTTTTAATTAATAAATTTTTAAATTAGATTAATTTAATGGAGAATTTTGATTTTTTTTGTGAACGTAAAATTTAAAAAACTTATCCTTTGGACTTATCTTAATAAGTGGTTAGGAGTTTAAATAAATTTTATAAATAGTACCATTAACAATTGATACATTAAATGATATACCTACGATTTATTTATAAAACTGTCCTTTTAAATAATGGAGACAACTTTAAATTTTTTTAAAGACATTAGGTTGTAAGGCAATTGGATTGACTTCCTAATTTATTATACTAACAAGCCACTCTTGAAAAAACTGAGATAATGTGATGTTAACATGAATATGCTAAATACATTTATTAAACCAATGCATCGTGAAGGTATAAAATTTATACTAATTTTTAGTGTCATTTCGTTGATTTTGTTCTTTATTTATATCCCTTTAGGTTGGGTTGGAATTGGTCTTACCATATGGTGCTATTATTTTTTTCGAGATCCAAAACGAACAATACCAGTTCGAGATGGCCTATTAGTTAGTCCAGCAGACGGGGTAATTTCATTGATTGAAAAAACTATGCCTCCGCCAGAGCTTGATATAGAGAAAGAGGAGCTTACAAGGATAAGTGTGTTTATGAACGTATTTAATTGTCACGTAAACCGCTCACCTATTGCTGGAAAGGTTATGGAGATTAATTATCGTCCTGGAAAGTTTTTCAACGCCTCATTGGATAAAGCTAGCGTTGATAATGAGCGTAATAGTTTGGTACTTCAAATTCCTGACGGCAGGCAGATTGTAGTTGTGCAGATTGCTGGTCTAGTTGCTAGGCGCATTGTGTCATTTGTAAAACCAAAGCAGAAATTGCGAATTGGCCAAAGGTTTGGACTTATCAGGTTTGGATCGCGGGTAGATATATATTTACCAACTGGAGTACAACCACTTGTTTGTATTGGTCAAATAATGGTTTCTGGTGAAACGGTAATAGCAGATTTAAACAGTAAAGAATTGGCACGAGATGGTAGAAAGGAATGATAGATGGGCAAAACCAGAAATCAAAAATTTGAGCTTTCACTTATTCAATTAGTGCCCAACATGATGACTATTGCTGCTATTTGTCTTGGAATAACAGCTATTAAACATGGTTTTGAAGGTAAATTTCAAAGTGCTGTGCAACTAATTTTATTGGCAGGTGTTCTTGATGGATTAGATGGTCGTGTAGCTAGGCTATTAAAAAGTGATAGTAAGTTAGGTGCAGAACTAGATTCCTTAGCAGATGTCTTGAATTTTGGGATCGCACCACCTTTTGTTTTATACTTCTGGGCGTTGCAAGATCTACAAGGCTTAGGTTGGTTTTCAGTACAGATCTACGTGGTGTGTTGTGTAGTTCGTCTGGCACGCTTCAACGTTATTAGTAAGTCTGATGAAGAAGTTAATTCTAATGGTTACTTTGTTGGTGTTCCTGCTCCAGCAGCTGCTCTTTTAGTAATGCTTCCTATGTATTTTTCATTCGCGTTGGATATGGTTGACTTTTTACCAGCCCTTGCTGTCTGTGGACATTTAGTATTAGTAGGACTTTTAATGGTTAGTAATATTCCAACCTGGTCATTTAAAGTCGTTACCACTTCCCCAAAAAATTCCAAATATTTTCTAATTGGCTTTGCTGTTATTGGCGCAGCTTTTTTAAACTATATTTGGTTTACCTTGATTGCTTTATGCATAGGCTATATCCTATTGGTTCTATTTACTGTAATCACTGGAAAGGCAAAACGCCCTATAAAAATATGATTAAAATTTTTATTATTATTCTAGAAACTCATGTGGACATACCTAATGAGAATCAAAAAGAGTTGTTTGTCAGAATTTCTTATTGAAAAAAAAACGTGAAATTTACGCTCTTGATATACTCTATATGTAAGTCTATCGCATAAAGATAAACTATTTAGGACTTATATTTGTGACAGTGCATTTGTTTTAAAGACTTGTATGAAAATTCAAAATCAATAAAATAAATTACTCTAATATCAAAATTAAGAATGGTTTGTTTGCTTTGGTTTAGAGGTCAGAGCTGGTTTGTAAAAAATAAGTATGTATATTATTTTAAATTGAAGAGTTGTATTGTTTATATCAGGAGAAAAATATGAAACTACTTAAAAAACTTAGTGTAATCACTATAATCTTTTGCTTTATAACAGAAACTTTTGCAGAAGAATGGAACGTTTCGGTTTGGGGGAAGCGCAGAGCTTTTACTGAGCATATTGAAAAATTAGCTGAACTGGTTAGTGAGAAAACTAACGGAGAATTCACTATGAATATTTCATATGGTGGATTATCTAAAAATAGAGAAAACCTTGATGGCATAAGCATTGGAGCATTTGAAATGGCTCAATTTTGTGCTGGGTATCATCCGGACAAGAATAGAGTTGTAACTGTTTTAGAATTACCCTTTCTTGGAGTTGAAAACCTTGAACAAGAGGTAGCTGTTTCAAGTGCTGTTTATGCTCATCCAGCTGCAACAGAAGAAATGGCACAGTGGAATGCAAAGCTTTTAATGACATCACCCATGCCTCAATATAATTTAGTTGGTACTGGAAAACCAAGAGACACACTTGAAGCATTCAATGGGATGAGAGTTAGAGCCACTGGTGGTTTAGGAAAAGCTTTTAAAGCTGCTGGAGCTGTCCCAACATCCGTTACTGCAACAGAAGCATATCAAGCAATGGAGTCAGGTGTGGTTGATACAGTCGCATTCGCACAACACGCACACTTATCTTTTGGAACGATTAACCAAGCAGATTGGTGGACGGCTAATCTAAATCCAGGAACTGTTAATTGTCCTGTAGTTGTTAATATAGATGCATACGAAGGATTATCAAAAAAACATAAAGATGTTCTTGATGGATCAATTAAGGAGGCCCTTGATCATTATTTAGATAATTATGGAAAGTTACTAGATAAGTGGGACTCAGTTCTTGCAGAAAAAGGTGTGAAAAAGATTAATATTAGTAATGATGTAATTAATGCCTTTCGTGCAAAAGCAGCGGATCCTATTCGAGATGCGTGGATTGCTGATATGGAAAAACAAGGTTTACCCGGGCAAGAACTTTATGACTTAGTTCAGTCAACATTGGCCAAGGCTAAAGCTGGTAACTAAATTTTATTTTTTGGTTAGGTCGAAACATTTGGCCTAACCAAAACTTCAGACTTATGGTGTTTCAATGGCTGGGCAAGTCGCTATAATAGAGGATTCAAGTTTATTAAGTCGTCTTGATATAATTTTATTAAAGCTTGAACGTTTTTGTGCTCTAATAAGTGGATTAACAATCTTTTCACTTATGTTTTTGGCTGTTTACTCTGTTTCAGGTAGAAAGTTTTTTAATGCACCACTAGCGGGTTATGTTGATTATATAGAAGCTGCTTTACCAGTTATTGCTATTATGGGGGTATCCTATGTACAAAGAGACGGTAGTCACATTCGCATGGATATTTTTGTGTCACTTCTAAAGGGTCGTGCTCTTTGGCTTTTTGAATTAATATCAATTTTGCTCATTCTATTATTAATTTTATATTTAACTTGGGGAGCATGGCTTCATTTTGATAGATCCTTTGATTGTTCTAGGCCCTTGTGTAGTAGGGATAGCTCAATTGATATTGGCCTGCCAACTTGGCCTTCAAAACTAGTTGTTCCTTTTGCTTTTACAGTTCTTTCATTTCGTTTAATCTTACAGGCTGTTGGTTATTCAAGAGCACTAATTTTTGATCTAAAGAAGCCGCCTGCAGTACCCCTACCTATAAGTTCTAGTGACCAGGCTAAAATCGAAACAGAGGCAATTGATAGAGCAATTTAATGGAAAACATCACAATAGGACTGTGGGTAAGCTCAGGCATGTTGGTGTTTGTAATTCTTGGAATGAGAGTTGCCTTTGCAGCTGGATTAGCCGGTTTTTTGGGACTTGTGTGGCTCCGTTGGAATAGTTTTGATTATGATCCTGATCGTTTTTTTAAAGCATTGGAAATTAGTGTAAAGGTTGCAGGTTTAACGCCACACTCAAAAGTTAGTTCACATGTTTTAAGCCTAATACCAATTTTTATTTTAATAGGTTACTTGGCATACTATGCAAAATTAACATCTGCCCTTTTTGAAGCTGCAAAACGTTGGATTGCTTGGGTTCCAGGCGGATTAGCTGTTTCAACAGTTTTTGCCACTGCAGGATTTGCTGCTGTTTCAGGTGCCTCTGTAGCAACTGCTGCGGTTTTTGCACGTATAGCTATACCAGAGATGCTTAAAATAGGTTATAACAAAAAATTTGCTGCTGGTGTTGTTGCGGCAGGGGGTACTCTTGCGTCTTTAATACCACCTTCTGCAATTTTAGTTATTTATGCAATAATTGTAGAACAAGATGTTGGAAAATTACTTTTAGCTGGGTTCATTCCTGGCGCTGTTTCTGCCCTTGTTTATGGAGTATTGATCGTTTGCATAGCAAGTTATTTCAAAAATGTTGGACCTCCAGTAAGTGGATTCACGTGGAAAGAACGATTTGAGAGTCTCGCTCCAGCATTTCCAATAGTTGCAGTAATTATCATAATTATTTTCTTTGTTTATAACCCCTTTGGCGAAGCATGGGGTACACCCACTGAAGGTGGTGCCATTGGGGCTTTTATTATATTTGTTATGGCTGTTTATAGAGGTATGCGATTTAAACAACTCAAGGACGCATTACTAGAGACTGGGAAATTAACAATAATGATATTTACAATAATTTGGGGTGTATTGATTTATGTAAGGTTCTTAGGTTTTGCTGAGTTACCTGATGCTTTTGCCTCTTGGATTACATCTCTTAATATGTCTCCCATTCTTATTCTTATATGTATTCTTCTTGTGTATGCTGTGCTTGGCATGTTCATGGACGCAATTGGAATGTTACTTTTAACTCTACCTGTTGTTTATCCTGCTGTAATGGCATTGAATGGTGGTGAAACTGTGTCAGCTGCAGATAGCACATTTGGCATGTCTGGTTCGATGTGCGCAATATGGTTTGGTATACTTGTTGTTAAGATGGCTGAATTTTGTTTAATAACTCCTCCAATTGGATTGAACTGTTTTGTTGTTGCGGGCGTACGAGAAGATATAAGCGTTCAAGACGTCTTTAAAGGTGTCACTCCTTTTTTTATAGCTGATGGATTGACAATTACAATTTTGATTTCATTTCCCTCTATTGTTCTTTGGTTACCATCGCTTGTCTAGGAACATTGTTTATTAAGTTATTCTTTCTAGGATTATAAGATAGTTCGTTTTTTTAAAATAAAGAACTTATGAAAATTCTACTAGAGGTAGTGAGATCAAAGTGAGTGTCTAAATAAATGTTTAAAAGATGTTACTTTGCTCGCACTTTAGCTTGGATATTTTTTGAGGAAAGTATATTCCAGATAAAACACAAATTAAAAAAAATTGTTCTCTTACATATCCTAAGCTAATTGTTTAAAAGTGAGTAAATGGTATTTACATAGATTTAATTTTTTCCAAATTAGAAATGAAATTGTACTTATATTATATGAATTTTATAAGGTTGTTTTGAATATTACTCACTACTCTGATAGCTTACTACATGTTCAAATTTTAATTCTTGATCAGATGACTCTATATCCTCTTTCGTCATTCCAAATATTTTCATAGCCTCCTCAAGATGTCCTTTATCATCTGGATGGTCACTTTTCATCCAATTTTCTAGACTTTCTGCAGGATCTCGAACAACAATCATAGCAGTTCCAGTAGGTAACTCTGCAAAAAATGCATCTATTGAATTAATTCCTGTTCTTTTTGCATGCTCTTCCATCCACTTTGGATCACCATGTGTTTTTTTTATAAGCGATTTAAATTGTTCAATTTTATCATCAGGTATCGGCATATATTCAAGTATTTTGGGCATTTAATTTTCCTTTTTATTTTTATCAAAATTAATAAATCTTTGACTAATTTTAGATAGTTTAAAAGATTTTTTACGTATTTAAATTGTAAATATAAAAAAATGGCTAAAAAATATTCAATTTTATATTACTGTTTTAATGATATTGTTGATATAGTCTCTAATAGTAGTAGTAGTTAAAAAATCTCTGATTATTTTCAGTAATAAATCTTTCACATATTTTAGTTCGGATCGATAAAAAAATCATATCTTTCGAGTAAGTAGATTTCGTGTAAGTGTATTTTAATAAATAAAAGTTACTTTTAAATAAAATGATTTTTAAATTTTATCATTTTTTCTATTAATCATTTTAGTCATTTTTTCTAATTCAATTAGAACAGAGAAAGTTTAGTAGCTACGAAATCTAAAACCTTATATTGCTATAGTTACATTATATATTATATCTTGCATTTTCAATTTCTATTTTTTTTGGAGATATACTTTTTATTTTCTTATTAGCGAAAAGATTTAAAAATTTAAGATTAGCTAAATATTAATTTACAAAATAATGAAATATTAAAAATGATCGTAGGCTCACCAAAAACTATAGCCAATGAGTTAGAAATAATTGAAGCTAAAATATATAGCGAAAACTCTTCCTACTTGTACTAATATGAAATAATTTTAGAATAATATATGTTTACAATTAATTATAAAATTATGAGCACTTTTAGGCATGGAAAAAGTTTTAGAAATTCAAAAAAAAGCATTTTTGGAGGAAGGTCCTCCTTCTTTAGAAAAAAGAAAAGATCTTCTGAGAAGATGTGCAGCACTTATTGAAACTCATGAACAAAAAATTATTAAAGCCTTAAATCATGATTTTCAGAACAGGTCTATAGAGGAAATAAAAATTTCTGAAATTGATCAAACTATGAGGAATATTTTTTTTACAATTAGAAAGTTAAAAAAGTGGGTGCAGCCACAGAGAAGACTGTCGTCCCTTGGAACAGATTTACTTGGTGCAAAAAGTTATTTAAAGCCAACTCCGTTGGGAACTGTTGGATTAATTGCCCCTTGGAATTTTCCAGTGGGTTTAGTTTTTTATCCTCTTGCATCAATTTTTGCTGCTGGTAATAGGGCCATGGTTAAGCCGTCTGAAATTACATCAGCAACTTCCAGTGTAATTAAAGAGGGAGTAGAAGAGTATTTTGATGTTTCTGAACTTGCAGTTATAACTGGAGGCCCATCTATAGGAGAAAAATTTAGTAGCCTTAAACTCGATCATTTGCTTTTTATAGGAAGTAATCAAGTTGCAAAAAAAGTAGCTTATCAAACAGCAAAAAATCTAGTGCCTACTACGCTTGAACTTGGGGGCAAAAGTCCAACGATAATAGGACAGAATGCTAATATGAAGCTTGCTGCTGAAAGAATTTTATTTTCAAAAACACTTAATGCTGGTCAGATTTGTTTATCGCCTGATTATGTTTTTATACGTAAAGATGATGAAGATAAATTTATATCTGAATTACAGGAAACCTATTCTAAATTTTTTCCTAAACCAAATAGTATGGATCAAACATCTATGGTGAACAAACACCATTTAGAAAGGATGCATTCGTATATTTTGGATGCAACAAAAAAAGGCGCAAGTGTACATAGTTTAGGAAAAAATGATGATCTTGATAGGAACATGCTTTCAACTAAATTAGTCACTAATGTAAATGATAATATGGAAGTAATGAAAAACGAAATCTTTGGTCCTATCCTTCCTATTATGTTTTATGAAAATATTAGCGAAGTTGTACAATATATTAACGAAAGAGATAATCCATTGGGACTATATTACTTTGGAAATAAAAAATCAGAACAAAACTTCGTTATAAATAATACTAGATCTGGAGGTGTAACTGTAAACGATACCATGTTTCATATTCTACAATCCAGATTACCTTTTGGTGGTGTAGGTCAATCTGGACATGGTTGTTTTCATGGTTATGAAGGTTTTCTTAATTTCTCACATTTAAAGTCTATTTATTATCAGACACAAATAGACGTTATTTTGTCCATGATAAGACCTCCAAGAGGTAAAGCCTTTAATCTTTTATCAAAGATAATGAAAAAGCTTGGATAAAAATGATGAAACAAGCAGATTTTGTCATCGTTGGTGGAGGTTCAGCTGGAGCAGTTATAGCATCACGGTTAAGTGAGAATAGGAAATGTAACATTTGTCTTTTAGAGGCGGGGGGTTGGGGTAGTAATATTTTATTTAGAGCACCCGCTGGAGGATTATTAATGTTAAGAGACAAGCCTAAATTTAACAATTGGGCCTTTCATACGATACCTCAAAAGGGTCTTAATGGTAGAAAGGGTTATCAACCTAGAGGTAAAGCCCTAGGAGGATCTAGTGCAATAAATGCCATGATTTATATAAGAGGTCAAAAAGAAGACTATGACGAGTGGGCAAACTTAGGAAATGATGGTTGGGCATGGAAAGATGTATTACCTTTTTTTAAAAAAGCTGAGAATAATGAAAATGGTCCGTCAAAATTTCATGGTAACGGAGGTCCTCTTGAGGTATCAAATCAAAAAGCACCAAGACCTATTTCAAGTGCGTATTTAGAGGCTTGCGCAAACTCTCAAATTAAAATTAGAAATGATTTTAATACTGGTAATAATGAAGGCGCAGGCTTTTGGCAATCAACTATCTTTCATTCAAAAAACAAAAATGGACAAAGATGTTCTAGTGCAGCTGCATACATTTTACCCTATATTAGGGTTAGGAAAAACTTAAACATTGTTACCAAAGCAACTGTCACAAAAATAATATTTGAGGGGAAAACCGCCGTTGGAGTTGAATATATTCAAGGTGGAAGGAAGAAACAGGTAAGAGCAAAAAAAGAAGTCATTATATCTGCAGGTTCTCTAAAATCACCGGTAATTTTACAACGGTCTGGTATAGGTGATGCAGAAGATATTCATCCTCATGGAATAAGGATGTTGCATGAATTACCTGGAGTTGGAAAAAATCTTCAAGATCACATTGACTTTAACTTTTGTTTTACAACAAGTGATAAGAATACGTTAGGAATTTCTCCAGTAGGATTTCTAAAAATCCTAGGAGAAACCGTAAAATGGCTATTTCATGGGAATTCAGTGATTTCATCAACTCTTTCTGAAGCTGGAGGCTTTTTTAAAACAGATCCTTATATGGATAGACCGGATATTCAAAACCATTTTGTAATAGGCCTTATTGATGATCATCTGAGAAAAATCCACTATGGATATGGATATTCCTGCCATGTTTGCCTTCTTAGACCTTATTCAAGAGGAAAAGTTTCATTATCTTCGGCAGAAATTTCTGACGCTCCTATTATAGATCCAAATTTCTTAAGTGATTTACGTGATCTAAAATCACTAATTAAAGGTGCAAAATTTACTCATAATATTTTAAATACTCCTCCACTTAAAAAATATAAATTAAAGGAAATTTACGGAGTACATGATAATCTTAGTGACTTAGAGTGGGAGAAACATATTAGAGATAGAGCTGACACTATTTATCATCCTGTAGGAACATGCAAAATGGGTAATGACGAGTTAGCTGTTGTAGATAATAAACTAAAGATCAAAGGGCTAAAGAATATTAGAGTATCAGACGCCTCTATAATGCCCAAAATTACTTCAGGTAATACTAACGCGCCTACAATTATGATTGCTGAAAAGTGTTCATCAATGATAATCAAAGAATATTCGTAAGATAGGAATTTTTATTTACCATTTTTTTTTCGTAAGTTTCATTTTTGATTTATTTAAAAAAAGTCAAAAAAGATTTATAAAGATGTTGTTCATAACCTTCATTTTTTGAACATAACCAACACAAAATTTTATATTTGGATTTAATTCTTATTTTTAAATATTGAATAGAAAAATCAATCATGCAAAGGTCCTTTTATAAATTATGATGCTTTAATATATTTTATGATGTTTATTCACCTCCTATTAAATGAACCTGTTATATTATTAATAATAATTTTAATTGGTTTCATGGCTGGAGTTATCAAAGGTATTGTCGGTTTTGCATTACCAATGATTTTAATTACTGGATTAAGTATTTTTATCCCAATTGAACAAGCACTCGCAAGCTTAATACTGCCAACTATCATTACTAATTTCATTCAATCATTTACTATAAGCAAAGCCACTTTTTTTTCGACAATTGTTAATTATAAAACTTTTTTATTTTTCTCTAGTATTTTTTTGATTGTAAGTAGTCAATTCTACTCAATATTCTCTGCTGAATTAATAATGGGTTTTGTAGGAATTATACTTTTTGCTTATACATTTTCACAAATTTTAGGATTTCAATTTAAGTTTAAAAATAATGGTCTTTTAACTGTCATTACTGGATCCATAAATGGTGTTTTAGGTGGAATTGCTGGAATATGGGGTCCTTTAACAGTTTCTTATTTAATGTCATTAAAAATTGAAAAGAATGAACAGATTAAAGTGCAGGGCATAATGTATAGTTTAGGAAGTATTTTTTTATTACTTGGTCATTTATATTCTGGTATTTTTAACAAATATACTTTCTCATTGTCTTTATCTTTAGTTCCATTATGTATTTTAGGTTTATTTATTGGTTCAATTATAAGAAATAAAATCAAACAAACTACTTTTAAAACTTTTACTTTAGTAATGATATTATTAGCTTCAATTAATCTTATAAGGAAAGCATTTTTATGATTTTTAATGCAAAGTTTTGAAATTGGATATATTCCGGAATAAAATTATAAAACTTAAAATAATTAATATGGAACCTATATAAAAGTTAATCGAAGGATATTCTGAAAATAACAAAATCCCCCAAAGTGTATTGAAAAATATAACCACAGTTGAGAATGATGCTAAATTTGAGGCTTCTTCAATTTGAAAAGCCTTTATAAGAAGAAAATGACCTAAAGTTGAAACTGTACCAATAACTACAAAAAATGGGATATCTTGCATTACAAAAGGTTTCCAATCAAAAAAAGGAAATAAAAAACTAGATAATATTGTACCAGTTAAAGCTGTATAAATTATGCTAGTAAAAGGATTTTCTCTTTCTCCAAAATACCTAGTTATGAGTCCAAAAATAGCCAAAGAAATAGCTGCAAATAGAGGAAAAAAGGAATAAATAGAAAAGGAACTACTAGATGGATTGATTATTATCAAAGCACCAATTAATGCTAAAAAAACAGTTAAAAATTTAATTACTAGAAAATTTGTTTCTTTTAAAAAAAAAATCGAACCTAAAGTTAAAAATATTGGACTGGTTTTATAAATTGCAGTTGCATTTGCAAGATCTGTTTTTGTAAATCCTATAAAAAAAAATAAAGCTGCAAAAAATAAGCAAACTCCTCTGGATATATGAAGGTATAATGAGTGAGTAACTAATTTAGTTTTGATGAAAGGAAAAAAGATTAAGAATAAAACGATTGTCTGACTAAAAAACCTTATCCAAATTACTTCAGTAATGGGATATTTAAAGGAAAGATATTTAGCTGTTACTTCCATTATTGAAAAATTAAACCAAGCAAAAATGAAAAATAAAACAGCTTTTTTATTCAAATTCCTAAGCATTTAATTTCCTCATGGCTCAAATAAAAACATTAAGTCTAATTTGATAAATTATGTTTTCTCTTTTAAAATTATTCAGCAGATAAAACTTACTTACCCTATTACCTTCCTTTTTAAGCATGCAAACTAAAAAGTACTTTTTTTATTTGAGATATTTCTATTTCAGAATTATTTCAGGTCCCATTACTAAGTTTGGAAGAAAAGTAGAAATCCAAGGAACGTAAGTTACAAGTATTAAGAAAACAAATAAGACGCAAAGAAATGGAAGGGCAGCTCTTACTACAGATAACATTGGCATACCAGCTACACCGGAAGTTACAAAAAGATTCAATCCAACGGGTGGAGTAATCATTCCAATTTCCATGTTTACGACCATAATGATTCCTAGGTGGATGGGGTCAATGCCTAATTCTATAGCGATTGGAAAAACTAATGGTGCAACAATAACGAGTAATCCAGAAGGTTCCATGAACTGTCCACCAATCAGCAGGATAACGTTAACTATTATAAGAAACATGATTGGTCCAAAACCAGCTGATAACATTGCACTTGCAACTTGCTGTGGAACTTGTTCGTCTGTTAGAACATGTTTAAGAATAAGCGCATTTGCTATTATAAATAATAAAGTAACTGTTAGCTTTCCGGCTTCTAATAATGTTTTCTTAGTATCCTTATGGAAGAATGCCGTCGCTATCGCCCAAGGTTGGAGCCATAATGATTTTCTTGTAGGCTCCTCTGCAAATGTAGTTGAAAGTTGATTTTGTCTTCTCTCAGCAAGTGGTCCCATATCCTTATAGATAAAGTTTGCAATGAAGAAAGCATAAACTGCAGCAACTGCTGCAGCCTCAGTTGGAGTAAATATACCACCATAAATACCCCCAAGTATAATTACTATAAGGAAAAGACCCCACCCTGCTTCACGTCCTGAAGCAAAAACTTCTTTCCAACCCTTCCACTCTTCCTTAGGTAGGTTTTTAATTTTCGCAATTATATAGATAGTAGTCATTAGCATAAAACCTGCCAGAAGTCCTGGAATTACACCTGCGAGGAACATTCGACCAACAGAAACTTCTACAGATGCAGCATATACAACCATCACAATGGATGGAGGGATAAGGATACCCAACGTACCAGCATTACATATGATACCTGCAGCAAACTCTTTTGAATATCCAACCTGGACCATACCTCCAATGACAATTGTTCCTATAGCTACTACTGTTGCTGGTGAAGAACCCGACAATGCTGCAAATAACATGCATGCGAAAACACCAGCAATTGCCAAACCTCCTGGCAAGTGACCCACACATGCAATTGAAAACCTGATGATCCTTTTTGCAACCCCACCAGTTGTCATGAATGTTGATGCTAGAATAAAAAAAGGAATTGCTAGCAGCGTATAGTGACCCTCAAAAGCACTAAAGAGTGTTTGAGCAATTGATGCCAAAGAACTATCAGAAAATACTAATAAAAAAAGTACAGAGGACATACCAAGAGCAATTGCGATTGGAACACCTATTATTAGCAGGCCAATTACTAAGGAGAAAAGAAGTGCAACTTCCATCAGTCTTTATCCAGCAATTGGTGGCTATCTTTTTGGAATTCTTTCTCTACCTCATGACTTTCTATCAAACGGTCTGTTTTACCATTCCAGAGTGACAATGCTGCTTGAAAAAAACGGAAAAGCATCAATGCCATAGATAATGGCAGAACAAAATATGGAAGCAAACGAGGTATTTTCTCATACTCTTCTCCTTCATTAAATACATTTTCCATCCATCCTAATATAGCAGGGTGAGGTATATCATTGACTTCATACCAGCCTTTATTGCGATACTTCTCCTCAAAGCCTAGAGGAAACCAACGCCCCTCTGTACCAGGAAGATTAGCAAAGTTAGCCCAATAGTCCCACGCACCCTTTAGCATCAATAAACTGAATGAGATGCATATAAAAACGGCAATAAGACCCAAAATACGACGTGGTTTAGGGGCAAGAACATTAATGATAATATCTACACCTAGGTGTGAACTTTTCTTTATAGCATAGGAAGCTCCTAGAAGTACGAGCCAACCGAAAAGAAAAACTGTTAGTTCTAATGCCCACAGTATATTCTTATTAAATCCATACCGAGTTACAACATTGGCAAATGTGATCAATGTCATAGCTCCCAAGATGCCTGCAATTAGCATCTCTTCAATTTGGTCTATCAAGGATTTTGAGTGATCCATATTGGACCTTTCAAGTTTTCTGGAGGTAGTTTTATTCTACCTCCAGATAGATTTTTATCCTAATTTAGGGCCTGTGCTGCATCAATCATATCTTGACCAACATCATCAGAAAATTGATCCCATACTGGTTTCATGACATCAACCCAAGCTTGACGCTCTGCTGCGCTTAGCGTTCGTATAGTTCCACCTGCATCAATAATTGCCTGTCTATTCGCTTGATTTACAGCAAAAGATTCAGCATTTCTAAGTTCTGTGACCTCTTTTAGGATTGTTAAAAACTGATCACGGACATCTGCATCAAGACTGTCTAACCAATCGACACTAGTGACAACCAAATAGTCAATTATTCCGTGGTTAGTTTCAGTAATACCATCCTGTACTTCAAAGAATTTCTTACCATAAATATTAGACCATGTATTTTCTTGCCCATCTACTACACCTTGCTGAAGCCCACCATATACTTCAGAAAAGGCCATTTTTTGAGGGGCTCCTCCGATTGCTTTCATTTGAGCGACTAGAACATCTGATGACATAACTCTAAATTTTAAACCATTAGCATCCGATGGAGAAATTAACGGTACATTAGCAGACATTTGTTTCATTCCATTATGCCAAAATGTCAAACCCTGAAGGCCACGGCGCTGCATGCTATCTAGCAAGTTCTGACCTGCTTCTGAAGATTGAAATGCATCTACAGCCTCAATGTTCTCAAACATGAAAGGTAAGTCGAAGATACGGAACTGTTTAGTGAATTTCTCAAACTTAGATAGTGATGGTGCTGCAAGCTGAACATCACCTTGAAGGAGTGCTTCAAGAACCTTGTTATCATCATATAAGGTTGAATTTGGGAAGACCTCCATACAGGCTTTGCCGTTCATCTCTTTATTAACACGTTCGCTCAATAGTGTTGCAGCAATTCCCTTGGGATGTTTATCAGTGTTAGTTACGTGGCTAAATTTGATATTTATTTCGCCCGAATCGCAGGCTGCGAATGCAGTTGTCGCACTGACCGCCAATGTAAGGGATAGTGCTGTTTTTAATAGAAACTTCATTATATACTCCTTTATTTTATTTCTGTAGCATCTTTAAAATAATGCTGACGCAATATATTTGATTTCTTTTTTATAGATTTCATAAATAGGAATAGGAGTCTAGTGTCAACATAGGATACAGGCGTTTGATGAAACAATTAGTCGCAAAAACTATTCATTTTTTACGATTAAATATTTCATTGAAATTTGTGATGTTAAACTAAACATTGTATACCTAAGGAGTATTAAATGTTTAAGAATTTTATTTGTGAAAAGATCGAAGGTGATGGCGCAACTTTGTTTGTTCGGCGTGCAGGTCCCCGAAACGCACCATCTATAGTCCTTCTTCATGGTTATCCACAGACATCTGCTATGTGGAATGGTGTTGCGCCAATTTTGGCAAGATCCTATCAAGTTGTCTGCCCAGATTTACGAGGCTATGGTCAATCAGACAAACCAGAATCGGACTTATTGCACAAGCCTTATTCTAAACGTGCTATGGCCAATGATATTATTGCAGTTATGCGACGTTTGGGACATAAAAGATTTCTAGTTGGAGCTCATGATCGTGGGGCACGGGTAGCACATAGGATGGGCTTAGATCATCCTAATTGCGTTGCAGCTATGACTTTGCTAGACATTGCGCCTACTCGTGAAATGTATGCCAATACAAGCACCGAATTTGCACGTAGTTATTGGCACTGGTTCTTTCTAACCCTGCCAAGCCCATTTCCAGAAAAAATGATCGAAGCTGATCCAGAAATGTTTTGGAAGCAGAAATGTTTTTATCAAGCAAAGGAAAAAGTTCCATTCTCATCTGAAGCTCTTACTGAATATTTAGATGCCTTCTCAAATCCAGAGATGATATATGCGAGCTGTGAAGACTATCGCGCTGCTGCAAGTATTGATATTGAACATGATAATGCAGATCTTGGAAAAAAACTAGAGATGCCTATCCTTACACTATGGGCAAAACATGGAGTAATAGAAACATGTTTCAATGGGCTCAAACTTTGGCGAATGCGGGCCAAAAAAGTTGAGGGTGAGGCTCTCGATGCTACTCATTATATGGCAGAAGAAATTCCTGAGGAAGTTGCAGTGCGAATGTCAGACTTCTATTCTCGCCATCCAATAAAGAAATAAGGAAAAGAAAATAATAAGTAGATTTATTATATATCTTTATGAAATAAAAAAACATTAATTATTAAGTTATCTGATTGCTTAGGGATAAATATTCGGAAGTTTCATCTTCAGTCTTTATATGCATATTTAAAGTAAAAAAAATTACATATCATTAATATCAGTAAAAATTAAAGTAACCTAAAATAAGAAATTCCTATCAAGTTCTTAAAATATAAACTATCTTCTTAGAATGAAAAATTATTTCATTATATCAAAAAAAAATATCCAACAATTAGTTTTGGAAGTTAATGAATATATAAAAAGTGGAAGTAAATGCTTAGGAAGCCCTTTCCAGGATAATGAGAAAAATTTCAATCAAGCGATGCTTTCAGAAGCATTAATAATGAATGAGGAGAGTCAAAATTTAAATACTTCAAATTTAAGTGAAACTTTTGAATATTTTGTTATGATTAAATTCAAATTACAGAAAGATGCAGAAATTAAATTTTATAATGAGGTAGAGAATTATTTAAAAAAATTTCCATATCAAGGTTTAAAATATTGTGAAATTTTCGATATGGAAAATGAGTTTGGTGAATATGCCTTTATTGAATTTTTTGATAACGCAGAAAATTATCTTAAAGCATTAGATAGAAGAGATAATCCTATATTGGATAAATTAAGAAAATTCATAGTTCCATATGATAACGGTGAAGATTTTTCTGGAAGTCATGGAAAACTTAGAAAAAGTTTTAATCACTTACTTATTAAGTGAACACTTCTTTATTTATATTTATACACTATATTTTATTACAACCAATATTATGCTAGAATTAATTAACGAATAATTTCGAATTTATAATCAGGAATTTAATTTGTTTGATACAAAAATTGCTATAGTATTATTAAATTCACTCCAAATTTGGCAAAAACTTAACGTAACTTCTTTTTTGACTAGCGGTATTATTGGTGACAATCCTTCATTAATAGGGAAGGAATATAAAGATAATTCAAATTATAATTATTTACCCCTTAATAAGCAGCCAGTGATTATTTTAGAAGCTGATGAAAATAACTTAAAAAAAATTCATTCAAGGATTATAAACAAGTCATTAAGATGTTCAATTTATATTAATGATATGTTTTTATCAGGTCATGATGAAGCAAATAGGAAAACAGTTGAAAAATATAAAAGTGATGAATTACCATTAGTTGGATTAGCTATAAGAGAAAAGAAAAACACTGTAGATAAAATTACGAAAGGTTCTAAACTTCACTCATAAGTAATTTTTTTTAAAAGCTAATTTTTCTTTGAGTTCTGTAGTTTTTCTCATTTTTAAATCTCTAATAATAAAATCTAACCAATCAGGAATTTATATACTTGATTTAAAAATGTCCCCATTTTTAAGTGCTTCCAAATCTTTCTTACTATTTAACATATAGAAACCGCCATTTAATTTTTGTTTCATGATTAAATTTAAATTTTTTGACAATTAAACCATCTACTTCTGCAAAAACTAGGGCTAATTCTTTAATTCGTTTATCATATTCTTCTGCTGTCCAATCAGCTCAAAAAATTTATTATTAAAAAATGCTTTTTGGTTCTCCCAATTTATTTTATAAAATTAAATTTATTAAAATGTAAAAATTATGGATATAAAAAAATTCAAATTATACCACTACCCTTTAACTAGGAGTTCCAGAGTAAGATGGCTATTGCATGAAATCTTTGATGATAATTTTGAATTAGAAATAGTTAATATTCATAACGGTCAACTGCATAATAAAAATTTTATTTCAATTAATCCATTTCACTCTATTCCATTGCTTGAAATTGAAAAAGAAAATGGTGAAGTATTCCATATGATTGAAAGTGGAGCAATAATAACTTTTTTGGCAGATATATATCCAGAAAAGAAGCTTTCACCCCATCCTATAAAAGATACTATAAAAAGGATGGATTACCTTCAAATGCTTCATTTTTGTTCCACTATGATGGATATGGCATTATGGCAAATCAGAATGAACACTAACATTCTACCTGAAAGTGAAAGAAGTGAAATAATTATCGAAAGATACAAAAAAAAAATAACCTTAGAAATAGAACCCCTGATTTCAAGTCGTTTGCAAAGAGGACAGTATTTATGCGGAGACGATTTTTATGCTGTTGATTGTATTTTGGGGCATAATGTTATGTGGGCCAGAAGCTATGGCTTATTTAATTCAAGTTCTATAAAATCATATCTTTCCAGAATATCAAAAAGACCTGCTTTTGTTATGGCTTTTTCAGATTATAAAGATTTTGATGCTAATGTTCCTAGAGAAAGTTCATTATCTAAGAATTTCTCTGGTTAGAACTTAAGATGATTATATTCAAAATAAATATTATCAATGGGATTGTTAAAATTAGAAAGTTTCAAAAGACATCTGTGATAATTCATATAATTAAAATAAATTTTCTTTACAATTCATCAATTTATGGGTTTTAAAATTTTATTAACTTAGAGTTGTCAGAACTTGTTCAATTGGCTTTTTTATAGTTGCAGCGTAAGGTACTTTAGCTTTTTTTGCAGGGTGTCCTATTGCTAAAATCATTAAGGGTCTATTAGAAGTTGGTCTCTTACATATTTTAGTAAGAAAACTCATTGGATTTGGGGTATGAACAAGACAATAAAGACCAGCCTGATGAATGGCAGAAATTAGAAATCCAGAAGCAATACCAACACTTTCTGTGACATAATAGTTTTTATATTTTGAGCCATCAATTTTTACTCCATATCTCTCGGCAAAAATAATTATTAACCATGGTGCTTTTTCTAAATGTTCCTTGTTTGGTCCTGTCCCTATAGGTTCAAGTGCTTTTAACCATTCATCTTTGTTTAAACTAGAATAAAACTTTTTTTCCTCTATTTCAGCAGCCTCACGAATTTTTTTTTTAATTGTTTTATTTGAAATTGCAACAAAATGCCAAGGTTGATGGTTCGCACCACTTGGTGCAGTGGATGCTATTTTTATGCAATTATGTATAGTTTCTTTAGATATGTGCTTTCGAGAAAAGTGTCTTATTGTTCTTCTTAAAGTAAAAGTCTGATATAAGGATTTTGTTATTTTCGTGATTTCCTCTTCACTTTTTATCGGCATTGTAGGAAATGAAATAGGTTCATAATTTGGCATTTATATCACCTCTCTTAATGATAAATCATTTTTGGGGTTAGTATTCTTATATAATTTCATTATTTAATTTCATGACATTTTGCTTATTAATTTCAAGATAGTAATTTAAATCAAATCTAATCAAGAAAAATATTTTTTTTTGTTTAAATCTATGGGTGTCAGATTAAAAAGAAAAAAAGTACTTTGATCAAAGTTTTAATAAGTAAAAGAGTAAAAAATTTTACTTAGATAAATTAAATAACGCCTGTATTATGATTTAAATTTATAATTAATTTAAATTATAAATTTAATTTTTTATTTAGCTTTAATCTAAAAAATTGGAATAGAGTTAATTCCACTACATACCAAAAATTATCAAAAAAACTGTTACATTTTAAAGAATATTTTATTAATAAACATCAGCAATCTATGTAAAATAATTATAAGTACCTTTAGCTTTAAAACTAAAGGTACTTATATTAAAAATATATTATTCAGGTATTAATACTTTATTTATTACATGAATAACTCCATTGTCGGCCTCAATATCTGCAGCTACAACTTGCGCGTCATTTACAAACACATTTCCATAAGATTTTTTTACAGTAACTTTTTGACCATTAACTGTTGCAGCCTCTATAGTACCTGATATGTCAGATGACATAACTTTTCCAGCTAGAACATGAAATGTTAAAATTCCAGTTAACTTATTTTTATTTTCTGATTTTAATAGATCTGCTAACAAATTAGGGTCTAAAGCTGAAAACGCTTCGTCAGATGGTGCAAACACTGTGAATGGACCTTTACTTTTAAGGGTTTCAACTAAATCGGCAGCAGTTACTGCTTTTACTAATGTATTAAAAGAGCCTGCTGCTACTGCTGTATCAACAATATCTGGTTTATGCCCATCTGCTTTTAAAATACCAACAAATGATAAAAATGATATCATTATAAAAATTAAAATTTTATTCATAAATAATCCTTTCAATAAAAATATTGAATGGATTTAATTATTTTTTTTTACTTTAAATGTGACAAAAAGTACTTTATGCATGCGACAAAAAAATAGCCTTTTTCAGTATGGTTTTATTCAATTATATTTCACAATTATTATCAACTAGATATCCATAAAAAAGTTTAATTAAAAATGGAAAAAAAATTATATTTTTGGGAAGATTTTAAACTTAATAAGTTAGTAAATTTAGGAACATACGAGTTTACTGAAGAAGAAATTATAGTATTTGGAAAAAAATTTGATCCACAGTACTTTCATATAAATCCCCAAAAAGCTAAAAAATCTGATTACAAGGGATTGATAGCTTCAGGTTGGCATACATGTTCAGTAATCATGAAACTAATGTGTGCCAAATTTTTAAATAATACCTCTACATTAGGATCGCCAGGTATAAAAAATTTAAATTGGTCACATCCTGTAAGGCCGGGAGATATAATATCAGGTTATTGGAATGTAATAGAAAAAAGAGAGTCAAATTCCAAACCAAACTTAGGCATTCTAAAATTAAAAATTTCTGGAGTAAATCAAAATGAAGTTACTGTAATAACTATGGAGCCAACCATTATTGTTTATAAAAAAAATTAATCTTCATTTATGTTACTGGATTTTATAATAGTATAATTTTATTCTATATACCTTTCTTATATCATCTTTTATTTTAAATCTTTCAATTAAACCAATACAAAGGTCAATTAATAAAATGTCTGAAAGAGAAATTAAATGGAAATATCCTGAGTCTATTGTTTCTTGTGAATGGTTAAGAAAAAATTTATCTGATAAAAATATTCGGATTTATGATTGTACAACTTACTTACACTATACTGATACTCATCCTTCTAAACCATATGATGTAGAAAGTGGAATAAAAAACTATAGGAAAGGTCATATACCAAATTCTGCTTTTATGGATATACAAGAAAAATTATCGAATAATGATAGTGACTTTAAATTTACAATTCCTGATTATGAGATTCTTGCGAACAATTTTCAGGACTTAGGAATTGGTGATCCTTATCATATAATACTTTATTCAGGTAACGGGATACAGTGGGCTACACGAGTATGGTGGTTAATATTTATTCTGGGTTTTAGTAAAGTAAGTATACTAGATGGAGGTATTAAAGAATGGAAGAGGTTAGGTTTTGAATTAGAGAAAGGAGAAAATACGTATAAAAAAGCAAGATTTGTTCCTCGCATTGATAAAACTGTTTTTGTTGACAAAGAACAAACTTACACTTCATTGAACAAAAAAGGTTGTATTTTGTTAAATGCTCTCACGAGCGATTTACACAGGGGTGAAAATTCTAGATATGGGAGGCCTGGAAGGATTCCCGGAAGCAAAAATATTCCATTTGAAGAACTAGTGGAAGATTCGCAAAAACTAATTTCTCCTCAAAAAGCACAAGCTATTTTTAAAAATAAAAACATAAATCAGAAAATTAGAGTTCTTAACTATTGTGGTGGTGGAATAGCAGCAACACTAAATGCTTTTGTCCTTAGACAGTTAGGAATTGAGAAAATTGAAATATATGATAATTCTATGAGTGAGTGGGCAATGGATCATCAATTACCTATAGAAAAAGATTACATCCTAAAATGATTTATATTTAAAAATAAATTACTTAATGATTTATATTTGATCTAATATTATACTTTTAATTCAGAAACGGATCTTTTTGAAAACAAAATACACCACTTATCTCTTCAAGTATTAATAGTTAAATATCCTTTTAAAAGTGGAGATAAGAAATTAGACCAAAACTTTAAAAGCCTTGGTCCAAATTTTACTTTAACGTACTGTTTCCATTCCAAAAGCACGATCAAGAGTTCCTAGTGTAGAAGCTTTAGCAAGCATTTTCTGAAACTCTTCAGTCATACCCACTTCATCTATTCCTTTTCCTAGAGTTTTTAAATCAGGTGCAGAATAAACTGCCATTGATCGTTGCATTTCTTCAGCTAATATTGGTACCCACATAGTAACAGTGACATTATGATCAACTAACATTTTTTGAATTTCACTAACTAATTTAGTAGCTTCTCCCCAATTCGAACGATCCATTACATATTCTCGAACCATGAATGCTTTATTTTCTTGTTTTGGTTCACCTGCCATTAAGCGTGCTATATTGGGCCCATTAATATCTCCTGCTGGAATTAATTCTCGTTCTGACATAAGGGCATTCCAGCTTGGGTCACTGTTTAAGTTTTGCGAAAGTTGAAACCCTTGTTCCATACTCATATAAAAAGTATAGAGATGAATTGATCCTGATGTAAAACCACCTCCTACCCTTGTTATATTTACTGAAGTTGCTCCATTTCTAGCTAAAATGCCTGCAGCTTGTCTTACCCGGCTCATAGCAAGTTCATATTTTCCTACATGGGGTGTTATTATTCTTCTTGATCCAAACATAATTGACTCCTTTCTCTTTAAAGTTTGAAAATTAAATTTTTGAATAATAGTTTTTTATTTTAAAGCTAAAAAATTGATAAATAGTGGATTTTAAAAAAGATGATTAATAATTATACAATTATTGAATTTAACGAATGAAATATTTCAATTTTTGTTATCGTTATAATTTTTAACTTTATATTAAATTAGATGATAATCAAAATCTGTTTTTTCAGATAGAGCTAGGCTCTTAAAATAAAAAATTGGTATTATTTAAAATAAAGAAATTAATGTAAGGATCTAATTTAGAGAATAAATACTTCAGGAGAAGATAAATGACAACCAATGAAGATATACGTAACATTCAAATAAATGTAAGAGAATCATTTACTAAAAGTCCAGAAAATGCACTGAATACATCTAAATCTTATGCTGAAGTAACTAATGCATTAGTTTGCACCTATAGCGAAGGTTCAAGAAAAACAATAATGGACATGCCAACTATAGCTGGAGGTAATGATGAGGGACCAACGCCTGGTTTTCATGCACGAGCAGCTATTTCAGGTTGTGTAGCAATTGGTATAAAACAAGAGGCTATATTTCGTCAGATCAAATGTGAGTCCATCAAAGTCGAGCTGGAAATGGATTTTGATGATTCAGCTATGTTTGGGATTGGTGAAAATACTGCAGCACCGTTAAATACAAGGTTACTTATTAAGATAGTGAGTGAGGAGGGGCAAGAAAAACTTCAAAATCTGGTGGACAGAGTACTTGAAATGGATCCTTATTTTCTTGCTTTGAGAGACTCTCAATCAGTTTCTGCAGAACTAAAAGTACTAAAAATAATGGATTAAAATTAAAAGAGGTCTTATCAACCAGCATCTTTAACTCTCAATTAATTTATTAAATATGTTTAGTTTTATTTTTATTATTATTTTCCCACACTAGAATAGTTTTTATATTAAAAAACTTTAATTTATTATGCTTAACTTTCCTCCTCAAAATATAGTTTGCTTAACTGAAGAAACAGTAGAAACTCTTTATCTTTTGGGTGAACAAAAAAGAATTGTAGGTGTAACTGGTTATGCAGTAAGACCTAAAAATGTGAGAAAAGAAAAACCCAGAGTAGGATCCTTTGTATCTGCAAATATAAAAAAAATAAAGGATTTAAAACCAGACTTAATTCTTACTTTTTCTGACGTTCAAGCAAATTTGACTAAGCAACTTATTTTAGAAGGTTTTAACGTAATCTGTTTTAACCAACAAAGTATTTCTGAAATTTTAAGTATGATTAAATATTTAGGATCCTTGGTAGGCAAGGTAGAAGAATCCTTAAATTTAGTTAATGAGATATTGCAAAAAATAAATACGATTAAGAAAAAGACCTTCAGAATAAAACCTAAAATATACTTTGAGGAATGGGATGACCCATATATTTCTGCTACACGTTGGGTCTCAGAAATTATAGAAATTTCAGGTGGAGTTGATATTTTTGCAAAAAAAAGTAGATCGCAAAAAGCACTTAAAAGAGCAGTATCTTCTCAAGATGTGATAAACAAAAATCCAGATATTATTTTTGCCTCTTGGTGTGGTAAGAAAGTAAATTTTGATAAAATAAAAAAAAGGCAAGGTTGGAGTTCTATTAATGCAGTTAAAACAAACTCATTATTTGAAATAAAGTCCCCAATTATTTTACAACCAGGTCCAGCTGCTCTTACTGATGGATTATCACAAATTCATGATTTGATACTGCAATGGCAAAAAAGTCAAATTTGAAGAAATGAGAATTTTTCTTTAATAAAACTAAAAAATTAAAAAGTAGCTCTTTTTAGATTATTTTTAAAAAAATGTTTTTAAAGCTCAAGACGTAAATTTAAAATCAATCTTGATTTGTATTTTCACTTCTTCTGATTAAAGATTTCTAGATCTAAACATTAAAAGAAACTAAAAATTTAATCTATGCCTTCAATAAGCATTAAATCAGTTTCAGAGCACTCATCTCTAATTGCTTTTGCAGCTTGGTATTCTTCACTAAAATAAAATTTTCTAGCAGTTTCAATGTTTTCGAATTCAATCATCATGACATTACCAGTTAATTCTCCTTCATGCCTTTCAGCATTAGGACCTTTTGCCAATACTTTGCCTCCATGAGCTTTTATAACTGGACCAGCCATTCCCGAAAAGGAAGCAAATTTTTCTTTATCTTGCACTCTTATATTGGCAACCAAATATCCTTTAGGCATTTTATAATCCTTTCTTATTATTAATCATAAATCATATTAAATCTATCAGATACAATTCATTATTTATAAAATATTTTTTTAATTTTATTAAATAAATTTTTAAATAAATTAAGTATGTTGACGTCACTGATATACTTTGAAAAATGTAAAAAAACAATTTTGATTATTTATTGACTTTAAAATTGCGTGTGATCAACTTTTAGAATTCATTAGCAAACTTTACTTAACGTAATAGTTGATACAATATATAATATATTCCTAACCTTATAAAATATGTTTTTAAATTTAATTTTCATAAAGGTGAAGTAATATAGGTTTTGAAAGTATTGAATGGCTTCTGAAAATATAAATAGAAAGATTGCTGTAATTTTTGCAACTGATGTTGTTGGATACAGTACCTCGATGGAAGCTAATGAGGTTCAAACTCTTAAAAATTTAAAGGCGTGTAAAAAAATCTTAGATGATTTATTTTTACAACATGGCGGGCATGTATTTAATACTGCTGGTGACTCAGTTTTAGCTGAATTTTCAAGTGCTGTTTCTGCTGTAGTTTGTGCATCAGAGTTTCAAAAGCTGATAAGAGAAAGAAATAAATCAGTAGAAAATTTCCAAAAAATGGAATTTCGCATTGGAATTAATATGGGAGATGTAGTTAAGGAAGATGGAAATTTATATGGTGAAGGAGTTAATATTGCCGCGAGGCTGGAGGCACTCTCAAAGCCAAATGGTATTTGTTTATCAAAAAACATTTATGAATTAGTCAAAACAAAGACAAATTTTTCTTTTGATGACTTAGGTGAACAAAAAATGAAAAATACTATTGTTCATGCTTTTGATATAAATACTGGAGAAAGCATTAGTAAATTTAAAAGAAAAAAAACAAAAAAAATCAAATTAATACCAGTTTTTTCAATAATCTGTTTTTTTCTAATTTGTTTATCTGGATATTTTTTCATTTCAAACAATAGAAATGGAGAAATTATGAATGAAAAAATAATTGCTGTAATGCCATTTGTAAATTCAGGTGGTGATAGTTCTCAGGATTATTTTGTTGATGGTTTAACAGAAGATTTGATTATAGATTTATCCAAAATTAATGCTTTTTCTGTTATTTCAAGAAATTCTGTTTTTAATTATAAAAATAAAGAATATTCTGATAAAGAAGTAGCAAAAACTCTTAATGCAGACTTTCTTTTGAAGGGGAATGCTCGACTTAGAGGTGATTTATTACGGCTTAATATTGAATTAGTAAATAGCGAAACTGGAAGCAATATATGGGCTGAAAGATTTGAAGAGCCTAAAGAAGAAATTTTTAATCTTCAAGATTCTTTGGTGATAAATATAGTTGAACAACTTTCTGTTAAATTAACAGACAAAGAAGAAGAAAAAATCATAAATACAAAAGCACCAGACCTTGAGGCCTATGATATTTATAAACAGGGACTCGCAAGTCAAGATAGGTCTGAAGCACGTAAATTTTATAAAAAAGCAATAAGTTTAGACCCTAATTTTGGAAGAGCTTATGGTTCTATGGCTATAAGTTTAGCATTTGATTATGCAAATACAAATCGGCAAACCTTAACAAACGCGGAAAGGGATATTTTAAAAAATGAGGCTATTAATTATGCAAAAAAAGCAATTGAATTAAATCCGGATGAAGCACACAGTTTCTTTTCTTTGGCTTTTATTTATGCACAAGCTAAAATGATCGATAAATCCAAAGATCAAAATGAAAAAGCATTAAAGCTTGAACCCGAAAATTTGTTAGCTTTACAAATGAAAGCAACTAACCAAATAAATGATGGTTTTTTTAAAGATGGATTAACAACTTATCAAAAGGTTAGAAAAATTGATCCATTATTTCCTATATTTGTTTTACAAGGAGAAGCCAGAGCTCATTTAGCTTTGGCTGAATTTGAAAAAGCATTTAATATTAGTGAAGAAGCTTTAATTCGAAACCCAAGATCCTCAAGTGCAATGTTGAATTATATAGTTTCAGCCTGGAAACTTGGTAAGAAGGAAGATGCTAAATGGCAAATGGAAGAATTGATATTAAATAGTAATAATTTATTCTTAAACAAAAATAATTTTGTAACAAGAATTAATAATTATCCCTGGCATCAAGTAAATAAAGATTTAGTAATTTCAGTTTATGACGAAATAAGAGAAGACGGCTCTTAGCTAAAAATAATCTCTATTTTTATTCTTTGTTATTCTGGAAATAATCATCTCAATTTATGAGATGATATATAAATTTTTATCAAATGCATTATTTAATAAAAAACATATGTTTTAAATTTTTAATGATTATTGAACTATGAAATACACAGCTGTTAGACATAATAAAAGTGCAAGTAGATATTCTATAACTGATTTAATCAAACTATTTTTTATAAATGTTTTAATTATTGATCCAAAAGCAGCCCATGGTGTTATTGCAATAGGACATACCAAAAATGCTACAAAAACTATATTACTAATAGAAAAAATCAAACTTTTTTCACCAATAATGAAACCAGAGGCTGCCATACTTGAAATAGACCATGCTTTTGGATTTAAAATTTGGAAAAGTGCTGCTTGGTAAAACTTTATGGGTTTTACATTTTTATTTTTTATTTTATTAAATGATCCAAGTATTTGATAACTTAGATAAACTAAATAGGCTGCACACAAAACCTTTAAAACAATTTGTATTTCTGGAAAAATTTTGAAAACTTTTCCAAAACCTGAACACACCAAAAGAAGTTGAAAATTATGGCCTACAGTTATTCCAAGTATTACTGGAATAGTTCTTTTAAAACCAAATTTGATACCAGATGCAAGTATCATGGCATTATTTGGGCCTGGAGTAATATACATGACCAAATAAAAAGATATTAAAGCAATGATATAATTTGGATCAATCATCTTTAAATCATTTTTTTTTGTTAAGAAAATAGATTGTTTTCAATTTTAAGCTATTTCAATAAATTCAACAAAAACATCATTTTCAGACGAAAGCGAAACTCCTTCAAGTTCAATTGATAATGAACCCCATTTAATTTTATTAGAATCTGAAATTGAAAAATTTTCAGTATCACCGCTCTCTCTAAAGAAAACTATTTTATCGCCTTCGGCTTTAGAGTAATCTTTAATAATATCGTTGCCAGAATTTTTTGAAAACCAAAAGCTATCAGAACCTGTGCCACCAGTTAGAATTTCAGCATCAGTTCCACCAAATAATGTATCATTTCCATTACCACCATTATAAGTAAAAAATTTAGTATTCAAAGTAGATGACGATGAGGAATTAGTTGATATAAAATACAGAATTTGTGCAAAAGTAGGGTCATTTTCAACAGGCAAATGATGACCTGCCAATGAGCTTTTTATAAAAAGCGAGTTATCAAATTTATCAGCAAGTCCTTGTGCTAAATTTTTAAAAAAATAATCATATTCACCTGAAAACACCAGTGCCGGAATTTTAAAAGGTGCTTTAGAATTTATTTGATTAATTAAACCTTCATGAGTGGTTGGTAGATAACCGTTATACATCATTGCTATTTTAAAAGTATTTGACGTTTTTGATAAATAAACGGGAATAAAAGCAGCTCCTTGTGAATATCCCAATATTCCAAAAAAAGGTCCATTTTCAGATACTAAGTTATCAAGATAAGTAATAGAATTATCTGCCCAATTAGGATCAGTTGTTGCCTTCCCCTTACCGCCAGGAGGATCCTGCATCCATACATTATTTAAAGGAGCATTAGCAAAAATAAATTCATACTCTGACAAATTGTTCATCAAATCTATAACTCCGGCTTGAACTTTAAAACTTGCTGATGTTTCTCCTCCTCCATGAAGTACTAGGATTTTTAATTTGGATGAAGAATCTGATGATGGTGTATCTGATGTTGAAGAATTTGTAGTAGAGATAACTTTTTCAACCTGGGTAGAAGTTGCTTGTTCTGGAATATTTTCATTAGATGTCATCATAGTTAACTTAGCTTTTCCTGATCCAGGTATTGCTTTTTCAGCTATAACCGCTTCTGTTACTTCTTTTTTTGATTTTTCGGCTAAATTTGCGATATTTCCTAATTCATTTCTATCAAAAGATTCAATTGCATCAGTTGAAGTATTTATATTTGTGATTTGATTTTTTGCTTCTGTGAGAACAACTTCTAAGGCATTTAAATTTAATGAAGAGGTTAGAGTATCATCATCCTTTTCATTTAATTTCTGTTTCAATTTTGATGAAGAAGATGAGACAATCTGATCGATAATCGCATTATTAGCAAAATCAACTTTCTGATTTATATTTGATTTATTTTCAACAACCTCAACAACTGTTTCAAGAGCTGCAGAAAAAGCTTCATCATTATCCAATCCTCCACTTACTCCTGATGCTTGAATAGTAGATATTGTTGTATGTAGTTGTAAGGCTACTTTTTCAGCTGTGAGTGCTGTTATTTCTTCTTCGGCAGTTTTATTTTCCTTATATGGATTAAAGTTTGCAACATCCATATCACTAGGTAACCCGAGTATTTCTTTTACTTTATCTTCGCTTAATTGGGTTTCTGCAACTACTGTAGTTATAGGAGTTACAACAGTATATGTAGCTGGAGCCTTAAGAATTAAATTTTCAATGGCATTTCCAGTTACAGTATCTATAGTTCCAGAAGAGAAAGTAGTGTTACCTATTATATCTCCAACTCTTATAGAATTTATTACAACTTTTAAGTTATCATTAATTGTATTATTAAGATTAATAGTTGCTGATCCATTTACATCAGTTATAGCCATTTCTTCACCAATAGTAAAAATACCATCGTTATTTCTGTCTACAAAAGCCATTGCATTCTGTAGAGGAGATTTCACGGCAGTTATACTAATAGGTGTAATATTTTTTGAACTTTCGTTATTGTTACAGGCTGATAATACCGAAGCCAATATTGTAAATGGAATAAAATTTACACCTGATTTTTTTGAGAAAATTTTCTTGTTACAAACCTTAGTTAGGTAATTTTCTAGAAAATTATTTTTTGGATTATAATTTTTCCTAAAGAAAAGTTGAGATGAAAGATTTTCTTTTTTCAAATGGTTCATAAATATTCTATTCAAACTAAGGGATTTAATGACTTAATAAAATGAAAATTTTTTTATAATCATATTAAGATTTAATATATTTGGAAATTTATTTTCAATTATTACTTAACGTCAATAGTTAAGAAATCTGTCATAAGATCTTTTTTGCATTAATAATAACTGGGTTTAGACAATATTTATAATTCTTCATCAAGATTTTTTTTATAAAAGAAATAATTAACATCTCTTTATTTAATCTAAATAATATTTATACTCTAATCGAAAACTTAATTTATTTATCTTTTCTATGGCTAAAACAATATTAATTATTTTTAGCATTTTATTTCCAAATGTTTTTCATTCTAATGAACTATATGGAGAAAACTTACTTTTTTCACCTCCTAATGGATATAAACTTGGTTTCACTGATAGTAGTAATGAGATATATACACAGGAATGGATACCTAATGGGGAAACGATAAAAGATTGGTCAAGGATGATGACTGTGCAAGTTTTATATAATTATAATACAAAAAGTACCCTCAAAAATTTCGTAGATCGTTTTATTGGTATTATAGTAGATTTTTGTGATGAAGGAAGAGGCTTGGAAATTTCTAGTGGGGAAGAATATGGATATTCGTATAATTATTTCATGACAATTTGTGGTAAAAATCCAAACACAAAAAAGCCAGAATATACAATGATTAAGGTTATTTCTGGAAAAGATGCTTTGTATTTAATACAAAAAGCATGGAGATATGAGCCTACTAATTCCCAAATACAAGATTGGTCAAAGTTAGTTTCAAAAGTTTTCCTTTGCGATTCTAGAAATAAGAATGCTCCGTGTCCTAAGATATAATTTTATAGATACTTTTTTTTAAATTTAAAAATTTTTGTGATAACTTTTAATTAAATTGGTCTATTTCTCGAGAAACCGTTTCGAATATTTTAAAGGCTTCTGCTGGATTTAATTTTTTTACAGTACCTTCCATTACATCTTTGTTATTCCACATTGATGTAATCAACGGATCGCCTCTCATAGCCCAGCTGGCAAATAATCTTCTTTTAGAATTGTTTTCAGACAATTTTTTTATGTCTGAATGTCTTTTATCATTTAAAATTTTATTATAAGTATTTTCTAATTCTTTAGATGGACCTTCAAGATATTGGAGATATAGGTCAGATCGATAAATTAAGCATCCAGTAATGCTATTTTTTTTATTGTTTAAGTTAGAAATTTCTAAAATACTATTTATATTTTTTTTATTAAAACCAAACGGTGTAGATACATATATTAAATACTTAATCTTGGTCTCCAGAATTTTTTTAAATTTAATAATAATATCTATAAGGTTAACAGCTAAACACCATTTATTGAAGTCTTATATTTTAAGTTTTTTTTTTAAATTTAGTACAGTCCATTTTTTAAAACACATTTATCAAAGGCATCAAAAGCTTTATTTGATCCAATTAAAGAAAACCATGCTATAGTATCATTTTTATCCAGATGATAAAATTTCCTTCCTGCTCTCATTTCTTTTTCAATTTCGCTTGCAGCTTGCTCAGTATAATTAGAGATATTACTCATTAACCAACCGTTATCATATTCGGGACTATCATCTATCCATGGATCATTATTATCAATTTGAAATTTAAAAAAATCATATTTTTTGTTTGTAAAATCCTCATAAAAAGTTGCTAATTCATAAAAATCTTTAGATCTATAAATCTGAAGCTCCATTTCACTATTTGATACACTTGCAATGCATGCACGTCCCCCATCATCATACTTATAGGCAAAGACTTTCCAGTGATCTTTTTCATATATAGTAGTTCTTGTTTCAGCCATAAGATAAAAACAAGAAACTAATAAATAAAATATGAAAGAAAAAAGAAAATAAGAATTTTTTAAATTAAAAATCATTTTAACTCCAGACAGTTTATAAAATGTTAATACCAATGTCAGTTTAATTATAAAAGAAAAAAAAAACAATTGAACTATAAACTTAAGATAAGTTTGCATTTACTAATTTTGGTATTTTTTTGGACTCATCAAAAAAGGGTAAGGTTACTATTTGACAGTCATGTAAATTATTTTCATGATCTTTAATATATAATTTTTTTTCTATCCAGTTGTTATTGTAATTAAATAATGCATATCCGATACCTTTACCAAAGTATGGAGAAAAGGCCCCTACAGTAGTTTGACCAACTATTTTATTTTTGTAAAAAATTTTTAATCCAGAAAAGGGAATTATGTTTTGACAAATTATACCAAAAAGTTTGGTTTTTTTGTTAACTGTTAATAGTTTATCTTTCCCAATAAAAAAACCTTTTGAAAGATCAATAAATTTACCTAATCCTACCTCAAAAGGATTATTAAAACGATTCATATCAGTACCATAGTCGAGAATTCCAGCTTCTATTCTTCTTATGCCCATTGAATCTAAACTTGACGTTTTTATGTTAAAATCTTTACCTCTTTCCATTATATAATCCCATAAATGAAGATGATCATCTTGGGGACCATTGCTATAAATTTCAAAACCAAGTTCACCTGTCCATCCAGTTCTAGAGACTAAAAAATTTTGACCACCAAAATTTAGGTTACGACAATGAAAATATTTGAATTTTTCTATATCAATACTGGTAACACAATTTTTCAAAACTTTTAAGGCACTGGGTCCTTGTATTTGAATTGCCCAAGATTTTGGGTCTCTTATATTTACTTTTAAACCTTCACTATGAGCTAATAACCATGTCTCGAAATTACCATCAGCATGAATATACCAGAATTTATTTGATGATAGTCTTATCAATATTCCGTCCATTATAATTCCACCATCATAATTACAGGCAATAGCATACCTTGCACGGTTAATTTTTAGATCGGATATGGTCCTAGAGAAAACTTTTTCTAATAATATTAATGAGTCAGAACCACTTATTTCTAGTGGCTTCTCAGGCACATCATATAAAACCACACTTTTTCTTAAGTTCCAATAAGATTCAATTGGATCTTTTCCGTTAGATAAAGGATAAAATCTATTTGCTGAAATTCCAAAAACAATTTTTTTATCATAATATTTGGAAATGTATGGGCTTATGTCAAAACGTTTTGAACTTACAACAAATAAATCATGTGAATCTCCATAATTTTTTTTCAAGGACATTATAAAACTTTCATTATTAATTTTGGATAGATTCTTTGTAAATTATTGATTGAGAATTTGTATTTTAAACTTAATTTTTAGTTAAATCATGACTAAGTATAAATCAATCTTAATAATGGTACCAAGTCATATAATGTTCAGATATTATATTATTTATTGGAGTATATTTTATATAGATGTAAAAAAATATTAGTATTCTAAAAACCCAAAAAAATGGATGGGTCAATACATTTTTATTTAAAAAATAAAAACTGATAAAATCTAAATCCTAGGGGTTATAATAATTTGATCTAACAAATTGATTAATCCGTGGTAGTTTACTAGTAGAAATTTTCACAAAGTATTTTAAAAATTTTTAATAAAAAATTAATTTGGAATTTTTCCCATAATACGATTGGCTATAACTTGTGCCTGAATTTCAGCTGATCCTTCAAATATATTCAATACTCTGGCATCACAAAGTATTCTACTTATTTCATATTCTAATGCATAGCCATTACCACCATGAATTTGTAAAGAGTTATCAGCAGATGACCATGCTATTTTTGCACATAATAACTTAGCCATTCCAGCTTCTAAATCACATCTATGCCCAAGATCCTTATTTTTTGCAGCAAAATAAGTTAGTTGTCTTCCCATAGCAATTTCAACAATCATCATTGCTATTTTGTTGTAAACTCTTTGAAAATTAATAATTGACCTACCAAATTGTTTTCTGTTTAGAGAATAAGATAATGCTAGGTCTAATGCGTTCTGTGCGACACCAATAGATCTTGCAGCAGTTTGTATTCTGGCACTTTCAAAGGTTTTCATTAATTGTGAAAATCCATTATTTTCGACTTCTCCAAGAAGGCCAAGACATTCTACTTCTAGATTTTCAAATCTTAATTCAAATTCTTTCATTCCTCTATACCCCAAAACTTTTATTTCAGTTCCAGATATATTTTTATCAGGAAAAAATTCTTTTTTGGTTTCCGGAGTTTTGGGAACAAGAAAAATAGATAGACCTTTATTTTTTTGTGATATATCCGGATTAGTACGTGCAAGAATAATAAATAAATTTGCTCTGGATGCATGAGTTATCCAAGTTTTGTTTCCTGATAAAAAATAATTATCAGCATCTTTTTTTGCTTTAGTTTTTATTGAACCTAAATCTGATCCACAATCAGGTTCAGTAAAACATGCAGCTGGAATGGTTTCTCCATTAGCAATTTTAGGTAACCAAAGATCTTTTTGGGCTTTTGTCCCATCATTAATAATTAATTCACTTGCTATTTCTGTTCTGGTTGCCAAACTACCAACACCAATATAGCCTCTTGCTAACTCTTCAGATACAACACACATTGCAAGTTTATTCAAACCTAGTCCGCCGTATTTTTCTGGAATGGTTAAACCAAAAACCCCTAATTTTGACAATTCATCGATTACATTCTGAGGAATCAGTTCGTCTTTTAAGTGCCATTGGTTTGAGTCATTATTTACATTTATAGCATTAAACTTTTGAAATTGTTCTCTTATTTGTTCGAATTCAAGATCTAGTTGAGTATTCTCTAGGGTAGTTGTAGTTTCTTTTTTGACAGCAATTTTAACTAAGCGCTCTTTTAATTTAGCTATCTCATTGATACTAAAATTCTCTGTTAAATTTTTATTTAAAGGATATAAATCATTTGGTATTATACATTCATAGTCATTAACTTTAATAAATTCAGTTTGTGACATCGGTATACCATTCAGGATTTGGCTAACATATTCTATAAAAGCAATATCTAAAATTAGATGCTCAAATTCACTTATGTTTTTATTTTTAGCTAATTTTAGAGCCCACTTATTAATTTGTCTTAATGATTCTATATAAGTCGCAATCCATGCAAATCCATGGATCAAATGTTGATTTTCTATTTCCCAAACTTTCAGATTATCTAGGTTTTCCTTTTTTTTTGAAATGAGTTCTTTTTTTATTTTTTCAAAAATCTTTTCTAAATCAAGAAGAATTTCATTATATTTTGAGGAAATAGAATTACTTATATTATTTTTTATTTGATCTAACATATTAATTATTTACGTAATTATAATCTATCTACTTATGTTTATATACTAAACATGAATAAAACTTTCACTTTCATTAAATGTTTTAGAACTATTTTTTAAGCCTAAATAAATACCTTTTTTATGTATATGTCTAGATGCACTCCAACATAATACTAAGGAATCAAGTAAATCGTCAGGTTTTGCTTTTATTTCCTCTGACAATTGGTTGCTCAATGATGTCGGAGTAAACCCAAGATTAGTGAGTAATTCCAACCTTTCAAAAAAACCTAAAAGCCCACTTTTTCCAAATCTTAAAAAATCGCCTTTTAGTTCACGAAAGCTACATTCTGGGTGTCCTTCTTTTAAAGAATATCCTTTCTCAATAAGCTTTTGGGTTTCTTTTATTTTATCATTTATCATCCATGTTTGTTTTGATAATCCATGGCTAGTTATTTTCTTGTTCAATATATTTGCTGATTCATAATTACTTTCTAAAGATGCTTTTTTGCATGGAGGAGCAAAAATTGAATGTCTTCTTGGTCCAATAAAAGCCCTAGCTTTAACGTCACACTCTCTTATGTGTTTTTTTTCATCAAGGCCTATTGGAATATCTGCAATAATAAATGTTTTCTTAGGTAACTTAAGTATTAGTTCTTCAAGATTTTTTGAATAAAGGCAATAACATTTTTTAAAATCAAAAGGTTTAGAAAAACTTGCTAACCAGCCATTACTACATCCATCAATACCAACAGCGAACATGATTATCCCCAAACTTTTTTATAAAAATAGGATTAGCAGAACATTCCTATACATAAAATTTATTTAAAACTTATTTTCAGAATAAAAGTTATAAAGACCTTTAATTTAGATCTATCATATTTTCTAATTTTTTTAAAACTTCCTCACTATTATCTTCTAAAGGATACTCTGTTAATATAGCCTGTTTAATTGTATTACGAGTAAATTCCAAATCAAATCTTTTTCCAGACTTATCCATGCCTGTATTTACCAAAAACACATTGCAATTATGTTTTTTAATTTTTTTCATTAACATGTCACTGTATTCTTTTACTTTTCTGGGCATAAACGGAGATCCATAACATGGTGAAAATGTTCTCTTAATTTCATCAGATCCGGCTTCTGTTCCAGGCATTTGACTAGTATAACCTGTTTCAAAGAAACGTCTTACTGTACTTCCGCTAATTCTACTGATCGCAGGAAAAATGCCTTCTGCATCCATTGTTAAAAAAAATATATTATCTGCGTGATCAAAGTTACTTCGTTTATGATATGCATTTTCTACACAAGTTATTGGATAACTTAATCTAGCATTTAATGCTTCTGGATTTTCTTCTACTAGAGTATTCCTTTTCTTTGCAGTAGCTACAGCATCAAAAATTGTTCTATGAGTGTCTGGAGTAAGTCCCTCACTTTTGGCATAGCATCCAGTTTCTATCATTCTTATTCCCATACTTGTCCATGCTACTTCATCATCACTTATAAGTTTATAATCTGGATCGCTACTTAGGGTTGTTTTCCCAGTACCACTCAAACCAAACATTAAATTTGTAGTACCACCATATGTAAATGCCCCACAATGCATTGGCAGTATTTTATATTTAGGTAATTCAAAACTTACAATGCCAAAAACACCTTTCTTTATTTCACCAAGAAATGTAGTACCACCTATCAGCAACACTTTTTCGTCCAAGTGTATATATATTTTTGGTTCCATTTTGATCTCAGTATTATGATAAATAGTCCAATCACCTACCTGATCCTCAGCTGTAACTTTAAACATATTCCAAACAAATTGCTTATGGCGTTCATCATTAGTATGTAATGTAAAGTTAGTCCCAACTGTTTCAAAATTAGTAGGTGATAAATATTTCTGATCTTTGAGTAATTTTAAAAAATCTCTATAATCTTTTTCTTTGCCAATTTTATTATATTTTGGTCTAGTTAAGTCTAAACTTTTTGTTTGTCTTCCAAAGAAAAACTTTTTATCTGGACTGCGTCCAGTTGGATTTGTGTTTATACTAATATTCGCCATAATTATACTTCATTCCTAACATTCTTTAGATATGGGATCGGTTATAAATCTTAAAACATATTTAAATGCCTGATATTAGATTTGATAATGGTTCCCCAGTTTTTAAAGATTTATTATATAAAATCTTTACAATAATAATTTTTTTGCCTGATTTTTAATCTTTCGATTTAATATATGCTTCTATGTAAAAAATGTTTTTTTGATTTTGAAATGATATAATATTCAATAATGAAAAATATATTGAGTCAATATTTAGGATGATAGTATCTACTAATAATTGCAAAATAATGCATGCCACAAGTGTTTATATAAACGGTAAAGGAATTGTTATTTTTGGTAAATCTGGTTCTGGAAAAAGTAACTTAGCAATTAAACTAATTTCATTTGGAGCAAAATTAATCAGTGATGATCAAACTCAGTTAGAATTAAAAAAAAATAAAATAATTTTAACAAAACCTGATAGTACTCCAAACTTAATTGAAGCAAGAGGTATTGGATTAATTGAAGTTCCTATAAAAAATTCAGCTGAATTATTTTGTTTTGTAAAGATGACTGAAATCGAATTAAAGAGGTTACCTTATGAAAAACAAAAAAACTGCTTTGGAAAAAAAATAAAAATGATAGAATTTAATCCTAATTATAATAATGAAAGCTCTCTTTTTTTGAGTTTAAAATATGGAGTAAAAACAAATATAATTTGAGGAAAACTCTTGGTAACTGATCATTATAATAAATTGATTATAATTACAGGCTCATCTGGAGCTGGAAGAACCACAGCAATAAACGTATTTGAAGATATAGGTTATGAGTCTATAGATAACATACCAATATCTATGATCGAAAATTTAGTTTTAGCTAAAAATAGAAACAAAAATTTAGCACTTGGTGTTGATATAAGAACAAGAGAATTTTCACCAAAAAGTTTAAGAAAATTAGTATCAAAATTTGACAAAATTGAAATTAAGGTAATTTTTTTAGATTGTGATTTAAATAAACTCCTCGGAAGATTTAATGAAACTCGTAGAATTCATCCTTTGTCTGGGAGTAAATCTTTATCTGAAGCATTAGTTGAAGAAATGGAATATTTAAATCCTATTAAAGAGTTTTCTGATTTTGTTATTGATACTACGGATTATAGTCCTACGGATCTCAGACAAGAGTTGTTGAATTATATGTCCATTTCAGAAATAGAAAAGTTCAGTATACTATTACAGTCTTTTTCCTATAAAAAAGGATTACCTAGAAATATTGACATAATATTTGACTGTAGATTTTTGAAAAACCCATATTGGAATACAGAATTAAGAGATTTAGATGGCAATTCTCAACTAATACAAGATTTTGTAAGTAATTCTAGTGAGTTTAACTCCTTTTTTTCTAAAGTATTATCCCTTTTAAATTTTTATATTCCACAAGTTCAAAAAGAAGGAAAAAATCAATTTTCTGTTGGTTTTGGCTGTACTGGTGGTAAACACCGTTCAGTAGTATTAGTAAACAAAATAATGCAGAAATTAAAAAAAGATGGTTATAATATTCTATTAAAACATAGAGATATAATTAGTTGATTTTTATTTATAATTTAAGGATATGGTAATATTACAAGGGAAGTAAAACTTAAAATTATTAACAAAAGAGGTTTGCATGCTCGGGCCTCAGCAAAATTTGCATCAATTGTTGACAGCTTTAAATCTAAAGTAGAGGTTACTAGGGGAAATTTGGTAGTTCCTGGAAATTCGATTATGGGATTACTTACTCTTGCAGCTGAGCAAGGGTCAATTATATCAATACAAATAACTGGCGAAGATGAAAAAGAACTTGAAGAAAAACTCATAAATTTGGTTAATAGTTTTTTTGGCGAAGGTTCTTAGTCCAACTTATCTGGTAGGTACTGGTTTTTCACCTTTATAATTGTAAAATCCAATTTTATTTTTTCTTCCTAACCAATCTGCTTCAACATATTTCACTAATAATGGGCATGGGCGATATTTAGTATCAGCCAATCCATCATGTAATGTATTCATAATAGCTAAACAAGTATCAAGTCCAATAAAATCAGCAAGTTCCAGGGGTCCCATAGGATGATTTGCTCCTAATCTCATAGAATTATCAATACTTTCAACAGTTCCAACACCTTCGTAAAGGGCATAAATTCCTTCGTTAATCATCGGCATTAGTATTCTATTAACAATAAAGGCTGGAAAATCTTCAGAGTTAGTAGAAATTTTGCCAATTTTTTTAACCAGTCCTTTTAAACAATCGATAGTTTCTTCACTTGTAGCTATACCTCTTACTAATTCTACTAGTTGCATGACTGGGGCAGGCTTCATAAAATGACAACCCATAAATTTTTCTGGTCTATCAGTTCTAGCTGCTAATCTTGTTATTGAAATTGAAGATGTATTAGATGTAAGAATAGTATGAGGTTTGAGATGAGGGACTAAACTTTTAAATATTTCATGTTTAATTTTTTCATTTTCAGTTGCTGCTTCAATGATTAAATCGCAGCCACCAAGTTGAGCAATGTCACGTTTTGTTTTTATTTTATCAATAGAACACGAACCAATATCTTTTTCTAACCTACCTCTGTTAATTGCTTTATTTATATTATCTTTAATTATGTTAGAAGCGTTATTTAGGGTTATTTGATCTCTATCATTAATCAAAACGTTAAAACCTGAAGTCGCCAATACTTGGGCAATACCAAGCCCCATTTGCCCTGCTCCAACTATTCCTATAAGTTTAATATCATCTGACATAAAAGTTATATTAATTAAATTTTATTAGTTAATTCTGGGACAACATTAAATAAATCGCCAACTAAACCAAAATCTGCAACTTGAAAAATAGGTGCTTCTTCATCTTTGTTAATTGCTACTATTACTTTACTATCTTTCATTCCAGCTAAATGTTGTATTGCCCCTGAAATTCCAACTGCTACATAAAGTTCTGGTGCAACTACTTTTCCAGTTTGACCTACTTGCCAATCATTAGGAGCAAACCCAGAATCTACTGCAGCTCTAGATGCGCCTACTGCTGCACCAAGTTTACTTGCTAATTTCTCAATTATATCAAAATTTTCTTCACTTCCTATTCCTCTTCCTCCTGACACTACTATTTTTGCAGAAGTAAGTTCTGGTCTATCATTTTCTACTATTTTATCTTCTACCCATAATGACATTTTATTTTCAACTACTGAGCAATTTGTATTGAGTATATTTGCACTATTAGACATCTCAGGTGTCTCAAAGTTAGCTGTTCTAACACTTATAACTTTTTTATTATCTGTACTTTTTACAGTTTGAATAGCATTTCCTGCATAAATAGGTCTTTCAAAAGTGTTGGAGTCAATGATTTTAGAAATATCTGTTATAACCATAACATCGATTAAGGCTGCAACTCTAGGTAAGATATTTTTCCCAAAAGCACTGGCAGGAGAAACTATAAATTCAAAATCCTTCGATAATTCGACTATAAGTGCCGACATAGGTTCAGCTAAACCGTTTTTAAAAAGAGGATCACTTACATTTAGTACACTATTAACTCCATTAATTTTTGATGCTTCAATTGAAGCATTTTTTGCATCATCAGATGCACAAAGAATTGTTACCTCTCCTAAATGCGTTACTGCATTTACAGTTTTTCCTGTTAGATCAATAGAGAGCTCGTTGCTTACTATGTCTGCGATTACTAATACTGACATTTTAAATTACTCCTACTTCATTTTTTAATTTATCTAAAAGTTCGTCAACAGATGAAACTTTAATTCCAGATGGTCGTTCGGGTGGTTCCTTTGTTTCTAAAATCTCTAGTCTATTCTTTATTTGAATATTAAGGTCTTGGGGTGTTTTTTCTTCCAAAGGTTTTCTCTTAGCTTTCATAATATTAGGAAGACTGGCATATCTTGGTTCATTCAATCTTAAATCTACAGAAATAACTGCGGGTAGTGATACTTCAATTACTTGTAAACCGCCATCTACTTCCCTAGTAACAGAGGCCTTGTTATTATCCAAATCTATTTTTGATGCATAAGTTGCTTGGGAGCATCCTAAAAGTGCTGAAAGCATTTGACCTGTTGCATTCATATCGTTGTCAATGGCTTGCTTACCACAAAGCACAAGATCAATGTTCTCTTTAACAACTACAGCATGTAAAATTTTTGCTACATCAAGTGGCTCAATATCGCTATTTACGTCATCAGTAGCAACAATTAGAATAGCTCTATCAGCACCCATAGCTAAAGCTGTCCTTAAAGTTTCTTGAGATTGCTGAGGCCCAATCGATATAGCTATAATTTCTTCCGCTTTATTTGCCTCTTTCATTCTTATAGCTTCTTCAAGAGCTATTTCGTCAAAAGGATTCATTGACATTTTTATATTAGAGAGATCTACACCACTACCGTCGGACTTAACTCTTACTTTAACATTGTAGTCAATCACCCTTTTGACTGGAACCAAAATTTTCATCTATTTCCCCATTTGTTTAATAGCCAAGTAATATTAATTCATAAAAAAAAAATTAATAAAATATTAATTTTTGTCGCACATTTCTAATTTTTTGAAGGGATCCAAAGAATATCGTTTTTCCCATTGTTGTTAAATTTTCTAGCACTTACAAAAAACCAGTCAGAAAGACGATTTAAATATTTTAGTATTTCTGGATTAACTTTTTCTTTTTCAGTTAACTCAACCACATATCTTTCCGCTCTTCTACAAGTCGTTCTACATAGATGTAATTGAGAAGAAACTTTACTACCCCCAGGAAGAACAAACGATTTTATGGGTTCGATAGATAAATTCATTTGGTCTATTTCTTTTTCTAAACTTATGACATAATCACCTGGAAATCTAAATGGTACAAAATTGTATTTTTTTTCTGTTTCAGGAATACAAAGATCTGCACCAATATCAAATAGATCATTTTGTATTTTAAGAAGTGAATTTTTGAAATCTCTTTCGATGTCTAAAGAAGTAACTATACCAATCAATGAGTTTAGCTCATCTACCGTTCCATAGGCCTCAACTCTTTTGGAAAATTTTTTTACTCTTTCTCCATTTCCTAATTCTGTATTTCCATCATCTCCTTTTTTAGTATATATTTTATTAAGAACTACCATTTT
>Ga0208624_1000082_pt1 | contig 51486 bp, 39 predicted proteins | sample Knorr_S23_td_DCM_FD_185607 | JGI IMG/M metagenome (GOLD analysis project Ga0208624, IMG submission 185607) | Marine microbial communities from Southern Atlantic Ocean transect - Knorr_S23_td_DCM_ad_71m_LV_A (SPAdes) (version 2) | ecosystem: Environmental > Aquatic > Marine > Oceanic | place... | reverse complement strand
TGAGGTCTCCACGGCGCCAAGGGCCGCCCATGGGGATGAACTCTGCCTGGAAGGGCTCCTCGCCGAGGTGGACGAGGTGCGCCTCGGAGTAGACGAGGTCAGTCGACCACTGCGTGAGGGGCCAGATGCGCCGCAGGACGCTGGAGTTGCTCTGCCAGGCGTGCTTGCCGTCCCAAGTGGTGATGCGGGTGACGACGGTGTAGTCCGTCTCAAAGCCCGTGTCTGTGCTCCAGTGGCAGTTGAGCCAGCCAAAGCCAGACTCAGGCAGGGTCTCCCAGCTCCAGCCGAGCAGGGTGAGCCGCTCTGCGGAGCTCCCATCGGGTCCGGTCTCCGAGACGAAGTCGATGGGCTCCTCTAGGGTGCGCTGGAGTCCGGCCTCCCTGCGCCAACGCTCCGGCTGGAATTGCTCATCCATCACCACCGCGAAGGGGCGCTTAGGGCTGCCTTGCCTACGCTTGAGGACGAGCACAGCCCCCATGTCAGGGTGAGAGTCTCGGTCCCAGAACGCGGTCTCTAGCTCGAAGTCTCGCGCTATGCGATCGGTGATCTCAGGTGCGACTTGGAGCAGGGGCTCGTGGAGCAAGAGCCAGTGCTGGTGTGAGATAGAGGAGAGCAGGACCTCGCGCTCTTCGGGATCCATGGAGTCCCAAGCTGAGAAGTGGTGGGGGAGCTTCACGAGCGCGACCTTGGGGTCCTGGCGGAGGAACACTGCCCAGTGGTACGCCGAGGCCACGGTGCGCATGCCCCAGTACTCAGCGCCGGGTTCGTCCTCGTCGGGCTCTGGTCCCGGGTCGATGCTCTTGAGCTCTTCCGCAGCTAGCTCGTTCACGCGCTCCATGGCGACCCAGTAGCTACCGAAGACCCGGGTGTTGGCTTGGTTGAAGACCTCTATGCCGAGCGCGCCGATGGCGAGGAGGGCGCTCGCGCCCAAGGCTGCGGCGAATCTGCGGCTCTGTTGGGAGACTGCGCGCAGTAGACCGTCCCAACCTAGGGCGAATAAGACGGCAATCATGGGCAGGAGGGGGAGCCAGAGCCTGAAGGACTTGGCGCCCTTCAGACTCATCACCACCGCGCTCACAAGGAGCGTGAGTGCAGGGAGCGTGCGACTCCACGACGGTCGCGTGATACAGCGAGCGAGGCCTAGAGCTGCGAGACCGATGGCGGGCCAGACGATCATCTGCGGTAGCTCGAGCAAGTAGTAGAGCGGGCTCTGGAGGTCTGTCGCGTCGATCCCGCTCGCCGCGGCTTCGTCGTTCGTCACCTCCCGCTGGAACTCCAGCGCGCGCTCCATGATGTGATAGATCTTCGCGGCGAGGTCGATCATCCCGACCTCGACCAAGATCCGGACGAGTATGGCGCCGACGTTCTCAACGATGTAGTTCGTGAGGCTGAGTCCCCACTCTCCCCAGGTGAGGCGGTCGATGCCGATCTGGGTCAAGACCCCGACGCCGAAGCCGCCGGCGCAAGCGAAGAGGTGCCCCTTGTGTCGCCAGCGATCGCGCAGGAGCAAGATGCCGAAGATCGCGAGGGTGGGGAGGAGCGTCTGATAGGCCATCAAGAGGGCCGCGCCGAGCCAGAGCCCGCCCCTAAAGGTCGCGCGTTGGGAGCGGCGCTCGATGAGCTGGTTCAGGGCGAGAGCGAGGAATAAGCCCGCTGCCATTCCGGAGACCGGAGAGACCGTGTACTGCAGAAACACAGGGTTGCAGCCGATCAGGAGCGCTACAGCCCAGCCGATCTGGCTCCCAGTGACGCGCTCGGCGAGGCGCGCGCATTGCGCGATCAAGCAGAGGCCGACGCCCATCTGGACGAGGCGGACGATCCAGACGAGCCCTGACCAGCTCTCTCCACCGAACAAGCTCGCGAGCCAGAAGACCGGGGTGATCAGGAGTGAGAAGCCGAAGGATCGCACGGCGCCGTCGACGCGGACCTCTTGACCTATGGCGAGGTTCCTCGCGCGCTCCATGTACTCGACGCTGTCGGCGAGCTGATAGCCCTCGAGGGAGCTCCATGAAAAGAGCTGCAAGCAAAAGGCGACGAGGAGCGCCCAGCGCAGAGCGCGAGAGCTCGCGGTGCTTTGATTGGATTCGAGGGAGTTCATGGTGCGAGCTGCGCTCGTCTGTGAACGAGAATAGCGATCCGAACGCTCGGGCTGTATCCAGACTTGTGTGAGCTGAGCCAGGATGAGAATTGGGAACACACCTCACACCATCGTCAAAAGGGGGCGGTTTCTTTTGACTCGGCGCCTCGTGATTCAGATAAGGAAAGCGAACTCCCTGCTTCGAAGCGTCTGCTCTCAGTCGCTGCGCGCAGTGGGAGCGCTCGACCCCCCCTCCCGATCACCCTGACCCGCACCCCGACACGCGCAGCCATGGGCAAGTTTGAGAAGCTCGTCGTCCTCGTCGTCCTCTTCCTCGTCACCCTCATCTTGGTCGTCTCTCTGAACACGGAGGAGCCGACGACCCTGGCCCAGGCCTCCTTAGGGGGCTCCTCTGAGGTGGTTATGGACGTGACGCCTGAGCCCACGCCCGAGCCCGTCGTGCTCTGGGAGCCTGTCGAGCCCATCGTGGAAGAGCCCCTCGGAGAGCCCACTCCCGAGGCTGTCGAGGAGGAGGTCTTTGACCCCTCGACAGCTCTGCTCTCAAGCCATGTCCAGATGGAGCTTGAAGGAGTGGAGGAGCGCGTCCCCGTCGAGCTCGTGGACCTGATAGCCCTCCCCGAAGGGAGCATCCTCATGCAGCGTGCGGAGCTGACAAAGACCTTGGACCCGCACACCTTCAAGGCCGCGGTAGAGGCGGGCGAGACCTACAAGGACATCGCGCTCAAGTTCTACGGCGACGAGTCCTACGCGGGCATGATCCGTCAAGCGAACGACGATCCGATGACCGCGCCTGCTATGGAGATGGTCTTTCTCCCCGCGTTCGACATGCGCCTGCAGCGCAGAGGCCGTGTGGGAGGTAAGTCCCACTTGGTGACGACTGGAGACACCTTCACGGGGATCGCTCTGGAGCACTACGGCGACGCGAGCAAGTGGCGGAGGATCTTCGACGCGAACCAGGACAAGGTCTCCAGCGAGACCGGCCTGCGCCCTGGCATGACGCTCGTGATCCCCTAAGGGGGAGGTCGGGCGCAGAGCGCGCCCTCAGTCGCGGATTCGGTAGCGGTCTAACTTCTTGTAGAGGTGGCTGCGCTGCATCCCGAGGTTCTCGGCGGTGCGCTTGACGTTCCCGCCGTTCTCTTCGAGCTTCCTCCGGAAGAAGAGCGTCTCGCTCTCCTCCTTAAACTCCTCGAAGGTCTTGGCGTCAAAGGGGTCCTCTGCTCCAGCTGATGTGGTGCGCCTGCCGCTTAGCTCAGGGTGTGCACCCTGAACTTGGTCGACGTCCTCTAGGCTCAGCTCTGCGCCCTCTGCGAAGACGGACGCACCCTCTAAGAGGTTGCGTAGCTGCCGCACGTTCCCTGCCCAGTCTGCAGACATCAGGCGCGCCTCAGCCTCTGCGGAGAGCCCGAGCGGAGCGCGTCCTTGTCGCCCTGCGCTCGCCTCAAGGAAGTGACGCGCGAGGAGCGGGATGTCCTCCCGTCGCTCACGCAGCGGCGGGACGACGAGGGGGACTACGTTCAAGCGGTAGAAGAGGTCCATCCTGAAGGTCTTGGCCTCGACTGCCTCTGCTAGGTCCGCATTCGTGGCGGCGAGGACTCGGATGTTCACCGGGACGGTCTCGCTGGCACCGACCCGAGTGACCTCGTGGTTCTCGAGGGCTCGCAGGACCTTCGCCTGGGCTTCCAAGGGCATATCTCCGATCTCGTCGAGGAAGAGGGTGCCCCCGTCTGCTGCTTCGAAGTGACCTGTGCGGCGCTCGTTCGCTCCTGTGAAGCTGCCCTTCTCATGACCGAACAGCTCTGACTCAATCAGCTCTTCAGGGATGGCGGCGCAGTTGACCGTGACGAAAGGCTCGGAGGCGCGGGGGCCGAGGAGGTGGAGGTTGCGCGCGACGACCTCTTTCCCAGTCCCGTTTTCGCCAGTGATGAGCACGGACGCCTCGGCGCCAGCGACCTGCTCCACCTGCTTCTTCAGGCGCTGCATCACGTCGCTCTCACCGATGAGCTCCCAACGAGAGCCGAGCTGCTTCTTCAGCGCGGTGTTTTGGAGCGCGAGCCTTCGCTCACGGATCGCGGCGCGGAGCGTCACGAGCACATGGTTGTCGTCGAGCGGCTTCTCGAGGAAGTTGACCGCGCCGCGTCGTACGGCCTCGACCGCGGTCTTTACGTCTCCATGCCCCGAGATCATGACGACGGGGGGAGCCTCCGCTCGCTCCCCGAGGGCCTCGAGCAGCTCGAGCCCGTCCATGCCAGGCATCTTCATGTCGGAGAGGACGCAAGCCGGCCTCCTGCCTTGGGCGTCCTCAGCGTCGAGGCGGGCGAGGGCCTCTGCGCCATCCTTTGCTGTCCAAACCTCGTAGCCCTCATAGGAGAGGAGCATCTCGAGGGCCATACGGATGTCCCCGTCGTCATCCACGACGAGGATGGGGGCGCGATCAAGGGCTCTGGGTTCTTCTGTGGCCATCACTTGAGAGGGTAACCTGCAGAGCGTGAGGAACCTCGCGCGATCCTTGGAGTCAGGCGACGCCGTCGTCGGGGGGGTGCTCTCCGGCACCTCAGGAGACGGCGTGGATGTGGCCTTTGCTCGCCTGCGGGTGAGAGAGGATCGGGGCTGCCTCCGGCCAGCGGCGCTCGAGCCGCTCGCTTTTCGTTGCAGCCCCTTCCCCTCGGAGCTCGCAGAGCGCCTGCGAGCTGTCTTGGACGGAACGGCGCCTTCCCTGCGAGAGGTCGCGATGTTGCACCGTGACCTCGGGGTCGCCTTTGGCGAGGCGGTGGCGTCATTCGCAGCTGATGTTGGCCTCGCGCCGGTGCTCATCGGGAGTCATGGTCAAACCGTATGGCATCACGACGGCGCGCCTCCGGCGGAGCGCGCGACGTTGCAGCTAGGCGATGCTGATCACCTCGCAGAGCGTGTGGGCTGCTGGGTCGTGAGTGACTTTCGCCAAGCTGACCTCGCCTCAGGAGGGGAGGGTGCGCCTCTGTCTGCGCTCGTGGAGGACCTCCTCTTCCCCGGGCTGGAGAGGCCAGCCTGTGTCCTCAACCTCGGGGGGATCGGAAACCTCACCCTCCTTGGAGAAGGTGGTGAACTCTTAGGAGCACGAGACACGGGGCCGGCTGGCGCGCTCCTTGACGGGCTCGCACGCAGGCTCCTCGGTGCACCCATGGATCAAGGCGGAGAGGCGGCCCAGCAGGGAGAGGTGAGCGCGGCGGCCTTAGAGCGCTGGCTGCGGCATCCCTTCTTTGAGGGCGGCGCCCGCAGCACCGGTCGTGACACCTTCGGCGAGGCTTGGGTCTCGAGCTGCCTTGAGGAGGCTCGGGGGGTGGGAGTCGCTCGGCCAGAGGACGTCCTCGCGACAGCGGCTGCGCTCGTCGCCCAGGCGGTGGCGTGGTCTCTTGAGCGCGAGGCGCCTCAGGGCATAGAGCAGCTTGTCGTGGCTGGCGGCGGGGTTCACAACGCCCGGGTGCTGGCAGAGCTCAGCGCTCGGACAGGCCTGATCGTGCAGTCCTCCGAGGCCCACGGCGTCGATCCAGACGCGCGGGAGGCTCTGGGCTTTGCCGCCCTAGGTGCTGGTTTTGGCTTGGGGTGGGGGTGGGGCGCTCCAGAGGCCACAGGAGGGGCTCATGGGCGCATCTTGGGCCGTCTGAGCCCTCCAGGGGCCGGTTAGGGCCTGAAAGAACCGGTATCCGAGGGGAGCCGGGGGGGTATGAGGGCATGAGAATCGGGTCTCATCGGGCCTGGGTGACTTGATCCCCCACAGGACCCCGGTATGATCCCGGATCTACTTGTCTCAAGTAGAGTTAGCGTTCCCAGGGGGGTGTCCCCTGATCGCGCTCCACAACACGCCAAGCTGCGCGCCGCGCAGCACTCTCCCTCAGCACAACTCCAGGATCGATATCATGACCGGACTTCGCCGGAATCTGGGCCTCCTCGTCGCGTTCACCGCCCTCTCAACAGGCGCCTTGGCGACCCCTGCCCTAGACATCGACCAAGACTTCCGTCAGGGCGTAGAACTCCTTCGCCGCGGCAACGACGCCGCCGCCCTCAAGAAGTTTGCCGCCGTCCTCGCCGCAGACCCCAGCCACGAGAAAGCCTACGAGCTCTGGAAGACCACGGATCACCAGATCTGGCTCGATCTCCTCGTCAAGGGTGGCCAGTACGAGCTCGTCGCGAAGCGCCTCATGGGGCTCGCTGAGCTCTCTCGGAACGAGCGCAAGAACGACAAGGACGCGATCCGCGGACTCCTCAGCGATGTCGAGAGCGATGACGTCCTCGTGCGTCGCCGCGCGCTGCGTGAGCTGTCTGCGAACCACGGCGAGTACGCGGTCCAGTACATGTTGAGCGGCTTGGGCGACCAAAATGACGATGAGCGCCGCGTGAAGTACATGCACGCCCTCACGGAGATGAGTACGGACGTCGTCCTGCCTCTGGTCGCAGCGCTCAGCACGCAAGATGGGTATCTGCGCCGCAACATCGCGCTGACCCTCGGCCACATCGGTGACCCCCGCGCGGCCGCTGCCCTCACGCACACTGCGGACAAGGATGGCGACCCTGGCGTGCAAGAGGCCGCTCGTATGGCGGCGAAGAAGTGTGGCTCCACCGGTGATGCCCACGGCCTCTTTCTCGCTCTCGGCGACGACTACCACGCGGGCCGCGCGAACGTGCTCCGCGCCATGGACTACTCTGACGTGGTCTGGTCCTACGACGATGGGCTCGTCGCGACCCCTTGCCACCGCGCGGTCTACGCTGACGAGCTCAGCAAGAACGCCTATCACAGCGCCCTCCAGGCGAACCCCGGCAGCCTCGCGGCTCGCGCCGGAATCGCCCGGGCATACATCTCTCAGGGCGCGATCGTCGACGCTCTCGCTCAGCAGGGCGCAGACGTCGGTGACCTCGCGAGCCAGCTCGCAGAGGGCAACCTCGCCGTGAGCACCCTCGGCACGGACGCCGTCGATCTCGCCCTCAGCTGGTGCACGGCCTCTAACGACGGCGCTACGGGCGCCGCCGCTTGTAAGGCCCTCGCCCACATGGCGACCAGCGCGACCACCGGCCTCCAGGCTGCGCTCTCCTCCGGTGACGGCGCCCTTCGCTCTGAAGCGGCTGTCGCTCTCGGACACATCGCGCACCGTGAAGGCGGCGCTGTCTCGGCTGCAACCATCTCTGCCCTCGGCGAGGCTGTCGGCCGTGAGGTGATGCGTATTGGAGTCGTCATCGACTCTGACGAAGCGCGCGGCGCCTCGGTCGCCTCTGCCCTGACGAACGCGGGGATGATGGCGCACCACTGGAAGACCGGCGCGAGCGGCGTCTCCCTCCTGCACCGCGTCCCTGGCGTGGACGTGATCGTCGTCGCTGAGACCCTGAGCGACCTCACCGCAGATCAGGTGCTCGATGAGGTCGCGCGTGATGATCGCACTGCGAACGTGCCCGTCGTCATGATCGCTAACGACGCCGAGGCCGCCTCTGGTAACTGGGGCGATCGCTGCGCGGCGGTTATCACCGGGGCGGGTGACGCCAGCGCTGTCGAAGAGGTCCTCGCGGACACCATGAACGAAGATCGCCTGCGCGCCAACGATCTGGCGGCTCGCGCTGCCGGGACCTTGCTGGCCCTCGCGCAAGCAGGACGTGACCTCTCTAGCGCTGTCTCAGGCGTCTCTGGCGCGCTGAACGGTCGCCCTGACGAGGTCGCCATCCCCGCGATCGACGCGCTCGCTGCCATCGGTGGTGCGGACCAGCTCTCGGCGCTCACCGCTGTTATCAGCGACTCCGACCGCTCTGACGCGGTGCGGATCTCGGCTGCTGGCGCCCTCGGTGATATCGCGACTCGCACGAAGCTCAAGCCCGCGGGTGACGCCCTCACGACCCTCGCGAACGTCCTCTCTTCGGACGCCTCGATCGAGGTCCGGCAGGCGACTGCGCTCGGCCTCGGCCGCGCGAACCTCGACGCCGAGCAGCGCGCGGCCCTCGCGCGCCGCATGAAGGTCAACCTCGGCGGCTGATCCTTTTGAAGCCTAGGCGCCCTCGGCGGGCGCCGTTAGAGCCTCGAGCCCCCGGCGAGCTGGGGTCTCGGGGTCCCGGGCTCCCACGCGACTCGCGCGGGGATGGTCCGTGTGACATAATTCCGCCGAGCGGTCCCTCGTGGACCGTGAGCGACCTCCGCTCTCTCAGCGGAGGACCCGCTCAACCCGGCAGCCAGATTAGCTCAGTGGTAGAGCACAGCTTTCGTAAAGCTGGGGTCATCGGTTCAAATCCGATATCTGGCTCCATCCCCCTAGGGAAGCGCAGGGGCCCCCTAGGGAAGCGCAGGGGCCTCGCCTAGGGCGTTGAAGAGAGGAGCTCTCTCTAGCGCGGCTGCTTCTGTTGCTGCTGCTTGTACTGCTCGATCTCGTCTAAGCTGTTGATCTTGATCGGAGTCGGTCCGTTGACGATCCCGTCGTGAATCGCCTGCAGCTCCTTGTCGCCAGGGAAGATGACCAAGGCCTTCTTCGCGAGCTCTAAGGCCTCCTCCTCACGACGCACAGAGTAGAGCGCGGAGATCTTTGTGCGGATGAGAGGGCGAGATTCGGGGTCGAGCGAGAGCCCGGCGTCCAGCTCCTTCAGGCCCTCCCTGGGCATCCCCATCGCGCACAGCGCGTTAGCGAGGTTGCAGCGGGCGTTCACTGAGTTCGGATCGAGCTCAACACAGCGCGTGAAGTGATCGAGGGCCTCCGACCACTCTTGCCGGGTCGCGAGGATCCAGCCTAGTCGACTGTGGGCTGCTCCGAACTGGGGATCGATGGCTAAGACCGCTCGGTAGCACTCCTCCGCCTTCTCATAGTTTCGCTGCTTCTTAAAGCAGTTCCCGAGGCGCGTCAGGTGGTGGGGGTTGTCACCTCTGCCCTCGAGGGCGCGCTCGTAGTTCTCTCGGGCGCGATCGAACTGCTCGAGCTGGAAGTAGCAGTTGCCAAGCAAGCCATATATCTCGCTGGACTCGGGGCTCCGCTCAACCATCCACTGGATCAAGGGCAGGGCCTCCGTCGCCTCTTTACGCTTCAGCATCCAATCGGCGCGGATCATACCCTTGAAGACGTCGACCATCTCGCGGGGCTCTTTGAGGTCCATGGGGTCATCATCGATGGTGCCGCCCTCTCCTGCGACGTAACCAAGCGCAGCGAGCGCGGCGTCCGCTTCGCCAGATGCGTTCAAGGCGACCGCGTCGCGGACTCTCTTGGTGGAGAGGTAGTCGAGCATCGCCTCGCGCATCCTCAGGACGCGCTCGGGCTCGCTCTCTGCGAGGTTGTTCGTCTCTCCGAGGTCTTCGGAGAGCTTGAAGAGCTCGGGCTTCGGAGAGTCAATGAGCTTCCAGTCACCGATGATGATCGAGCGCAGGCGGGCCCAGTTGAATGAGCGCCTCGAGTACTCACCTTCAGCGAAGAAGGGCAGCTCTGCCCTCTCCTCGCCGTCGATCGCCGGGACCAAGCTGCTCCCGTCCATCTCACCAGGGCCGCTCAGGTCAAGGAGCTCACAGACTGTCGGGGCGAGGTCGATCAACCCCACTGTGTCCTCGATGACGCTGTGCTGGATGCGGCCAGGCATCCTGGCGAGCAGAGGGACCCGCAGGGTCGCGTCGTAGATCAACAGCCCGTGAGTTCCTTCGCCGTGCTGGTCGAGGTCTTCGCCGTGGTCGCCGACGACGATGACGAGGGTGTTGTCCTTCTTGCCGTTCTCCTCGAGCCAAGTGAGCAGCCGGCCGACTTGGTGGTCCGTGAAGGAGATCTCTCCGTCATAGGGGTCATCGAAGTCTTGGTAGCCCACCGGCGGGACGTAGGGGTCGTGCGGGTCAAAGTAGTGGGCCCAATAGAAGAACGGCGCGTCCTTGTTCTCGTCGAGCCAAGCGAGGGTCTCGTCCGTGATCTCCCCGCCAGGGCGCTCTTTGTGGTCGGTCACGTTGTCGACGTCCTCGTTGACGTCGTTGTAGGTGTCAAAGCCGCGCGAGACTCCGAAGCGTTCAGCGAGGACCCAAGCTGCCACAGAGGCGCCGGTCTCATAGCCGGCCTGTTGAAAGGACTGGCCGAGGGTCTTTACGTCCTCGGGGAGCGCGCCCTGCATGTTGACGTGGATCCCGTGACTCGTGGGGAGCAGCCCCGTCATCATGCAGGCGTGCGAGGGGAGGGTCAGCGGGACGTGGCAGCGCGCGTCGGAAAAGACGGCAGATTCGAGCGCGAGGTTATCGAGGTGCGGCGTGCGGGCCTTCTCATAGCCTGCATAGCCCAGTCGGTCTGCGCGGGTTGTGTCGAGGGTGACCAGCAGGAAGTTGGTCTTGGCTCCGCTCTTACGTGAGGGCTCGCTCGCCGATCCGCTGCCCGTGTCTCCAGGGTCGCTTGTGCAGGACGCGACGAAGAGGCTGAGGAGGAGCGCTTGGAGGGGGGTGATACGGAGCATGTCTGAGGGAGAGTGGGGTCTGTCGAGTCTCGTTGAGAGAGGTGACTGGAGGCGCGGGGCTTGGCATCCTCTCACACGATGGATTCATCGCCCGAGAGCCGCATCCCCGTAGCCCTTTACGGCGCAACGGGGGTGGTTGGTCAGCGCTTTCTGGGGCTTTTGTCTGACCACCCCTGGTTTGAGCTTACAGATGTCCGCTCATCGTCTCATTCGGCAGGTCAGACCCTCAGGAAGCGCCTTGGAGAGGGGGCTCCGGAGGGTCTCCAGGATCTGGTCCTAGGGGACCCCAGCGCTGCGCCCTCCTGCAGGTTGGTGTTCTCAGCCATGAACCCTGAGGTCGCGGGCGAGCGGGAAGCCGCCCTGCGCGACGCCGGGCACTTGGTGGTCACCAACGCCTCAGCGCACAGGATGGACGAGGACGTCCCGCTCATCGTGCCTGAAGTCAATCCAGGGCACTTAGGGCTGATTGAGGACCCCAGCGCAGGAGCGATCCTCGCTAACCCCAACTGCTCGACCATGGGGATCGTCCTGGCCCTCGCGCCCCTTTGGGAGGCCTTTGGCATAGAGGCGATCCATGCGGTGACTCTGCAGGCGCTCTCAGGGATGGGGGCGGCCGCCCCGAGCGTCAGCGAGTTCGCCGGGAGCCTCTCCCCGAGCATCCCCGGTGAGGAGGAGAAGATCGAGAGTGAGACCTGCCGCATCCTCGGGCGACTGGATGGCGGCCGGGTTCGTCACGCTTCGATCAAGGTCGCCGCTACGACGAACCGCGTTGCGGTCGTGGACGGGCACACTGCTTGCGTCTCTGTGGCCTTGCAAGGCGCTGTAAGCCGTGCTCAGATCCTCGAGGCCTGGCAGGACTACAGCAGCACCCCCCAAGAGCTAGAGCTGCCTAGCGCGCCACAGAGGCCTGTGGTCTGGTTGGAGGGGGAGGAGGTCCCCCGGCCTGAGCTTCACGTCGACACAGCTCAGGGGATGGCTGTTACGGTCGGTCGCTTGCGTGAGTGTCCGGTGCTCGACTGGCGCTTTACGACCCTATCTCACAACGCGATCAGGGGAGCGGCTGGTGGCGCGCTCTTGCTGGCTGAGTTGGCTGTCGCGCACGGCCTCGTGGCAGAAGCCTGAGACCAGGTGATCCCCGCGCGCGCCTCGCTCCTCGCTCGAGCTGGCGGAAGACGGACCTGATGAGGGGTTCCGAGCCCACCTCGGTGGGGGCCTGGGCTCCCGCTGCTTAAGGGAGAGAGGGCCGCTGGCCCCGTCAGGGCGGCCTGGCGCTACCTTGAGAGAGACGATGAGATGATTTTGTAGTGGCGGCCCCCTATAGGAAGTTTTATTATCTCCCTCTCTCGGGCGCAGGGGCGTCCGGGGAAAGAAGGTAGGAACTACAGAGGCCATCAGGGCCTCCACAGGAGGAGATCATGCGGCCGATGGCCGTGGTAGGTCGCGTTGCGCGGGGACTCCGCGTGGCGCTTGTCTCACTGTGCCTCGCGTGGGGTGCAGGTGAGCTAGGGGTCCGCTGGCTCATCTTCGGTGAGGGCGCTCTGCCCGAGGCGCTTGGGGAGGGCCTGCGAGATCCGAACCGCTTCGCTGATCCGCTCTCTGAGGATGACTTCTGGACGCTCCAGCGACGCTTCCACTCGGAGAGAGATCTAGATCAGTTTGACCGGGCGCACTCAGAGCTCGGCTGGCTCCCTGCGAGCGTCCGCGAACGCTCTCTGGCGCACAAGGGAGAGCGCGCGCTGGGGGGGAGGCGCCCCGTCCTCATGTATGGGGACTCCTTCACGCGCTGTGTGGTGCCTGAGGAAGACTGCTGGCAGAGCCTGCTGGATGAGAGCCCGCTCGGGGATGAGCTCTGCATGTTGAACTTTGGCGCCTGCGCATATGGGCTGGATCAGATCGTCCTGCTCCTCGAGAGGAGCGTGAGCCGCTATGAGGGGGAAGACCCGATCGTCGTGATTGGCGTGCTCGTGGACGAGGACATCGACCGCTGCGCGCTCTCCTTTCGAGGTCACCCAAAGCCGATCGCACGAGAACGCCTCGACAGCTTCACCTGGGAGTTCCCTGGGGACCTGACTGCGGAGGAGTGGGTCGACGCAAATCCGCCTGAGATCTCTAGCTACCTAGGTCGCCTCTTCCGCACCTCAGCGCTCTTTCCACGCTCACTCGCTGAAGAGGAGAAGGCGCGGATGATCACGCTGAAGCAGCGCAGAGCGACCTGGCTCCTTGAGCGGGCGCGTGACCTGCTCCGCGAGCGGGAGCTAGAGCACTTCGTCGTCCTCTTCCACAGCGAGCGCCTCGCGATGGGGCGCGAGGGGAAGAGCTGGCGGGAGGCCTTCCTCATCAGGACCCTAGAAGAGCTCGAGATCCCGTTCGTCTCCAGCCGAGGTGCGCTCTTCCAAGATCACCTGGCGACCGGTCGCAGCGCTCGCGACTACTTCATGGACGAAGGAGTGCTGAGCGGCCACCTCACAGCGGCCGGGAATGAGGCGGTCTTCCCAGCGTTAGTCGAGGGGCTGAGCCAGCGATACCACCGGCCAGTGGATATAGCTGACGCGCAGGCGTCGCGTTGAGGGGCCTAGGGCCTTATCCTCCGCGCACCATGACTGGACTCTTTGATCAGGAGCGTCGCACGCTCATCGGCGTCGTCCACCTCAAGCCTCTCCCGGGCGCGCCTGGGTATGAGGGGAGCATGGGAGCTGTCCTAGAGGCAGCGGCGCTAGACGCCAGCCGGCTGGCAGAGGGTGGCGCCGACGCCATCATCGTTGAGAACTTTGGTGACACGCCTTTCTTCGCGGACGCGGTCCCTAGCGAGACGATCGCAGCTATGACCATCGCGGTTGAGCGCGTGCGCCGCTCTGCTGCTGAGCTCGAGGTGGGCGTGAATGTCCTGCGCAATGACGCGCGCGGGGCCTTAGGAGTCTGCGCCGCGACTGGCGCGAGCTTCCTGCGAGTCAACGTCCTCTGCGGGGCGGCAGCGACGGACCAGGGCGTCATCACGGGTGAGGCTGCCGCGCTCTTGAGAGAGCGCGCGCGCGTCGCCCCGGAGGTCAAGATCTTCGCGGATGTGCATGTGAAGCACGCTACTCCTATCGGCTCGACGAGCTTGGTCGAGAGCGCCGCGGAGACGGCTGGCCGTGGCGGCGCAGACGCGCTGATCTTTACTGGCTCGCGTACCGGGAGCCCTCCTGAGGTGAGTGAGCTCGATGACGTGCGAGAGCGCCTCGGAGCTCACCCGATCTTTATCGGCTCCGGCTTGGACGCAGAGAACGCTGCTGGGCTCTTGGCGCGCGCCACTGGCGCAATCGTTGGGAGCTCTCTGAAAGAGGGCGGGGTGTACAGCCCTGTAGACCTAGCGAAGGTGCAGCGCCTGCGGGCGGCGATGGACGCGTCGAGCTAAGGCTCCTGGAAGAGCGCTTCGTCGAGCTCGGGGTGCAGCACAAACTCGCTGAGGTGGCGTTCGATGGGCCGCTCCTGCACTTGGGTGGCTCGCTTGGCGTACGCCACGCCGTCCTCAAAGGACCAATCAGCGTAGCGCGTGAGGAGCTCCTCACTGCCTGCTCTGATGCTGAGGCTTATGGGGAATCCGTCTTCGCTCAGCTCGAGCTCGAAGCGCTCACCTGATGAGAGCCCGCCGCTGAGGCGGCCCTCCTGATCCAGGCGCAGGCTCTCCGCCTCACCCTCTGCGAGGAGGCGCAGGAGCCTGTAGAGGTTCGTCCGCGCTCTGCCGCGCGCTCGCTCGCAGATCTCCTGCGGGAACTCTGTGAGCGTCTCAGGCGTCTTAGCCCAGCCACGCTCTCTCCCGATGACCATCGTTGTCTTGGAGCCGGCCACCTGAGTCTCGGTGCGACTCGAGGCGTCGAGGAAGGAGATCCAAGAGTGCGAGCGAGCAGCGCTCGCGCCGACCGCGACCCCTGTCATCTCGCTGACGTACTCGACGCCCTCGGCCTCGGCCCAACGCGCGCGCGAGCCGACCGCAGCGTAGAGTCGCTCGAGCCATTCAGAGGGGGCGTCAGCCGGCGGCTCGCGATCTAGCCTGAGGACCTCCCCGAGCTCTGCGAGCTGAGGCGTGAGGACTTCGGCAGGTCCGACGGCGACGACGACGAAGCGCTCCGGGTCGATGTGACGCCTAGAAGCAGCCGCCACCTGCTCAGGGTCTAGCTGCGCGAGGCGACCCCAGCTCTTATCCCAGAAGTCCTCTGGGTACCCGTGCAAGAGGAGGAGCATGGTGCGGTCGAGGACCTCATGGGGTGTGTCCACTCTGAAGACCTCTGCGTTGCGATGCCGCTCCAAGGCCTCAGCGAGCTCGCCTGCTCCGAAGGGGTCAACGCTCGCTTTGATCACCTCCAGCATCGAGGAGAGCGCTGTCCCTGCTGCCTCGTTGCGGGTCCCGATGAAGCCGACGAGGCGCCCTGAGTGCTCCCAGCCTGGTCGAAAGTATGCGCCTACGGCGTATGCGAGGCCGAGCTCTGTGCGAAGCCGGACCATCATCCTGTTGGTCGCGCCGCCAATCCCGACGACATCAGACCAGAGCAGGAGGGGCGCGTAGTCGGGGTGCAGGCGCAGGATGCCAGGTCCAGCGAAGCGCAGCTCTGTTTGCGGAATCCCGGGGCGGTCGTAGAGGTGGATCGTTGTGCTCGCGGGCACATTAAAGACCGGCGCTGGCGTCACAGCGCGCTCCGGCGCTGCCTGCCATCCCTCGAGCAGGTCGGTGAGGAGGGCGGAGACGACCTCTGCGCTGACGTCGCCGGTCACTCCGGCGATGAGGCGGTCTGGACCGAAGTTGGCCTCATGCCAACGCTGGAGGTCTTCGCGCTCGATCGCGCTGACGCTCGCAGCGGTGGGTCGTCGAGCCCAGGGTGAGGAGGCGCCATAGACGACCTCTAGCAAGAGGGCGTCAGCAAAGGAGCTGGGGTCATCTTCCATTCGCGCGACGGCGCTCTGAGCTCGCTGCTTGCTCTGCACCAAGACCTCTTGGGGAAAGAGCGGTGTCTTCACGAGGTTGATGACGCGGCTGAGGAGCTCGCTCAGATCTTCAGAGGCGCAAGAGAAGCGGATCGTCAGGGTCTCTTCAGCGGGCGTGAGCTCCAAGCTCGCCGCGCGCAGGTCCAGCCACGCGTCCAGCTCTGCGCCTGAGGAAGACTCAGAGCCGCCCTCCCGCATGCAGTCTGCCGCCACAGCGGTGAGACCGACCTTCTCAGCCGGGTCGAGCACGGAGCCCACGCGGAAGACGAGGGTCCCATCAACGAGAGGGAGGGAGCCGTCCTCGATGACGAGGAGCTCTGCGCCGCCAGGCAGCGAGATGTGCGCAGGCGCGCTCGCGCTGTAGGAGCGAAGGGCGGGCGGGCTGAGCTCGCGGGGGTGCTCAGGGAGCGGGTCTTGCGCCAGCGTGAGCAAGATGAGCAGGGGGGTCATCGCTGCTCCTCCGCGCCCTGTTGGGCGGGGTCAGGCTCTGAGAGCAGGAGGACCAGGCTGCTGTTGTTGGGGATGAAGCGCTCCTTCAAGACGCGCTGAACGTCCGCTGCGCTCACGCCCTCAAGGCGCGCGCTGCGGCGGAAGTGGGCTCGCCAGTCCCCGAGAGAGGCCTGGGCGCTCAACAGGCCCTCTGCGATGGCCTCGTTCCGCCTGAGAGAGCGGAGGTGCTCGACGCGGGCGACGCGCTGAACTCCCTCTAGCTCCTCTGGCAGCGGACCCTCCTCTGCGAGGCGCTGCACCTCAGCGAGGATGGTCTCTTCTACTGCTTGGAGATCAGCGCCTCCGAGGGGCTCCGCGAGGACAAAGGCGAGGTGCTCGTGACGTTCACCAGGCCAGCCGCTTTGGACGAAGACGCGCGCACAGAGAGACTCCTCTCGGATCAGGCGACGCTCGAGGCGAGAGCTGCGAGAGGCGCCGAGGAGTCGGATGGCGACCTCAACCGCTGGAGCGTCGGGGTGCTGAGCCGGCGGGACCCTCCACCCCAGCGCTAGGAGCGGCTGTGCAGGAAAGTCGATCCGGCTGCGGCGGGCGCCGCGCTGCTGCGGCTCTGGGGGAGCCTCGCCCACCGAGGACTCTCTCGCAGTGATCCGCCCGAAGTACCTCTCCAGCATCGGGATCAAGACCTCTGGGTCCACGTCGCCAACGATGGCCGTCGTGCAGCGCGCGGGCGAGAACTTCTCCACGAAGAAGTCCTTGGCGCTCTGACGGTCGTAGCGCTCGATGTCCGCGCGAGCGCCGATCACCGGCCGCCCATAGGGGTGAACTCTGAAGGCGCTCGCGGCGAGCTCCTCAAGGACCGTGCCGAGCGGATTGGAGTCAACGCGCATGTTTCGTTCCTCTAAGACTGCGTCCCGCTCGAGGTAGAACTCGCGCAGCACAGGTCGAAGGAAGCGCTCGGACTCGAGCCAGCACCAGAGCTCGAGCTGGTTCGAAGGCAGCGAGACGACGAAGCGGCAATGGTCGGCGCTCGTCATCGCGTTCAAGCTATCTGCGCCTCCTGCGCGCTCGATGAGCTTGGAGAACTCCTCTCGCTGGATCAGCTCGCTCGCGACCTCGACGGCCTGCGCCCACTGCAGCTCGAGCGCAGCTTCTTCTTGTGGAGCTAGTTCTTTGTCTGCTCTCGTGAGCTCAGCGTAGAGGCGGTCAACCTCCTCCAGCGCAGCCTCCTCCGCAGCCCAGTCGAGAGTTCCGATCCGATCCGAGCCTTTGAAGGCCATGTGCTCGATCATGTGTACGAGCCCGCTCATCCCTGCCGGCTCATCGCTCACGCCGAGGTCCAGCAGGGTCTCAAAGGAGACGATCGGGGGACCCTCTCTCGGCAAGATCAGGAAGGTCCAGCCGCTCTCGAGGCGGTGCTCGATCACGGCCTCCTCAAGGGCTTGGGGCCCGAGGGGTTCGGAGGGGCCCGGAGCCTGTGCAGCGAGCAGGAGAGCGATGGAGGTGAGCATGGCGGGGTCAGAGGGGGCGCATTCTAGAGCCTCTCAGGGCCCGCAAGGGGCTTCTCCCTGTTCAGGAAGAATTTTCTCTGCTCCAAAATGGTCTCAGGGCCTGCTTAGGAAACCTCAATTGGTCTTGGGCGCCGATGAGGGGTATCCTCGAAGTGGACGTTCTGCTGGCTCTGTAAAGGAGCCTCGGCAGGAGGCCGTGAAGAGAGGAGAGCTGCTCGTGAACGACCCGGACGCGGGTCCTGAACTCCTCTTAATGCCGCCTCGAACATGAACGCACCCTCTTCTCATCACATCCTCGGTCTCGCGCTAGGCCTCTCTCTCGCGAACCTCGCCTCGGCTCAGTCTGAGCTCTTCCAGGTAACAGGTGACAAGCCTGCTGACCGCTTCGGCATCGCCACGGCTCCTGCAGGGGACTTCAACGGTGACGGATATGCGGACATCGTCATCGGCGCCCCTGAAGACGCGAGCATCTTCTCTTCGGGGGAGGGCTTCGCCCGAGTCCACTCAGGGCTCAACGGAGCTGTCCTCTTTACTGCTGAGGGCATCGCAAACTATGAGTGCTACGGCGCAGCTCTCGCTGGGGGCTTGGACCTCAACGGAGACGGCGTCTCTGACTTCCTGGTCGGCGCCCCGAAGTCATCTCTCTTTGCGCAGCGGGCTGGGCGGGTCGAGGCTCGCTCAGGTGTCTCAGGCGCGCTGATCTTCTCGATCAACGGCCTCAACGAGGGCGAGGAGTTCGGGTCGTCCATCGCAGCGATCGGTGACGTCAACTTTGACGGCCGCGATGACTTCGCTGTCGGCGCTCCGAAAGCTCCCGCGGGGCTGATCAACGAGGTCGGGCGCGTGACGATCCACTCCGGACTCAACGGCACAATCATTCACAGCATCTCAGGCTCGGGGAGCAGTGACCGCTTCGGGTACGACGTAGCGTGGGCTGGTGACCTGACGGGTGATGGCCGCGATGATGTCATCGCAGGCTCCCTCTTCGGGGGCGTAAAGGTGATCTCAGGCGCGAGCGGCGCCGTCGTGAACACGATTGGCGCGAACTCATCCGACGTCTATGGCCGCTCCGTAGCCTCGATCTCTGACTTGAACGGTGACGGCGTCAGAGACCTTGTCATTGGTGCGACCGAAGAGGACTTCTTCTCTCCTGGGATCGGCTATGTGGACGTGGTCTCAGGCACCTCCGGCTTCTCTCTCTTCACCGTCACCGGACAGAGCGTCGGCGACCGCTTCGGGTGGGATGTCGCCGTGCTTGGAGACTGGGATGGAGATGGGACAGAGGACTTCGCGGTCTCCGCTGTGCCGAATGGCTCGTCAGTCAACAGCTACGTGCGAGTGATCTCTGGCGCCACTCAGCAGATCCTCTTCGAGCTCCCTGGGAGCGTCGCGAGCGATAACTACGGCGCCTCTCTTACGGCCCTAGGGGACACCACCGGTGACGGCCGCATCGAGCTCGCCATCGGCGCGCCGAACGCCGATCAGAACGGCAGCTCCTCTGGCTATGTGCAGGTGTACTCGAGCGGGGTCGTCGCCTGTGGGGCGGTGCAGAACTACTGCCAGACCTCGCCCAACTCATTCGGCACCGGGGCGCTCATTCTTCACTCGGGGAGCGTGAACGTGAGCGATAACAACCTCGTGCTCCTCTCCGTGTTCTGCCCCTTCAATCAGTTCGGAGTCTTCTACTTCGGGAACAACCAGCTGAGCGCGCCCTTCGGAAACGGGGTGCGCTGCGTCGGCGGCGGCATCCGTAGGCTGCCTGTCGTGAACACTGGAGCTACGGGCTCAGCGGCCTCCGTCGTCGACCTGCAGAACCCCATCTACGGGATCTCAGGAGGTGTCACGAAGAGGTTCCAGTTCTGGTACAGGGACACCCCCGCAGGAGGCGCTGGCTTCAACCTCTCAGACGCGTTGAGTATTCAGTTCTGCCCTTGAGGGGCGGCGACGCGCCAAGCGTCCACACCTCCAGAGGTGAACTCATAGCCGCGGCCGGTCCAGCGCAGCGGGCCCTTGACCCAGACATAGTTCTGGCGGAGCTCCTCGGAGATGTCTTCGAGCTCGAGCTCTGCGTGAGCGGCGATCGCATCTTTGGGGATCCGGACGCGCAGCGCTCGCTTGCGGTCTGAGGTCCTGAAGAGGACCGTCTTGCTCCCGTCCTTCTCGTCGAAGACGCGGTCTGGGGCGCCGAAGACCTCGACTGTCTGGGGCTTCTTCTTCGCAGCGCGAGTCACCGCCTCGAGCTGCTCAGGGTCACCAGCGTCAACGTAGAGCAGAGGGTTAGCTGCGTGCTTCGCGCGGTACTCATCGATCGCGCGCGCCCGCGACTCCCACCAGGGCATCAAGATGTCGTAGGGGCGCTTCGCAGAGGGCTGGTCCGGTGTCGTCGCTTGATTCGTCTTCGGGTCCCAGATGCCTAAGCTCGCCGCGCGAGCAGCGCTCTGCGCAGCGCGGAACTCAGCGTCGAACTCGACGCTATTTCCGTACTTGTTGAAGTAGGGGCTCTTGCCCTCTTCAAGGAGCAAGAGGTTGAAGTCTGTACCGTCGCTCAGGACCACATGGCAGAGCAGCCTGCCGTAGATGTCTCGCGCCTCTGTCTCTCCTGGGAACCAGAGCCCAACGCGCGTCACTCCGTCCTCGCCCGCCTGTTCTGCGAAGAACTCTTTGGCCCACTCTGCGCACTTGTCTCCAAAGACGGTCTGAGGCTTCGTCGCGCTCGAGTAACCTCCGTTCCTGATGACCTCTTCGGTGTCTACCGAGAGCAGCCTGAGCTTCTCTGTGATGCCCTCGCGCTCGATGTGAATCGTGTCGCCGTCGACGACCTTGGTCACGACGTAGAGCTGCTCGGGCGCCTGATGCAGCGGCTGCGCTCGGAGCTCTCGCTCCGCTGCCTCATCGCTGGCTTGCGTGACCTCTCCGTCCCGCGGCTCTTGTCCGACACGGGCAGAGAGCTCGACGTCGAATTGGCAGGAGATGATAAGGAGCGAGAGGAGGGAGAGCGTCATCGAGGGGGAGGGGGGGAGTCGCATTTTCTGATCGGTTTCTTGCGTTGGTGAGCGGGGTGTTCGTCGCTATCCTAACCGCAGCGATGGAATCACATCCCGCAGCAACCCTGGGCGACAAGAGAGCAGAGCGCCAACCCTCAGCCAGAGCTGATCAGGCTGAGCGTAGAAGGCGCGCCCAGGGGATGGAGGTTGATATGAACCGCTTCCATGCTGCGCTACGCGTCGTAAGGCACGAGCTTAGGGATGCTCGTCGCGGCGCCGCAGCGGCTCAAGCTGTGGAGGAAGAGGCGGCGCTCGCTGAGGAGGACTCACTCCTCAGGGACTCGCTGGTCTTGCTTGAGGTTGAGCGCACGATCATCGACGAGCGCCTGCGAGCAGAGAGCGCGCTCTCCAAGGTCCTCGAGGAGCGCGTTCGCTTGGCGCGCTTGCTCGCGGGTGACCCTGCGATCCGCGAGGTCGCTGCGCTCGGGCGCGCGTTCAGGCGTGTCCAAGTCGCGCTCGAGGCGCAGGCCTCTGAGCCGAGCTTCCCAGACGGGAGAAGCTCAAAATACTCCGCCAGGTAGTGCTTGGATCGGACTCCTCCACTACATACAGTGGAGGCGGAAGGAGTTCTAGCGCAGCCCATCAACGCGACGCGAGTCGCGCTCGCTTTGGAAGGCTCTAGACGATCTCCAAGCACACACTCCAATAGGAGTTCCCCACACCACCCACCAGCCAAGAGGAGATAGCGATAGTGGACCCGATGATGGATCAAGAGAAGGAACGATTCTGCTCTAGGCTCGCCTCCATCCCGGGGATTCGTCCCCTCCCTTCCCCGCAGACGGGTGACTGGATCCTCCTGAAGGTGCCTGCTCCCGCAGATCTCGCACGTAAGGTCAACCGACGCCTCGAGCCCGGGACCCTCAGCGTCCCCCGCACGATCTCAGGTACTGTCCGTGTGCACGTCTCTGACCCGAAGCGCAACGAGGCGCTCCTAAAGACGCTTCGTGACGTCGTCGCCTAGGCGGCGCGGACGCAGCGCTATGATGGGAGGCATGTCGCCTCTCATCCCGCTCTTCCTCCTCGCGCCGGCCGCGCAGGACGAGCTTAAGCTCATCGACGCTCCTGGCCTGCAGGAGACGGTGAAGTTCCTTGCCTCGGATGAGCTCCGAGGTCGTTCGACTGGCACCCCAGAGAATGAGGAGGCGGCCCGCTATCTCGCTGATGCCTTCCGCGAGCTCGGGCTAGACCCAGGGATGGGGGAGAGCTATCTCCAGCCGGTCCCTCTCAGGCGAGTCGGTGCGGCGCGCGCCGCTGAGCTTGACGTCTACAGCTCGGGCGAAGAGGTGGGGAAGCATCTGCAGGGCGAGTGGTTTGATCCCATCGGCGCTCCAGGCTCGACAGAGAAGCTGCGCGTCTTGAAGGTGGAAGAGCTCGAGGAGCTCCCCCTTGAGCCCGATCCCGGCGTGGCGGTCTTCCTCTCAGGCTCTAGCCGAGAGGGGCGCAAGTGGCTCAGCGAGCGCGGACAAGAGGGCGGTGAGGGCTGGGGCGCGGTCCTCAGCCGCGGCTCCAAGCGAAACGGTCGCGCTTGGGCCCAGCGTGATCCTCGCCTGGTCTTGGGCGCAGAGGAGGAGGGCGAGGAGGAGTCGACGCCATGGATGAGGGTGCACGGCGAGCTACGCGCCGCCTGCGAAGAGGGTCGCGTCGAGCACATCCAGCTCCGGACCTACGCGCTCGAGGAAGAGGTCCCCGCGCACAATGTCGTAGCCCGCATTCCGGGGGTCGGCACGAAGGAGCGCCCAGAACTCGCGGAGGAGGTGGTCGTCTTCACGGCCCACTATGACCACATCGGCGTCAGCAAGGAACGCCAGGGAGGGAGCGAGGAGCCTGCGGAGGGAGAGGAGCCCGACCTCATCCGTAACGGCGCAGACGACGACGCCTCAGGGGTCGCCTGCGTCGTCGCCCTCGCTGAGGCCTTTGCAGCTGGCGCCCCCCCCGCGAGGACGCTGCTCTTCCTCCTCGTCACTGGCGAGGAGATCGGGCTCCTAGGCACAAAGCACTACATCGCTGAGCCGCTCTTTCCCCTCGAGCGCACCGCCTGCAATCTCAACTACGAGATGATCGGGCGGCCGGATGAGCTGGTCGGGGGTGCGGGGCGGCTCTGGCTCACAGGTCATGAGCGCAGCAACCTGATGGGCGCTATCGAAGAGAACGGCATCTCGATCTCGCCTGATCTCCGCCCTGAGCAGAGCTTCTTCCAGCGCTCGGACAACTACGCCTTCGCGGTCGAGGGGGTCGTGGCGCAGACCTTCTCTAGCTACAACATGCACACGGACTATCACCAAGTGACGGACGAGTGGCAGACCCTTGACTATGAGCACATGGCGAAGGCGACCCGAGAGGCGTATCGGATCGCACGCCTCGTGGCAGACGGAGCCATAGACCCGGCGTGGCTGCCAGGCGGGAATCCGAAGCGACGCTGAGCTTCCTCTGCTTGTGGGCGCGCGATAGCATCTGTGCTCACCACCTGTAGAGGAGACAACTGTGGAAGAGATGAACGCGAGCGCGAGCGCCACCGAGGTGGACGAGGAGATGTCCGTGGGCGAGGAGAAGGAGAGGGGGGGCAAGCGCCCGGGGCGAAAGGGCAAGAAGTCCAAGTACACGGCACATACAGCCGACAAGTACGAGCTCTATCAGCACGCGGTCCAGTCTCCGGAGACGGACATCGCATTCGTTCAGAGGGTGTACCGCGACCTGCGAGGCGAGGAGGCTATGCACTTCCGTGAGGACTTCTGCGGCACAGCGATCCTCTCTGCCACCTGGGTCAAGACCGATGAGGGGCGGACGGCTGAGGGCTATGACCTCGACCCGGAGCCCATCGAGTGGGGAGAGAAGCACAACCTCGCACCTCTAGGAGATGCGGGTGGGCGCGTGCAGCTCTTCCTAGAGGACGCGCGCGCTGAGGGCCGACGCGCTCCGGACGTGCGGATCGCTCAGAACTTCTCGTACTGGATCTTCAAGGAGCGCGCTGTGCTCCTCGACTACTTCAAGAAGGCGCATGAGAGCCTCGCTGAAGGGGGCATCTTCGTGATCGACCTCTGGGGCGGGAGCGAGACCCAGGACAAGATGCGGGAGAAGCGCAAGGTGGAGGAGGGCTTCACCTACATCTGGGACCAAGGGGAGTACTTCCCCGGCTCAGGTGACTTCACCTGCAAGATCCACTTCAAGTTCAAGGACGGCACGAAGATGAAGGAGGCCTTCGTCTACGAGTGGCGCGTCTGGCACCTCACTGAGCTGCGCGACATGTTCTTAGAGGCTGGCTTCTCACAGGTCGACAGCTACTTCGAAGAGGACGACGACGACGGCGACGCGGAGTACCACCTCGACAATCAGGGAGAGCACGCCGCGGCGTGGATCGCCTATCTCGTCGGTCAAAAGTGAGCGCCGCCCGCGGCGCGGGCTCACTCCTTTCCGATGCCCTCTTCGCCGCGGATGACCACGCCGCCGGCTAGTTCGATGTCTGCCGGGGTCTCGATCACCCACTCGATCTCAGGGTCGAGCTCGATCTCGATGATGTGAGGGCCTGAGGGCTTCACGTTGATGAGGTTGTTCTCATCGTTGTCGCCCTTCTCGTTGATCTTGACGAGCACCATCGGGAGGCCGATGTCTTGCTCGAAGAGCTCCATCAGGTGATCTGCGCAGTGCTCGCAGGTCTGACGGTAGAAGACGTAGAGGCCGTCGATCGGTAGGGCGCCGGACTCGAAGTCCACCCAGTTCGCTAGGGGGATGGAGAAGACGTCTTGATCGACCCACTCCTCAGGTTCGAGGACGACGTAGCGCGGCTTCTCAGTCACCGCTGCCGGCGCCTGGTCGCCGGTCTCAGCGGGGGCGGGCGCAGGGGGCGCTGAGCCCGCGTCGATGTAGATCCAAGGGAAGGCCATGAAGAGGAGCACGGCTGCAGGCGCGAGCCAGCCGGGGCCGCAGCTCGTGAGCGCGCGCTGCCAGGGCTTCGAGAGGAGGAGCAGGGCCAAGAGGACGCCGTCGATGGCCATCATGTTGAGCGGGGTGAGGGTCACGCTGGACCCCATGCATCCGCACGACTCTGCCCCGCTCGCTTGGAGCTGCACGAGCAGGCCGAGGAAGATCACGTACTGCAGGGCGAGCAGGCGCCAGCCGATGGCCGGGCGCAGGAGCGCGAGGGACACGATCGAGAGCTCAACTCCGATCGCCAAGCGGAACACCAGGTCGATGTCGAGGCCTAGCTCGAAGAGGACCGGGGGGAGGTCCTTGGGCGTTCCCGCGAAGAGCTTGAAGGAGGCCCCGATGGCGAGCCACAGGGCAGGGAGCAGGATCGAGAGGCGGGCGCCGAGGCCCATGCTGGGTCTTTCATCACTCATGAGAGTCTCCTTTGGAGAGCCTACGGGAGCGAGCCGGGATCGTTGGCGCGCTCCACCCGTCTCCCATCGGCGATTTCAGGGCCCCACTGACCCCTTGAGTGTCCTCACTCTCCAGCAAAAGGAACCCGAGGCGGTCTGGCAGGCCCGCGCGTGGTCTCCCGAGCCCGAAGAACGAATCGATCTGCCCGTAGGGGGCAGCTATGAGGTGGCTCAGGGAAGGAAGCTCTTCTTGTTCTTGAGCTTCTTCGGCAGGTACTCCTGGATCACGAAGTTGAGTCCCCACTTCGCGAGGGCCTGCTGCTCGGCGCGGACACCCATCTTCAGGAGCTGCTTGATGGCCTTCACCCAGGGCAGGTGGGCCTTGAAGAAGGGGTCGTTCTTGAGGGCGTCCTTCGCGCGCTTGATGTCGACGGGCTGCAGCTTGTGCGTCGCGTCTTCGAGCTTGAAGTCGATGATGTCTTGCGGCGTGACGCCCAAGAACTGTGCTTGAGGCACACAGAAGAAGCGGTTGATGTGCGCTGCGTTGCCAGAGCCCACCTTGAGGGTCCGGTAGATGTTCGCGATGCCGTAGGGATCGCAGTCGACGAAGCAGTAGACGGGGATCTTCTTAGCGTCTGAGAGGCGCCGGATGAAGCGCCGGGTCGCGCGGGTCGGTACTCCCGCAAGCTCAATCAGGATGCACTGGCTGGACTTCCAGAACTTGTGGTTGTTCAGGCGCTGGAACATACCGCCCGTCTCGACGGTGAGGATGAACTTCGCGTCTGTCTCAAACTTCAGGTGCTCCACCGAGTGTGGGATGGAGTAGGAGCCTGTCCCGAAGGCGGTGCAGTCGATGCGGATGGGTTGACCGGTCTCGGTGTCCCGGTCGACGACGACGAGGTTCCCCGCGACAGAGCCGCCGTGTTCCTCTGGGAAGTAGCGGAGCTGTTCGCGGCTCAGGCCCTCGAGAGAGGCGAGGGCTTCGATGTCGTCCATCACCGCGTCAGACTCTGTTTGCTCGTTGAACTTGGCCTCTGCCCAGTTCTTGCTGACGTAGTAGGCCTCTCGCTTGGTCGCGAAGTCGTTGTTCTCGACCATCTCCTTTGAGATGGACATAAGCCTCAGCGTCTGAGCGAAGTTCTTCACCGTGTTAACGCTCAGTGCGCGCGCCTTACGCCCCTTACCCAGCTCGAAGAAGCCCTTGCGCTTGTCGTACGTGACGTTCGAGAGGCTGCGGACAGGGAACTTTAGCTCAGGCAGATCGCGCTTGAAGATCGACTTTTGGACACGCTCCGCGGTCCGCTCGATCAGCTCGAGGGTCTTCTTGTCGAGGGGGCCGAGCTTCGCGCGCGCGCGCGCGGTCCCTCCGGTTAAGGTCGCTTGGCTCGGGGACTTCTTGGCGACCTTCTTCGTGGTCTTCTTGGTCGCCTTCTTAGTGGTCTTTTTCGCCGCCTTCTTAGCCGTCTTCTTGGTGGGCTTCTTCTTGGCCATCGCTTTCTTGTCTCTCTCTGTTGCTCGTCGTGCGGTCTAGAACTTGCGGCTCTTGTGGAGCACGTCCTCGAGGGTCTTCACCGTCTGCCCCTTCTCTTTCTCAGAGAGGTCGAGGATCTCCTGGAGAGCGATGCCGATGTGTGGGATGTACTTCTCGATGTACTCACGCTTCTCATACTCTCGCTTCAGGCGCTTGCCCTTCCTGATGTGCGTTCCGAGCTTCCGCCCGACCTCCTGCAGGGCGAGCTTGATCTCCTTCATGATCTCTGGATAGGAGGCGACGGCCTCCTTGGATTCGCTCGTGAAGGGGACCCAGACGGAGGCGATATGCACGAGGATCGCGATAGGGCCGATGGGGAGGGCGCCGCGCGGCTGTGTGAGTCCGTAGGACTTCCAGTTGGTCTGGATCAGGGCCTTCGTCACGGCGCACGCAGACTGCTGATAGAGGAGCGGGACCCTGTTGGCGAAGCGCATGACGCGCGCGGGCTCATCGGCGGCTCCAACGAGGTCCTCGGTCATAGCCTTGACCTTGTCTTTCTTTTTGATTCTGCCGCCGTCAGCGACCTCTAGACCGACCCCGCCAGGCTTGCCGAACGCGATCCCAACCTCGATCTGGAAGGGGTTGCCGCGGTAGACGGCCGCGGGTCGCGTCGCCGCTGCGTAGAAGTCGGCCTCGACCTCTTTCTTGAGGCCGGCGATCAAGAGCTCTTCCCCGATCGGCGCGATGCAGTCGGTGGAGGGGGAGCTGATCTTGGTCTCTTGAATCGCAGCGTGAAGGGCAGAGGCTTCCTGCCGGGCGATGCGGCTCGGGTATGACTTCGTCGTGAGGGTGCCAGCGCCATCTTTTTTGGAGGCTGCCGTGATGATCTTCTTCGCGACGGTCGCCCCGACCCTCGAGAACTCCTCTTGGAGGAAGCCAGAGAGCGAGCGGCAGGTGGTGTCCTTGAGCATCGCGATCAAGATCCCTAGCTCGACCCCGTGCGGGTGCGGCTTGATCTCGATCGTCTCCTTCGGCTTCTCCTTGGTGTTGCGCTCGTAGGTCACCTTCTCCCCTGAGGGGTCCGTGAAGTGGAGCGTGAGGTGGGGGTTCGCGATGGCCGTCTGCTTGAGGTACATGTCCACCGAGCGCGCGCCCTTTTGGTAGCGCGCCTCCATCTCGATGGAGACCTTCGTCCCGTGATCCTTGTCCCACTTGACCTCTTCGCTCGAGTGCACCTCGGGCTTGTTTCGCGCGGTGTCAATCGAGAGGACGAACTCGTGCGCAGGCTTTCGCTTGCCCGTCTTTGAGAAGATGTGGATCGGCTTGCCCGTCGTGAGCTGGCCGTACATGCCAGCGGCGCTGATCCCGATGCCTTGCTGACCACGACTCTGCGAGAGCTTGTGGAACTTTGAGCCGTAGAGCAGCTTGCCGAAGATCTTGCCGATCTGGGTGTCGACGATCCCCGGCCCGTTGTCCTCGATCGTGACCTTGAAGACCTTCTCTGCGGTCTGCGTGATCTCGACGGCGATCTCGGGGATGATGCCTGCCTCTTCGCAAGCGTCGAGCGAGTTGTCGACGGCCTCTTTGACGGTGGTCAAGAGGGCCTTGAGGGGAGAGTCAAAGCCCAGGAGGTGGCGGTTCTTGCTAAAGAACTCGCTGACGGAGATGTCGCGCTGCTTGGCCGCCATCGCCTCTGCGCTCTTCCCCCTAGGCGCTCTCGCGCGCGTCTTCGAGGTCTTCTTCTTGGATCGAGCCTTGGCCACTTGGGTGTTGTCGTCGAACAGGGTGTCGGTCATGCAGCGGTCATCGATGTCTCATGGAGCCGCGCGTCTCAGGGAGCCTCTCCCTCTCTGCGCGCCCCCGCCTCAGGAGAAGACCATCTAAGCGATGCCTGGCCCCCGGTGCAATGAAATGACCAGACCCTGCGGTAGGCTCAGGAGGCGACCCACCAGAGGGCAGCCAGCGCGGCGAAGAGCAGGACGGGGCTCGAGGAGAGGCAGCCTGCTTGGAGGTAGCGCTGCTGCAGGGAGCCGCCGCAGTGGGGGCAGGTGCGCAGGCCCCGCTCCGGGAGTTGCTCCCCGCAGTGGGGGCATTCATCGACGAGGAGGAGGCGGGGGCTCAATTGCAGACGCCCTCCGAGCGCATGGGGCCTATAGGGCCCGGGCTGAGGTCTGCCTCGCAGAGCCCCAAGCGGGCTGCGCGGTCGCGGAGCTCCTCGAGGGTTCCCGGGAGAGCCTCTCCCATGGAGTAGAGGCTCTCTTCAGCGAGGTAGCGGTGTACGTAGGCGTGGTCGAGCCCCCAGGTCTCTGCCCCCAGCTGCACGAAGGTCTCGAGGGCGGCGGCTCCGCGCTCCCTCGAGCGGAGGAAGGCGTCGCCATGCACGCTGAGGTCGACCCCTTGGCGCACGATCCACACGGCGAAGGGGAAGGGCGCGCCGGTCATCTCCATCCAGGCCTCCGAGGGGCTGAAGGCCTCCGGTACGCTCGGATCGACGCGCTCGCGTAGGGCTGGGTCGCCGATACGGAGCCATGCGTCGCAGCCGGCCTCACGGGGGTCTCTCCCCGGCTCGACGTCGATCCACTCAGGGGTCACGCCGCGCGCGGAGAGGACGACCTGTAGGAGCGCTCTGGCCGCGCGGCTCGCAGGGTCTAGGGCGACCGAGCGGAGCTCTTCTAGGGGCCGCTCGTGAAACATGAGCACGCTGGATATGTACCCGTTCGCTGCGACTGTTAGGTCCGGGAGGTAGGCGTAGCCCGGCTGGCGGAAGAGCTCGATGGAGCTCACCAAGGCGACGTCTAGGTCGCCGCTTCGGAGGGAGCGCACGAGCTGGGCAGGCACGTCTCGGATGAGTTCAATGCCAGGCTCCGCCTCGAGCCCGCAGTCGAGCGGGCGCGCGACGAGGTAGGGGACTGTCCCTACGCGCAGGTTGCGATCAGGCTTGGGCACGTGGAGAGTTTAGGCCCTCAGATCACTCGTTCGAGGCTGAATCGGGCGGGACATAGAAGGACCCGGTCAGGAGAGCGCGGCGCGCTCCCCCGACCGGGCCGTTTGCTGCTGGAGGGAGCCCCAGAGAGCGCTACCAGCCGACGCCCTTCTTGACCTGGCGCTTGGCGACAGGCGATGAGAAATCTTCCCAGACGACCTCGCCGTTGCGCACGTCAGTGACGAACATGCGGACCTCGTAGGTGTTCTGGCTCTTCTTGCCGGCTCCGGAGCGGGCCCAGAGGATCTGCGTGCGGAGGGAGAGGCTCGCGACGGTCGCTTGACCTAGCTCAGGGATCTGCTTGGAGTCGAAGAGGGGGTCCTCGCGCAAGAGTTGAGTATCTCGAGTCATCTCATCCGTCCCTTCGGTCCCGTAGGTGGAGACGAAGCGCACGAGGCCAGAGTTGAGGAGGTTCGAGCGCATCCGGCCCATCACCATCTCTGTGGGGAACTGTGAGAGGTCTGTCTTGTTCTCGATGTCGCTCACGACCATCTTGAGCGGCTTCGGGCCAAACTCATCAGAGCGGAGGAAGCCGCTCTCGAGCATGCGCATTGTCAGGGTCTCGCTCCACTCGACGATCTCTTTGTAGTCGACGCCCATGGACGTAACGCTCTCGTCCCCGAAGGGGTCGATCCTCTTGGGCGCGGAGCCACAGCTCGGAGTCAGGAGGAGGGCGGGGAGGAGGAGGGCGCTAGCTTTGAGGTTGAGGTTTCTCATGGGTGTCCTCTTTTGAGGAGTCGGTCAGGTCTGGAATAGGACAGATTTTAGGGTCTTGTGGATGAGGCCGGACCCCCGAGGGTCGCGGTCTGGATGCTCACAGCGCCGGCTCCGTGAGAGCGGACCCTCACGAAGAGCAGCGGCGCCGCCTGCGGCTCTGTCTGATAGCTCGCAATCCGCGTGCCAACAGGATCTAAGAGATGGAGCTGGGCGACCTCATCTGTGGGGATGAGGAACTGAGCGACCTCGATGCGCGCGCTCGGGCTGCGCCAAGTGCGCGTGTCGCAGCCAGCGCTGACGAGCTTGTAAAGGTTGCCGGCAAGGAAGCCCCAGCCATCGTCTCGACCGTCCTCGCGACGGTCCGCATCGACTAGGGCCTCGGTAGCAGCCTCTTTAAGGATCACGGACAGGAACGCGCGCAGGACGACCCCAGCGAGGCGCGCCTCATAGTCATTCGCGACGATAGCTTCGAAGTCAGAGACTGTCTCAGACTTCGCTATGAGCTCACCGCTTGGGGCTGTGATTTCGAAGCGACCGGGCTGGCGCGCCTCGTAGATGAGGGCCGGGAGTACGATCGGGGTGTAGCCGAAGCGAGGCGTTTGGAGGACAAAGCTCGCCTCGACACGAGAGGGGGCGTCTCCGGCCTCGTGTATGAAGAACACCCTCGTCATGCCGGGCACCACTGCTGTCGCGCCACCTTCGACCTCGCGGAGCAAGTCTGCGACGCCCTCGGAGTCAGGATGCATCCCCGCGAGCTTGCGGAGGTCGACCTCCGCGCCAGCGTAGTCCTTGTCTATCCACTGCAAGACAGCTTGAAGCCAAGTGGCGTAAGGGTTGACCCAGTCGGCGTAGGTCGGGTCCACGTGCGTGCGGGAGGGGCCGACCGCTTCCTCAAGCGCTGAGTCACCCATGATCTCGGCGAGCTTGAGGTCGTGCTGCTTGGCTGCGCGTTGCTCGTCGGCCAGGCGCTCTGCGTTTCGCTCGAGCGCCTCCGCCTGACGCACATAGGCTCGACGGCAGTGGACCAGCGCCTCCGAGAGGTCGCCGAAGGTGAGGTGGTTCCACGCCCGGTAGCACTCTAGGAGGATCCGGTCGTACTCCGTCCCTCGGTAGGCCCGGGCTCCAGGGTTGGAGAGCAGACCCCCTAGCTCGCCGCCTATCCTGATGATGGGCTCATCATCGAACTCACGCAGGCGGACGTCGGCTGCGCGAAACTGTCGCTCGCTTGCCTCGTTCCGGCCCGCATCTTGGAGCATCTTCCCCGCCTCTAAGCGCCAAAGGAGGCCATCGCGACGGCCGCGGAGCTCCTCAATCACGTCGTCATCTCCGAGGCGCTCGATCACAGCCTCCTCGGCCCCGGCGCGGTGCATCACGACGAGCTCATTGAGCTCTGCAGAGGTCGCACAGCCGCTGAGGGCAGCCAGGGAGATGCCCATGCAGGCTCTCAGGAGCGGATGAGTAAGGGAGGTCATGGGTACAGAGAGGTTAGTTGCAATGGGCGTGCCATGCACCTGAGAAGCGGCAGCAGGCGAGCCCTAGGCGGTGTGAGCTTCGCCTCCTCCTGCTAGCATCCCCCCCGTGCAGCCTGCCAAGTTCATCCACCCCGAGTTCCCCGACTACTCCCTCCTCGACTCAGGGGAGGGGGAGAAGCTCGAGCGCCTAGGCTCGGTTGTCATGCGCAGGCCAGACCCGCAGGCTCTCTGGCCGCGGCGAATGAGTCCGCAGACCTGGCGCAAGGCAGACCTCAACTTCGTCCGAGAGTCAGATCGCGGCGGCCGCTGGGAGGCTGGAGGGGACGCCCCCCAAGAAGCGCGCGGTAAGGAGCCTGAGTGGGAGATCTGTTGGAGGGAGGCTCGGATCATCGTGCGCCCGACGCCCTTCAAGCACGTCGGCGTCTTCCCAGAGCAAGCCGCGAACTGGGAGTGGCTCCGAGAGCTGAAGGGCTCCTTCGGTGTGGAGCGGCCTAAGCTCTTGAACCTCTTCGGATATTCAGGTGTAGCCAGCGTGGTCGCGGCCCAAGCCGGGTACGAGGTCACTCATGTTGACGCCTCTAGGACCTCCCTCAACTGGGCTGGCGAGAACGCCGCGCGCTCTGGCCTCGGGGAGCGTCCTTGGCGCGTGCTCCTAGAGGACGCGCCCACCTTCGCGGCGCGAGAGGAGCGTCGCGGCTCGCAGTACAACGTCGTCTTGCTCGACCCTCCTCGGCACGGGCGCGGCCCATCCGGCGAGACCTGGGACCTCTCTGCCGGGCTCGCGCCGCTGCTCGCCTCGCTCTCGGGCGTGCTAGCAGAGCGCGCAGCAGTCTGCCTCTCGACATACGCTGTAGGCCTCTCACCGCTCTCCCTCGTGGGCGCGCTCTCCGTCCTTGGTGAAGGAGAGGTGACGGCTGGAGAGCTAGCGCTCCCCGAAGAGGGGGAGGGAGAGGGCGCCCCTCGGCTCCTGCCTGCCGGCTTCTGCGCGAGGTTCACCCGCGGCCTCTCCGACTCATGAGTCAGCCGCGCGTCCTCTTTGAGGACAACCACCTATTAGCGCTGGAGAAGCCAGCCGGCATGCCCTGCGTCCCTGACTCGAGCGGTGACGAGAGCCTCCTCGACTGGGGCAAGAGATACATCAAGGAGGCCTATGAGAAGCCCGGGGCGGTCTTCCTCGGTGTCGTGCATCGCTTGGATCGACCTGTCTCTGGCGTCGTCCTCTTCGCGCGCACGAGCAAGGCAGCGGATCGACTCACAGCGCAGTTCCGCGAGCGCGAGGTGGAGAAGGTCTACCTCGCTGTCGCTCGCGGCGGCGCGCTCGGGGAGGGCGGCGTCCTCAAGCAGTGGCTCTGGAAGGACTCGGCGGCGAATCGCGTCTACCTCGCCACAGAGGACAGAGAGGGCGCGCGCGCCGCGGTCACCGAGTGGCGGGCGCTGGAGCGGAAGGATGAGCTCACGCTGCTTGAGCTGCGGCCACGGACTGGCAGGCCGCATCAGCTGCGCGTCGCCTGCAAGTCTCTCGGCGCACCCCTAGCGGGCGACCTGAAATATGGCGCTCCCGAGCCGCTCCCCGACAAGAGCGTCGCCCTCCACGCAGCGCTCTTGGCCTTCTCGCACCCCACGAAGGGAGAGCGCGTTGAGCTCAGCGCAGGGCTGCCCAGCGCTCCAGTCTGGCGTGGTTGGCGGCGCTAGTGGGCCTTGACTTTGTGGCGCCCAGGGAGGCGTCCGAGGTGGGGGACGGCGATGTCTTCAGGGGTCGCCTCGCAGTCGAGCTTGAACGAGTTGAGGCCTTTGACGAGGTCAAAGCGGTGTGACTTGCTCGCCCCTGCCTCTGTCCAAGTGACGTCGAGCGGGAGGTGAAAGTCGCCCTGCATGCTCACGTCAACGCGCAGCGTGGCGCCGTCCGCTTGGACGTCACCGTTGAGGCGCGGGACCCCCTCCCCATAGAACCACTCCTTGAAGAACTGGCTCCACTCTCGCTCTGTGTTGGCCTCGAGCAGCGCTTGGAACTCATCTGTCCCTGCGTTCTTGTAGCGGTAGGTCGTGTTGAACTCCCTGAGCGTCTTCCACCACGCCTCGTCGTCATTCACGCAGTGGCGGAGGTGGTGGAGGATCGCGGAGCCCTTGGAGTAGACGACGCCAGCGTAAGCGTCACCCGAGGCGGGGTGGTCGCCGCGGTAGACCGCGCCATTCTGAGGCATCCCGCGCATCTTGCGCTCGAAGAAGGCGTCGGCGGCCTCGAGCCCAGCGGTGAACTCGAGCCAGACACCCTCGGCGTAGGTCCCGAAGCCTTCATGGATCCAGAAGTTGCCCCAGTGATCCGTGCTGACAGCGTTGCCCCACCACTCATGAGCCATCTCGTGGATCAGGATGTAGTCAAACTCCCTGTTTCGTCTCGCGTAGGGGTCATGAGCGCCGTTCGCCTGACACCACGCGGGGAAGCTCGAGCCGTAGGCGACGGCGGTCGAGTGCTCCATGCCCCAGAAGTTCGTCTCAACCAGGGCGATCTTCGAGTCGGGGAAGGGCCAAGGGCCGAAGGCCTTGGAGAAGACCTCGATTAGCTCAGGGACCTCTGCGAACTGCACCGCGGCCTTCTCAGCGCTCTCGGGCAAGACGTAATAGATGAAGGGCACAGGCTCCTCGTGCCCGCTGACCTTGAGCTCTTGCTCCACGACGACGTAGGGCGCGACGTTCAGGGTGACGGTGTAGGTCTCTAGCGGGTAGTCGTGCCGCCATGAGAACGTCTCCCACTCTCCCTCGCGCGGCTCCGCCCAAGCGGGCCAGGCCTCGCTCTTGCCGATCAGCTTGCCGTTGGTCACCGCGTACAGCTCGGCGGGCACGGTGATATCAGCGGAGACTCGCTCAGGCTTGTCGTCAGGGTGGAAGTAGCTCGCCTTACCAGGCCACCACGCGTGAGAGCCGGTGCCTTGGCATGAGGTGTTGACCCAGGGGGCGCCGCTCTCGGTCTCTGCCCAGTGGAAGCCATCGAAGTTGTTCTGGGCTGTGGGGCTTCCGGTGTATTGGACACAGACCTTGAGCTGCTCTCCCTCTGAGAGCTCGCGCCCCATCTTGATCCGCAGCACGGCCTCCTCGCGCTCAAACTCGCGGGGCTCCCCGTCCTCGGTGACCTCTAGGATCTCGAGCACCTCTTTGCAGTCGAGCTGAAAGACCTCCAGAGCTCTCGTCGTCGTAGCGGTCACGGTGACGCGGCCGTCGAGGGTCTTGGTCTCGGGGCCGACGACCCAGTCAAAGTGATAAGACTCCACGTCATAGGACGTACGCAGGTCTTCGACCTCGTCTTGGGGGAGGGCGAGCGTGAGAGCTGAGAGGAGGAGCGCTGCTGTGTTCATGTTTCGTTCTCTTGGCCGCCTATCTTAGGGCTCTCGGGCTGGGCCGTCGCCTGCGCAGGAGGTCAGGCCTCTGGGAGGGCGAGCCTCGCGGGGCTCTATGGAGACCTGGCGCAGAGCCCCCCGCCAAGGATCTATGCGCTGAGCTGCAGCTCAGGCCTCTGCCAGCGCGGGCTCTTCCCAGACCACGTTGTAGAGCGTGTCCCGCTCTACGGGGGTGCGGCCTGCGTCGCGGATCCATTGGATGAGCTCAGCGCGCTTCACCTCTTGCGGCGTCGTCGCGCCCGCCTCGTGGTAGATGCGCTCCTCGACCACCGTCCCGTCGACGTCGTCCGAGCCGTAGGAGAGGGCGAGCTGGGCGATGGGGATGTCGAGCATGATCCAGTAGGACTTTACGTGCGGGATGTTGTCGAGCATCAGGCGCCCGACTGCGATCTCGCGCAGCTCGTCTAAGGCCGTCGGGCCAGGAAGGTGCGCCCACTCCGTGTTCTCGGGGTGGAATGAGAGCGGGATGTAGGTCTGAAGACCGCCGGTCTCATCCTGCAAGAGGCGCAGGCGATCGAGGTGGTCGACGCGCTCTTCGATCGTCTCGATGTGCCCGTGCAGCATCGTGCAGTTGGAGCGCAGCCCGGCCTCGTGGACTTGGCGAGCCGTGTCGATCCACTGCTGTCCGGTGTTCTTGAGGTGATAGCCCTCCACGTGGACGCGGTCGGCGAAGACCTCTGCGCCACCGCCAGGGCAAGAGCCTAGGCCAGCCTCGATGAGCTCGGGCAGGACCTCCTCGAGCGGCCGCTTAGCGACGTGCGCGATCTGCATGAGCTCGATCATCGTGAAGGCCTTGATGTGGATCTCAGGCCGCGCGCCTTTCACCGCGCGCAAGATGTCGAGGTAGTACTGGTAGTCGAGCTTGGGGTGGATCCCCGCGACCATGTGCACCTCAGTGACAGGCTCTGAGAGCTGCGCAGTGATCTTCTCAGCGATCACCTCAGGCGACATCACGTACGCGCCCTCTTGCTTCGGGAGGCGCTGGAAGGCGCAGAAGCGGCAGAGCTTGTTGCAGATGTTCGTGTAGTTGATGTGCTGGTTGACGTTGAAGTAGGCCTTGTCACCATGGAGCCGCTCGCGCACATGGTTCGCGAGGGCGCCTACGAGGTGGAGGTCCGGGGCCTCGTAGAGGCTGATCCCGTCCTCACGGCTGAGGCGCTCACCTTCGAAGACCTTTCGCGCGATCTCGCCGAGCCCAGCGGCGGCTGCGCGCTGCGAGATGGCGTCGGTGGAGAGGAGGCCGAGAGGCATCAGGCCGCGCCTCCAGCGGTGATCTCGCATGAGGCCTCTTGGGCGCTGCGAGGCACGCCCTCGCCCTTGTGGCGCTCGTCACAGATTCCGTACCAGGAGTTGCGCTGACGGGGGGTGAAGCCCGCGCGGGCGATGGCGTCTTCGATGCGCTGAACGCTCTCGAGGTGGAAGCACCCTGCGGCGGAGACGACGTTCTCTTCGAGCATGGTCCCTCCGAAGTCGTTGCAGCCATAGCGCAAGGTGACCGTAGCCATCTTCACGCCTTGGGTGACGTAGCTCGTCTGGATGTTCTTGAAGTTGTCGAGGAAGATCCGGCTCAAGGCTTGGACCCGGAGGTAGACGCCGGGCGTCGCGCGCTCGGGGTAGATCTCCTCTTGAGGGACGCCGTCTGGCTGCATGGTCCAGCAGGCGAAGGCGGTGAAGCCGCCGGTCTCGTCTTGGAGGTCGCGCAGGCGCGCGAGGTGTTCGATGCGCTCAGCTGCGGTCTCGACGTGACCGAACATCATCGTGGCAGAGCTGCGCAGCCCCGCCTCGTGGACCTTGCGGTGGACGTCTAGCCAGGTGTCCGTAGTGGTCTTGCGCGGCGCGATGATGAGCCTGACGCGCTCCACGAGGATCTCAGCGCCAGCGCCAGGGACGCTGCCGAGCCCTGCGTCTTTGAGGTCTCGGATCACCTCTTCCACAGGGCGCTTGTCGAGCTTGGAGAGGTGTTCGATCTCTGGCGCGGAGAGCGCGTGCGAGTTGACCTGGGGGAAGCGCTCGCGCAGGTCAGCGATGAGGTCGCACCACCAGTCCGTCTTGAGGCGAGGGTGGTGTCCACCTTGCATCAAGATCTGGCGGCCGCCGAGGTCGGCGGTCTCTTGCACCTTCGCCACGATCTCTTCTCGAGGGAGCACATACTCCTCGGGGTCTCCCGGGCGTCTGTAGAAGGCGCAGAAGCCGCAGTCGGTGACGCAGGAGTTCGTCGGGTTGACGTTTCTATCAACGATGTAGGTGACGCGTGGCTCAGGGTGAATGCGCCAGCGGACCGCGTCGGCCAAGGTGCCGAGGGTGAGGAGGTCCGCCTCCTCGTGGAGGATGAGGGCCTCCTCAGGGGTGATCCGCTCACCCGAGAGGACCTTGTCACAGATCGGCGCTAGGCGGGCGGCTGAAGTGCCACTTGAGGCTGCTGAGGCGCGGGGGGCGACCCACTCCTGATCCGGAGCGGGTCCTGCGGGGTCTTGGATCGCTGTGGTGCTCATCTTGATGCTCGGTCTGGGCCGATACAGGGTGTGAGAGTCTACTCGACGAGGCGGCCGCGCCCCTAGCCCCAGGGCCTGTTCAGCTCGCTGGCTATACTCAGCCCCAACACGCCCTCAAACTACACGTAAGCCACCCTATGCCTGCGCTCAACGCCCTCTTCGCCGCTCTCCTCCTAGCGGCCCCCTCAACGGCCCAGCAAGACGAGGCCTCGGTCGCTCTGGACGCGGAGTATCAGCGCCTCGCGCTGCGCTATGCGAACGCCCTCGAGACCTGGTCGATCCTAGAGAAGCGCCAGCGCAAGCAGGGGGTGCCCAAGGCCCAGCTCGCGGTGCCGCCGGGGTATGAGTATCAGCCGCACTTCGAGGACCTGGCTAAGCGAGGCAGCTCCTACGCCCGCCTCTGGATGGTTCAGAACCCCGGCTTCCACGGCGAGAGCCCTCCTGAGCGACGCGCTGTCTTGCAGCGCTGGTACAAGGCGCTCGTAGAGGAGAGCCCGGACTTCGAGCAGATGGGGCACGTCATCGAGGAGCTCGGCGGCTCAAAGCGGCGCCTCGGCGAAGAGTTCGTCTTGAGCACCCTAGCGACCCTCTCTGAGCGCTCGACGAACCCCGAGTACATTGTCGGCGCGCTCTACCATCAAGGTTGGATCCTCAGCGAAGGCATGGGGACCAAAGATCCCAAGCGCCGTGCGGAGGCGCTGGAGATCTTCTCGATCATCGTGGCCGGATACCCGACCTCTAACGAGGCACAGCGGACGGCGGGGGTCCTCTATGCGGTCGAGAGCAAAGCCCTGCGCCTCGCTCTCCACGAGTGGTGCGACGCTTGCCGCGCGGTGACTGCACAGGGTGGGGGCCCTGAGAAGTGGCCCAAGAACCCTATGCACCAGACGCAGCCCAAGATGGCGAGCCTCGCTGCGGCAGGTAGCGGGCAAGCGCAGCAGTGGGTCGCGCAGTTCTATCCAGCCTTCGACCAGCGCGATCGACGCGCGAGAGACCTCGGCACGCTCTGGCTAGGGCAAGAGTTCTCGAAGCGTCGCTCTGCGGCAGAGTCCGATTGGATGGACCTGAAGTTCGACATCCTCGACGTGGCAGCAGATGTAGCTGCGGAGGCGGATTGGGCTTTCGGGCTCGTCAAGGGTCTCAACGAAGAGCTCTCCTTCTTCCTGCCGGAGCGCTACGCCCCGCTCCTACGCAAGCTGATAGATGTCACTCAGGAGACCCGCGTTCGTGAGCAGGCACAGGTCACGCTTGCGCGCTCGCTCTCCAAGGGCGCCAGCGCTGCAGAGCTCGAGGAGGCGCTCGCGCTCTTCCGATCTATAGAGGCAGAGGGAGAGATCGAGCGGATCCGCAAAGAGGCCGAGGAGCACCGCGAGGCCCTCGAGCGCGTTATGCCTGGCGCCCCTGTCCCAGCCCTCGTCGGAAAGGACGCAGAGGGCATAAAGATCGACCTCGAGGCGTACAAGGGGAAGGTCTTGGTGCTCTGGTTCTGGTCCTTCAACCGCAAGGAGGAGGGCCAACTCGACGCTGTGCGGGCGCTCATCAAGAGCATGGAAGGTGAAGACTTCGCCTTCTTAGGCGTGAACTGTGATCTCCGTAGCCCCGTAGCCTTTCGGCGACAGGCTGCGAAAGAGGGCGTGGGCTGGCGTAACGCGCTTCAACATCGGCCGGCCGGTCACATGACCGAAGCCTTCGGAGTCCATCACTGGCCGACCGCCTTCGTGATCGATGACGCTGGCGTCATCCGAGGCCGCGGCATCGACCTGAAGGCTTGTGAGGCGCTCTCACGAGAGCTCCTCGCAGCTCGCGACTAGCTCCATCGCGCGAGGACTCCTCGACGCGTCCGCTGATAGACTCTCCGCCTGAACCTTAGCCCCTCGGACCCACCCCCCGCCTGAAGACAAGATGAGCACACTCCGCGCCGCCTCTATGGACAAGATCGTCTCCCTCTGCAAACGCAGAGGGTTCGTCTACCAGGCCTCCGAGATCTACGGCGGCATCGGCAACACCTACGACTATGGCCCGCTCGGTGTTGAGCTCCTGCGGCGGGTCAAGGATGCCTGGTGGGACCGGATGGTGCGCTCCCGCCGCGATGTGGTGGGCCTCGACTCCGCGATCATCCAGAACCCCCAGACCTGGATCACCTCTGGTCACGTGGGCGGCTTCTCTGACCCCTTGATCGACAACAAGACCTCGAAGCAGCGCTACCGGGCGGACCACCTCGTTGAGGGAAAGATCGCAAAGTACGAGAAGAAGGGCCGCACTGAGCAAGCCTCTGCCTTGCAGGAGAAGCTCAACTCAGCGATCGGTGACAACGACGCGCTGCGAGAGCTGATCATGGAGGCGGGCATCAAGTGCCCCGTGAGCGGCACGGACGACTGGACCGAGGTCCGTCAGTTCAACCTGATGTTTAAGACGCACATCGGGGCGATCCAGAGCGACGACAACATCGCCTACCTGCGTCCTGAGACAGCGCAGGGCATCTTCCTCAACTTCAAGAACGTGCTCGAATCATCGCGTCAGAAGCCGCCCTTCGGCATCGCGCAGATCGGTAAGTCCTTCCGAAACGAGATCACGCCGGGCAACTTCGTCTTCCGCACGCGCGAGTTCGAGCAGGCGGAGATGGAGTTCTTTGTGCCGCCTGCTGAGAACGACCAGTGGTTCGAGTACTGGAAGAGCGAGCGCCACCAGTGGTACGTAGACATGGGCATCGCGCCCGAGCGCCTGCGCATGCGCGACCACGAGGAGGACGAGCTCGCTCACTACTCCACCGGCTGCACAGACGTCGAGTACGAGTACCCCTTCGGTTGGGGCGAGCTCGAAGGGATCGCCTGCCGCACGGACTTCGACCTGAAGCGTCACTCGGAGGCCTCAGGCACCGACCTCGTCTACTTCGACCCGCAGTCGAAGGAGAAGTACACGCCCTACGTCATCGAGCCCGCCGGCGGCATCAACCGCATGGCCTTGACCTTCCTCATCGACGCATACGACGAGGAAGAGCTCGAGAAGGACACGCGCGTGGTCTTGCGCTTCCACCCGAAGATCGCGCCGATCACGGTCGCGGTCTTCCCGCTCGTGAAGAAAGACGGTATGCCCGAGAAGGCGACCGAGCTCGAGGAGGGTCTGCGCGCCGCCGGCTTCAGCACCTTCTATGACGAGAAGGGCGCGATCGGCCGCCGCTACCGCCGCCAGGACGAGGTCGGCACCCCGTACTGCGTCACGGTAGACGGCGAGACCCTCGAGAGCGGCCTCGTCACGATCCGCGAGCGCGACTCCATGGAGCAGACGCAAGTCCCCATGGGCGAGGTCGCGGCTCATATCCGGGCCTCTATGGAGGCTTGGCAGCGCCCCGCGACCTGAGCTGCGAGCGCCTCCCGCAGGGTCAACTAGGGGAGTTTTCTGACAACACGCCGCGGGCCCCCGCGTAGTGTGAGAGACTGAGCGTCCCCTGACTGGGGCACCGAATCACTTGGAGATCTCATGCTGTTGACTATCGCTCTGACCTTCATCTCGCCTGCTCCGATCGCGCTCGATGACGAGCCGCCGAGGTGGGAGCGCCTCATGCAGGAGTCTGACTATGAGGCCCTCGTCGACGTCTACGAGGACGCCTACACCGCATGGCGAAAGGAGCTCAAGGAGGCTGACGGCCTCAAAGAGCGTCGAGCTGTGCGTGAGCGCGAGCCGGCCAAGCTCTTCAGGCCGCGCTTCGAAGAGCTCGCGGACGCCGGCAGCGGCCGCGCCCTCGTGTGGCTGATCGAGAACGCACGCAAGATCGAGGAGCGTAAGCAGATCCCGGCCTTCAAGGAGGAGCTCTACGGCCGCCTCTTCAAGGCCTACCTCGACGCTGAGTGGTTCGATGAGGTCATCGCCATGTACACGAGGGAGCGTCGCGACGTGAGCCCTGAGGCTATCGAGGTCACGATGGCCTCGGCCCTCGAGCGCTCCGAAGGCTACGCGCGCGCGCAGCTCCTCCTCGGCCTCGCGCGCTACCGCCTCGCGGGCAAGTGCAACTCTGGCCTCGAGCTCTACGAGCAGCTCATCAAGGAGCACCCTGACTCAGGCGCCGCCAAGGTGGCGCAGGTCGAGTACGACCGCCTGACCAAGTTCGGCGTCGGCGCGACGCCTCCTGACTTCAAGGGGCAGACGATCGATGGGGCAGAGCTCTCGCTCTACGCCAACCGCGGCAAGGTCACGGTCATCGACTTCTGGGGCTACTGGTGAGGCCCCTGCCGAGGTGAGATCCCTCACCTCAACGCGCTCGTGAAGCGCCACAAGGACGACCCCTTCGCCCTCGTCGCCGTGAACTGTCACGACGATGAAGAGGAGTTCAAGGCCGGCCAAGAGTCCATCAAGACGGACTATGCCAGCATCTTCGGCGGCGCTCCGATCGCCTCAGCCTGGGGCGTGAACGGCTTCCCGACGATCTACGTCCTCGACGCCGAGGGCAAGATTCGCTTCAAGGACACCCGCGGCCCCGCGCTGGACAAGGCCATCCAAGAGCTCCTCGAGGAGATGGAGAAGAACGCTAAGGAGTGAGCCGCTGCTCAGGGGACTAGAGGCTCTCGTTCAGGTGCAGGGCCACCGGGTCGGTGCTCGTGGCAAGCTCGTCGAGCTTGGTGAGGGTGCCGTCTGCAGGGTTGATCTCCCAGACGGAGAGGCTCTGAGTGCCGGCGTTTAGGACGTAGAGCCAGCGCTCGTTCGTGTCGCTCGCGATTGCGATGGGGTCGGAGACGTCGAGGTAGGTTGCGCGGGCTGTGTAGGTGTCTGTGTCGAGGTTGCGGAGGCTGCCGTCGGGGTAGATGTCATGGAGCTTGAGCGCGCCGCCGCCGGCTTCGTCCTTGGCGCTGATGTAGCCGAAGCGACCAGAGGCGCTGATCTCGATCGCGGTGGGGGTGTCACCGGCGGGGGTGCCAGGAGTGATGACTGTCCCGTCGCCGTCTGCGTGTGCGACGTCCAGGGGGACGGCGACGTTTACGCCGGTCGCGGTCTGGTTGGTGTAGGCGCGAGCGCCGGTGCGATCGAAGGCGACGAAGGTGGGCTGGAAGGGCACCTCGATGTGCCCGGGGACTGTGTCGTCCAAGGGCATCGGGTGTCCTGTCTCGGCGTCGATGTGTAGGACGGTGATCGTCCCGGGGTCACCGTCAGGCCAGGGCGTGGTAAAGGGTGCCTCGCCTTCGCTGGCGCAATAGAGGAAGCGCCCCGTGGGGTCAGCATCGAGCGCGGCGCTGAAGACCGCGACGCCGCCACCGTCGCCGTCGAGAGCGCGCAGGGTCCCGTCAGACTCCTTGATCTCGAAGCCGAAGACGCGCTTGGCGTTCACGCTGTTGGCGTAGAGGAAGCGCCCGGACGGCTCGAGGGCGAGGGCGATGGGCTGAGCGGACATCGAGAGCGCAGCGAGCTCTGTCCCGAGTCGGCCGTCTGCCTGCACCTCGAAGGTCGAGAGCGAGTTGGCGCCGTAATTTGCGATGTAGAGGCGATCTTTGGCGCGCCCAACGACGAGCTCGCGGGGCTCTGCCTGGGTGGGGGTGGTTTGGAGGAGCGTCAAGAGCCCTGTCTCGGGGTCAACTTCAAAGGCATCTACGGTCGCGCTCGAGCCGCAGGAGACATAGAGGGTGAGGGGCTCGATGGCGAGCAGCTCCTGCGTCCGCAGTAGGGCAGGCGCCTCCGCAGCTCCGAGGCGCGCGCGCGCGCTCGCGCCGGCCGTGAGCGCCAGGGTGTCTTGGTCGACATGGACCAAGTCGACCTCGCCAGCGGCGACGTCCGCGCTGTGCATGAAGCGACCCGCTGCGTCGATGCTGAGGTCGGACAGCGCGCCTAGGCTGGCGGTGTCTGAGCTCGAGAGGACGTCTATCTCCCCAGACTCAGTGTCTATGGGGTAGCGCCTCAGCTCTCCCGTCGCGGCGCTGGCGACGAAGACCGAGGAGCCATCAGGGTGGAGCACTACGAGGTCAGACCCGTTGGGGCTAGGACGTGCCTCTGCGTCTGTGATTACACCGGCCGCGTCGATGGGGAGCCTCACGATGAGGTCGAAGGAGGGGTGTGTGAGCGGGACGTATGCGTTCGAGCCATCACGCGAGAGGGCGAGCTCGCCAGCGTCCCCAGTGCTGATCACATAGGCGCTCGTCTCTGTAGGGACGCCGCTAGCGTCTATAGCGAAGCTGCGGACCGTGTCTGTATCTCGGTCGAGGGTGACGAGCCGTGACCCGTCCTCCGAGAGCGCGAGGGCGTGGATCGGGGAGGTCGCGATGGGGCCGCCTGCGCTGGTGAGCGCGCCGGTGGCCGCGTCAAAGGAGTAGCTGCGCAGCGGGCTCGCTCCCAGGCCACCCACGTGGATTGTGTCGCCAGCGCTTGAGATGACGAGCGGATGAGGAGCGCCCGCGCCGAGCGAGGAGCCGCCGGCGTAACTGAGCGAGCCGTCCGCCTGATCAACCGAGTAGACGATCAGGCCGTCCGTGTTGGTAGTCACGAGGAGCCAATCCCCAGAGGGATGTGCCGCGACGTGCTGCGGCTTGCCCTTGTTGTCCCCTGTGAGGACGTCTGTCATGAAGTGGTAGCTCGAGGGGAAGAGCTGACCGGAGTCGGAGTCACAACGGAAGATCGAGAGGGTGCGTTCGTCAGAGTTCGCGGCGTAGGCGAAGCGCACAGGGAGAACGACCTCGAGCTCGATCGTGGCCGTGCCAACGCCCTCTGCGTTGAAAGCAGTGATCGTGTAGACGGTCTTGGGGCTCTGCGCGGTCGGTGTGCCAGAGATCACGCCTGTGTCCTCAGCTAGGCTGATCCCTGCAGGGAGCGCGGGCTCGACGCTGTAGGTCGCGATGGCGCCGCCGACTTGGGGCTCGCTGAGGAACTCGTCGAGCTGCGCGGTGCCTAGGAAGGAGGGGGCGCTGTAGGTGAAGACTACGTCTGGGTCGAAGACCACGACCAAACGCGTCACTTGGTCGGCTTCATTGCCAGCTGAGTCCGTGACGTTGTAGGTGAGGGTGTAGCTCCCTAGGACGTCCACGTTCACGTCGCCACCAACGACGATGTCAGCGGTCAGGTCACCGTCCTCTGCATCTGTCGCTGTCGCGCCGGCGTCTACATAAGGAGTCCCAAGCTCATGAGTCACCGAGGCGTCTCCAAGGAGCGTGATCACGGGGGTGTTGAGGTCTTCACCGCCGCTCCCGCTTCCGTCATCAACTCGGCCACCACATGCGGCGAGGACGAGGAGGAGGCTCAGGCTTGAGGTGCGTAAGGTGTTTTGCGGGCTCATCTGCGGTAGCTGTTGGCTTGGGCGGCGCGGTTGATGTCCACTCCCCCGTGTGGAGTCCCAGACTCACAGCGGACGGAACCTTCCATTCCACTGGAAGACTATCGCAAGGAGAGGGCTCGGCAAATCTGGAGAGGAGATCCGCACGGGGACCTGCGCTGGGGTCTCTCCAGGCCCTAAAAACGGGCCCGTTTTGCCCCCTCTCATAGGTCAATTGTCGCCTGTAAGCTGCTGCTGGAAGGTGGTTTACGGCTAAAACCTCTCCCCCATAGGGGTCACTATGAGTCTCAGCGGCGCTAGACTCCCTCTCTCATGAGCGGTGAGGAAGCAGAGAGACCTGTCATTGAGGTCGAGGTCGAGCGCCTCGAGTCAGAGGGGGATGGTCCCGCTGAGGGCGCGGCGTCTCGTTGGGGGGGCGCCTTCGGCCCCGTGTTGGCGGGGATGATCATCGACGTCTTAGACATCGCGACCTTCGGGGCGACAGGCGTCTACATCGGCTTCTTGCTTGGCGCGCCCGCAGGCTGGTACCTCGCCCGCCGCTTGGGGCTGGACTGGAAGCGCTCCTTCATCGCAGGCCTTGGATCCGGGGTCTACTGCACGGTCCCTTTCACCTCACCGATCCCGGTAGCCACCTTGATCGGCGTCTGGGCGAGGGCGCGTCAGGTCTCTTGACCGCCTGCGCTGCGTCGCTCCAAGAGCGCTGCGGCGAGCTCGCGAGCGGCGATCACGCACTGGTCGGAGTTGTGGTAGTCGTATCTACCGAAGCGTCCGAGCGGGATGACGCCCACGCTCTCAAGCCAGTCGATTGAGCGCCTGCGGCGCTCCTCGAAGCCGTGGGTGTAGACGATGTAGGCGTGCCCCTCGTCGCTGCGGTCGCTGAAGAGGACTTGGTCCTTCGTGAGCAGGCCCGCGCGCTCGAGCCCGGCGATCACCTCCCCTGTGAGCTCCCCTCCAGGAGCCTGGCCGTCTCCACGCCAGTTGACCTCGCACTGCAGGCCAGAGCCTCCGGCTGGGGCGTTCCCAGGTGAGTAGTTCGAGATGTAGGTCACGCGGTTCGCGGGCCCTTGCTCATCGTGGGGCATGTAGACCCACGAGAAGTCAGGCTGCTCATCGCTGTCGATGGCGAGGAGGATAGAGCTGAGCGAGTTGTAGCTGAGCTCTCTCATCGCAGCTGCGACCTCCGCGGGGACGCCCTCGATGATGCGGGGCAGCTCGTCCATGGGGAGCGTTGAGATCACGAGGTCGAAGTCCTCGCCGTCGACGCGCCAGCCCTCGCCGTGGCGGGTGAGCTGGGTCACAGGGGTGTTGAGTCGCACCTGGCTCATGACAGCGGTCGCGATCCCGTCTGTGATGGCTTGGAAGCCGCCGGTCTCGGGGTAGTGGAAGATGGACTGGTGCACGTAGCCCTCGGTGCGGACGCCTTGAGAGGCCTTGACCACGTCCTCAAGGGGAGCCTCCGGTACGCGCCCTGCGACCCAGCTGGAGCTGAGCTCCGTGAGCGAGCGCTTCCAGATCTTCTCGTTGTAGGGCCGCATGAAGTGCGCGTGGATGCCGTCTCCGAAGCGCCAACGCACCCACGCGTCAAAGTCTGAGGGCGCCTCGCTCCCTGACTCGCTCCGCGCCTCATAGGCAGAGATGTAGCCCTCAATACACTCCCTGTTCACCTCCGCTGGGAGATCGCAGAGCCCGTTCTCAAAGGGGTAGTGAACCCAGCAGTCGCCGAAGCGGATGCGTGTCTGGCGGGCGGTCTCGACGAAGGCGTCGGGGCCACCGGCGCAGCTGATCATCCAGTCACGAGCGGCGGCGTCTTTGGAGTAGAGGATGTGCCCGCCCGCGCGGTCGTAGGTGAAGCCGTCGACGGTCTTGGAGCGGCAGAGGCCGCCGACCTCAGCCGCGGCTTCGAAGAGATGGAGCTCGCCTAAGGGCACACCTCCCTCTACGAGGAAGCGAGCGAGCGAGAGGCCGGAGACGCCGGCGCCGAGGATGGCTGTCTTCAAGGGGATGTGCGGCGATCGGACCGCGTCTAGGGATGCTATCGGCCGCATTCCTGCGGCTCTTTACCAATGCCCCAGGACTAGCGCTCGCGGATCAAGGTGCGGGCGGGGAGATCTGCCTGAGCGAGGGCAGGCGCGGCCTCTTCCAGCCAGCGCCGCCCGTCTTGGGTGTAGCCAGCGGTAGGGTGCAGCTCAGGCTGTAGGTCCTGAAAGAAGGCGTTGAAGGCCTGCATACACAGCTCTCTGGTGTACTTCGCGATGCAAGAGGCCAAGGCGACGCTGAAGGCGCGCTCTTCGCCGCGCTCCGCGAAGGTCACGAGCATCCTGCGCCCTCCGCCCTGCTCCTCGATGACGTACTGGCTCATCGCCGGGCTCTCACTGAGGACCTTGAGGGCTGTGCCAGGGAAGGCCTCGTGGAGCACGCGACCGTAGTGCCAGCGGCCGCCTTGGCGGTCGACGACGACGCGCACCTCCTCCTCACCGAAGGAGCGCCACAGGTGTTGGAGGATCTGAAACACGAAGGACATCACCGAGAGGCTCTTGTTGCCTGTCTCTTCGAAGGAGCGGTTGAGCTCGAGCTCGGGGACGACTCGAACGCCTGCGTCTAGCAAGCTGATGGAGGCCTGGTCGAGGCCGCGCCGCAGCTTCGCTGCGCGGATGGCGAGCCGGTCAGCGGGCATCCAAGTGGGGAGCTCTTCCACGAGCTCTCCATACCAAGGGTGGGCGTTGATGTGGGCCGCGCGCGGGCGGAGCTCGGCTGGGGGCGTGCGCAGGAGGTCCGCGCCACACATGGGCCGACCGCCGTCGAGCTGGGCTAGGAAGCCAAGCGCGGTAGTCTCGAGCCGCTCCCTGCCGCGCGGGTTACGGGCATAGACCTTCTTGGAGTCTGCGACGACGACGCGGTCCGCCGCACCGCGGGCTGCGGGCGCGACCTCAGCAGCTAAGCGCTCCCAGAGGTCGCCGCCGGAGGTGGGGATGCGGAACGCGGAGTAGCCGAAAGTGAGCGGGCCGAGCAGCGGACCGAGGCCAGCCTCGTCGATCCCGCAGACGACGCGCCCTGCGCTCATGCTGCGGCGCTCTCTCGCTTGTGCCGCTGGCTCCCGCGCCAGACAAGCCACAGGCCAAAGGGGAAGGCCGCGATCGAGATGAGCTGTGAGGTAGAGAGGAAGCCGCCGAACCAGACGCCCCGCACGCTGTCGCCGCGGAACTCCTCGATCGTGAAGCGTCCTATGGGATAGAGGATGAGGAGCCACGCCGCGACCTGGCCCTCCCACTTGCGGCGCGCGAGGAGCCACAGAGCGACGAAGCCTAAGAGCGTCGCGTTGAAGGTCATCCAGATCTGCGTAGCCCAGAGGGTCTCGCCCATGTTGGCGACGCCGAAGAGGCTGCCTTCAGGCAGCGGCTTCGGCACCTCTACGGTGATCGGGAAGGGGAGGTGCTTGAGGTTGTCAGGGACGACCTGCCCGTAGTCATCGCCTACAAGGAAGCAGCCGATGCGACCGACCGCTTGACCGAAGCAGCCAGCGGTCAGGCCGAGGTCGAGGGCGGCTCTTGTGCGGAGTCCGAGCTGCCGCGCGCGGAGCACGCCGCCTAAGATGGCGCCGGTGAGCCCGCCGTACATGACGAGCCCGCCTTCCCAAACCTTGATGATGGAGAGCGGGTCGTTCATGAACCCGTGCCCGGGCAGGTTGACGTCACCAGTGGAGCGGAAGCGCGCGATCTCCACGATCACGTAGAGCATCCTGCCGCCGAGGAAGAGCCCGAGGAGGATCCACATCGTGACGCTGGCGTACCGCTCTTGGTCCCCTTCGGGGTCGTCGCCATAGCGCATCGCGAGCTTGCCAAGGATCCACGAGCCGAAGATGAAGCCCAGGGCGACCATCACGCCGAAGCTGCGAAGGGGCTGCCCCCAAACGGGGATGCTGTCGATGATGTAGGGGTACATGAGCTCTCCGGCAGGAATTCTAGGCTCCCGCGCTCAGGAATCGAGCTTGCTTCCTTGCAGAGGCTCTAGGGGTAGCTATGCTCTCCGCGCTCCCAGCGGTGGGTGCTCGGCTCTCTGAGCCGGTTGAACGTCCGATTCGTTCCGGCGGGACCAGCTCTTGGCCCAGCCGCGTGGCCCGAGGAGGCCGCCCATGCAGAACAAGCCTAAGGTCAAAGTCTTCGTAGAAGGTCGCTATCGCAAGCTGACTAGGGACCTACCCCAGACCATCTTTTACTGCCCTGAGTGCAAGGGGCACTTCCGCAGGCGCAAGAAGTGCGAGCGCTGCGAGGGCTTCGGGAAGCTCTCCCGCGACTCTGTTCAAGAGCTCATCGGCTGGGTCCTCGGCAAGGGCTTCGGGACACGTAAGAACAAGTTTCATGGCTCGGGGCGTGAAGACGTCGACGTCCGGATGCTCGGTCGCGGGCGCCCCTTCGTGATGGAGTTCCTCAACCCGAGGGAGTCCGAGATCGATCTCGCCGAGCTCGAGGCAGAGGTGAACCGCAGGAACGAGGGGCGATTAGAGATCGAGGGTCTCTGCTGGAGCGACCAGACCCGCGTCCGCGAGCTCAAGGAGACCCCGCACGCGAAGGCGTACCAGGTCCGGGTGCGCGCTGAGTCAGCGCTTGAGCTCGAGGCTTGCATGGAGCACTCGGGAGAGCGCATTCAGGTCGAGCAGCGCACCCCCAACCGCGTCGCTCACCGACGCGCGGACAAGACGCGGGAGCGCTGGATTGAGATCCTTGAGATCATCCCCTGCGAGGAGGGCGAGCACGAGTACCTCGTCCGGCTTAGGACCCAGCACGGCACCTATGTGAAGGAGGTCGTTACGGGTGAAGAGGGCCGCTCGAACCCCTCTCTCAGCGAGCTCTTCGGGGTGCGCTGCGAGTGTCTCGCCCTCGACGTGCTCGACATCCTCACCGAAGAAGGCGAGGAGATTTCCGAACCCGAGCGACCCCTCCCCTTCGGACATATGTCTTGAGGAGAGCCCCCGCGCCCTCAAAATAAAGCCATGTCTACCGAGAGCCTCATTGACCTCAGCACCATCGACCCGGACCGACTCCTCGTCGATCACGACAGCCTCTACGAGATCCTCGATCACGGCGGGCGCTTCCGCATGATCGACGGCATCGTCCATCACGAGCCTGAGGATGGGATCGCTGTGGGCTATAAGGAGATCCGGAGCGAGGACTGGTGGGCTGAGGACCACATCCCTGGGAGGCCGATCTTTCCAGGCGTCTTGATGATCGAGGCAGGTGCGCAGCTCTGCTCTTGGGAGTTCAGCACCCGTGGCATCGGCGTCGGGGACAAGTTCTTTGGTTTCGGGGGGGTGAACCAAACTCGCTTCCGCCGCATGGTCGAGCCGGAGACACGCCTGTGGGTCGTCTGCAAGCTCCATCGCGCACGCAGCACCATGTTCTCCTACTACGTCGAGGGCTACGTCCCTGGCGACGACGGCCTGAATGACGCTCAGCTCGTCTTCCAGACCGAGATCATCGGCGCTGCGCTCTGAGCGCGATGCCCCTTAGTCACGAACGATGACTTCGATCTCGGTGCGCGCGCCTGAGGCGACGACGCAAACCGCGCGGCCGGCCGAGTCTCCGTTGCCGCGGATGCTCAGCCGGTAGCGGCCAGGGACGAGGTTGCTCACCTCGCAGAGGCCCTCGCTGTCTGATTCACCGCTCATGATCCCGCCGCGCGGGGCGAAGCCATCGACCTGGGCTCCGACGATGGGTGAGCGGTTCACATCGACAACGCGGACTAAGACGCTGCCGAGTTCTGGAACACGTCGGACCGGATAGTGCAGAGAGGGCGCTTGGAAGGAGAGGTCCTCGGGGCCGATGAGGGGGTTGTTTCGTGCGCCGAAGTAGATCTGGTACTCGCCGTCCAAGAGGTCGTCAAAGAGGTAGCGCCCCGCACCGTCAGTCTGCGTGCTGCGATCCCCGCGCTTGGCGATAGAGACTAGGGTCACGGTCAGCTCACCGACCGCCTGGTTAGCCTCGTCGAGGACGACGCCCTCGAGGTAGCCCCGCGCGTGGAGCTCTAGCGACACGAAGGGGCTTGAGGAGCCCTTCACGAGGAGCACCGGCGTGGTGCGCCGATTGGCCCCAGGAGCCTCGACCCAGACGTCATAGGCGCCCAGAGGGACGTCTTCGACCTCGAAGCGCTCCTCACCTTCCTCGAACTGGAAGCGCAGCTCCCGCCTCGGCGTCGGGGTCCGTATCGCTGTGTTGGGTGAGAGGACGAGGGTCCAGTCTGCAGGGACTCCCTCTCCCGTGCGGTCTAAGAGCACTCCGCGGAGGGTTCCGAACCCTTCCGTCCGGGCGGTGGTCTGAGGAGTAGCTTGGGCGGAGCTTGCGTCTCGCTGATTCGCGAATTCGCCCGTAATCTCAGGGAGTTCGGTCTCACTCTCCCGCTCAGGCGGTGCTGGGTAGGAGGGCGGGCCCGTGAGCTCTGCAGGAGGGGTCTGGGCAGGCCGAGTGCCCCATAAGAGCACCCCGAGGCCTATGAGCAACGCGAGGGCTAGGAGGGTAGAGACCCGTCCCGTCCTCGGTCCCAAGTCCTGAAGGGGGCTTATAGGCCCAAAGAGCGCCCCCAGGGCATGCCGATACCGTAGGTGAAGAAGAAGGGCTATCTCTGCGCATGCGCCCTGCCTCTGCAGGCGCCTGGGCAGCGCCCTCGAGCTGTCTGAAGTCGATTGATCCATCATGGGCTCCCGCCTCTTCGCGGGAGCAGATCCTACCTCCAGTGAACACGCTGGGTACACCGATGCACGCTACCAACCTCCTCAAGTCTGCAACGCTCCTTCTCCTGACCCTCTCCGCGGCTCCTGTAGAGCCCTCTTTGTCCGATCCGGCCAAGGAAGAGGGTCGCGTCATCGTGCTAGGAATCGACGGTGGGGACTACGAGACTGCCAAGGAGCTTATCGAGGCCGGCAAACTCCCGAACCTCGC
>Ga0208624_1000081_pt1 | contig 52023 bp, 54 predicted proteins | sample Knorr_S23_td_DCM_FD_185607 | JGI IMG/M metagenome (GOLD analysis project Ga0208624, IMG submission 185607) | Marine microbial communities from Southern Atlantic Ocean transect - Knorr_S23_td_DCM_ad_71m_LV_A (SPAdes) (version 2) | ecosystem: Environmental > Aquatic > Marine > Oceanic | place... | reverse complement strand
GCACTTCATCGCATAGCGCCTGCAATTCGATTGGATTGTGCGAAACAACTACCATGGGCATTTCAAAAGCGTCTCGTACTTTCACGAGATAGGACAAAATCTTCCGCCGCAGGACCGAGTCTAGAGACGCCAAAGGCTCGTCTAACAACAACAATCTCGGACCTGAGCAAAGGGCCCGGCCGAGAGCCACCCGCTGCCGTTCACCGCCAGACAACAACTCCACTTTCCGTTCGAGCAAGGATTGCAACTCCAAGGTTTCAATAGTGTTTCTGAAAACCTCTTCAAATCCAAACCCGTTTTCGCGTAAACGCTTTTTGCCCGATTCAAGATTACTTCTGACATCCCTCTTCGGGAACAGCCGATGGTCTTGTGGCACGTAACCGATATTTCGGTACATCGGCTTAGTTCTTTTCCCTTTCGCCGATTCCAGCCAAACCTCGCCATCAAAAACAATTCTTCCGCCATCAAACTTCTTTAGTCCAGCCAGACATTCTAGAAGGGTCGTCTTCCCTGATCCGGAAACCCCGAATACCCCTAGAGATTTTGGCGACCCCGAATACTCGAGCGCCAGATCGAATTCCCGAAGAGGGACTCTTAGATCGATATCAAATAGGACTGGAGCTTCGCTCATTTCCGCCTACCTCCCACACTTGATTGGCGCATGGACAACCGTTCCGTCGTATATACAATTGCGAACCCGACAAGAAGAGCGACCCAGAGCAACGCTGTCGCGGAGATGTCGTCTCCCCGCTGCTGAGCTGTGAAAATGGCAGACGCTAGCGTTTGCGTTCTTCCAGGTATGTTGCCGGCGATAATGACAGTCGCCCCGAATTCACCCATCGATCTCGCGAATCCCAGCAACACTGCCGCCACGAGGCCCCTCGAAGCGAGCGGCAAGGATACGGAGAAGAACACCCGCCATGCGCTCATCCCAAGAGTCTTGCCCATGTCTTCCAATCGCCGATCGACTTCGTCGAATGCCAATTTTGCCGTACGAACGAATATTGGAAAAGCCATTACACTGCAGGCTACGACAACCGCCTTCCACGTTAACAGGATACTAAAGTCAAAACCCAACGTCTCAGGCCCTAACAATCCCCTTTCCGCGAAGACCTTTAGTAACAGGTAGCCAACCGCAGTTGGAGGCAGAACGAGCGGCAAAGTCGCCAAAGCCGACAATACGTGCTTACCGGGAAAGTCTTTGCGAGAGAGCAAATAGGCTACGGCAATTCCCGGGACAAAAATGACCACCATCGAGAGCCCCGCCCATCCTATCGTGCTAATTACCGTTTCGTATATCGATTCCAAGTCTAACGTTGATTGTGATTAGGGCCACAGAAGGCTCATCCAAACTTTCAGTTCGGTCCACATATCTGGCAAGCGCTATTCGTTGAACTCAGGCATTGTCGCTATCCCAAATCCATATTCGCGAAATACATCCAGCGCGATTTCCGACTGAATAAAGCGGAAAAACGCTCCCGCCGACTGCTTTTCCATTCCAGCTTGGGATATGGCGATGGGATAGCGGGCCTCCGGCTCTTCGCTATCCAATAGCAGTCGAGCCGCATCCTTTCGATCCAGGTAATCGGTCCGGTAGACGATACCCACCGCATCGTTTCTACTCAACGTTTGAGCCAAGGTCGCTTTGACATCGGTGGCAGGCGATAGCCGATTGCTGAGGCCCTCCCAAATGTTGGGCCCGTTCTTTTCTTCGCTGCTCAGCCACAGTTTGGCGTAACGCCCAGCCGGTACAGCATCGGGGTCCCCAACGCAAAGGATTCTAAAATCCAACTCGGCGAGCTGCGGAACGCCAGTCACGGGACCCCATTCCGCATCCATCGAACATATGGCGACGAGGGTGTTGGTTAGCAGATCGCGGCGAGTATCGGGATGCAACTCTCCCGATTCCTCGACATAGTCCATCCAGCGATCATCGGCGCTGAAAAAAATATCCGCTTCGCCCGACGCAAGGATCTGTTGGGCCAAAACATTAGACCCAGCGAAGTTGAAAGCGACTTGGTGACCAGTTGCCTCTTCGAAAAGCCTCCCAATTTCTTGGAGCGATCCATTCAAACTAGAAGCGGCAAACACCGTGACCTCCTCTTGGGATCCACAATCCCAAGAGCAGCCAGCCAGAATCGCTGACAGCGTGGACATTGCGACAACTCTTCCAATAACCCGGGTTGCGACCATCGACTGAAATGCTCGTCACAGATTCCTTTCCAAGACAACGGAAAACGTTGAACGCATGCCCTCAGGCTGCGACCATCAGATTGCAATTTTTTTAGTGCGAGTATCCAGCCAACATATATCCCAACTCGTCGGGATTCGCTTTAGCGGTAAGCACGAAAAGGTGACCCTGAGACTTCCATTTGCTAACCATCCAACCCGCCTTTCGCTCCCCGAACTTGATTGATTCCGTCAACTGCGTTTCCGAGAAGTCCTCTTCTTTGGTTACGAAGAGATGGTATACGACTCCTGCGTTCACGCAGATGATAGCCACCTTGTTGTCGGACCAATTCAATGGCCGGCAACCGATGCCCTTTTGATCCAAAAATCGTTCGGGCAGTTCGTCGGGAAGATCAAAATTCTGCGACACCAGCCAATCTGTAATCTTCGTAGTGTCTTTGTTGAGATACTTTAGACGCGGTCCATCGAAAGAGTAATTGAAAGCTCGATCGACAAACGGACCCGAATAGGAATCGCTATGATCGACTATGAACTTGAAATAGTTATTCACAGCCAGAGTCAAACTAGCGGCTAGCACCAAATAGCGAACGATGGTGCGGCGGCGGCTCCTTTGCTTCGCCACGCCCTCAATACTCGAGCTCAGAGCGGTCCGCAATTCGGGCGGTGGGCCATAGGTCTTCAATCCATCTCGGATTCGCTGGTCGTCCTTCTTAGCTTGTATCCACCACTCCATTAACGATGCATCCCTCTCAGCAGCATTCAACGCTTCCTGGAATATTGGATCGTCCTTTGGAGGATCGACCAAGGTATAATTCGCCAAGATCAGTTTAGCTTCCTCTTTATCCATCGTTAGACATCCTTTCCATTCTGGGATCGGACACGAATTTACCGGAATCGCCTTCCGTTCTTAGCTTTCGCCGCAAAGACTCTTTCCCTCTCGCTAAACGCGAAATCACCGTCCCAATGGGCACGTCCAGAATCTTGGTGATCTTTTTGTACGAATAGGATTCCAAATAGTACAGCGATACGACCTTTCTGTATTCGATTTTCAATTCTAATAACAAGTCCATTACCGAGTTCGCATCAAAATTTAGCAATGGTCCCGATTCGTCCCCAATGGTCTCGTAGTCCATGATCGTTCTTCTAGAGCCACTACACGATAGCACCTTTTCGTATTCTTCAAGAACTCTCGGTACAGGGTAGTGTATAGCCAGGGCTTCGTCGCCTTCTCGGACCGAATCGTCGAACCCTTGCGAGCCCAAATGAGAAAAGTCTGCTAGGTCAGATCCCAAGCGCCTTCCCGAAAGCCACTGATGCTCAAAGCACAGAGATAGAGGTTCTGGTAATACGCGTCGATTAGTTCCTGAAATCCAATCGCCATAATTCAGTTAACGAACAACCCCGGGGTCCTGATTCCACGGCGAGAAAACCGCCAATTAAGCATCTCTGGGATTCGGCTAGTCCAATTACGAGATCTCCTCCTATACTTAGTTCGCCAAAATCGCTCCCTAACTGCCTCGACGCGCAAAAGTGAATCTTGCAGGCCTTCATAGTATTTCTATTCGTCAGTTAACTCGGCTCTTGAACCTAGTTGCATACCTCAAAAGACGGAGAGAGGACATGCTTGCCCTCTCCCGATCTGATTCTAGGCCTGCGGCAACTAGCCATTTTTCCTGACTGAGCAGACGAAGTCGGTTTCCGGCATACGTACCAGTTCCAAGTCGCCATTATCATATGCGGCTAGTACATCAGCGGCGGAGGCGAACAGTGGAGTCGCCACGGTCCCATCCATTTGTCCATCATAGTAAGGGGATCCGAAATTGGCTCCCTTGTCAGGGCCATTGACCTTCCCTGCATTGATGCTCGGGATGGTGAAGGAGGCTATGGAGATGGCGATGGTTAGATTGAATATATTTTTCATTAATACTTGGGTTTTGATGTTAAGATTTCCACGAGCGCTGTTGCTCGGTCGAAACTAGAGAGCTCCGAACGGTGATACTTATTCCCAAGTATTTTGAAAACCTGTCAAAAAAGCGTCCCTAACCCAATTAACGGAATCCACCCACCAATCCATTGAGTATTGGCCAGCAAGGCAAAGAGCGGTCTTCGACCGCTCTCTAGCAATTTCGGCGGCGAAACGAAAATCAAGAGTCCGCCACTGAAGCGCCTAGCTCTTCCAGGCGTTTGCGTATTTCTTCTGGCGACTGGGCCTTCTCAAAGGCTTCCCGAGCTGAAATCAGGCCACGATTATACAAACTCATCAAATGCGTATCCATAGTAAACATGCCAAGATTCGCGCCTGTCTGTATATCCGAATTGATCCGATAGGTCTTGTTGTCGCGAATCAAGGCGGCGATGGAAGTGGTCGTCACCATTACTTCCAGACCAGCGACACGTCCACCACCCTCCTTTTTACAAAGGACCTGGGATACCACGGAAACTAGCGATGACGCGAGCTGCGTACGAATCATCTCCTTCATGTTCGCGGGAAACGCATCCACAATTCGGTCGACCGTCTTAGCAGCGCTATTCGTGTGCAGCGTACCGAAAACCAAGTGACCGGTTTCCGCAGCGCTGATAGCCGCTTCGATGGTTTCCAAGTCTCGCATTTCCCCGACCAGAATCACGTCTGGGTCTTGACGGAGCGCGCGGCGAATGGCTTCCGAAAACGTCGGCACGTCCACGCCCACTTCGCGCTGGGTGATTATACACTTATTATGGTCGTGATAGTACTCGATCGGATCTTCGATTGTAATAACATGACCACTACGCTTTTGATTGATGTAGTTGATCATAGAGGCCAGGGTAGTACTCTTGCCCGAGCCAGTAGGACCGGTGACCAAAACGAGTCCACGCGGACGATAGAGCAAATCCTTGATCTGATCCGGGATCCCGATGTCTTCTAGGTCGAAAAACTCGTTAGATATCTGACGTAGCACTAGCCCGTAGTTACCTTTGCTTCGGAGTACGCTAACGCGAAACCGAGATTTGTCCATGTAAGCGAAGCCAAAATCGGCACCGCCTTCTTTCTTGGCTGCCTGAATATAGGCATCAGCCGTGATCGACTGCATGAGGGCTTCCGTATCCGACGGAGTCAGATCGGGCCCATCAACAGACACCATCGATCCATGAAGGCGCAATGTGGGCGGCTTACCCACTTGGATATGCAGGTCCGAAGCGCCTTCTTCGAAGACCAATTCGAGCAGCTCGTTCATTTCGTAGCTCATGATATTCCCTACCGGTTAATTTCAGCTATTATTGAATAGGTCACCTGATACTTTCCTTTGCGTGAATCTACTCAAGGGTCGGCTCGTTCACCGTTACCGAAAGCACTTCCTCTATAGAGGTCAGCCCTGCGAGAGCTTTTCGCACGCCATCTTCACGCATCGTTCTCATTCCCAACTCCTTAGCTATAGAGCGCATTTGAGACGCGCTCCCTCCAGAATAAATTAGTTTCTCGATTTCCTCGTTAATCTTAAAGATTTCGAAAATTCCGAATCTTCCTTTCACACCTTGGTTGTGGCAAGTTGGACAACCAGCGCCTCTCATGAACTGGGCATCAGCGACCGAATCCCTATCGAGCCCTATCGCTGTCAGCTCCCGATGCGAAGGTTCATGCGGCTGTCGACAGTCTGGGCAAACCCGTCGTACCAGTCGCTGAGCCATGGAAGCCCGCAGCGAAGTCGCCACCAGATAGGGCTTCACCCCAATGTCGACCAAGCGGGTTACCGCCGAAGGAGCGTCATTCGTATGCAGGGTACTGAGCACCATATGTCCGGTTAAGGAGGCATTGATGGCGATTTCCGCGGTTTCCTTATCGCGAATCTCGCCCACCATTATGATATTGGGGGCCTGACGTAGGATGGCCTTGAGCGCGGCCGCGAATGTCATCCCCACGCTCTTGTGGACCGGTACCTGGTTGATCCCCTTCATCTGATACTCGATCGGGTCCTCTACAGTGATAATTTTCCGATCCGGCTTGTTTACGTAGTTCAAGCAGCTGTAGAGCGTGGTTGTCTTGCCCGAACCTGTCGGGCCGGTAACCAAAAGAATGCCGTCCGGGAGAGTGATCAGCTGTTCGAAAAGTTCTTGGTCATCGCTGAAGAAACCCAACTCAGGCAGACCTTTCATGAGACCCGTCTTATCCAGGATCCGCATCACGATGCTCTCCCCGTAAGCCGTTGGGAGGGAAGAAACCCGCAGGTCGTAGTCAATACCTTCCACCCTTACTTGAATACGTCCATCTTGGGGTAGCCGTTTTTCAGCTATGCTCAGACGCCCCATTACCTTGATCCGGGAAATAATTGGCAGTTGCAACCGTTTGGGAGGAGGATTCGCCATTTCTTGCAATTCGCCGTCTATGCGAAAACGTACGCGAAATGACGTATCCAAAGGTTCGAGATGTACGTCCGATGCTCGCCGGCGAACGGCTTCAGCGATTATTACCTGCACCAGCCTTATTATTGGAGCGTCCGATTCCTCCGGACCTTCATCTCCCAAATCCACTCCACCCTCGGGTGTATGCGTGGTTACGGATACTTCTTCCTCGGCCGACACCCCTTCATCCGACTTACGATTGCGATCGTATCGATCGTTTATCGCTTGATCGATCTCTTTGCCATCCGCCAACACCGGCTCGATGGTATTCTTGAGAATGTGCGTTAGTCCGTCCAGCGCTTCAACTTCGAGGGGATCGGCAATCGCGATGAGCAAAGCGCTTCCTTCAAAGTCGATAGGGAACACACGGTACTGCCGGGCGATTGATTCAGGCAGATACTCTTCCGGATCCTCAGGTAAATCGATTTCTCCCAAATCGACATACCTCATGGCGAACTCTTTCGCCAATAGATCGTAAGCCGCGTTCCTATCCAAGTAGCCTTTCTGGACAAGCGTCTCGAAAAGCGCTTCCCCGTCCATTCCGGATTGCCCGCTCTGGAGCTCTCGCACCTGCTCTTTGGTGACAAGACCCTTTCGGACGATCAGCTGTAGCATTATCTTATCGGGCATCGGAACTTTCGCTTATCTAAAAAGCAATTCGAACGCGGACGCCAACCTTAAAGAAAGGTTCCTATAATGCATCGCCGCTGAGGGCCCAATCCCCGTCGGACCTGCCTTGGACTACTTGAGAGACATGAGGAACTCCGCGTTCGACTTGGTCGCCTTTAGACGCTTGATGAGCATCTCCATGGCTTCCACTCCTGGCACCCCCTGCATAACACGGCGCAATCCATACACCTTTTCCAATTCCTGGGGGTGATATAGGAGCTCTTCTTTTCGCGTACCGCTGCGCTCGAAATTGATGGCAGGGAAAACGCGCTTGTTGATCAAGTCTCGATCCAGATGGATTTCCATATTTCCCGTTCCCTTGAACTCCTCGAAGATGACTTCGTCCATCTTGCTACCTGTATCCACCAGAGCGGTACCCATAATGGTGAGGCTGCCGCCATCTTCTATGTTGCGGGCCGAGCCAAAAAAGCGTTTCGGCTTCTGCAAGGCTGTCGCCTCGATACCGCCGCTCATTATCTTGCCGCTATTGCTGGCGAGCGCGTTGTACGCCCGCGCCAAACGCGTGATCGAGTCGAGGAGGATGACCACGTCCCTACCGTTTTCAACCATTCGCCTGGCCTTTTCGACCACCATCTCCGCGGCGTGGACATGGCTCGACGCCGTTTCGTCAAAGGTTGAGCTGACAACCTCGCCCTTAACTTTCCTCCTAAAATCGGTCACTTCTTCCGGTCGTTCATCGATCAGAAGGACGATTAAATGAACGTTCGGATAATTTTCCTGAACGGAGTGGGCCAAGCCTTGCAGCAAGATCGTCTTACCTGTTCGAGGTGGCGCTACAATCAATCCACGCTGTCCAAGCCCGATAGGGGTCAAGATGTCGAAGGCCCGCATGGAGACGTCCTTCTTGCTATTGCTGGGCATGGGCGTCTCCAATACGAAACGCTCGGTAGGATAGTAGGGGATCAGGTCCTCGAATGCTGGAACGTTGGCCGCCAACTGAGGCTCGCCACCCATCGCGGAGACGATCTTTATCGAGGCCGGGCAACGCTCCCCTTCCTGAGGCGGCGTCGCAATCACCTCGACTTCATGACCTCGCTTAAGGCTATAGTGCCTTATCAAAGCGGCAGGGGCGTAGACGCTTTCGGGCTTCAGCTGGTAGTTACTGGCCGCGTGCACGACAAACCCGTGCCCGTCATCGGAGACATCTAAGAATCCGCTATCCTTGAAAAAAAGGCTCTTCTCTGTTGCGAGCTTAAAAATCCGTCCGATAATCTGCTTGCGACCCGGCTTTTCCTCAAACTCCACCCCGAGAGCTTCGGCCTCCACTCGAGCCTGATCCATTGGCAACTCGTATAGCTCCGATAGATCGATCGGATCCTTGATCGGATCCAGGTCCGCAAAGAGGGCTTCGATGTCGTCAAATTTCGAGTACCGGGATGCGTCCGGCAAGACCCCGCCAACATGGTCGGTATCCCTGGGCGGCGGAGGCTGCTTCCAACCGCCACCTCCCTTGCGATTGTTTTTCTGGTGCGGGTGCTTTTGGCGGTTCTTCTTGTTTTTCTGGTTGCCCTGATTTCGTCGATGACCGCCTTGATTCTGATTTCCGCCCTTCTGGCGCCTTGCATTTTGGGAGGGAGCTTCATCTTCGCCATCCCTCTTAGACTCATCCGCGCCGTTAACCACATCTTTTGATGACGCCTCGCTAGGCGACGCATCGGGAGCGACTTCGACCGTGTCAACATCGTCGAAATGCGATCCTCGACCTTTGAAGTCAGTAGGTCTCAGATCTGAGCTTTCCCCTTCGCTAGGTGAGGACGCTTTTTCGCTGCCCTCTTCGGGCTTCGCCTTCTTCGCGGCTTTCTTGGCAGCTTTCTTCGCCGCTTTGCGGGCGGGGGTCTTATTTTCAGGACCTGGCTGATCGCACAGGTCCAATTCAGCCGGGATCTTCGACTCTTCTGTAGTATCGGGTTCGCTTGGCATAGGTTAAAGGAGGAGCAATGGCAAATCAGGTTCTGTGGCCAAATTAGGAGGGCTTCCCCAATTGCTAAAGGAGTTGGTGGTTTCGAAAATTAGATTCGCGTTAAAAGCGTTTTTATTTGTTCGTCCAGAAATTCGAGGGATCCCTCGTTGAGCAGTACATAATCCGCAATCTCAGCCTTCTCGGAGACTGGCATTTGCTTTTCGATGCGTGCCAACGCCTGAACTCGGTCCATACCTTTCAGTTGCAAACGCTTGACCTTCGTGCACAAATCACTGAACACGCAGACTGTAAAATCAACCCTATTCTGAAGGTTTTTTTCGAACAGCAGTGGGATCTCCACCACCCATCTGGCCTCCGGATTGCTTGCGACTCTTGCCAGCCAAGCATCCCTGATTCTCGGATGCAAAATCGCCTCCAGCTTTGATAGCTTGTCGTCGCTTTCGAATACGATGCCTCCTAAAGCTCTTCGATCGACCTGTCCATCGCGGTCGAAAGCATCACTGCCGAAAGCTTCTCTGATACGCCGCTTCACGTCCTCATCCCCGCGTAGGAGATTGTGAGCGATCTCGTCACAATCAATCCGCTGAAAGCCTTGATTTTCGAAAAGCCGGGCCGCCGTTGACTTCCCACTTCCCATCCCGCCTGTCAAACCTACGACCATGGTTAATTCATGCGATTCGAGAGAATCGAATATTAGTGGGCTCGTGGGCTTTCATATTGTCGAAAAATTCAATAGAAGAAGAGAAACTAAAACAGAAATTCCGCTTAGTGGTCAAGCGACGGAATTCAGCGCTCAATCGCTGAGAGTCGGAGAATGAACTGATGATCAGGAAAGGCTCGAAAGAAGAGGTAGCGTTTGGGATAATCAACACCGTCTTTAATTGCATACTCAACAGGCATATCCAGGTGCTCGAAGAAAATGTATACTTGAGGGGAAAGTAATACCACAAGGAATACGGAGGGGATGGAGATAAGAAAAAGAAGGCTCTTGCATTGAAACATGAATTGATGGACGAGGCTCAGTTCATGTTTGCTGAGAAGATCACAGAGAAAATAAAATAACCCCAACCAGGCATCGCGCACAATGGCGGCAAACGCCCGCCTCTTTCGTTACGAACCCATGAAAATCAAGCTCAACAGACTTGGAACTTCAACCGAAGCCGCCATCGTGTGGATTTGACGTTAAAACTAAGCTCTAAAACTTTCAAATTATGATCAATCGACGAGCGTTTATTACTTATGCTGCGGCGACAACCGTCACCTCCGCCCTTCCCTATCCCCTGTACGGGCAAACATCAAACCGTTCAGGCCGTCAAAGCTACCCTAACCCAATCGGTGTATCCACATATTCCTTTTGGGGATTTCGCCGCCACGAATTTCGCTCCATCGAAAAGTGCTTAGAGCTTGCGGCCGACATGGGCTTCGACGGCGTGGAGATCCTTCAGCGCCAAATGGAGGATCAATCGAATGCCTCTCTTCAGAAGGTCAAACGACGAGCTTTTACTTTGGGACTAGATCTTATGGGGTTCTCGACACATCAAGGCTTCTTGCGCTCCGACCCAAAAGAGCGCCAGAAGAATATCGATCTCACAATCTCCCAGATCGAGCAGGCCTACCAACTTGGCATCCCAACCATGCGGGTGAACACTGGCACCTGGGGAACCTCCGAGAACTTCGACGCGCTCATGGCCAATAAAGGCATCGAGCCTCCAATCGATGGCTATACCGATGAAGATGGATACGAATGGGTCATCGATGCTTTCGAAAAAATTATTCCTCATGCTGAAAAACGGGGAGTCACGTTGGGCCTCGAGAACCACTGGGGGCTCGGTCTAACCGTGAAAGGAGTAGACCGCATCGTTCGAGCGATCGACTCTCCTTGGCTACAGGTAACTTTGGATACGGGCAATTTTCTTGAGGAGCCTTATCCAAAACTGGCTAAACTCGCTGGCCAGACGGTTTTGCTGCAAGCGAAAACCTATTACGGGGGAGGTGCCTGGTATACCTTGGACCTCGATTACGGCCGGATCGCAAGGATTATGAAAGAAGCCGGGTTTCGAGGATACGTCTCATTGGAATTCGAGGGGAAGGAAGACCCTCTCAAGGCAATCCCCAAAAGTCTAGAGGAACTAAGGAGCCACTTCTAACTAGAAATGCCGCTACCACGCACACGAACAAAAAAGAGGCTGGTTTAAACCAGCCTCTTGAAAATAGTTGGGAACGCCTGTTCGAATCGATCCCTACTTGGCCGTAATAGTTCCTTGCATCAGGGCGTAGTGCCCAGGAAAGGAACAGAGAAACTTGTAGACACCCGCTGCAAGTGTGAAGGTTATGGTATCCGTTTCCCCAGGACCCAGCAGCTTGGTGTGAGCGACCAGTTGATCAGCCAATGGTCCGCTCTGCGGAATATACTCGCTCGCCGCGGCTGCGATTGCTCCGGCCCCAAATGCCATAATGTCGGAATCCGGCTTGAGGATCACGACGTTGTGGCCCATTGCCGCTTTCGGCAACTTGCCAACATTATTGAAGACCAGAGTCACCTCTTCGCCTGCCGGCACTTCGATAACCTTCTTATCGAATTGCATCTGATCATTGGCAGTGATCTCGATTTTCGCCCCCGCCAAAGCGACGGTCGAAAATGCGCTTAACCCTAGGAAGGATATTAGTGTTATGGCTAGTTTCGTTTTCATATCGAACTGTACGTTATTCCGGCAAAGCCGGGAAGATGGAACACTAGTGTGGATCAATCAATCCATAATTTGTTCCCGTCGCCCTCACTAAATTGCCCAACCAAATACTAAGTTCCCAAGATTCGATTCAAAAACAGCGCAACGATTTATTCAAAATTGATCAACCTCTGGAAACAATCTATCTATTACTTATGCAAACACCGAAACTCGCGATTGTCACACTTCTAGCTGCATCCCTAATAACAACAAACATGAGCGGTAGCATCGATTACAACACTCCTTTAACCACCATCGACAACGAACCAACAACCTTGGCAGATCATGAAGGAAAGGTGCTCCTGATCGTCAATGTCGCCTCTAGATGCGGTTTCACGGGCCAATACGAGGGCCTTGAGGCATTGTATAAAAAATACAAGGACGATGGCCTTGTCGTCCTCGGCTTCCCCTGCAACCAATTTGGGAGCCAGGAGCCCGGCACGGAGGCTGAAATCAAATCCTTCTGCTCCCTTACTTACGGCGTCAGTTTCCCCATGTTCAGCAAAATAGACGTCAACGGACCCAACCAGCATCCTCTCTTCGCGAGCCTAACTGGCGACGGGTCTCCGTTCTCCGGAAAAATCAAGTGGAACTTCAGTAAGTTCCTCGTTTCTCGCGAGGGCAAAATCCTAGATCGATTCGGAAGCATGACTGGGCCTCAATCTAAGAACATAGTATCCGCGATCGAGGCTGCCCTCTAAGGACAATTCCACAAAATCTCGATTTCAACGTTGCGATAAGCCCCAATTCCTTCACGTGATTCATCATAATGAATCAAGGCAAACGACCCGTTCTCCTCGTCGTACGTGACGGATGGGGAGCCAATCATAATCACGAGCAGGATCCCTGCAACGCTATCAAGCTCGCGAACACGCCCGTTTCCGACGATCTGACCACGAATTGGCCGCGTACTGAGCTGGCAGCTTGCGGACTAGACGTGGGCGTGCCCGCTGGGGTTATGGGCAATAGCGAAGTCGGACACCAGAACATAGGGGCCGGCCGCATCGTCGACCAAGAGATTGTGCGGATCAACAAAGCCTTCGAGACCGGATCGATTCGGGAAAACAAAACCCTGGCCAAGGCATTCGACCGAGCCAAAGCAGGAGGAAAACTACATCTTTTGGGGATCGTCTCCGATGCCGGCGTACACGGGCTGCTAGATCACCTGTACGGCTTACTGATAGAGGCCAAAGCTGCCGGCGTGGAAACGGTCTACATCCACGCCTTTACCGACGGTCGCGACACTCCGCCGCAAAGCGGACTCGGTTTCATCAATCAGATCAAATCTAAGTGCCAGGAACTCGGGATAGGCCAGATTGCCTCGGTTTGCGGCAGATTCTGGAGCATGGACCGAGACAACCGATGGGAACGCGTCTCCAAAGCCTATTACATGCTTACCGGAGCAATGGCCGAAAGTGCCGCCAGCAGCGCCGAAGAAGCGATTTCCCAGTACTACGAAAATCCCGCTGACAGCTCTTCCATCGGAGACGAATTCATCCCGCCAACTTGGATTGTCGACGAAAAAGGCGATCCTCTAGCTCCCATTCAAAATGGAGACACGTTAGTCTTCTACAACTACCGCGGCGATCGACCCCGAGAGATCACGCGGGCCTTCATAGAAGACGATTTCCAGGAATTCGATCGAGGAGAGAAGCTAGAACTCTTCTATGCGGCCATGACCGAATGGAAAAAGGGGCTCTGCGAGAACGTGGTTTTCCTGAAACCGGAAAAAATGCCCAACATACTGGGCTCCTACCTGGCCGATAAAGGGCTCAACCAATATCGCTGTGCAGAAACGGAGAAATATCCGCACGTAACATTCTTTTTCAACGACTACACAGAGGAGCCGTTTGAGGGCGAGGGCCGAGGACTGGCTAACAGCCCGAAAGTCACAACCTACGACCAAGCTCCCGAGATGTCAGCCGAGGAAGTGAAGGAGCTCACCGAAGCGGCCATTCTCTCTGGCAAGTACGCTTTCATTCTCGTCAATTTCGCCAACCCAGACATGGTAGGCCACACTGGCAATATCGAGGCCGTTAAAGCTGCTTGCTCCAAAGTGGACCAATGCCTCGGAGAACTCCTGGAAGCAGTCGATCAAGTGGATGGAGCTGCTATTGTCACCGCGGACCACGGGAACAGCGACCAAATGTGGGACCCCACAGTGGACGGCCCACATACCGCCCACACGCTCAATCCTGTGGAATTGGTCGTCTATGGCAAAGGGTGCGAAAGCTTTGAGTTAGTACAAGAAGACCGAAGACTTGCCGATATCGCCCCAACCGTTCTCGACTTGATGGGACTAGAGAAGCCACTTGAAATGACGGGCATCAGCCTGATTAAGCCTTAATACCGATTGGCGATCCGACTCCGGATCGCCAACTAATAAAGTAGGTCAAGGCCCGTATCCATATTCATTTTACGCGAAATCGGGAATCACGACTTCGTAGCGAGCCTTTTTCAGCAACCGAAAATGGCCTGGCATTCCGGAAGGAGAACCGGCCGTTTCTCCACCAACTTTTTCCGACCTCAAAAGTGTCGAGGATTTCAAACGCTTCGGAGATCGCATACGGGAATTGACTGGAAGTATCCAGATTGAATTCAAGCTCAACGCCTACGATACCCGCTCTAGCCTGAGCTAGACACTGTCTCAACAAAAACGGCGCCAGTGAGTAGGTAGCTCTTATTATCACCTGTGGCTAGGGTTCATGGCAGACCGGTAAGCTGACGAGCCAAAGCTAATCGAAGGGCCTACCCTTGGCCGCTTGCTTTACCATTCAATAAAGCAGCCCTACTAAGGCTTCGAAATAGCCCAAAAGAGAATTGCTACCGCCAAAAGAGCCGCAGCCATTGTGAGCCGTTTCCAGAGCGGTTTTTCCGACTTTTTCATAGTTGTAATAGATTCATCTTCAAAAGCCGCATCCGGTAAATCCAAGCCATCGTAGACGGTTTCATCGCTCCATCCAGAGTCCGGGCAACTACCGCAGCTTCTACAAGAAGCGGCGCCGGCTGGCACAGCTTCGCCGCAAACTGGACATTCTCCTGGAGGAATGAATACGCTCATTTGGACACTAGAACAGTAGCTCCCTAGCCTTGCAACGGCTATGAACATGCAATTCGCCAATAAGCAACCAAGGGTTCGCTGATAGAACTCTTGCCTCGCCGACACCCCGATTGGTTGTCTCAGCAGTACAGCTCGTGCAAAAGATTCAGAATCTGGCGAAGATCCTCTCGTTCCACACGGTAATAAATATTTAAGCCATCCCTTCGCGACTCGACGAATCGATCCGGTCTCAGCTTGGACGATCCGGATGGCGACAATCCGAATATCCAAAATTCTCAGACACGAACACTCATCGGTTACGAGAAGGAGTTGGCCAGAAACCTTACAGGATCTTTTCAGTACTATATCGAGCAAACTCGCGACTACTCATCGATTGAATCATCTGACGCCCGTCCAGATCGTACCCGCTAAGTCCTTACAGCTCGACTTGCCAAACTCATGATGATGCAAAACCTCCGACTATCGCTGTTCCTATTCTATTCGCCTAGCGATCAAGATGGATACATACGGCCTTCCCTGCACTACTCGTTCAACGACGAGTGGCAAGCGAGCCTCGGAGGAAACATCTTCTTCGGCGAGACGAGCCAAAGCTTCTTCGGGCAGATCGAAAACAAAACCAACGCCTATCTATCAATTCAGCGATATTTTTAGGTGTAGGCTCTCTGGGGATATTTGCTTCATCACCGGCTAGCCGATGCTTAGTTTGCCAAGTCGGCTGACAAGCGACAGTCGGCCTTACCTCGCACTTGCAGCGACACCAGTTTATCTTACTTCAGCTTCTTCACCGAGAGCCTTCTAAACTGGAAGGTATGCTCTTCGCCATGACCAGCGAAACCGAGATGCCCCTTGGATAGCATTCTTCCTGGATGCTTGCGGTCAGCCATGTATTCGTTGATTTCGCCGAGATCCGTATCCAGAATTTTGACTCCATTAAGTTCTACCTGAATCGTAGAGCCCTCCACTTTAACTTCCTGGTAATTCCATTTCCCGGATTCGCGTAAATAGCCCCGGTGAGCTCCGGCCATTCCATAAGCGCTTCCGTGTGCCTGCCGTGGGTCGATAATCTCCGCGTAGCGTTCGTGCCCATCGTCAAGGATCTGTAGCTCGCACATCGCGTCGTATGCCGGGTTTCCGGCTCCCAACGATCGTATGGCCAGGCCATTATTGGCTCCGGGGGTCATAGTGAATTCGAAGCGAAACACGAAATCCGTAAACATCTCTTTGGTATAAATATGGCCGCCATCCGTCCATTTCAGGATTCCATTCGACACATTCTTGCCATTCATATCGCCAAACCACCCTTCGAGATTTCGCCCATTGAAAATGGGCTCGAAACCAGTTCCAAATTCGTCGCCTCGAAGATACTGATTCGCCTCTTGTGGATCCAGTTCGCGCACATACACGTTCCGCCAACGGATTTCACCACCATGAGTTTGCAAATGAATGGGTCCTTTCTTGGGCATCGGTTTGGATTTATCGTAGAAAGGATGAAACTCGGCGCCGTCGACCACCAGTTGATCGTTGAGCCAAACCCACATGCGACTGCCAACATGCCTCGCTTTAATAGAGTTCCATTCTCCGAATGGCTTGTCCGCATGAGCCAGTGGATGTTTACCGTTGGTATCCGCATTCCCTTGCGGATTGTTGTATAAGCCACCGGACCCTCGATCGGCTCCATTGTCCCATTTTCCACCAGCTTTTGTCGTATCCCAAATTTGGATTTGCGGAGACCCCCGCAGATAAATACCGCTGTCGGCCAAAGCGACCGTCTTGTATTCTAGCATCAATTCGATGTCTCCATACTCCTTAATGGTCGTTGCGTAGGGCCCTTCACCATCGTTAACCAACTCCCCCTTCTCCACTTTCCAATGATTCCGAAACTCCGATTGCTGAGACTTTATAGCTGCATCCCTATCATCGGCTTTTCTCGATTGATGGGGATTGTCTCCATACCAGCCCGTGAGATCTTCGCCATTGAAAAGGGCGACGAATCCCTCGGGCGGATTCACGCCGATCGCAGCTAGAAAGGCAGATTTTATAACGAACGTTGCGATGGCTATTTTCTTCATGGCAATTCTATTGTCTTTCCGGTTCTAAAACTCTCATCTGCGGCCAATACGATTCGGCTGGCGTGGCAAGCTGCTTCCAAGAGTTCGCTCACATCGAGATCCTCGTTGAGGGCTTTTAGGAAGAACTCTTGCTCTCTCTGGAAAAGGGCATCGTGGCCAGGCTCGGTCTCCATCGATAGAAATTCATCCTTCCTCACAAACGTCCCTTCGCTATCCAGCTCGCTGTGATGAATCTGCAGTTGCTGTGTAACGGCGTGCGACTCGATATCCGCGCTTCGTCCGGGCCCTCCCGCTTTTTCCGCCACTATCGATAAACTTCCCTGTGGTCCAACTACATCCTTAATGAAAAAGGCGTTTTCGCTCATCATGGGCCCCCAACCGGCTTCGTACCAGCCGACGGATCCATCATCAAAAGTCACTTGCAGCTGACCGTAGTTGACCTTCCCCTCCGGCAAGTCATCAGTAAGTCGGGCCCCAATACCCGAGACGCGCACGGGCTTGGCTCCCGTCATCTGGCACATGACATCCACATAATGGACGCCACAGTCGACGATTGGCGATATGGATGAAAGCAACTGTCGATGCGTCTGCCATTGCGGCCCCGATGATTGCTGATTCAAGTTCATACGCATGACCAACGGCTTCCCCAATTGCCGGGCCTTTTCAACAAAGGTGATCCAGCTCGGGTGGTGCCTAAGCACATAGCCTACGACCAATTTACGGCTGGCCGACCTTGCCAGCTCCACCAGTTCTTCCGCTTCCTCGATAGTCTCGGCAATAGGCTTTTCCAGGAAAACGTGGCAGCCTGCTAGCAATGCTGCCTTGGTGTAATCATAGTGCGTATCTGGATACGTTGAAATGCAAACTGCATCAGGTTTGACCTCTTCGAGAGCTTTATAGTAATCATTGAATCCCGGATAGCTCTCGCCCAATTCATCCATAACTACCTTACGCGATTCCGGGCTACGTGTACAAATCCCAGCTATTTCAAACCCGTCTAACCGATGATAGGCGAGTATGTGGGAACGCCCCGTATTTCCCGCTCCTACGCAGAGAACTCTATGATTTCCGTTAATCGACATCCCTTCTCAACCGTTTCAATTAATCCTAATCAAAATACTCGGTATTTCCGGCTCAAATACTGGTTCGCTTCGGGCAGGTTGGTTATTTTCATCCTATTGGGGTTCCAATTGAGCTTCCGACCAGGATATCGGCTTGCGACAACCCCCAACTGCAAGGCTTCACAAAGTGGCCCTCCGAAAGAAAAAGGCGATCCTGGCTTGCCTTTGCCCAAACAGGCATCGACCCATTGGCCGTGATGATCTGTCGGATCCAGTTCAGGTCTCGGCACACTGCGAATCAATTCTCTGGGGAAAGTTTGAGGACCGCTCATATGAGGCATCATCAACGTCCCCTTCTCTCCGATCATCACGCACCCTTGGCTCGGCAGTTTTACAGCTCCATCTTCATTCACTCCTTCAATGCGACTCGGAGGGGCGCTATCCCCGTCGTACCAAACCCACTTTAGGGAGCGCGTGGTGTAGCGGGTGGACGGGAAAAGGTATTCCGCCTTGACGCTCAGAGGATGACCAAAGCCATTGGGCGGTCGGCACTCGCTGCGAACCCATCTGGGCGCTTCAAGCTCCAGTGCCCGATATGGTGTATCGAAAATATGGACCCCCATGTCGCCAAGCGTACCGGTGCCGAAATCTAGCAATCGCCGCCATTGGCCAGGGTGGAATGCATCCTCCCGGTAAAGCCGTTCATCCGCCACACCCAGCCAAAGACCCCACTCCAGCGAATCCGGAATGCGATTCGAGCTCGCCGGAATCGCTTCGTCACGTCCCCACTTCTTATTTGACCAGACATGGACTTCGCTAACTTTGCCGATGAGTCCACCTCGAATGTATTCGACTGTCATCCGCTGGGCGATCGTCGCGCTAACCTGTATTCCCAATTGGGTGACAAGATTCCTCTCTTCGGCAAGCAAACGCAATTGCCGATTCTCAACAACATTGTGAGCTAGAGGTTTTTCGCAATACACGTGCTTCCCCGCTTCCATGGCCAGCGTCGAAATTGGGGCGTGCATGTGGTCAGGAGTACAAACGAGAACTGCGTCGATACGATCCGCCATGGCATCCATCATTTTCCGGTAATCGGAAAACGTAGCGGCTCCCGGAACCTCTGCTTTGGCTTCCGCTAGGTAGTTTCTGTCGACATCGCAAAGGGCCACTATGTCCATATTCGGCAGACGCATTAGGGCACTGCGATTCCCTGTACCCCGATTGCCAACGCCGATCTGAGCGATCTGCAACTTTCCGTTGGGAGAGGATGCTAAAACTCGATTAGGTAGTATGGAAAATGCGGCTACAGAGCCTATTCCTGCCAGAAACTTTCTCCGATTTATGGGTGTGTTCATTTTTTCAAAATAACAACGTCGCCAAGAAGTATCTCGATCGGCCGCTGTCTTGTTAAAACGCATCTACTGGCCTAGGTTTGGGCACTACTTTAGGCAGATTCCGGTTCTTTAAAAAAGATAGCGAAAACAACAATAACGACGGCAGCCATAGCGGCGGGTATCATCCAAATCTTTTCCCAATCATGCACGATTTCGCCATTGGCCAAGGTCGTTTCGTACAACTTCACGCAGTAACCGGAAATCCAAGTGCCTATCAACAAGCCTAATCCGTAAGTGATTAGAGCTATAAATCCCTGAGCGCTGGCTTGGATCTTTTTTGGGGCCACATTATCGACATGAATATGCCCCGTGACGAAGAAGAAGTCATAGCAAATGCCATGAAGAATAATTCCGGCGTACAGCATGCCTATCAGCGTATCCGCGTCACCTTTAGCGAACAAAACGTACCTCAGAGCCCAGGCGATCATGCCGAAAAGAAGCATCTTCTTCACTCCCAAACGCACTAGGAAGAAGGGCATCACCAACATGAAAAGGATTTCCGACATCTGGCCGAAAGTCATGCTTCGCACGGGATTGGGCATACCCAACTCGTTGAGAAAGAGGTTAGTGAAGTTGTAGTAGAAAGCCAGCGGGATGCAGATCAGAAGCGATCCTAGAACGAATACGAGGAAAGAGCGGTCCTTCATCAGGCTCAGGGCATCCAAGTTCAGAATATCGCGAATAGTGGCTTTTTCTCCGACTGATCTCGGGGGAGTCTTTGGCAGGAAAAAGGCATAAATGCCTAGCAATCCTGATGCTGCAGCGGCGATCTTCATGGGCACCGAAGTATCTTCGATGCCGAACATTCCCACGAAAAACCCGGCTGCTATCCAGCCGATCGTCCCTAGCACTCGAATCCCAGGAAACTGCTTGGCCGTGTCCTCCATCTGAGCGAAGGAGATCGAGTTCACCAGGGCCAGGGTTGGATTGTAGCACAGGGCGTAAGCGAAAAGCATCCAAAACAACCCAGAGGCATCGGTTACCGAGGCGCTCATGAAGAGTATCGCTCCACCCACCAAATGGCACACAGCAAGAACGCGCTCGGAATTGAAAAACCGGTCGGCGACCATCCCGACGAAGAACGGGGCAATCAAGGCTCCCCAAGGCATCGTGCTGTAGGCCGCCCCGATCTGAACACCATCGAAGGCCATGCCATTGAGGTACGTTCCCAGCGTTACGAACCAGGCTCCCCAGATGAAAAACTGGAGAAACATCATTATAGAAAGTTGTAGTCGAATCGAGGTAGGCATAATTAAAACTTTGGGGGATCAACGGGATAGGAATCATGCAGGTTTTCCGGACGCTGTCTAGATCGTATGCAGAAGGGTTGAGGGGCCCGTCTCAGAAGGGCCAAGCAGTCCGCAAAGCTATGTACGCGAGCCAATGACGGTCGCTGATTAAGGATATTTGGAGGACTTAGCGAGCCCTACCTAGCTGAATAGACAAGCCGAAATCCGACTCACGTTAGCGCTTTGTCCAAGGCTTGATCGATGTCGGCTAGGATATCGTCGATGTGTTCGATACCGACCGACAAACGAACGAGCTCAGGAGCGATTCCTCCAGCCCGTTGCGCCTCTTCAGAGAGCTGGCTATGGGTAGTGGTCGCTGGGTGGATAGCCAAACTCTTGGCGTCACCTACATTGGCTAGATGGCTAAATAGCTCTAGCGAATCAATAAACTTCGAGCCGGCATCGGCCCCGCCTTTGATTCCGAAGATGACCATAGATCCCCCTTTACCATCTAGATATTTATCGGCCAGAGCTCCGCTCTTATTGTCATTGAGACCCGGATACCGAACCCACTCTATCCCAGCTTTACCATCCAGATGCTCGGCTACCGCCTTGGCATTCGAGCAATGCCGTTCCATGCGTAACGGCAGCGTTTCGATACCTTGCAAGAAAATCCATGCATTGTCTGGGGATAAGCAAGCGCCCAAGTTACGCAGAGGAACCGTTCGCATTCTCAAAATGAAGGCAAGCGGCGCCAGTGGTTCGGGCAAATCATGACCCCAACGTAAGCCATGATAGGAAGAGTCTGGCTCATCGTAGAGGGCGAACTTCCCGTTGGCCCAATTGAATTTTCCAGAATCAACCACCACTCCGCCGATACCCGTTCCATGGCCGCCAAACCATTTGGTCAGCGAATGCACAACGATATCAGCTCCGAACTCGATCGGACGCGTCAAATAAGGTGTAGAGAACGTGGAGTCTACAATGAGTGGCAGGCCATTGTCGTGGGCGATTTTGGCGATAGCTTCCAGATCCGCGATATCTAATCCTGGATTACTAACCGTCTCGCAGAACAGCGCCTTGGTATTTTCGTCGATCGCCCCGGCGAAGTTGGAAGACTCATTGGGATCCACGAATTTCACGGTAATCCCCAAGTCTGGAAGAATGTCATTAAATTGCGTATACGTACCTCCGTAGAGGTTGTTCGCCGAAACGATATTGTCGCCCGCCTTTGCGATATTGATGATCGAATAGAAAATTGCGCTTGTACCTGAAGCCAAGGCCAAGGCAGCCGCGCCGCCCTCCAACTGGGCCACGCGTTGCTCGAGAACGTCCTGAGTCGGATTCATAATCCGCGAATAGATATTCCCCAACTCCTTTAACGCGAATAGGTTTGCAGCGTGCTCGGTGTCGTTGAAAACGTAAGAGGACGTCCGGTAGACCGGCACTGCACGTGAATTGGTGGCTGGATCCGGCGCTTGACCGGCATGGAGACATTTCGTTTCAAGTTTCATAGTGGAGATAATGGTTAGTGAATCTCCGGTTCTATCCAGAGAAAATTTGGAAGGTGAAGTCTGAAAGACCGTTTGATTGATTTCCAGCGGAAAACGCTCCAATCAACAGGTTACTTGGCTGGCAAAAGATCGATTTTCTGCTGAAAATGCCTGGCGATCCCTATTCCCTTGGACTCCCGCAATTTCGGGAGCCTCCAATCTCGATGAGCTACAACTTTACTCTAACTGGCAAAGACCCTGCGGCAAACCCAGGAGTATACCATCCAATCCTCCCCTACCTTTGATTTCGCGAGCCCGAGTAAAGCTCATATTCAAACAGCCTGCACTCGATCGGGCCATTGTAGAACTCAATCTTTCTTGAGGTCTTGAGTCCAATTCGCTTTCCTAGAGTACGGTTGCCTGTGAAAACATAGCCCCAATAACCCGGACATCGCTTTTTAAAAAAATCGCCTATCGCCTGATACACAGGGAGCAGTTTCTTTTCTTCACCCATCCGGTCGCCATATTCTGGATTCAAAATAACTACGCCCGGAGCCTCGGGCATCGCAGTTTCGCGAAAATCGCAAACGGAAAACTGGATCAAATCAGCCACACCAGCGAGCTCAGCATTTCGACGAGCGGCTTCTATGGCTTCCGGATCTCGATCCGTAGCGACAATCGGAGCCGCATCGGCAACGGTTTTTTCCATGTCCAATTCCTCCCTGATAGCCTCGAATTCCTCAGGTCGATAGCCCAACAAATGCATAAACCCAAAATTATCCCGCGCCCAACCGGCAGGCCTCCCCGATACTTGGATCGCCGCCTCTATGGCCAAGGTTCCGCTTCCACACATGGGATTGACCAGAGAAAGGCCCGGATGCCAGTGCGTCGCCTTCAAAACGGAAGCCGCGAGATTCTCTCGCATAGGTGCCTTGCCAGGGCTTACCCGATAGCCGCGATTGCTAAGCGGCACCCCCGATGTATCCAAATAAATATTAACTTCTTCATCTCTCCAATAGAGAAAAAGCTTGGCTTTATCGGAGTCGTTTCCGGTATCCGGACGCCTCCCCTTTTTATCTCTAATTCTATCTACCAAAGCGTCTTTCAAACGCAGTCCAGCGAATTTGGTATTCCGAATGGTATCGTTTATTACCGATGAACCGATTGAAACGTATCCATCGGCCGGAATATAGGCTTCCCAGGGGATCCTGACCGCCTGTTTATACAACTGCTGACCGTCCGCTGCTTCAAAATCCGCGATCTTCCAGAGCACTCTAAGACCCGTTCGCAATTGTAGATTGAGCCGCATGCAGTCATTTAGCGATCCCTTCGCAAAAACGCCAGCGGGCGCGACTCGGACGACTGGGTAGCCTAACTCCTCCAACTCCTCGCTCAAATAACCAGAGCAGGCTTTGGGACAGGTGACTAGAATGTCGCTATCTAGCAAGAGATTCCAACAGGGGTCGGCACACGTTTATTGAATACGGAAAATTCTGCACTCCCCAATAAGCCTATTACCGCATAGGCGAAAAATCCACCGACTTGAGCTTCTGGGACTGAACGCCATTTTTTACTAGGAGTCCGCCTCCAGCTCGCTCTTTGGATCTAGCCGCAGCTTTTTTCCATTCCGGATCGGCTCGGAATCCAGCCCAGGCTTTCTCGCGCGCCGCAGCGTCCTTGTATGCCAAAAGATAGATCAAGGTGTCTCCGTGTCCATCCTGATCGGACATCGGGTGCCAGTAAGCGACATTTGTCATGCCGTGCTTTTCGAAAATCCCTATCGTATGGTTGGCGAACCTGTAATCCAGATGGGAGAGCATTCCTTCCGCAGTCGTGTAGGTTCGCAGTTCGAACAGACGAGGTTTTTTTGATTTCTTGATTCGCAGCTTGGGCGAGTAATCGATCAGGGCCAGGAATTTGCTTTCGACTTTAGCCACGAGTTTTCCATTCACCTTCGAAGCGGCAAACGCCTCTTTCCAATCCGGATCGGAAACGAAGCCTTTCCATGAGGCTTTTCTAGAATCACGGCTCGGATAGGAAAGGAAGTAAACGAGAACGTTGTCCGGGTTTTCTTCCGGCACAAAGTAGCCGACGTTCTCCATGCCATGCTTTTCGAACAGAGCCACCGTGTGGTCCCGAAAACGGGCTAGAAGATCATCCAGCTTGCCTTCATTCGCGTAATAAGTCCGCATTTCGAATACAGGACCATCTTCGGCGCCAACCGATGCCAAGGCTAAGAGAAGGGCTAGCGGTAATAACAAGCTACGAAAGTTTTTCATATTATAGGCCCCCAGAACGGGTTTTCAGGTTAAAGGTGTTGATAAAGAATGAGCAATTATACGGTTTCACCAAGCTATAAATGACGCTCTAGAGTAAATAGGGAACGGTGACTGGGCCTTCAGGCAATACCGCGACCGGAGCATCCCTGCCAATTCGATTTAACTCGGCCTGCAAAGCCTCATTGATCGATTCTACCGGCATCAGATGAGCCCGCCGCAGCGACTCCGAATCTATTGATGATTGAACTCCTACACGGGCTTTCTGGCAAACCAACGCCTGCAACTGCACTTGCCATTGATCGAAAACCGAGAAACCAGGCTCGTAAATCGCTTTAAGGAAGGCATCGGGCGTATTGTACTCAAACAACAATTTGCGGTAGCTCCCATGTTCTGGAAATCCGTCACGGCACTCGGAAGCCACGAGAATCAGACCGCCCTCTTCCACGATTTGAGCCGCCGCAGACATGCCCTTGACGGCTTGATAGAGATTTTGATCCAAAGGAAATCCATTGTTGCTGGTCACCACTATTGGAAATGGATCAGGGCAGCCAACCATAGCGCTCTCCTTGACGTAAACGCAACCTGCCTCGTGAGCCTCGATCGGATGGCCACAAAAGTAGCGGGTGATTTCTCGGTCTCGGTTCAGCGTCACGTTGACCAAGAAGTCCGCTTCCAGGATTCGTCCACCCGCACGGACATGCTCCTGCGTTGGGTTATTCTGCAAATTTCCCCACGTGCTCAAGGGATCGCCGATAACCCCAGCGCTGTGGTATCGCATGATCGCGTCAATACCGGCCACTCCAGGAAAGGCGGCCTTGTAGCCCCCAGAGAATCCCGCCATAAAATGAGGCTCGATAAACCCTAGCAAGATACGCCGATCGGCCTCAACGTATTCACGGTTCAGATATACGGGATATCCGAATCGGGAATCTCCGACATATTCCAGGGTGTTCGGGTCGTGGGCATCGTGATTCACAATACGATAGTTTTCGTAAATCTCTCGTCCCACCATTCGCTCGAGCTCTCTAGGAGTGTTTCCCCTATGCGAACCCGTTCCATTGATAATTACCACGTTTTCATTCGGGATGCTCGGTAAGTATTCGAACAGCCAAGGCAATACGCGGTCACTCGGGAATGGGCGAGTGGCATCTGGAATACATACCGCCAATCGATCCGCGGATTGGACGATCTCGGACAATGGAAGCGATCCAACAGGACTGGAACAGGCGGCTTGAAAGCCGGATTGCTCGTCTTCCATTCCCTCAATGAAGCCCGGTTCGACGACCGTAGCATTCACGCCGTCGAGATCGAGCTCGATGTGACTTTCACCATAAGGGATCTGCATTGAAATTAAGCCGACAAAATACGGGAGCCTAGAGTATCTGGAAATGAAAAAGCCTGCCCTTGATGGGCAGGCTGAAAGTTATTGTATCCAAGTAATCAACCCCAGGCTAATCGTCTTCGGACTTGTATTTTTCATGCCCGTGTTTGCGAGCGTCGTTGATTTTGCCCACAATTTCTTCCGCCTTGGCATTATCTCCCGCTTTCAAAGCGGCTTCCAAATCGCCAATCAGCCCGACGGAGTTCTTCATCGCCTTCTGGTAGCCGGCCATGAATTTTTTCTTTTCCGCTCCATCCATCTCTTCGGCAAGCATAGGCGTCAAATCCACCGATTTCTGAGCGGCTTTTTTGACCTTAGCTACGAACTCGAGCGTGGAGTCATTCTTGGCAGGATCTTTAATTTGACGCCGAATTGAGCGCCAAGCCTTGTTCATTGCGCTCATTTGATCTTCGAGCGCCGTGTGATCATGATCACCGCCTTCGTGTGAATTAGCGTGGATGGACGGCAACATGGCTATTGCCAATGCCAAGGTAACAATGAGGGATCGTCTTTTCATAAACTGGATTTTTCTAAGGTTACTAGATCAACTCGGAAATTGGACGCCGAGTTACTGCTTGATGTCAATTCGGTTTTGATTTCGGCCGTTTGAGCAGAGCTTTCGCAGCGAAACATTAGGAGCATAGGACTAAAGATGGACGACTCTTCTGACCAGCTGGTTGGAAAAACGTTCCCAATCAGCTTTTCCCAGTTCGCTTCGGGGTTCCATTTACCGCGCTTGAAGACGAATCTTGCTCAAGCCATTGAGCCGGCAGGCATCCATAACGTCCGTCACCGTTTGCAGGGGAGTCAGATTGTGGGCTTTGACCAAAACCGGCACGTCGTTCGAAACCTCGGATACTCTCGACAAGACCGCTTCCAGCTCGCTCAACGGGACCGGCTGGCTCTCCAGGAAAATCTGCCCTTCCTCGTCTATGCCAATCAGAATTCGCTCGGGAAATTCGTTGCGACCCGCAGACTCGATTTTCGGCAAGGTCAAATTGAGCGTGGTCATTTCCTTGAACTGCATACTCACGAGAAAAAAGAATATCAAGATCGTCAATACATCCATTAGAGGGATGATATTGATGCTGGCCTTATTGCGTCTACGGGCCAGCAAACTCATACATTCTTGAGACCTATCTGCTCGAGAAGAGATTCGAACTGGACCGCATAGGTCTCCACTTTACGCTGCAGATAGCTATTAGCGACTAAACAGGGTATGGCGACAGCCAAGCCAATAACCGTTGTGGTCAGAGCCAAGGCGATTCCTTGAGTAAAGGCCGCAGGATCAGGCATCCCTGTATCTAGGGATACATTACCAAATACCTGAACAAGTCCCGTGACTGTCCCTAGCAGGCCCAGCAATGGAGCCGCCCCGATTATGATTTCCAGGAAAACGAATCCACGCTCCATCCGATTGACCTCCAGACGGGCATAGGCCCGCACAGCTCCTTCGTCCTGCTCATGCCTCTTCCAATAAGCAATGATTCTACCTAATGCGGAACGCCCACCACCATCTGAGGGACTACCCTCCACGATGCCCTCGACTATATGAGCCGGCATGATCGCCACTCTCCGCAAAGCGAACAAACGTTCGAAAATGATGAATCCGCCCACGAGGGAGCAGAGCATTAGCGGGTATACAAATACGCCGGCGCCTTTTAGAATCTCTAGCATAGATAATCGCCCTGAGTGCGAGCGGGTTCAGGATAACGATCGTCATCCTAAAGAGAGCTTTCTCCAGTCGGGCAATCCTAAAAAGGACAAGCTTTCCTTTCGAACTTCAACGCGACATGTACGGAAGCTTTTCCGCGACTGCCGCTACCTGAGACTCCCCTTCCTTCAATTCGCCAATCATATCCCATTTGCCTTCGCAAAGGGCCTTCCGGGCTGTTTCCCTCACGACCGCAGTGTAGCTTTGATCGCCTACATGGATGCGTTCGTTCTCCACTTCGAGCTCTATTTCAACACTGGGAACCCTTTCGATCGCAGATGCTATCGCTTCGATGTCCTCCTTTGCCGCGCAAAAGCAGGGAATCCCTAATGTCGTGCAATTCCCGAAGAATATCTCCGCGAAACTCTCGGCAATGATTCCTCTTAGACCAAAACGATAAAGAGCTTGCGGAGCATGCTCCCTTGAGCTGCCACATCCAAAGTTAGCCCCGGACAGCAAGACGCTCGCTCCCGAAAATCGAGGGTCGTTGAGCGGGTGGCTCTTATCGCTCCCGTCTTCATTCTTACGGACATCGTAGAACAGGTATTCACCAAGCCCATCGAAAGTTACGCACTTCATAAACCTGGCTGGAATGATTCGATCAGTATCGATCTCATTTCCTGGGACATGAACTCCTGAACCTTTGACTGATGTAATTTTTTCCAAAGCCATTTCTTGATTCCCTTTCTTCTTACGCATTAGCCAATTCGCCGACTCCAAAAACTTCTCGAGCATCGGCAATTTCTCCGCGGACGGCGGCGGCCGCCACCATGACTGGACTCATCAATACGGTTCGACCGGTCGGACTACCTTGCCTTCCTTTAAAATTCCGGTTGCTGGAACTGGCGCTCAGCTGATCGCCGATTAGCTTGTCGGGATTCATGGCTAAACACATCGAGCAGCCAGCCCCCCTCCATTCGAAGCCCGCTTCTTCAAAGATTTTGTCGATGCCTTTCTCCCGACAGATCCCATCGACAATCTGAGATCCAGGGACCGCAATCGCTTTAACGCTTTCCGCGACTCGATGCCCTTTGAGGTGCCTTGCCGCTTCCTCGAAGTCCGAAAGCCGGCCGTTGGTGCAGGATCCAATGAAACAAACGTCTACTTTCGTCCCCTTGATCGGCTGCCCCGCTGGCAATTTCATGTACTCGAGGGCTTCCGCCACCAAATCCTTATCTGAATCGTCTGACCCATCAATGGTGGGAATGTCCTGCTCCACCGAAATGGCCTGTTCAGGATTGATGCCCCAGGTTACGGTAGGAGCGATGTCTTCCGCATCGAATTCGACAACATCATCGTATTGGCAATCTGGATCGCTAGCGAAGGACCTCCAGTTCTCGACAGCTTTATCCCAATCGTCTCTAATCGGTGAATACGGCTTTCCTTCCAAATACTCAAAGGTTTTCTCGTCTGGATTGACGTAGCCTACGCGGGCGCCTCCCTCGATCGACATGTTGCAAACCGTCATTCGCTCCTCCATCGAAAAATTGTCGAAGACCGACCCTCCATACTCGTAAGCGAATCCTGTCCCTCCTTTAACTCCGAGCTTGCGGATGATGTGCAGAATAACGTCCTTGGCGTAAACGCCTGGGCGCAAAAAGCCATTGACGTTGATTCGACGCACTTTCAACTTGGCGATGCCCATCGTTTGGGTGGCCAGCAAATCCCTGATTTGGGTCGTTCCCACGCCAAACGCAATGGCTCCAAATGCGCCATGGGTGGATGTATGGGAATCGCCGCAAGCGATTGTCGTGCCCGGCTGGGTGATGCCTTGCTCAGGGCCAACGACGTGGACGATACCTTGCTTGCCGCTAGGCAAATCGAAGAATGTGATCCCAGTTTCCTCGCAGTTCTTGCGCAGCTCTTTAATCATGGCATCGGCCAGCGGATCCGCAAAAGGCTCTTGGCGCTGATCCGTGGGCACAATATGATCCACAGTCGCAAAGGTCCGGTTAGGATAAGCAACCGGCAAATTCAAGTCGAGAAGCATTCCAAATGCCTGGGGGCTGGTAACCTCATGAATCAAGTGCGTCCCAATAAGAAGTTGCGTCTGTCCGTTAGACAGCTCCCTGACTGCGTGGGCATCCCAAACTTTTTCAAATAATGACTGGCTCATTGTATTTCCTTAACTGCGATAGAGTTCAAAATAATCGCCACCGACCTCCCGGCTATCAAGTAAGAACAGGCAAAAGCTATGTCCTTCGCTCAAGGAGCTATCGGCTCGAACTCCAATTGACGACGGTAGTCACGAGGCGTCATTCCCAAACGTTTTCTAAATTGGGAATTAAATACGCTCACATTCGAATATCCGCACGATTTTGAGATCTTAGCGATTGGCCATCGGCGTCGCGCGGCCAACATCTTTGCTGCTTCCCGGATCCGGATGACATTCAGGTAATCATTGAATTTCTGCCCGCTAACCCTTCGGAAGAACCGGGAAAACGAACTGGGATCCATGCCTAAATGCGACGCTAGGCTATCACGATCAATATCTTCGCAATAGTGTGCTGCGATGTACTCGCTCGCGGATTTAAAATGTATGCTGTCACGGTACTTGTAGACATTTAACTTCTGATTATCAATGAGTTGCCATCTGTTGAAAGACATGAGCAAGTCGATCAGGGCATAGACTCGAGCTATACGCAAAAATCCGCGAGCTCCTTTGATTGTCCGCAATCTAGAACGAAGCCTGTCAAACTCGGGGAATCGGCAAATCGCTCCTGCCCGATCATCTGATATTAGGATTCGCGCGCCAGCGGTTTCCGGCAGCCTCATAAGAGATGGCGCGAAGACCGATTTAGGGATGTGGAGAAGTACAGCCGACATTTCGACGCTATTGCTATCCGTTCTCCAAGAGTGGTCTGTACCGGCCTTGATGAAAGCCACCGTGCCCGGAGCGAAGTCGCTCTCATAGGATCCAATTCGTATTGTTCCGTAACCCCTGACAATCGCCACCAACTCATGATCAACATGCCGATGCAAAGAATCCTCAACTAATTGGTTATTAAATTGATACAGAGCAACTAGCGACTCGCTGGCTGGCACATCCGGTGTAGCATCTTCAGGAACCTTCACTTGATAATGAATTTATTGCAGACATAATATTTATGCCTTATATAGCAACAAATTCTTTATTATGAGGCAATCCACCCAAACAATTCGACAATTATCCGAGCCCACAGGGCCCGATGAATTGGCACTCGAAATCTCAGGAAACGACGGCCGCAGCGGCCGCAGCCCGAGCAACTTCTCCGAGCGGCGTGCTGATGTAGCGTTCACCACTGCTCGCCGCTATAGTCACAATCCGTTTGCCAGCCATTTCAGGACGTTTGGCTAGTTCAATAGCCGCCCAAATGGTTGCTCCCGAGGATATGCCCACGCTCAAGCCATCTTTGAGAGCCGTTTCTTGGGCAGTCGCGAAGGCGTCTCCGTTTTCTACCGTTATGACTTCGTCAATGATCTGGGTGTTACAATTCTTGGGTATAAAACCGGCGCCGATTCCCTGGATCTTGTGAGGTCCCGGATTGCCACCGGATATCACCGGGCTATTGGTTGGCTCTACTGCCACGGTTTTCAGATGGCGGCGGCTCTTGATCACCTCCGAAACCCCGGTTATCGTTCCACCTGTTCCAACGCCAGAGACGAAGGCATCAATCTCGCCGCCTGTCGCCTCCCAAATTTCTTCCGCTGTTGTTCGGCGATGTATCTCAGGATTGGCTGGATTCTCAAATTGCTGCGGCATGAAAGCATTGTCCCCATGCTCTTCCATGAGTTCTTGGGCTCGGGCAATCGCGCCGGGCATACCTTTTGGTCCTGGGGTCAGTACTAGATCCGCCCCCAGCATATTCAGCAGAACGCGACGCTCCATGGACATCGTTTCAGGCATAGTCAGTATAAGGCGATATCCCTTGGCTGCGGCTATAAATGCCAAGGCAATCCCGGTGTTGCCCGATGTGGGTTCGATAATCACTCCATCAGATCCTAATTTACCGGCTTTCTCAGCCGCTTCAATCATAGCCACACCAATACGATCCTTAACGCTGGAAAGCGGATTGAAGAACTCGCATTTTACAAGCACCTCCGCTTCGAGACCTTCCGCCAAGGCATTCAGTTTCACCAAAGGCGTCCCTCCTATAGCCGCCGTTATGTTGGGGTAAATTCTAGACATTTCGCTCCACCCAATGAAGGGCAGTTCCCCTGGAGTCAATATTGGATCCTTTCCCAATGGCCACTCATTTTGAACTGCCCTCCAGAAATCGGCCCAGCGTCAAACGTAATGCGTCACCAACATTAGGATACTTAAACTGATAGCCAGACGATTGAAGCTTGGCTGGATAGGCTCGACAGCTAGATAGCAACCCTTCATTCGCGAACTCGCCGAACATAAGCCTCAAAATGGGAGCAGGAACACTCATGAATGCGGGACGGTTCAAGACGGATCCTAGGGACTTCGCGAATTCCCTACTCGTAACGGGATTTGGCGACACTAGATTGAAGGCTCCGGCTTCTTCTTCCATGAGTAGGTGGTAGACGGATCCTATCCAGTCCTCCAAAGCGATCCAAGGCATCCACTGATTCCCTCTGCCCAAAGCTCCCCCCAGTCCCATCGAAAATGGCGGCAGCATCTCTCCCAGGGCGCCACCTCCAGCGTCCATAACAACGCCAGTTCTGATTCGGACAACGCGATCCAAGACGCCTTCCGCCTCGATCGACTCTGCTTCCCAAGCCTGGCAAAGCTCCGCCAGAAATCCGTTCCCAAGCGGATCTGTCTCGCGAACCAACTGGTCGCCGCAATCTCCGTAGTATCCAATTCCCGAGGCGCAAATGAATGCTCGTGGCGGGCACTTCGCCCCTTCTAAAGCTTGGACCAGGAGCTTGGTGGCATCGACCCGGCTTCTCCATAATTGGGTCTTTCTTTGGCCGCTCCACCTGCCAGACGCCAAGCTCTCTCCCGCCAAGTGAATTACCGCATCGAAACCTTCCAATCGATCCTTAGCTACCGTGCCTGAAGCCGGATCCCAACCTACGTCATCATTCTTGGGAGAACGGGTAAGAGCGGCCACGCTGTGGCCTTGGGTCCTGAGAAACGCGCTGAGACGACTCCCAAGAAAACCGTATCCGCCTGATATGAGTATTTTCAATCGGTTCCGATCCCGGTATCGGTCCCACAGATCGAGGTCGCTTCTCGTAATTTCGTGCCGATACCAGAAGGTCCGTTCCAAAATGGATTGAACATGGCCCCGAGCAAACGAGTTCACCAAGGATCCTCCTGGCAATGCGTACTCTATTTCGTCAGCTAGGATACTAGTTGAAGCATCCACTCCTTTGAACGCGTGCCTGTGCTCCCATTTGGCAAAGGGGCCTCTTGCTTGAACGTCCGTGAAGTACTCTCCCTCAAAGCGCTCGCTTATTACAGCCAACCATTCTTTACGAAAGCCTAGTTTGCGAAGCTGCAATCGAATCGTTGAATTCTCTTCGAGACCGGTTCCCGTCTTCGAAAGGATTTCCAGGCGATCCCACGGAGGGACAAGGCGCTCGAAAGCGCCGTCTCTCGCATGCCAATCGAATGCCTCGCTTGCAGAGCAAGGCAATGAAACCTCCCGCCTGAATCGCATTAGCTTCTACTACCGTCAAACCCGGTCAATCAGATCAAATCGATTCCGAATAAAGGGCTTCATATTCCTTGGCAGCATTTGTCCAAGAAAAGTCGCGCTTCATGCCGTTCGCTTGCATCTTCTCGTATTCGCTTTTCATTCCGAATATGGATAGCGATTCCTCCAGGGCGTTCCTAAACGCTTGCTCGCTTGGCTCGAAAAGCAAACCGGATCCCCCTCCAGCGTCTTCTCGAAAGTCGACAATCGTGTCGTGCAAACCCCCGACATCCGAAGCCAAAGGCGGGGTTCCATAGCGTTGACTGTACATCTGGTTCAGACCGCAGGGCTCGAAGACCGATGGCATCAAATAGTAGTCTGAACCCGCTTCCACTAGATGAGACATGGCTTCATTCAAAACCGTGCAGACAGCGATCTTGTCCGGATGCGTCTTCGCCCATCGCTTTAATGAGCGCTCATACTTTGGGTCGCCCATCCCTAACACGACTAGCCGGCAATCCCGCTTGCTGAAGAAGCTCATCTGGCTCAGCAACATGTCGACGCCCTTTTGCTCGGTCAACCGGCATACGATCCCATAAACTGGGTTATCCGTTTCAGCTAAACCCAGCTTCCTGAGAAGATGGGAACGACAAGCTCGCTTTCCTTCCAGATTCGACAGGGAATAATTCGCTGGCAACCGATCGTCTAAGTTGGGATCCCAAACGTCTGTATCGATTCCATTGGCGATGCCAGTCAAGTCGCTCGAGCGCGTCTTTAGGGCCCCTTCCATGCCGCATCCAAATTCTGGAGTCAGAATCTCTTTGGCGTAATTTGGACTAACGGTAATGATCTTGTCGGAAAAAAAGATGCCCCCTTTGATAAGGCTGATCTGCTCGTAGAACTCTATACCGTCCAATTCATTGAATTCGTTGGGAAGATTCGTGTAGCGAAAGGAACTGTTCGGGAAAAGCCCCTGAAAGGCCAGATTGTGTATCGAGAAAAAAGTCTTTAAGGCCAACGACGTGTTATACTCTTCTTCGGCGACCCGCAGGAATAGCGGAGCTAGCCCAGTTTGCCAATCGTGGCAGTTGAAGACATCGGCTTTGATATCCAGCAGTCGCATGCCTTCCACAATAGCCTTGCAATACCAAATAAATCGGCGATCGTTGTCTTCGTAATCGCGATTGGAGGAGCCATAAGGATTCGAACGATCAAAAAACTCGTCTCGACGAATTGCATACATTGTCTGACGTTTGCCCATCGGCATGGCATAGATCTCTCCTCTAAGATACTCGTCTCCGAGCTCTACCTGCAAAACCACCTTTAGCTTAGCTTTGGCGAACTCGGGAGATTCGATAATCTTGCGATAGCCTGGCAAAAAAATCGAAACTTCATGGCCAAATCGAGACAGGGACTTACACAAGGCTCCCGTAACATCAGCCAACCCACCCGTTTTCATGTGAGGGAACATCTCGCTTGCGGCGTGTATAATTTTCATCGTTACCTTTAAAATAAACGATCTATCCCGGAATCCAATCTAAATCCTAACTACCTTCATGAAACTTAGGGAACGCATCATCGCTCTGGCTCAATCCGGAGAATACGCCCCTCAGAGCAAGAACGAACTGTCCGCTTCTCTTGGTCTCAGCAAAAAGGATCGCCGAAAACTTGATCACGAACTGCGGCTCCTAATGAGTCGTGGCGACCTAGTCATTGTCAAAGGAGACCGCTACTGTATCCCCGGCGACGTCGATCTCACGACTGGCATAATCCGCTTTCGGCAAAACGGATCGGGATTCGTGATACCCAATGAAACTGCTTCGGGAAACAGTGCCGAACCCATAGAGATCGATGCAGCCGATACCGGTGTATCCATGCACGATGATCGCGTAGTAGTCCGCTTATACGATTCATTTGAGCAGCCAACGAGGCGTCGGGGTCGGCGGCGTCATCAAGAACGTTTCCCGGATCGTTCCCGCGGTCGGGTCATACGGATACAAAAGCGGGCTCGCAAAACCATCGTTGGCAATTTGCAAAAGACCCGCCTCATGTACTATGTCGTACCCGACGATCCTCGAATAGTGCACGATATCTACGTGCCCGACCCCAAAAAAGCCAATGTCTCACCAAAACCGAAGATAGGGAGCAAGGTAGTCGTCAAACTGCACGAATGGAAGCAGAGGCATGTTAATCCCGAAGGCGAGATCATAGAGTACCTCGGCGAAACCCACGAACCTCAGGCTGAACTTCAGTCGATTTTACATAAGTACGACCTGAATCCGGATTTTCCGCAAAGCGCGCTGAAGGAAGCGAAGGGAATCCCTCAGACAGTCCAGCCTTCTCAATTGGTGGGTCGCGAAGACCTGAGGGGACTCTACACATTCACCATTGATCCAGATGACGCCAAGGACTTCGATGACGCCCTTTCCTTGGAACAGTCGACCAGCCAACTTCGGATCGGTATCCACATAGCGGATGTCGCCAGCTATGTAACGCCTGAATCAGCTCTCGACAAAGAAGCTCGCAATCGAGGAAACTCCACTTACCTGGTCGGGACAGTCATTCCCATGCTTCCACAGGCCTTATCGAATGGCGTATGCAGCCTAGTGGAAAATGAAGACCGGCTAACCAAGTCCGTCTTCCTGAATTTTTCTCCAGGCGGTAAATTTAAGGGGGCGGAATTCGCAAACACCGTAATCCGTAGCGATAAACGACTGACCTACAAGCAGGCTTACACCCTGCTGTTTAACGAAGACATCGAGGCGGCCCGGAAACTCAAGCTACCGCCCTCTCACCAAACTGGATCCATTGGGCGAGCCCTTGCTGATCTTCCGGAAGAAGAGATCCAAATGCTCAAGACCACTTTGAAGAAGCTCTGGAAAATCGCTTTCAAACTTCGCTCAGATCGGATGCGCACGGGAAGCCTAGATCTCGATATGAGTGAAACGAAAATATTCGTAGACGAGAACGGCTATGCAGACCGGCTAGAGAAAGTGGAAAACGACGAAAGCCATCAGCTTATCGAGGAATTCATGCTCGCCGCAAACGAGGCCGTTGCCAAAGCCATGCGACGCGCCAGTCTGCCATGCATCTATCGGGCCCACGACGATCCTGAGGAAGATCGCCTCAATGAGCTTCGCGACTTTCTAGCCACTTTTGGTGTAACGGTTGCCGACCTAAGTGTCCGTGCAGAGATGGTAAAGCTTACCCAAAACCTGAATACGCACCCCCAAGGCCACATACTCAAGTCTCAGCTCCTACGCTCTCTCAAAAAGGCCTGTTATCGATCGACTCCAGATGGGCACTACGGATTGAATAAGAAGAACTATTGCCATTTCACATCGCCGATACGGCGTTATTCCGATCTAGTTGTCCACCGGGTATTCGAGCATTATACCGAGAAAGTGGAAGGGCGCGAACCACTTCCGAGCAGTTCGACAAGACGCTACACAATCGCTCGAGCCAACACCTTGGCCGAGCACCTTAGCCACACTGAAGTGAATAGCACGGAAGCCGAGCGAGAGTCGACCAAAGTCAAGCTGCTCGAATTCTTCGAACGAGAGCTGGATAAACCGAAGAGAACCCAGTTTACCGCGGTGATTACAGAAGTTAGAAACCACGGCATGTTCATCGAACTGATCGATTCTAACGCTTTTGGCATGGTTCATATTTCTACGCTTAAAGACGATCTGTATCGAGTAAACGAGAGAGAGACAGCAATCTACGGTCGACGAACGAAAAAGACCTATCGGGTTGGGCAGAAAGTAAACGTCCTGGTCCATCGAGTGGACCGTTTCAGGCGGCTAGTCGACTTTCGTATACCTGGCTAATCGATTTCTACTCGCAATTATTCACGAGCTTTATCAGTTCTTCATACCATGCAGCATTACGATTACCAAGATACGTTTCGAGCGTTTTACGACAAAGCCTATGCCCTATACGAAAAGGGGAACCGCAACAAGGAATCCTATTTTGAAGATTCAGAATTGGCAGTCATCTTTCAGAATGGCTGGCGTGTTCAGGATTTTTTCGACTACGCGGAGGACGCCATGCTCGACAACGCCCCATCCTATGAAATCGCCCAGTCGATCGAACAGGTTCGACGCGAATATTACTTGCATATCCAAGAAAGCTCTCCTTCGCCAAACCGCATTTCAACCGCCGATCTCCCCGCAAAAAGCGATGCCATCGACGGGATTACTTGGCTACCACGCATCCTGCCAAAAGCCCGAGGAAAGCTTTTAGGCGAATTGCCAGACGAAATAATGTATTGTTGTGGTGGAGACCGGAATTTTCTAACGACCCACGACATACATCCGGCTGAATTCTTGCGAGTCGTCTGGGCTAATCTTGACGACGACCAAGGTATCGTCCAATTCGTCAAGCGGCGAAGTCCCGCATTCGCCCAGGCAGCCGTGTAGCATATCCCGGTTGGGCTGTGGGCTAGGTTTTATAACGGTCGGTCTCCTCTCCAGAGCACTTTCGAAGGCCGAATGACTAAGAGAGCGATGCGATAATCATCTATTCCACGTCTATCGCCATATATCGATAGAATCCATCGATGTAGATAAACAGAGCGATTTTTTCGCCCGGCACGAGTAAGTTTTTCGCTTCGGACACCGTATTAACCGGCTCGTCTTTGATTTTCTCGATTACCATGCCAGCAATCAACTGTCTAGCGTATTGACTATCTGGCGACACGCTGGTTATCACCAAACCGTTTTCAACCTTATCGTCGATTTGAAACTGGCGTCGCAGATCTTCTGACATCGGCTCAGCTTCGACTCCATCCAGAAGCTCCGTATTCCGACTGCCAATAACGAATTGTCCATCAGCTCGCCGCTCTACCAGCTTCGCTTCCGTTTTGAAGTACTTTTTGTCACGATAAACGGTTAAATCCACTAGACTTTCAGGAGCTTTGGAAGCTATTTTAAGCCGAAGATCTGTGGCGGAATCCACTTCTTCATCGTCTACTTTCACCAGGACATCTCCGGCTTTCAATCCAGCTTTATCCGCAGGCGAGCCCGGAGAAACGCCATTGACGAGAGCCCCTTTCGCGTCCCCTAGCCCCATAGCCTCAACTAAATCCTTATCCAAATCCTGGATGCCCACTCCAAGAAACCCTCGTGACACAGACCCGTCTTCCACGAGGCTCACCATAACAGTATGGGCCAAAGCCGTGGGAATCGCGAAACCGATACCAATGTTTCCCGTACTGCGCCCATCGGTAAGAATCATGGCATTAATGCCAATCAATCTACCTTGCGCATCTACTAGAGCTCCGCCCGAATTACCCTGATTAATGGAAGCGTCCGTTTGAATAAAATTCTCGAATCCGTCCCTTATCATGTTCAAGTCGTTCCTACCTTTAGCGGAAACGATTCCCATTGTCACAGTTTGCCCGACGCCCAATGGGTTTCCAATGGCGAATACGACATCGCCAACTTCTATCTGCTCGCTGTCAGCCATAATCGCGAATGGAAATGATTCATCGCCTTCCACTTTCAGAACGGCCAAATCGGTTTGCGGATCCGTGCCGATAACCTTGGCGTCCAATACCCGCCCATCCTGAAAGCTCACGCTTACTTCGCTGGCATTCTCTACAACATGATTGTTGGTCAGGATGTATCCGCTTTCAGAAACTACGACTCCACTGCCCTGACCCTCGACTTCTCGCTGTCTCGGCATACCCTCGCCAAAAAATCGCCAAAATGGGTGATCTTCCGGCAGTTGTCTTTGCGAATCGAATACACGTGTAGATGAAATATTTACGACCGCCGGACGGATTTTCGAAAGCGATTGCGAATAGCTGACCACGCCTCCATTCAGCTTCCTATCCAAGGGTGTCTCGTCGATTACAACTTCCTCCGCAATCGACTCATCGGCAACTATGGCAGAAGAGAAGAGCGCATAAATTACAGCGAACGCAATGCAGCGTATTCGTTTCATGAATTTCGATTGGTTTTCCATTTGTTGAGACTTTGACACAGATAGGCGCGAGAGGTTTCGGAAGAGATCGTCATATTGTCATTCAATTGGTTTTCCCGAGTTGGGACTCCAGGCGTCTTACTCGCTGAAACAGCTCTGGCAGCTTACGCTGCACGACGGTGATCCGCTGGTAGGCATTCAGCGGGATTGCCGGAGTGCCCGCCGACACGCTTTTGGCAGGCAGATTGGTGAAAGCGGCCGAACATCCCGCTAACTTGGAACCCTCTCCGATCGTCAAGTGCCCGGAGGCTCCAGCTCGACCCCCGAAAACCACGAAATCTTCAATCGTAGTACTACCGGCGATTCCCACTTGAGCGCACAGGATGCAGTGCTTCCCGATCTTAACGTTGTGCCCAATTTGAACATGATTGTCGATTTTCGTCCCTTCTCCGATCCTAGTGGGACCGAATCGGCCCCGATCGATGGCAGAATTGGCTCCAATTTCTACATCCGATTCAATTTCAACCCATCCGATTTGCGGCTCTTTTTCGTGCCGCTCCCCATTGAATTCGAATCCGAAGCCATCAGCGCCAACGACTACCCCTGCGTGAATACGAACGCGACTCCCGATTTTCGAATCCCGCATGATGCTGGCATTAGCCGAAAACCAGCAATTTTCTCCGATAGTCGAGGAATCTTCAACAACGCAACCGGGGTCAATTCTGGTATTTGGGCCAATGCAGACGTTCTCGCCGATGACGCAAAACGGACCGATATACGCTGATTCGTGAAGCTGAGCCGAGTCGGCGACCACCGACGACGGATGAACTCCCCCTGCCTTTTGAGGCCACATAGACCTAGCAACCGCTTCGCAAGCTCGAGCGAGCATCAGGCTGGGATGTCTTACCTTCAGAAATAGTTGGTTTTCCTTGGGCGATTGTCGGCATTCCTCTGGCACGAAAATCACAGAGGCTTTGGTCTCGCTTAGCTCCCGCTCGTATTTGGACCCACTCATGAAGGATAAATCGCCCTCTGCTGCCTCCTTGAGAGTAGCAATTCCTTGCAAAGTCGTTCCCGAATAAGACCCAACTTCTTCGATGACGTCGACGCCTTCTTTAATGCCGTCTATTCTAAGATCAACTCGCATGCTTTCACTCGAATAACCAGGAGAAGAAACCCTCTCTAGTTAATGGCTTTGGAAAAAGAAAAAACCCTGCCTTAATAGGACAGGGTTTTCAAGAAATAGGAAAAATGATTATTCCTCGGCCTCTTCTTCAGCGGGAGGAGCGTCGGCATTGATCCGGTCAATCACCTCTTGCGTGATATCGATGGACTCATCGAACGAAATAACGGACGGCATGCCATTTTGAGAAATGCCTGACGTATCGAGAACAAGTGAGGCGCTGCGTTCCTTGGACACTTCGGTAACGATCTCCATGATCTCCTTCGTAAACAAACTCATCTGAGTACTTTGCCGAGCGGCCAATTGGCGCTGCACGTTCTCGGCGAACTGCCTGAGTTCATTTTGCTTTTGGGCAATCTCTTGGTACTTGATCCGAGCATCTTCCCTGGCATCATTACGAGCTTCTTCGGTCAGAATATCGCTACCTGCTTGATCAACCAATTCCTGGTACTCTTGTTCGAGAGCCTTTCCTTCCTCGTTTATGTTTGCCACGCGCTCCTGAGCTTGCGTTTGAGAATCTTGGATCTCCTTCATGAACTCTTGGACTTTATAGTAGCGCTCGGCCGCGTCGTTAACGCTGATCGTGAGAATCACGGTCTCAGCGCTCGCCGCTACGGATCCGAAGCCAACTGCGAACATCAGGGCTGAAAAAGAGGTGATTGATTTTATTGCTTTCATAGAAATTTGAAAATGTGGAGCCCTACCAACTATAATCTTCCTCCAAATGTAAAGTTGAATTGGGCCCCTTGGTCGTTTCCGCCAAAAATTGGATCACCAGAGGTAGTCAAAGGAATCGCATAATCGAGTCTTAAAGGCGTGCCCATGACAGAAATCCTTATACCGACACCTACATTGTCGTTCCAGCCGCTATTGTTCCAGCCTAGCAGGACCGGCTCTCCCAGGAACTCCCCGAAAGCCTTGACGCGGTCCATGCTAAAATCGCCAGCCGCCTTGTTCACGAATCCGCCATCATAGAAAATCGCTCCATGGAATCCCTCGGTGAAGCCGATCGTGTACTCCGCGCTGAACATGCCGTAGGTTTTGCCGCCAATCTCGAAGGGGCGGCGACCAATGCTAGAATTCGCTAGCTCTGGATCGAGCGGAACGAGCCCTGATTTTGGGGAGACGTCTCGAAACTCGAATCCCCGCAAAGTATTCGGCCCACCCAGATAGAAACGCTCTTCGATCGGCACGAATTCGCTATCCCCTGATTCCTTGACAACACCAGCCCGGATCAGGAAACCGATCGTTTGCGAATGCCAAGTCGAAATGGGGAAGTGGATCAAATTCCGGCTTTCGATCTTGTTGTACTGGAAGTTTCCTCCCAAAGGACCTCCCGCAGTCGTCAAATCCAACTCCAGGCGCGATCCACGAAAGGTGTTGATGATGCGGTCGCGGCGATCTCTCAAGAGCAGCAAGTTCACGCTGGAGATCTGACCATTGCTCTGCTCTAGCTGCTCACGCTGTACCTCATCCAACTCTCGAGCGAAATTATCGAAGCCGAATTCAACCAGGGAGTACGAAAGCCGCGCTTCGATTAGCTCGATCAATCGTTTACGAATATAGACGTCGAAACCCTTTTGCTCGACATCGTACAAGCGAGTCAAACCGCTCGAGGTATTAAATAGCGTAAATCCAGCCGCGAGTCGTTTCTCGAACAGCCAAGGCTCTTCGAATGCCAGCGTGATTTGCGACGAGAGGGATCCGATTTGAGCTCTCAATCGAAATTTTTGCCCGTCTCCCTGGAAAGCGCCCCGCCAATTAAAGATGTCGAAGTTCGACTGGGTTAACTCGACGAAAAACGTCCCTTTCTCGAGGGAGCTAAAACCCGCTCCAAACGAAAAATTCCCAGTGCGACCTTCCCGAAATGTTATCCGCAAATCGCGACGGCCTGGAATTTGGGTCGTTTGCGGCGTAACATTTACATCATCAAAATACCGCGTATTTTCAAGACGCATCCGCGAAGCATCCATGCGCACGCTATCGAATGTACTGCCCGGACCCAAAGCCAGCTCGCGAATAACCACTGTGCTTTTGGTCTTGGTATTCCCTTCGATCTCAATCGACTCGACCTGGAACTTTTCACTCTCGTAAATCTGATAGATGATATCGATGTTACCAGTCGTCACATTGGGCACACGAGTCAGTCGAACTCGAGACTCCATGTATCCAAATTGTCCATAAAAATCCTCAATGCGCTCCAGATCTTCATCCAAGCGCTCAGGCCGGTAGCGATCTCCCGGCTTTACCCGCAGCATCAATCGAAGAATGTCGTCCTTGTAGAGCTCGTTCCCCTCGAAATCGATACTGCCAACCTGGTATTCCTTTCCTTCATCGACAGCTATATCGATCACCATTTTTCGATTAGTCGGATAGGAAAAGCGAACCTGGGCAGGATCAATGCCGATATCCAAATGCCCTTCTTCAACGTAAAGATCCCGCAATTTTTCCAAATCGTCATCGAATTGATCAGCGTCAAATCGCCCTGATCCCGTGAAGAGAGAAAAGATACCTCGCTTTTTCGTTTTGATATTGCGCCGAAGCTTGCGGCTCTTTATGTTTTCGTTGCCCGTGAATTTGACCTTGCTGATCTTGTATTTGCCACCCTCGCGGATTTTGTAGATGACGTTGCCAAAACCGGTTGCCGGATTTCGGTCAATTTCATATTCAATCCGAGCCTGGGAAAAACCGCGTTTGAGATAAAATTCTTCAATAGCCTGTCCCGCTTCTTTAACCCGACGTTCATTTAGGATCTGGTTGGGCAAGATTGTTACCTCGTTTTCCAATCGCCGGTCGCGAATCCGCTCATTCCCATCGAAACTGACAGAGGCGATTCGGAACTTAGGCCGAATATCGAAAAACAGATCGACCTCGTCAGAACCTACCGGCTGCAACCGCACTTCAATATGCTCGAAAAGCTGCGTTCGGTAGAGCGTCCGAATGTCGCGGTCGATAGCGATAGCATCGTACGGCTCGCCTTCTCGCAGCGACATGTTCGCCCTAGCCACCTCTTCATTGACATTCGAGAGTCCTGTGAAATTGACGATCAGCTTGCGGATGGTCGGCGGCTCGGCACTATCCGGAGCGTTTCCTAATTGAGCAATCGCGGCTGGAGCGCAAGCAAGCGCCAGAGAAGCTAAGAGGACGCATCTCAAGTGGCTATTCCATGAAATTTTCAAAGCGGGTAAATTCTTTGTGGAAGGTTAATCTGATATCGCCAACCGGGCCGTTACGCTGCTTGGCGATTATGAGGTCAGTTGAGTCCGCAGCTACCGAATGCTCGTCACCAGCGTTCTTGGGCCTAGCAAGCAATAACACCACATCGGCGTCCTGCTCGATAGATCCGGATTCGCGGAGATCGGAGAGTTTCGGTTGCCGTTTTTCTTTCTCTGAGTCACGGTTCAGCTGACTTAGAACAATCACAGGAACGTTGAGTTCCTTGGCAAGGGTTTTTAAACCGCGAGAAATTTCCGATATCTGCTGCTCGCGCGGAATTTTGGGATCCGTTCCCGTAAGAAGCTGCAGGTAATCAACGACGATTAAACCCATATTCTCATTACGGGCCCAAATACGTCGCGCCTTGGCTCTCAATTGATTTATCGTCACGTGTCCGGAATCGTCGATCCAAAGCCGGGCATTCTTAAGCTCCTTGGCAGCCCGGGCCAATTCCTGTTGCTCCTCTTTGTTCACGAAACCCTCCCGCAATCTTTGGGAGCTAACTTTAGCCCGACTGGTTAGTAGTCGCATAGCCAATTGCTCCGCGCTCATCTCAAGACTGAATACCAAGGCTCCCACGCCCTGCACGCCTGGCTTAGAGGGCAATGCCGCTGCCTCGGCAATGTTCAGAGCCAAACTGGTTTTCCCCATCGAGGGCCTAGCAGCGAGCACAACCATCTCTTGTGGATGGAGGCCGAAGGTCATTTTATCGAGATCGTCGAAGCCCGACGACAATCCTGCCAGCTCGCCACGCTTGGCGATCAGCTTTTGAACGAGCTTAACCGCGTCATCTACGGATTTCTTGATCGGCTGAGAAGTATCTGCCACCCGATCATCGCTGATCGCGAAGATCTCCTTTTCGATATCGTCGATGAATTGCTCCAGGCCCCCATCGACCTGTGGCTCGAAGCAACGTTTAACCGTTTTGGTGGCCGTGTGGATCAATCTTCTGAGCAGATACTTTTCCCGGACGATATCCAGGAAGTAGGTAGCATGGGCAGTGGTTTCGATTTGAGTTGCCAATTCAGCCACATAGGTGGGGCCACCAATCTCTTCGAGCTCCCCGCGGGTGTTCAACTCTTCGACAAGGATCTTAGCATCCAGCATCGACTTCTGCTCGAATACATCGACGCCCGTTTTATAAATCAGTTGGTGGGCTTGGCTGTAGAACGCTTCACCAGGAAGCTTTTGAGCCATACAACGAGAAATGACTTCGGCCGGATCGATCAGACAAGCCGCTAGCAAACCTTTCTCCGCATCCAGGCTATGGGGCAAGGAACGCCCGGATGCCACCGAATCAATTGGGGCATTGAGCGTATTGGTATCGGATGGCTTAAACGGCATTACCTCTTAAGCCACCAATACGTTTCAGCCTTCGGAAGCAGTCGCTTCCTTTTCTTCGCCTTCGGCCGAATCTTCAACGATCGGGTTTTCCGAAACCACGTCGAATCGGAGAGTGGCTTCAACATCCTGGTACACCTTGATGTTTACCGTATGCTGGCCGATCTCTTTGATGGGAGCATCAAGCTGTACTTGCTTGCGAGTAATGCTTTCGAACCCGGATTCCACGAGTTTCTCGTGCACGTTGATCGCAGTCACAGCCCCAAACATCTTGCCAGACTCGCCCGTCTTGACGGCAATGGCGAAATGCGTCTCGGCGATCTTGGCAGCTTGGGCGCGGGCGTCCTCCAGATTCTTGGCTTCGCGTTCCGCGCGGCGGACTTTCAAAGCCTCGATCTGCTTGCGATTCGCTCGAGTAACCGGAACCGCGAACTTCTTGGGAAGAAGGTAGTTTCTGGCATATCCCGCCTTGACAGTGACCTGGTCGCCTTCCGCTCCCAGAGATTCAACTGGCTGAATGAGTAATACTTCGCTTGTTGCCATAATCAAATTAGGTTGAAATTAAATTCGTTGTTTAAAATGGGACATCTTCCTCGATGTCTTCGCTCTTCTGGGATGGAGCTGATGAGCTCGGGCGAGCTTCTGGAACGGAACCGCTTGAAAAGCCGCCTCCCTCGCCTCGCTGGCTGATCAGTTGCATATTCTCCAGCACGACTTTCATCTTGCTGCGTTTTTCTCCCTCGTTGTTTTCCCAAGTGTCCAATTTTAGCCTACCTTCGACAAACAGGGGATTCCCCTTGTTCACGTACTTCGAAATCGTCTCTGCCTGGCGTCCCCAAGCCTCAATATCGACGAAAGTCGTTTCCTCCTGTCGCTCGCCGTTGGAATTGTTATAAATCCGATTCACTGCCATGCCGAATTGGCAAACTGGAGTACCTGAAGGAGTCGTCCTTAGTTCAGGATCGCGAGTCAGATTTCCCATCAGGTAGACTTTATTGAAATTCGGCATAGATCTTTGGGTTGAAGAAGATTGATACGGGCTAGACCCGCTGAATCATCTTATGGGAAACCAGTTTGTTCAAGCGCAGTTTTTCCAGAATCTTTTCCGGAAGATCCGCCCCTCCTGAAATCCGGTACTGGGCGTAAACGCCCGATTCGTAGCGACGGTCAGCGGCTCGGGCGAAATCCTGTTTTCCCAAATTCTCCGTGTCGTTAACTTCCGCGCCCGCTTCCACGAGCTCGCCTTTGAGTCCATCGACGAGATCGTCAATGCTCTCTTCGCGTCCTCGAGTATCGAGTATAAACGTTGCCTTATAGTTGGCCATCTTCTCTATGCTTTGTTTTAGGTTTTCGATTTACAAAATTCATCGCCTTTTCCAGCCCTTCATTCAGAAGCCGGTCGAGGCAATCCAGGTAGCGCTCCATTGAAGCGCCGATTAAAGTTTCATTCTCTTCACTGAATTTTCCCAGCACATAGTCCGCTAGATCAATTTCTTTGGGAGTTTTACGGCCGATACCGATTCGTACTCGAGTGAATGTGGGATTAAGCCGACCGATGATATCGCTCAATCCGTTGTGGCCACCGGGACCACCACGGGCGCTGATCTTCACTTCTCCAACATCCAGGTTGATCTCGTCGTGGACAACGACGATTTCTTCGGGTGGAATCTTATAGTAGCTGGAAACCTTATGCAGGCAAACGCCGCTCTCATTCATGAAAGTCGTGGGTTTCAGCAGATAAAGTCTTTCTGCGCCGTCCCGCTCGAGCTGGGTGATCTCGCCTTTCAATTTGCGATTCTTTTGCCACTCATCGGCTCCTTTTGCCCGAGCAAAGCAATCGATGACTCTAAATCCTATATTGTGCCGCGTTTTCTCGTAGGCAGCCCCAGGATTACCGAGCCCGACGATCAGTCGAAATCGCATCGGCTGTTGGGTTGAAACTTTATTAAAGAACAAAAAAGCGAATAGCAGACGACTGCCGCCATTCGCGAAAGGGAAATCCGCTTAGGCAATAACCGTGAAAACGGGTTGCTCAGCATGGTCTAAGTATTCGACTCCTTCGAGCTCGGGCAGCTCCTTGATGTGGATAAGCTCGCCCACCCGAAGCTCGCTGACGTCGCAATTTACGAAGTCGGGAATGTTGTTGGGCAAAGCTCGAACGGACACCGAGTGGCTCACGTACTCCAACGTTCCATTTTCGTTTTTAACCCCAAGGGGCTCCCCGCTGGCATGCACGGGGACTTCCAAAACCACTAATTCGTCATCGGCCACTTCCCGGAAGTCCACATGAAGATACTTGTCCGTAATCGGATGCCGCTGAATCTCTTGTATAATCGACGTGCTGGCTTTGCCCTTGCCACCCTTTATTTTGACCAGAGGCGTGCTGTTGCCGATCTCCCGCAATGCGACAGCCAGCTCTCGGGAATCTACACTGAGTTGCGTGGGCACCTTAGATTTCCCATAGGCGACTGCTGGCACCCTGCCTTCTCTGCGCAATCGGCTAGACGGCCCAGTACCCGTTTCCTCCCTTGGAACGACGTTAATTGTAAGATCCTTCATTTCCGTGCAAACTGAGTCCCCCCCGGCATCAGGCCATTGAGGAGAGCGGAAGACCGTAAGAGCGGATTACTGGAAATCAATCAAAAGTTTCGCCCCATCCGAATTTTCTCTGCAACAGGCAATCTAAGAGTTGACAAGGGCCAAACAACCCGGCTTTTTCCTCCCCCATCATTGCCCTGTAGCTCAGTGGTAGAGCAGGTGACTGTTAATCACTTGGTCGCTGGTTCGAATCCAGCCGGGGCAGCCATGTAAAACGAGCCAACCGTCCCATCCCGGAGAATTTTCTAGGTTGATGCCAATTTTACCTTCAATCGCCTTATTCAACCCCCATCTCAATCCCTACTTCGACCGCCCGCTCATCACTAGGATCTTCAAAGACCCAATCGAAAACGAGCGTCCCTATCATCATAAAATAAACAGCCATTCTTCCCACAATCCACAGCCCAAAACCCTAGCCGGCTCCTAAACCGGACTCGGCCGCTTCTTTCGGATGTCGACGAGCCCATATCAGATCGCAAACTACCGCGCCAACGACCGGTCCGATCAGGATGCCTATTATTCCAAAGAGAAGGCCGATCAATCCTCCCGCTAATGCCCCAAAAATCCCCCACTTCGTTCCACCGATCCATTTTGAACCCATCGCCGTCGCGAAAAAATCGACTACCCGATCCACGACCATCAGAATCACGAGCGCTCCAATGCTCCACCATGCGAAAACTTCCGGCATCATAAGCTTGTGGATCAACGCTCCCAGGAAAAAGACGATCGCCCCGGGAATGATAGGGACGAACACGCCCAAAAGCCCTAGGGCGGCAGCGGTTGCCGAAACTCCCCAAGTGGTACCCCACCAAGGAGCAATGTGGCTCATCCATTCGCTCCAGAATACACTGGCAATCAGAAAACCCATAGCTATCTCTCCAGTTTCAGGGATCCCTCCGCAAAGCTAAAGTTGCAGCGTCGGTCAGGATTCTCCAATAACCATTATTCTATGCCTCGCCCTATTGGATGGACAAAAAAAGACCCCGAGCTCGGAATACTCAAAATCGAAGCTCGATTTTTTGGGCCTAGACTGACGTTCCATCGGCAAGCCGGACGATTCGAGTCCTGGGAATCCTTTGAACCAATCGAAGAGGATTGGGATACACTGAACGAGCTAGCGGAAAACAAATTCCGCCGCGGCAAGATGCAAGAAAAGCAAATGCGCATAATTAGAGCTCGAGGCGAGAAGCTATGAAGCCGCAACCCTACTAGACCGAGGCCAATATAATGCGGCGGTAGCCCCGCAAACGATCCAGGAAATCACGGCCGCTAACGCGTAAAACGTTCCAACAAAGCGAGGAGATGACTGGATAATCCACGTTCTCATGTCCAATGGGTAGAGGTTTAGAACATCGCTGACTGGCGGACGCATTAGTGACTCTATTACAACAGTAGGCTCCAGTATTAGCGACTGGTAAGCCAGATAAAGGCTTACGCTAGCGGCTAATCCCATTTGGTTGAATGCCATTCTTCGACCTTGCGACCGGTCCCCATTCTCTCTTGCGGTCTTGCGAAACCGCAGCTCCAACGATCCGTGCCCTAAGATGGCCGAGGAAATGAGAACACCTTCCAAAGAGCGAGGAATGGCGGCGATCAGAAATGAGACCGTTCCCGCAACAACCAAGCTCCAGCCATTGATTCCCGAAAGGGCCAAAAACACTCGGTCCTTTTTTGTGGCAGCCATTTGCCCTTCTCGATGATCGCCATTAGCCATCTATCCTCTATTGCCTATCGCCAACCTCAACTTTAACACCACCGCCGGGATTTCGCCTATCAGCTACAAATGCTCAACTTTAAAACCCTTTAAGCATAGAGGAAATTATCCGATCAGGTGTGCGTGTACACGGCTAACGCATCTTTCGACTCCACCAGTTTCGTCAAGCCTGGCGATCTAAGAGTAGCCGCGAGCGAGTTGCCCCCTTCTCCCCAGGTTTTTGGAAAGCTCGGAAAATTGCTCCGCGACCCGAACACTGGGCTCAACGATATCACCGAGCTTGTTAACACTGACGCTTCTCTAACGACTCGGGTTCTTAAACTCAGCAACAGCGCCGCCTTCGCCCAAGGCATGGCCATTGACAATCTAGACGATGCTATAAACCGCATCGGATTTCGCGAAGTCTTCAAATTGGTTGGGGTTGCCGCCGCTTAAGACCTGTTTACCGTACAGAATCAGACCTATCAAATTTCCGGAACGCGATTATGGGAAAACGCATTGGCTTACGGCCTAGCTATGGACCAGTTCGCGGGCAAAGTCGGCTACGACGAGCAGGACATGTACACGCTAGGGCTGCTGCGATCCATCTGCAAAATGGCAATCAAACTCTGCCTTTCTAAAAAAGCAAACGCTCCACTCTATCCCCTCGCCGAGCAGCTGCCCATATTGGAATGGGAAGCCAGTACGCTGGGAATCACCAACCCAAAGGTCGCGAGCTTTTTGCTTGATTCGTGGAACTTCTCCGAATCTACCATTCAGTCAATCCAGCTCCGGTATCTCGACAGCGATCCCGAAAGCGGCAGCGGGGAATCCCTATTCCTAAATCTAGCTTGCTTCATCGTTGAAAAAATCGACAAGGGCTTGCCAGGAGAATCTGGATACTCGAAGTCGGTCCCCTTCTACTGCGAACGACTAGGCCTGCAAGTCAACGATCTCAAGCAGGTCCTGGGAAGCGTTCGGGAACGGCTCGACGAAATCCTGCAAAACATCAACGACTGAAGTCAACTCAGGCGCCACTTTTCTTAGGCTCGTCTTCTTCAGACTCGTCCAAGTCAACAGCCGACCCCTCATCTTCAGAAGCCTCAGACTCGCTTTCTTCCTCAGGTTCTCCATCGAAATTCTCCTGGCCGCCATCCGGCTCTGCAGAAACGGGAGCCTCTTCAATTTCTGAATTCTCGTCCGCCGAATCGCTCTCGCCATTCTCATCACACCCCAAAGCCAAATTGCCACCCTCGAGGGCAGCTCCCTCATTCACCGCTTTCAAATCGTCCTTGAGAAATTCGACGATCTTTTTGGCCATATCCCGAAGGTCTTCCTCTACGGGCGATACTTGAACGTAATCGAAACGCCGGTCAGAATCCGGGATAGTCACGTTGTAGATCATACAATCGCCCTGCTCGTCCCGATAGACGGACTTGATTCCTACAATACACCAAGCCGTCGCGCCTGAAACGGGCGGATACAAATAGACATCGAGCTGCTTGCCACCGAGATCAATGAAGCGGGTAAACCGCATCTCGCTGCGATCGCTCGCCTCTTCAAGGTATCGCGTAATCTCTTTCTCAATCGCTTCCGCGATTTCTATGGCCGTGACCTTCATTGTCGTTCAATTAAAACACTGCTATTATCCAATTCGAATTAAGGATAGCGTGAAATAGTCCTTAACCATTTCCACTCTTTCGCTCTCCACCAGCGATCTCCCGAACAATCTCCGCTGATAGATCCAAGAAGTCCAAACCGGCAATATCCGTAGTTTGCTTGGGTCTGCCATTAATGCCATAGGCGGCATTCAGAAAGCCGATCAGCACCAGCCCCATGGAAACAGCCATGTTTCCAACCATGTACTGAAACCACATCCCGAATACGAAAAGCAATCCCCCCAGGACGATATACACTACCTGAAGCGCAGGGGGAAATGTTTTGATTCTAAGCTTCTTGATGTCGTCGGGCTCTATTTTCGTACCCTTTTGGCTAATACGCTTTTGGCAAAGCTCAACGCCTGCCTTAATAACGCGTTTCTCGATGTAGGACCTAGCCATAACCCGAATTCAAACGCCAATAATCCGCAAGTCAATCGATCCCTTGCAAGACAAGGATCATCTGCAACTCCAATGATCGGCAGACTTAAGTCATCAAAGTCGACGCGATAATCGCCGTCATATAGCAAGCCACCATACCGCCGAGCAGCGACCGCAGTCCGAACTTCAGCAAGTTAGTGCGCTGTGAAGGCTCGAGAGCACTGATCCCGCCGATTTGAATTCCCACTGACGTCAGGTTAGCGAAGCCGCAAAGAGCATAGGTCGCTATGACGGCGGTCTTGGAATCCCGGAAGACTCCCGATGCCTGAAACTCCGCCAAATTGAGGTAGGAAATAAATTCATTGAGAACCAACCGTTCGCCAAGCAATTGGCCGACAATCAGACAATCTTCCCACGCCACCCCTATCAGCCAGGCAAATGGAGCGCTGACTATTCCTACCAGAAAGGAAAAGTTGAATGCTTCGAATCGACCATCTGTAACACTCACCACCCAGCTGTTCAAGCCACTCCATTCTCCAACTCCCGCCGAAACCATCCAATTGAGCAGATAAACCAATCCCGTAAATGCGAGGAGCATACCACCGACATTTAAGGCCAGCTTGATGCCATCGGTAGTCCCGCGAGTCGCGGCATCAAGTAATCCCCCCGAAGCCGCATCGCTGGGAAAGGCCAGATTGGCGTCAAGCGATTCCACCTGAGGGACGAGCATCTTGGATACTACCATGGCCGCCGGGGCGCTCAGCAAAGACGCCGTCAGGAGATGCTGCCCAAAAGCGATCGTTTCTGTCTCTGATCCGCCTCCTAGCACGCTCATGTACACGGCCA
>Ga0208624_1000080_pt1 | contig 52245 bp, 49 predicted proteins | sample Knorr_S23_td_DCM_FD_185607 | JGI IMG/M metagenome (GOLD analysis project Ga0208624, IMG submission 185607) | Marine microbial communities from Southern Atlantic Ocean transect - Knorr_S23_td_DCM_ad_71m_LV_A (SPAdes) (version 2) | ecosystem: Environmental > Aquatic > Marine > Oceanic | place... | reverse complement strand
TAAAGCCTGAGGTGCCGCCGTGCTCGCGGACGGTCTCGCAGACGACGGCGCCGTCGTCTGCGAGACCGTCCGCGAGCACGGCGGCACCTCAGGCTTTAACGCCCTCTCAGGCGAGTACGTGGACATGTTCGAGGCTGGCATCATCGACCCCGCGAAGGTCGTGCGCTCGGCCCTCCAGAACGCAGCGTCCATCTCTGGCCTCCTGCTCACGACCGACACGATGGTCACTGAGCTCAAGGATGACGACGACGAGCCCGTAAACGGCAGCGTCAGCTGAACCAGAGGACCGACAGCCGCCTCGCGCTCTCCTCAGGGCGCGGGGCGTCACCTTGCCCAAGCACATGAGTCAGCGCGACTACTACGAAGTCCTCGGCGTCGCTCGCAACGCGAGCCCCGAGGAGATCAAGAAGAAGTACCGCAAGCTCGCTATGGAGCTGCACCCGGACCGCAACAAGGACAATCCGGAGGCAGAGGCTAAGTTCAAAGAGGCGGCTGAGGCATATGACGTCATCGGCGATGCCGAGAAGCGACAGCGCTATGACCAGTTCGGGCACCAGGCCTTCGCCGGAGGCGGAGCAGGACCTGGTGCGGGCTTCTCGAACATCGAGGACATCTTTGAGGCCTTCGGTGACATCTTCGGAGGTGGCCTTGGAGACATGTTCGGCGGCGGCAGGAGGGGCAGAGCCCGTGGACCGCGCGCCGGCCGGGACCTGAGGATCGCCCTAAAGCTCTCCCTCGACGAGATCCACTCGGGCACAGAGAAGCGCGTCTCCCTCAAGCGCTACGAGTCCTGTGGCGCCTGCAAAGGCACAGGCGCAGAGGGCGGCGCTGCGCCGGTCACCTGCCCCACCTGCGGCGGCACTGGACAGGTCCGGCGCAGCCAAGGCTTCTTCACGATGGCCAGCCCCTGCCCCACTTGCAGAGGCCAAGGCAAGATCATCGAGAACCCTTGCAAGAGCTGCAGGGGGAACGGGAAGGTGCAGTCAAACCAAGAGATCGACATCCGCGTCCCCAAGGGCGTGGAAGAGGGTGTGCAGCTGCGCATCCAGGGAGAGGGTGACGTCGGCGATCCCGGCGCTCCGCGCGGAGACCTCTACTGTGTCATCCACGAGGAGGAGCACCCGATCTTCCAGCGCCACGGGCCCGACCTGATCGCAGAGTTCCCCTTCTCCTTCACCCAGCTCGCCCTCGGTGACAAGGTCGAGGTGCCGACGCTGACGGGGAGAGTCGAGATGGGCATCCCCGCAGGGACGCAGAGCGGAAAGGTCTTCCGCTTGCGCGGGCAAGGTCTCCCAGGGATGGAGACCGGCCGCATGGGAGACCAGCTCGTGCGCGTCTTCATCGAGGTCCCCTCCAAGGTCAGCTCTCGCCAGCGCGAGCTGCTCGAAGAGTTCGCGAAGATTGAGAACGAGAACGCTGGCAACAAGTCCTTCTTCGAGAAGATCACTGGCATCTTCAGCTGAGGTACCCGAACCAAGATGACTCCTAAGAAGCGCAAGAGAGACGTCGAGGCCGCAGAAGCAGGCGTCGAAGAGCAAGAGGCCCCCGCCGTCGAGGAGGCTAACGAGGACCCGCTCACCCGCGCTGAGCGCGAACGAGATGAGGCCATCGCTAATTGGCAGCGCGCCCGCGCCGACTACAAGAACCTCAACCGGCGCAGCCTAGAGACCATCGACGCCGCCGTCGGGCGCGCGCGCACAGAAGTCTTAGGGGAGCTCCTGTTGGTGCTGGACTACCTCGACATGGCGCTTATGGCCGATTGCGCAAGCGATGAAGCGAAGAACCTCCACTATGGAGTCAGCCTCACCCGTGATCAGATGCTCGGCGTGCTCGAGCGCTTCGAGGTGAAGCCCATCGAGGAGCTCGAGACCTTTGACCCTGCGATCCACCAGGCGCTCTCCAAGGTCGAGGACCCCGAGCGAGAGGAGGGAGAGATCGTCGAGGTCGTCCGGAAGGGATACAGGATCGGCGAGCAAGTGCTCCGCCACGCCCAGGTCCATGTCGTCGGCGTAGAGGAGCCCAGCCCCGCGCCCTCGCAGGAGCCATCACCCGAAGCAGAGGCAGAGCGTGAGGAGGATGCGGCCGAGGAGGCCTGAGCACCCATGCCCACCTATGAATATCGTTGCACGTCCTGTGGCGCTGAGATGGAGATCTTCCACTCGATGACTGAAGACGCCCGCACGAAGTGCCCTGAGTGCGGTGATGAGGCTCTCATACGCCTCATCAGCGCGGGCGGCGGCGTGCTCTTCAAGGGCTCAGGCTTCTACGAGACGGACTATCGCTCCGACTCCTACAAGGCTGGCGAGAAGGCAGCCAAGAAGGACTCCTCGTCCTCGGACTCTAGCTCCGCCTCAGACTGAGACGCCGAAGAGCTCTCCGATGAGCTCGCTGATCGCGTCCGTGTCCGAGGCGCCAATGACTCGGTCCGCTGCGGCCATGGCCTCGGGCATCCCGTCCCCCATCGCTACCGAGAGGCCCGCGGCCTCGAACATCGGGATGTCATTCGTCGCGTCGCCGACGCAGACGACCCTGGCAGCGGGGATGCCCTCCTCTCGCTCCAGCCAGCGCAGCGCCTCGGCCTTTCCGCGGCACGGCGGATGAACATCTACTACTTGCAGTGGGCTCTCGCGATATGCGTGCAAGATCGAGAGGGGGAAGTGCGTGAGATAAGCCGGCCCCTTAAGCGAGGCGAGCACCTCCTCATGTAGAGGGTCGCTGGCCTCATGTGATCTTGAGAAGACGGTCACACGCATCAGGTACTCCCGCGGGAGATCTTCACGAGCCACAACCTCCAGCCGCCCAAGCCCGGCGATCGTGTGTTCATCGAGCGCGTCTTTCGGGTGCGGCACATACTTGCTGCCAGCGAGCATGACGCAGACGAAGTGATCGTTCGCGTCCGCGTAGTCCATGACCGGATCGACGACACGCTCGGACAAGATCTGCTCCTCAAGGAGCCGGTCAGTCTTCGGACACCAGACCCCCGCCCCGTTGAAGACGACCGCGGGCTCGCGCAGGTCAAGCTCCTCAACGATCGCCTCGGTGCCCAAGACAGAGCGCCCAGTCGTGATCATCACCCGAACCCCAGCCTCGCGCAGCCGCGCGATGGAGGCCCGAGTGCTCTCCCGAATCTTCCCGTCCGGGTCCACGACGGTGCCGTCGAGGTCGAGGCAGAGGGCCTCAAAGGGTAGAGAACCGCTACTCATCAGTACTGAACCAAGACCTCCGTGATCTCCCCCTTGCGGACGCTCACGACCTGCTTACGCTCCTTTCGAGTGGGCTCCACGCTCCCCTCCCCCGTCATCTCGAAGACCGTCAACTGAGCCTCCCAGTCTCCCTCGGCGACCCCTTCGATCAGGAGGCGGCCCTCCTCGAAGCCGTAGTTCAGGAGCTCGCCCACAGGCTCGCCTTCGACGAGCTTTCGGAGAGAGAGCGAGCCAAACTCCGGCTCGTGCCCGCTCGGCATCAGCACGTGAAGGTCGATGCCGCCGCCTTCCGAGACGACGACTCGGACGTCGCTCCGGACCTCATTCGGTCGAAGCGGCTCAAGGCTCACCAGCTCGGGCTGGTACCTCCCGCCGCTCAGCTTGAGCGTGAGCTCACAGCCGGTCGCGACCCCCCTCACCATGAAGCGTCCACCAGCGTCAGTCCGCGTTGGGCTGCCAGCGCCGAAATGCACCGGCCAAGAGCTCGGCGTGATGATCATTCCCGCGCCTGCACTCTCCGAGCTGGAGTCGTGAGCTCGTTGAATCGTGACCTCCAAGCCTTCCACAGGCTCTCCATCTTGGTCTAGAGCGACCCCCTCGATCGCCGTCACATGGAGGTCGACGTTCAGCTCCATCTCTCCAGGTGTGAGAGTCAGCCTTACTTTGTCATCCATGACTCTGCGCGGGTGAGAGATGACGAGCTCGTACTCTCCTACCTTGTGATCCTTCAGCCTAAAGCTCCCGTCTGAGCCGCTCTGCACATCGTCATCTACTCCGAAGAAGATCCTGCTATCGAACCCCTCGCTAGGGCTCCTCTCCTCACCCCGCCATGCATCCAGCCTGAGGCTCGCGCGCGCGAGCGGAGCCCCGCCCTCTGTGACTCGACCGAAGAGGACACCCCGCGCTTCGCGCTGCAAGACGATCTCTGTCTTCGAACCCTCGCCGACCTCTACGGACACCCAAGCCTCCGCCTCCTCCTCAGGGCCGGGCTCTCCTCCCATAGGCAGGTAAGCAATAGAGCCTGACTCCCTCTCATCAGCGACCCTGAACTCATGGAGGCCGGCTCGGAGGTTCTTAAAGGTGGCGAGACTCCGCATGTCTGTCCCCTTGCTCAGGTAAGTGGGGCCATTGCCTGCCGCGAAGCGGCGGTCGACGATTACGTCACGACCCACTGGAGCACCAGACGCGTCAAGGACCTTCACCTGGACCTCTCCGCCTTTGAGGAGCCTGACGAGCACCTCGTCAGCCCCATAGCTTTGCGCAGGGAGCGAGAGCTGGGCGTACAAGCGGTGTGAGACCGTCATCACCACCGGCTGCCCGGGGACCACAGTGACGCGCGCTATACCTTCAGCGTCAGTGCGTTTGCTGCGGTTCTCCATGCGCGCGTCGAATGAGCTGTCCCCTAGCCCCGAGCTGCTCATCCACTCTTCGACGTCCTCTCCAGGGACAGAGAGGGTGACCCGAGCCCCTTGGACCGGGAGTGAGGTCGCGTCCGAGAGGACCTTCACCTCCAGGATCGGAGCAGGCTTGAGGGCGACATCCCCGAGATCCAACACCCCCGCTTCGGGGAGCTGAATACCACCCAAGGTGTAAGGCTCGAAGCCCTCGGAGAAGATCTGCAAGAGCGCGGAATCTCCGTCTGTGACGTTCAAGTTAGAGAACTCGGCGCGCCCTCCCTCGTGATGAGTGATCACAGCCCCACTCTCGTCCTCCAAGGGCTCGGTCCACCACGACCCGGCCTTCGCCGTGAAGCTCTCGATCGGCGCCCCCGTCCCTTGATGCACCACGCGAAAACGCACCCCTCTGGCGGCCTGCATCCTGAGCACCACACCGGTGTCACCTGATCGCGCCTTGACCGTCTCTCCTAGCGGCTCCCCTAACCAACCCTCTGCGCCCTCGCCCTCCATCAAATCCAAGCTGTAGCCAGTCTCTAAAGCGAGCCCATGAATCTCGAACCGGCCGGCTGCGTCTACAGCGCAGGTCCGGACCGAGCCCATGTTCATAAACTGAACTCCATCCCCTGGGACTGCCGAGACGAAGCAGTCGACGTCCGCTCTGTAACCTTCGACGTATCCAGTGATCGAGCTGCCTCGGGGGAGTTGAATCGTGACGAGGTCGGGGTGCGTCCCTGCGCGATCGCTCTCACCTTCGATGGTCCCAGCAGGGTGCATCTCATGCGTCGCCTTGATCACCCAGGGCCCCACCAAGCCTGTGCCGAGCTCGAAGCTCCCGTCCGCAGCAGTGTGTTCCTCCGGCTCCTGTTCGTTTACAGAGATCAGGAAGCCGATGCCCTCGCGACGCTCCTCAAAGGAGACACCCGCCCCCTCTACCGGGAGACCTTGGGAATCGATCACGACGCCGCGGACGATCACGCCCGGCTCAAGCTCAAAGGTCCCGAGGTCCTCTCCTCCAAAGACCACGCTCTCCTTGAGCTTCGCGAAGCTCCTCGCCAGCACCTCTACAGAGAGCTTATGTGAGACGAACCACTCCGTCTCAAATTGTCCATCGCCGTCCGTCTCGACCCAAGGTCGCTCGTTTGTGCCAAAGACAAAGCCATTACCGAAATCAGCTGATACCCGCACGCGCGCGCCTGAGACGGGAGCGCCGAGCTGATCCACGATCCGACCGCGCAGGCGCTTACCTCCCGCCTCACCGGGGATAGCCCCAACGAGGCCCTCAGGCAGGAGCAGCGAAGGCTCGTCCCCGAGGAGGTCGGGCGCTAGGCCCCGGTCTTCCTCACCGCTCGATAGCCCAGGGAGTTCACCCTCATCAGGGGAGCGCTCAGAGTCTCTCTCTAGACCGATCGGAGGGATCGGTGCCTCAGCCAGCCCCGAGCCCTCTCCCTGTGATAAGTACACAGCGCCACCGATGACGAGGGCGAGCGCGAGCGCGAGCGTCAAAAGAGGGAGGAGCTGAGACCTATTCATCTTCCGGTAAAGGAGAATCCTCTCTCCTCTGAAGCGTATAGTGCAGCACGGTGGGGTTAAGTGCGAGGCAACACTCAGAAGGCTCATGCTGACCGACTCGCGACTGCTCTCATGTGGGAATTCCCCCAAGAATCGCAGTCATTCAGGCGCCCTTCCACCGTAACACCATCGCTCCTTGCCGACCGGGCCCTCCGATGGTCACATGGTCCTATTCCCCACGAAGACACCCCATGAGCGCTCGAAAATCTATATCCACAAGGCTCTTCACCTGCCTCACGACTGTGACGCTGTTCGTGTCAGAGGCGCCCTCCGCCAGCGCTCAAGCGCCGAAGCTCGGGCGAGAGTATTACGAGGACAACGTAGACCTCGGCTTCAAGGTCAAGATGCCCAAGGACTGGGAGTTCATCCCACCTCAGCCTGGTGAAGACGAGCAGATCGGAAAGTTCACGCCAGAGTTCAACAAGCGCATCGACTTCGCCGGGGGCCGCGACTCCCTCTGGCTCGACGCGTACCTCTTGAAGTTTGACCGACGGGATGAAGATGACAAGCGCGCCTTTGACTTTGACAAGGCCCTCGACAGGGCCGTGGACTCGAGCTACCGGTACACGGCGAAGAAGCTAGAGAGGATCGAGACGAAGGACCTCAAGATCGACAAGGTCCCCTCCAAAGAGGTCCTCTACAAGGGCCTCGCTGGCGAGACAGAGATCCACGTCTACGCTATGCAGTACTTCCTCTCAGACGACCTCGTCGTCGCCTACCTCTTCGACGCCCCCGCTGAGCGGAAGAAGTGGCGCAAGTGGGAGCCCGCGATCTCGAAGCTCTGCAAGAGCTTCAAGCGGGTCGAGGTGGAGCTCGTGGACGGTGGCGAGGTCAAGGAAGGCGACAGCGTCTATCGCTCCTCCAAGCGCGGCGCGCTCATGAAGGAGGTCCGCAAGAACCCCGGCTGGCAGCTCGTCGAGACTGAGAACTACTTCATCATCACGAGCAGCGAAGACCGTGAGTTCGTGAAGGAGTTGGAGACTCGCCTCGAGGCTATCCGTGACATCTACGAGAAGCTCTACCCCCTGAGAGACGCTGAGCGCGTACGGCTCAAGATGGCGAAGCGCGTCTCTGAGGCCAAGGAACAGAAGAGGAAGGAGCGTGAAGAGCGCGGCGAGGAGGATGAGGGCGATGGCGACCGGACGACAGCGGGCGGCCCCACCCCCCTCGAGCTCTCACGCTGCAGCGTCGTGAGGGTCTGTAAGAGCCGAGGACAGTACATGGAGTACGGCGGGCCGCCAGGCTCCGCAGGCTACTGGAACTACCGCGACGAAGAGCTCGTTCTCTACGACGACAAGGGCGGCGGCGGCCGCGGCGACACATGGGCTGTCCTCAACCACGAGGCCTTCCACCAGTACATCTTCTACTTCTACGGGAACCTCGCTCCGCACAGCTGGTACAACGAGGGCACCGGAGACTTCTTCTCTGGCTACCAGTTGAAGGCTGGCCGCTTCACCCTCAAGCCCTTCGACTGGCGCGTCCAGACCATCCGCGACGCGATCAAGTCGGACGACTACGTGCCGATGCCGGAGTTCCTCCGCTACACCCAGCAGGAGTACTACGCAGAGGGCGGCAGGAACTACGCCCAAGGCTGGTCTCTGATCTACTTCCTACGCACTGGGAAGAAGAACGCGAAGGGCTGGAACTCCGACTGGGACTCCATCCTGGATGATTACCTAGACGCGCTCAACGACGCCTGGATCGAGGTCAAGGTTCAGAACATCCTGAAGGACGATGTTGAGATCGGAGAAGATGGGCAGATCACCTTCGACTTCTCAAACAGTGATGAAGACGACGCGCGCGCCAAGGCGGTGGACATAGCCATCGTGGGCATCGACTGGGAAGAGTTCGAGGCCGCTTGGAAGGCTTACACCCTCTGATCTCCACATGAAACGTACCGCAGCCGCGCTCTTCTTCGGGGCGCTCCTCTCTACCACCGCCTCAGCTGACCGCGTCATCACCGACGACGGGCGTATCATCACTCCGAAGAAGGCGCGAGAAGAGGGTGATGGCTATCGCCTCACCTTCGAGTCCGGCGAGATCCTCTTGCAGAGCAAGGACGGCATCAAGGCCATAGAGATCGAAGGGGACATGTCGGACTATGTCCCTAAGGACGAGAACGAGCGCAAGAAGCTTGAGGACGGCTACGTCCGCTACAGGGGCAAGTGGTACTCCAAGAAGGCTTATGAGACCCAGCTCAAGAAAGAGCACGAGGAGTCCAAAGAGCGCACGGACAAGATCGCTCACCACTCAGAGTGGCGGAACGCTTGGACCTTGGAGACCAAGCACTTCATCTTCAAGACGAACACGAGCGAGGAGTGGCTCGAGTATTACTCAGGGCTCCTCGAGGCCTACTACTCGCTGATGGACAGGCAGATCGGCATCAAGCCAACGCTCTCCTACAAGCGCAAGAAGATGAAGGTGAACATCTACAAGAGCCACGAAGAGTTCATCGAGGTCTCGAACGAGGCTGGCGCGGGCGTGGGCATGAGCACGCTCGGATACTTCTGGTCCTATGACGACACCCTCAACTTCTTCCACAACTACTCGGAGCCTGAGCAAGCCACGTGGGTGGGTCTGCACGAGTGCACGCACCTCCTCACCTTCTTGATCGATCAGCAGTATCAGCCTCAGATCTGGCTAAACGAAGCCGTAGCTGACTACTTTGGCTCAGCGAAGGTCGAGATCGACAAGCGAGGCAAGTTCAAGATCGAGCCTGGCATGCTCCAGACCGACCGGGTGCTCACCGTTCAGAAGGCGATCGAGGAGGGCAACGACACCAAGCTCGAGAAGCTCTTCCGCATCTCCCGCGACAACTTTGATGGCTTCCAGTACGCCCACGCTTGGTCCTTTGTCTACTTCCTCAACAACTACAAGAAGGGCAAGTACGCCAAGGGCTTCGCGCGCTTCTTCCGCGAGCTCTATACGAGCTTCAAGGGGATCGAGTACCAACAAGTAGCGGCCGCGAACACTACCGGGGTGGGCTTCAAGGCGAGCCCCGCGGAGATCCGCTCCCACCTCCTCAAGCGCATCGGGGTGACCGACGTTGAGCAGCTAGAGATCGACTGGAAGACCTTCATCAAGGAGATCCCCATCGATGGCCCTGACGCCCTCTTGAAGCGCGGGCTCCGCTCTGTGCGGATGTTCGAGTTCGCCAAGGCCCTCCCTGACCTTGAGGCGGCGATCGAAGGCGGCATCACTGACGCTCGCGCCTACGCCGCTCGTGGCATGGCCCGAGCCTACGGAGGGAGCTCTAGCCAAGGCCTAGAGGACCTGAGAAAGGCCGTCGAGCTAGACCCCCTGAACGCAACCTACCGCTATCAGCTCTCCCAGCTCATGTGCGGCCGCACCAGCAGCGCCTTTACCTCAGGCTCGTTCCGCATACAGAGCGGCGGAGATGAAGGGGCTGACATCGACAACCCCGAGGCCAAGACCCAGGCAGGGCTGGCCAGGGAGTTGGATCCAGAAAACGAGCAGTTCCGCCGATGGTACCTGAGGTTCAAGTGACCACTGACTCCATGCGATACACCAACAGCCGAAGCGCCCTCTGGGCCCTCCCCCTCCTCCTCGCCTCCTGCGCAGGGACTCGAACCCTCGCTGACCCTACCCTGCTCATTCAAACGGAGGGTGGCCGAGAGCTCGGCGTCTCGACCGAGTACGGCGTGGTCTTCCTCGGTCGCACCGCGAGCGCTGGGGACGTCGACATGACCGTCTGGTTCGGCGACGGGCCGAGCATCGAGAAGAGCGCCATCGAGCCTCTCGGCGGAGACCTCTTCACCGCGGAGACCGAGATCCGGCTCCCCAGCGTCCCGCTCTCCTTCGACGACCCGACCCCTGGCGACGTCCTTACCATCATCGGCCGAGAGGGAGGCACTGTCTGGTCAGAGGACGTCCTCGTCCTCGACGACCCTCAGATCTTTGGTCTGCTCCTCGCGGTCCCTGAGAAGATGCGCGGTCGGAGTGATCAAGTCGGCGCGGGCATCTACTCCATCCCTGATGGAGATCTCTCGAGGATGCGCCTCGTAGGGATCGCCTCCGGTGTGATCACCCTCTCAACGGAGGAGGGCGATCGAGAGTATCTATCCGCTTATGGCCCGCAGCAGCTGTGGCGCTTGGTGACTCACCGCCGTGACCACAACCGTCGCAAGCCCTGGATCTACCGCGAAGACATCCTCTAGCGACGCCAGAAGCCCGGAACGAAGAGCGCGACCACCGCGTAGAACTCCAGCCTCCCGAGGATCATGAAGAGGGAGAGCAGCGCCTTCACCCCGTCAGGGAAGTGTGAGTAGTTCACGGTCGGCCCCACCTTGCCGAGGCCTGGACCGATGTTGTTCAAGGTCGCGAGTACCGCTGTAGCAGACTCCTCGAGCTCGATCCCGTAGCCGCTCAAGGCGAGGATTCCTCCGGAGAAGACCAGGATCCAGAGGATGAAGTAGCCCGTCACCGCACCCAATACGCCTTCCTCAAGGACAGTGCCGTCGACCTTCACGTCATGGATCGCGCGCGGCCTGACGAAGGCCTGCACACCGCGTATGGCAGCCCGCGCCACGATCACCAAACGCACCACCTTGAGCCCGCCGCAGGTTGACCCCGCGCAGGCCCCGATGACACAGAGACCCATCAGCAGTATCCGGCAGAACTGCGGCCACTGGTCGAAGTCGGCGGTCGCGTAGCCCGTGCCAGTCAACAAGGCGATGACCTGAAAGAAGGAGTCCCTGAGCGCCTGAGGGTACTGGCGGTAGTCCGGGAGCCCTGTGTCGGACGCGCCGCCGCCGCCCCAGATCCAAAGGACAGTCGCGATCAAAAGGATCGAGCCCACGACGATCCCCACGTAAACGCGGAACTCCATGGACTGTGAGAGAGCTCCCCAAGCGCGGCGCCAACCAGCCCGGACGAAGAGGTCGTAGAAGGCGAAGTTCACGCCCGCGGCAAACATAAAGAACCCGATCACGAGCTCGATCTTCCACGACATAAAGTAGGCCACGCTCTCAGCGTGCGTCGAGAAGCCGCCAGTAGAGACCGTCGCGAAGGTGTGCACAACCGCGTCGAAGGGCGTCATATCGAGGTACCACAAGAGGAGGAACTCGATGAGACTCATGCCAACGTATAGGCGCATGAGCCCTAGCGCGCTGTCGCGGACGCGCTGGTGACCTGCCTCCCTCGTGATCCCGGGGATCTCAGAGCGGAAGAGGCTCCTGCCACCCGTCGGAAAGAGGACCACGAAGACCATGACGATCCCGAAGCCGCCGAGCCATTGCGTGAAGGAGCGCCAGAAGCCGATCGCGTGGCTCATGCCCTCGATCCCCTCACCTGTGAGGACGGTGGAGCCCGTGGTGGTGAACCCAGAGGCCGTCTCAAAGAAGGCGTCGACGAATGACGGGAGCGTCTCGGTGAAGATATACGGGAGAGCCCCCAAGGAGCTGGCGACGAGCCACGAGAGCGCGACGACGGCGAGCCCCTCACGCCGGAAATAGTCCGGCTTCCCCTCGCGAGTCAGGGTGTGGCCGCGGTTGCCCAAGATCATGACCGCCCCCACCAGGGCCGAGACGCCGCTGGCATAGAGGAAGGCTAGGGCGTGCAGCGACTCGTCAAAGAGGTAGCCGATACCAGCCGGTACGAGCAGAAAGCCGGCGAGGAGCAGCGAGACGCAGCCCAAGAGCCATCCGACGGCGCGCTGGTTCATGACTGGCCGGCCTAGCTCCCCTCTTCATCGGCGCGGAACACGCCGAGGATCTCCTCGACGTTCTCCGGCAAGCTGAAGACGATCACGTGATCACCGTCACGCACGACGCTGTCACCGTGCGGGATCGTGACTCCGTCCTCTCGAACGATGGCGCCGACGACAGAGCCCTTGGGTAAGCCCAGCTGGTCGATCGTGCGCTCCTTGCGCTTACCCCTGAAGCGCGCCTGAAGATCGAGCACCTCCGCGCGACCCTCTCCGAGGACCGCAACAGACTCGATCGCGGTGGAGCGGACGAAGCGCAGGATGCGGTTCGCACACAGGACGCGCGGGCTGATCGCCAAGTCGATCCCGAGCAGGTCATAGATCTGTCGGTAAGAGGACTTGTTCACCATGGCCACAGTCCGCTCTACGCCCAAGGAGCGCGCGAGCTGACAGGCCACCATGTTCCGCTCGTCATCTCCCGAGGTGGCGACGAAGACGTTGGACTCTCCGATACGCTCCTCGATCAAGAGGTCGATGTCAGTAGCGTCCCCCTGCAAGACCATAAGGTCACCCACGGACTCCGCAGCGAGAGCCTTCGCGCGCACAGGGTCACTCTCGATCACGCGGAGGTGCACCCCTGAGACGTCCGCGAGCTTGCGCGCGATCTGCCGCCCGATGCCTCCCGCGCCCATCAACACGACGCTGCGCCTGCCGAGGACCTTCGCCCCTGCGATGCGCTCGAAGTTGTCGAGGTTCTCTGAGGTCCCGATCAGGTAGAGCTGATCACCGGCGAGGAGCGTGTCTGCTCCGTCGGGGACGTTGAAGGAGTCCCCGCGGCTTACGCCACCGATGAGGACGCCGCGGGGCAGCTCTAGGTCCTTGATGGGCTTCTCTAAGAGCTGTGACTCTTCACGGATGCGCAGCCTCCGCACTTGCACGCGGCCGTCGGCGAAGCTCTCCACCTCGAGGGCGTGGTTCTCTCTGACGGTCCCGACGATCTCATCCCCAACGAGGTCTTGGGTCGAGAGGACGACGTCAAAGCCGAGGGTCTGCTTGTAGAAGTAGTGGTAGCCCTCAAGCAAGCGCGTGTCATTCAGGCGCAAGATCGTGCGCTTCGCGCCGAGGCGGCTCGCGAGAGCGCAGACGAGCATGTTCGTCCTGTCTGCGTTCGTCACGATGACGACCAGGTCAGCCTTTGAGACGCCAGCTGAGTTCAAGACCTCAGCCCTCGTCCCGTCTCCCACGACGACCTGCACGTCGAGGCTCTCCATGAGGCGCCTCGACTTAGACGGGTCGCTGTCCACCACGCTCACGCGGTGGCCCTCGCGCGAGAGGATGTCAGCGAGGTGGAAGCCCACCTCCCCTGCTCCGATGACGGCGATGTTCATCTTGGAACCTTATTCCACGAAGGCCCCACCGCCAAACGGGAGACCAAAGAGGGCGTTTTTTTAGCCTTCAGCCCACGAAAAGATGCATCCTGCGCTGAGTGATCGTCATCCTCGACAATCGAGACTCCTTCACTTTCAACCTCTCGCAGTTCTTCCAGGAGCTGGGCGCAGAGGTCGAGGTCTTGCGCTGCGACCGGACGAACTGGGGCAAGATCCAAGCCCTGGAGCCTGCGGGCTTGGTCCTCGGGCCTGGTCCAGGCGTCCCCGAGGCTGCCACGACCGCGATGGAGTGCCTCCGCGACGCACCGGAGACCCTCCCTATCCTTGGGATCTGCCTCGGTCATCAGGCCATAGGGGTCCACTTCGGTGGGCGCGTCGTGCGTGCTGAGCCGGTGCACGGGCATGAGGCAGCGATCCACCACGACGGCCAGGGCCTCTTCAGCGGGCTCCCCCAGCCCATGGCGGCAGGCCGCTACCACAGCCTGATCCTTGAACGAGGGAGCCTGCCAGGGTGCTTGCAGGCCACGGCGCACACCACCGACGGCCTCATCATGGGCCTCCGGCACCGCGAGCGGCCAGTCGAGAGCGTGCAGTTCCATCCTGAGTCGATCCTCTCCCGCGATGGGCACGCCCTGCTGGGCAACTTCCTCGCGCGTTGTGGGCATCGCGCCGCAGGCCAAGCGACCCCAAGCGGGGTGGAGCGATGACACCGAACGCGAACATCCACGAGTCCGTAGCGGCCTGCAGAGCGGGGGCGGAACGACTCGCAAAAACAAGCCCAGGCGCGCTGCTGGGACTCATCCAGCGCCTCAAGGCAGACACCCTCGCCGCCGCTGAGACCTGGGGGGCGCTCGGCTGCCAGGCAAAAGGGCTCGCGAGGACCTCCCCTGCGGCCTCAGAGGAGTGGCTGGGAGGCCCTGTGGTCGTGCTCAGGCACCTGCGCTCCCTCGGCACGACTCTCGCCCACCTAGAGCGCACAGGCACTCCGCTCTTGAGGGACTCGGAGCTCAGGATGCGCTCAGGGAGCGCCGTGGCTCAGGTCTTCCCGGAGACCTTCAATGACCGCCTCGTCTTAGCGGGCTTCAGGGCAGAGGTCTGGATGGAGCCAGAGCTCCCGCTCAATGAGGTGCGCGCACACACCGCGACGATTTGGACCCACGGAGACGCCGAGCCGAGGGTCGCGGCCGTCCTCGGCGCGGGAAACGTGTCCTCGATCGGCGCAATGGACGTCTTGCATAAGGTCTTCGCCGAGCGTCAGGCCTGCGTGCTGAAGCTCCACCCTGTGAACTCCTACCTCGGCGAGATCTACAGCGCGGCCTTCGCCGGGCTGATCGAAGAGGGGTGGCTGCGAATGGTCGCTGGAGGAGCCGAGGTCGGCGCCGCGCTCGTCCACCACGAGGACGTAGACACCGTACACATCACGGGCAGTAAGGACGTACACGACGCCATCGTTTGGGGCCTCCCCGAGGTGCGCGAGGAGAACAGGAGCGCAGGGACCCCTGTCTTGAAGAAAGAGATCACGAGCGAGCTCGGCTGCGTGACCCCAGTGATCTTAGTTCCAGGCGACTGGTCGAGGCGCGAGCTCGACCTCCAAGCTCGGAACGTCGCGACGCAGGTCGTGAACAACGCCTCCTTCAACTGCAACGCCGCCAAGGTCTTGGTAACAGCGAGAGGTTGGCCGCAGCGCGGTGAATTCTTAGCCGCCGTCCGTGCCCACCTTGAACAGACGCCCTCGCGGCTCCCCTACTACCCTGGCTCCGAAGAGCGATACGAGCGCTTTGAGAGCTGTGCGCCCAACGCTGAACGCCTAGGCGTACCCTCTGAGGGCCACTTGCCTTGGCTCATCACGACCGACCTCGACTGCGAAGACACAGGCGCACACGCCTTCAGAAATGAGGCTTGGTGCGGAGTCTTAGCTGAGACAGCGCTCCAAGCGGACGACCCCTCTGACTTCCTCGCGCGCGCGACAGACTTCTGCAACGACGTCCTCTTCGGAACGCTCTCGATGAGCCTCGTCATCGACCCACGCGCCAAGCGGCAGCACAGAGCAGCCTACGAGGCTGCTATCCGAGATCTCCGGTACGGCAGCGTCGTAGTGAACCACTGGGGCGCGCTCAGCTTCGGGCTGGTCGCCACCCCTTGGGGGGCTCACCCTGGGCATCCGCTGAGCGACATCCAGAGCGGCCGCGGCTTCGTGCACAACACCCGCTTCTTTGATCGCGTCCAGAAGGCAGTCGTCGAGGGGCCCTTTGCCCCTCTCATCGAGCCTCTATGGTTCACAGGCCACCGGGGCGCGCTGGGCGCTGGCCGCGCTCTCTGCTCCTGGGAAGCGTCCCCCAGCCTGGCCAAGCTCGGACCGATTTCCTGGCACGCGCTCCGGCCCTGACTCTAGACGCGAGCCCCCGCTCGCTCTCCCTCCCCACAAGCGGCTACTCTCTCTGCATGCGCCCGAGCCTCGAGCGACTCTTCGGTGACTACTACGCCTACCACACGGATCCCACGAACGTGGCCATCCACAAGGTGGCGATCCCGCTCATCGTGTATCACGTCCTCGCGATGTTGGACTGGGTGCCGCTAGGTCTCGAGCTCGCTGAATACAGCGTGACCCTCGCTCACCCTGTCTTCGCGCTCGCTGCGCTCTGGTACATCTACATGTCTCCAAGGCTGGCGTTGGTGATGGTCCCCTTCTCGGCCCTTTGCCTCTACGTCGGGAGGCTCTCTTCGACGGAGGCCGTGATCGGGGTGGCTCTCCTAGCTTGGGTCGCGCAGCTGGTCGGACACCTCCGCTATGAGGGGCGCGCCCCAGCGTTCAAGGACAACCTCGTCCAGCTCCTCGTTGGGCCGGTCTATTTCATCGCGACGAGCTTCGGCTGGTGGACTCCCTCGAGCGCTGAGAGCGAGCGCTCAGCGAGCTGAGGGATCTGCCAATACCCGTCGCACCACGCTCATGAGGTCGCGCTGCAGGATCTCAATCGAAAGACACCTCCCCCCGCAGCTGCGAGAGGAGTCGCTCCCTCATCCCTGGATCGAAGCGGTTGAAGCGCGCGAAGCGAACGTGCTCTCCTGGAGACAAGCCGCTGACCTCGACGCCCCAAAGCGGCGCGACAGAGCCTGGAAGGGCGGCGTAGCGGAAGTCGCTGACGACGCCTTCGAAGCGTGAGTCTTCAATCAGGAAGCCGTCGCTGAAGACTCGAAAGCGCTCGATGTCCCTGCGCTGCACTTGATCAAGATCAAAGCGCCTAGAGAAATCCTCTGCGTCAAAGACTGGGTGCCTCTCACCCCCTAGCGTAGCCGCTGGCCCCCACCAAGGGACCCTGATGGCCTCAACGTGATACTCACCGCCGAGCTCGTAGAAGCAGCGAAAGAGCAAGTTGTTCCCAAGCGACGGCTTAGCCTCTAAGCGAGCCGCATCAGCGTGACCGCGCTCTTCAACGAGCCGCTCGAGGGCGCCGAGTGCCCTCGCGTGCTGCACAGAGCACAGGCAGAGATAGGCCACGCAGAGGCCGAGCGCTACCCGAGGCGGCTTCGCCAGCAGTCGGCGCACGCCCCAGATGCAGGCGATGATGAGCGGGACCGTGAAGAGAGGGTCAATGATTGAGATCAGGTTCCACGCCACCCGTTCATCTGAGAAGGGCCAGTAGAGGCGCGTCCCGTAGCTCGTGCTCGCGTCTATGGGCCCATGAGTCGCCCAGCCTATGAGCGCAGGCAAGAAGAGCGCGCTCCAGGGGACCCTACAGCGCAAGAGGAGCCAAGCCAGGCTCCCGGCGATGAGCGCCCCCAGAGGCACAAAGGCGATGGAGTGCGTGAAGTGGCGGTGATACTCCAGCGAGAGCAGCGGATCTGTAGCCGAGCTGATCAAGACGTCCGCGTCCGGGAGGAGCCCGCCTAGGCCGCCCGCGAGAGCGGCCCTTCGTTGGTGCTCCGGCCGCGCGAAGGCCTGGGCTGCGACAGCACCTATGACGCCTTGAGTGATGATGTCCACGGAGACATTTTGGCACAGCTCGGCGACGAATCTAGAGAGCGAAGCCGCCGCTATAGAGAGATGAGGAGCCAGACAGAGCAGACACCCCGCCCGGTCCAAGCGAAGGTCCTGAGCCAGTTCGTAGCGACCAGCCGCCGATGCACTTTGGCGTCGAAGCCCTGAGCGAGCCTCCCATGCGCTGGCACAGAGAAGACCGCTGTCAGCCCCCAGACCAGGACCAAGAGTAAGAAGCTGACCCATACGAGCCAGTCCGCCTCTAGCTCCTCAGACATGAGGAAGAGCGCTGAAGCCGTCCCCGCTTCCAGCAGCATGGGTGGTCCGACCACCCACCCTGTCCGCGCGAGATGGCTCTCTTGATAGGCCCTGTATGTCTTCTCGGAGACCAGCGCAAAGAGCGGGTAGTGAACGACCTGCACGAACCAAATCACCCCCACCATGACGAGGGTGCTGATGGCGTGCGCCCACAGCGTCATTTCAATCGTGCTCACGACGAGAACCTAGGTCATCTCATGGACCATAACTATCCCCTAGGGGAATGGAGCTTCGTTCTCCGCTCGCGCTAGGGAGCTCTCCACCAGCGCGAGGGGAGCGACATGCCCTGAGCCTGATGGTAGAAAGGGACCTCCCCATCAGCCGATGCTCACAAATACCGCCATGCGCTCCCATTTATCTGTACTGCTACCGCTCCTCACTCTCGTGTCCTGTCAGTCCACAGACTCTTGGACGAGCGCCCGTTTAGAAGAGAGCTCTGCAGCACGCGCAGCCGAGGTGGACGCCCTCGCCGAGCAGGCCGACATTCCGAACATCGTCCTCGGGTATGTGACTCGTACCGGTGAGACCGAGTTTTTCTCCTATGGCGGCCAGAGCATCGAGGACGATGCGCCCGTCGATGAAGACACCCTCTATGTGATCGCCTCGATGACAAAGGCGCTCACAGCGACCGCAGCCCTACAGCTGGTAGAGGCCGGAGACCTGGAGCTCGACGAGCCCCTCGAAGAGGTCTTCCCTGAGCTCAAGCAGGTGCAGATCTTGCTGGAGGACGGGACCTATCGTCCTCCCGTGGGCCCGGTGACGCTGCGTCACCTGCTCACACACACCTCGGGCTTCGCCTACTTCTTCAGTAGTCCGAAGATGGCAAGCGTTGTCGAGGTTGACCCGATCAGCGGCATGCCCACACCCGAGGTGGTCCCCGAAGGTCAATACGACTGGGGCTTTGGGATCCAGCCACGCAGAGTCTTTGACGCCGGAGAAGGCTGGCTCTACGGCCGCGGCGTCGGAGTCGCAGGGCGAGTCGTAGAGCGAATCTCAGGCCTAGACCTCGACACCTACTTCAAGCGCAACATCTTCGAGCCATTGGGCATGAGTAGCTCTGGTTACAACGTCTCGCCAGAACTGATGAAGCGCTTAGTCCCGTTGCATATGCGGGCTCCCTTCACAGGGGACCTCACCATTGCACCAGACATGCGGCCTGCACCGATGGAGCGCTTCTATGGCGGCGGCGACCTCATCAGCACCCCCCGTGACTACGCCACCTTCTTGCGCTGTCTCATGAACGGCGGCGCTCTGGGTGGAGTACGGATCCTTGGCTCAGAGTGGGTCGACCTCTTCTTCTCGGACCAACTCCCAACGGAGCTCAGTGTTCAGCTAGAACCCTTCCAAGAGGGAGCTGATCGCACGTTCACCGACGAGTTTGACGACAAACACAGCCTCGCTTGGGCTCTAGAGGTAGGCGCTGAGGACGGCTTAAGGCCCGAAGGGGTCGGCTACTGGTCCGGCATCTTCAACACCTACTACACCATCGACAATGAGCGCGGCGTCGCCGTATTTGCCTTCTCCCAGCTGCTCCCCTTCGACGACCCTGAGGTCTATGAGCTCTATCGCACTTACGAGGACGAGGTGTATCGTGCGCTCCGCTGATGAGAGAAGGCTTAGCTAAGCATGGAGCTGCTCATCCCATTTGGAGGCTTCGCGGCTGTGAACGCGCTCGCCGCCCTCCTCATTTGGCAGCTCCTCAAGGCCATCACTGCCTCTAGTGAGTTCCGCGAGAGCGACCCGCACTCAGACGCGCACTATCCGACGCGTGCGAGCGGCCTCTTGATCGGCGTCTTCGCCTTCGCGTGCCTGCTCTTCGTCATGGACCACTTCGCGGGAGAGCACCAGCTGACCTCGCCATACGAGAGGACCGCCTACCTGAGCATGAGCCTGCTCTGCTTCTACGCAGTAACCTTCATCGCCTCTTCCGTCAAAGCTCTCAAGAGACCCAACCTTCAGTCCATTTATTGCGCAGCCCACTCAGCCCTGCTGGGGCTCCTCATCTTCCTCTTTGTCACCGTCGTGCTGAGCTCCGGCTCTCCCGCCTGAGAGGTGGCGGAGAGATGCGCACGGTCAGCCAAAGAGGAGCAGCGCAGCGCCCAACTGAGGCTGCTTAACTCCCTAAACCCAGGACAGCGACCTCCCCAGGAAAGCACTCTGTTGGATCACCAAAGACCTCCGGGTGGACACAGGCGGCGAGGAGCTCTGCTGACTCGACGAGGCGCGGTCCAGGCCGGTTGAAGTAGGCGTTGCCGTCAGCGAGGTAGACTCGCTGATCTCTGACCGCAGGCCAGCCGAGCGGAGCCAGCAGCTCTCTCAGCGCGCCCTCTTCTTGGAGAGTCTTCGCCAAGGGGAAGCCACAGGGCTTCACAAGCACCACGTCAGGCGCTGGATCAAGCGCGGCGAGCGCGCTGGGCTCGATGATGGGCGCGTGCTCTCCAGCGCGCGCGATGAGCGCCTCACCACCCACGCACTCAATCAGCTCCGGCATCCAGGTCCCGCCGACCATCAAGGGGTCGATCCACTCCAAGGTGAGGACGCGGCGCTTGGGGAGCGGCGCGGCTTTTGCGCGAAGGGCCTCCAGCCGGGCCTCGAGGCCAGCCCTAGCTGCGGCTGCCTCACCAGAGAGCTCGAGAGCAGCTCCGACTCGCTCGAGGTCGTCCAAGACATGACTCAGTCGAGTCGGTGAGAGGTTCACCACCGTCACTCCCTCCATGTCCAAGGCGCAGAGCGCCTGGTCCACGTCTGCTCTCGAGACCGCGCAGACGTCGCAGAGGTCCTGCGTGATGATCACATCAGGTCTGGCCTCGCGCAGGGCCTCCTCCTCGACAGAGTAGACGCTGAGGACGTCACGGACGAGGCCTTGGACCTCGGCGTGGATCTCTGCGCTCGAACGCGGCGGGCCTAAGCGAGTGCTGGTAAGGAGCGGCAGGCCGGGGAGATCTTGTGGGAAGTCACACTCATGAGAGACGCCGACCAGCTGGTCCTTAGCACCGACGGCGCAGACCAGCTCGGTAGCTGAGGGTAGGAGGCTCGCGACACGCATACACACACTCTGACACGCAGATCAGCGCTTGCAAGAGAGCGGCTCGCCGGCTCGAAGATCAGCCCTGCCAGCAGCCGGACTCAGCTTGCCCGCTTACCCGCCGCCGCAGGGCGCGGGCGCGAGAAGACGAGGAGCTGCTCGGTGCCCTCCTTCGGCTGAAAGCGGTAGCCGTCGAGGTCGAACTCGGCGAGGTCCGCCACGGTCCGAGGGCGGTTGTCCGACATCCACCTCGCCATCAGGCCGCGGGCGCGCTTAGCGAAGAAGGAGATGAACTTGAGCTTGCCGCCGTCCTTCTGGAGGAACTTGACATCTAGCACGTCGAGCTCGAGCTCGCGGAGCCGTGCGGCCTTGGAGTACTCGTCGCTCGCGAGGTTGATCAAGGTGTCTGCCTTAGCCGCCTTCATATCCTTCCTGATGGCGCGGTTGAGCTCTTCGCCCCAGAAGGCGTAGAGGTCCTTTCCTGCCTCTGTCGGCAGACGCGTGCCCATCTCTAGGCGGTAGGGCTGGATCACATCGAGCGGTCGCAGCAGGCCGTAGAGACCGCTCAGGATGCGCACATGATCCTGCGCCCAGCTGAGGGCGCGCTTGTTCATGCTCCAAGCCTCGAGGCCTTGGAACACGTCACCACGGAAGCACATCGCCGCCGCGCCGCGCGGGTTCGAGCGCGCCCCGAACTGCTGCCAGCGCTCTGCGTTGAGCTCTGCGAGCGAAGGCGAGATGGACATCAGCGATGACAAGGCCTTCGGAGAGCGCCCCTTCAGCTCTTCGGCGAGCGCACGCGTGCGCCCGCTGAAGCGCGGCTTGCTCGCCTCGAATTTACAGGCTGCTTCTTCGGCGCCGTCCATCTGCAAGGACTTGGCCGGGGAGAGGATAGTGAAGAGTCCGGACATCTCGCTACTGAGGCTCCTTCAGGTGTTCAGAGATCACCTCGGCGCGCCTCCTCGACGCGCCCGAGGTGGAGGTGATTATCGCCGAGTGATCCACCTGAGGCCAAGGGCCTTTGAGGAACTGTGTTGCTCATCAGGAGGCCCCTAGGCGAGCTTCGAGGACCACTCCTCAAACGCTGCAGCGTCTGCAGAGCGCTGCTCTTCGCTCCTCTTCTGCATCGACCGGAGCGGCATGCTCATCCTGTGGTTCCCCTCAAAAGCGTCCTGATGCCTCGCGAGGAAGGCCCAATAGAGCTTGGAGAGCGGGCAAGTCGACTTCGGGTCCAACTCACAGTCCTCGCAGTGGTCGCTCATCTTGTTGATGTAGGGAGTCCCAGAGACATAGGGCTTCGTCATCATCGCCTCCCCTACTGCGAAGGTCCCCATGCCCAAGACGTTTGGCTCGACCACCCAGTCGTAAGCGTCCACGAAGGCCGCGTGAAACCAATCCGTGAGCTGACGCGGCTCCACGTCCAAGAGCGACGCGATGTTGCCTAGAACCATCAAGCGTGGGATGTGGTGCGTCCAGCCATCCTCAATCACGGAGCGGACTGTCGCGTCCAGACACTCGAGGCCAGAGTCAGCCTTCCAGTAAGCTCGCGGCAGCTCCCTCAGCTGCTGCAGGCGGTTGGGGTGGAGCTCCTTGTCCTCGGTATACGAAGCTCCAGCCTCTCCAAACCAGCCAGCGTCTCGGCGCGCTGTCGGTGCGCGCTCAAGAGTCAGAGACCGAAAGCCGTCTGTCACCTCGTGCACATGGTGAACGTACTCCCTCCAGATCAGCTGGCGGACGAAGCCCTCCCTGCTGTTGAGCGGGGCGTCCGCCGCTAAGACAAGCTCAAGTATCTCACGCGGTAAGACACGGTGGATGTTCAGCGCCGACGCCATGCGGCTGTGAAAAAGCCCCCTGCTCTTGGAGGACATGGCGTCCTCGAAGGTTCCGAAAGGACCAAGAACTGAACCCAAGAACCTGAGCGCTTCGAGCGCCTGCTCTCTCGTCGTGGGGAGCGCGCCGAGGTCTGTTTGCCCGGGATGCTCAGTGAAGACCTCCTCTACCAAGGCCTCGACCTCTAGATCGACCTCAGTCCTCTCAAAGCACGGTGCATCGGGAGCGCTGGGGGTCCCCTTCCAAGGCTGACGATTCTCAGCGTCGAAGCTGAACTTCCCACCCTCTGGCGCATCTCCATCCATCAGCGCGCCAGACTCTCGGCGAAACCGCTTATAAAGCGGGCTCATTCGGAAGGGTGGCTCCGCGCCCACCTCCTCGAGGAACCATTCGCGCGGCGTCAGCCAGCCGGGGTGAGGATGCTCGATCAGCGAGCCAGCCTCTAGCATTGGAGACAGCTCAAGACGCAGCTCGCGCTCAGCAGGTCTGAGGACGTGCAGCGGCCCTAGATGCGAGAGAGAGCTCAGCGCCTCCGCGAAGTCGCCCTCTGTGGTGAGGTGCAGGACTGGGTGTCCGGCTGCCTGAGCCTCCAAGACGAATGACCTCAGGTTCGCGAGGACGAACGCGAGCTTCTGCTTGTGGTATGGCCTCGAGCGCCCGCGCTTGATGGACTCGATGAGGACCAAGCCCGTCTGCTCTGCAGGCTCACCGGACCATGGGTCGAGCGCTAGGTGGAGCTGGTCATGAGGGACATAGCGCCAGCGGATGGGCGACGCTGCAGTGTCATCACGAAGCGTCTCCTGGAAGGCTGATCCTTTCTTCGGCTTCGTGATCTCAGCGATCGCGCTCACCTGCCTCGAGGCGTTCGATCGCTGCCTTGGCGGCCAGATCAGCAGAGCGGAGGGCGCCCTCAACGCTGCCGTGAGCCACGTGATCCCCACACCGGATGAGGCCTTCCATATCCGAGGCCCCGTCCAGGCTCAGGCCGCTCCCAGCACCTCGCTCAGGGAGCGCGAGCGTGACGTGCTGCACAGCCAGAGTCGTCCAGCTCTTAGAGTCCGGGAACCAAGCTGCGAGCTCTTGCCTAGCCTTGGACTCCACCTGGGCCTCGTCCTCTAGACCTAACGCTTGAGCAGCGTCTCCTACGATCGTCGCAGTCACGAGCGCCTGATCAGCTGGCGAGTAGGTCGGCTGGACGTCTGACGGAATAGACAGGTGGGCGATGAGAGAGTGACCGAGGGCATAGTCGCCGTTGAGGACTAGGAATCCCCCAGGGGCAGGCGATGCTTGAGCGCCTAGCTGGACCGTCCAAACCGACCTCCCATCCACCGGCTCAACCTCCGGATGAGCGACGATGACCTGACCGACCTCTACGGTCTCACCTCCTAAGCGCAAAGCTGTCGGAGAAAGCGCCTCGGCCTCTGAAGAGAGCATAATCCGCTCCCATCCGAGCTCCTCAGCCAGAGCGTTCGGATAGGCCTGGATCCCCTGCGCTGGCAAGATCATCTCACCGCGAGACATCGCACCAAAGATGAAGCGGAACATCCGCTCGCTCGTGCGCAGCTCAGACTCCAAGAAGATCCCAGCGAAGAGCGGACGGAAGAAGCTGTCTATGAACTCTTGCGAGAGGCCTGGGCCTCTCTCGCGGAGGAAGACCTCAGTGCTCTCGTCTCCTCCAGAGAACGCGCTACTTGGCCACCCACGGAGGGTCTTTAAGCGCAGGCCAGCGACCTTGAGGAGGTCTGACCAGCGCTCCTTCGAGAGCGCAGCAAGACCTCCAAGGGGCCTCCGGAAAGGGTCGGCGTAGGTGGAGAGCTCGACCGCTTGTCCGCGCGATCTCAACACCCTCGCGCCGGGGCTAAACGACCTCGCGCCGAGCGCTGCAAAGTCGATCTCCGACTCGCTGATCGAATACCCCGTCTGCATCACGTGGAAGCCATGATCCAACAAGAAGCCGTCGACCTCTTGGGTCCTCATACGCCCCCCCACCGAAGAGGCGCGCTCGTGCACGATGACCTCGTGACCAGAACGCCTGACCTGATTCGCGCAGCGCAGGCCAGCGATGCCAGCGCCGATGACGTGTACTGCCTTGCTATCCAAAGGGTTGAGTCTCGTGGCTTTTAGGAGGTGCTCCCCCAGCGATTCCAGAGGTGAGCCTGATGGCGCTAAGCCTCTCTTTCAGAAGGGCTTCGATCACTACAGGATAGCTTAGCTTGCCCCTTGAACGTTTTGAACGTTTTTCCATGGCTAAGCCACAGAGGGACACCTAAGCTCTGTCTTAGTTAGACGATTTGAACGTTTCGCCCAAGGAGGCACATCCAATGATCCTTCACCTCATGACCACGCTCAGCCTAGCGGCACCCGTGAATGCTGATGCGACCACAGAGCAGTCCATCCCCGCGATCGCATCTTCCTCTGAGCGCCTCGAGACACTCGTAGCTGCTGTTACGGCTGCAGAGCTCGTAGGCGCACTCTCTGGCGAAGGCCCTTTCACAGTCTTCGCCCCCACTGACGAGGCCTTCGGACGCCTCCCTGAGGGGACCATCGAGTCGCTCCTCGAAGAGCCCGGCAAGAAGACCCTGACGAGGATCCTCACCCACCACGTCATCCCTGGTCGGTACGAGGCCAGCGACCTCGTCGGTATGGACTCCATCGAGACCCTCGCGGGCACCAGCCTCACACTCGCTAGCCTCAAGGGACGTCTGCTCGTGGAAGAGTCGATCGTCGAGTCTGCCAACATCGGCGCGAGCAACGGCGTCGTTCACATCATCGACCGAGTCCTCCTCCCCCCGGTAGAGGTTGATCCCCTCGAAGTCCTCCTCGAGCAGGCCATCGACCGTGGCGTCCCGCTCTTCAATGACGGCAACATCGAGGCTTGCTGCGCTGTCTACTCCACAGCTCTCGACGCGGTCATCATCGGCGACAGCTGGGGGCTCTGCTCCGACAGGACCAAAGAGCTCGCTGAGTCTGTCTCAGAGGTTGCTCTTGACAAGGACGAGCGCTCACGAGCCTGGGCCTATCGCAGGATTATCGACTCTCTGCTGAGGGAGCGTCGCAGAGACTCAGGGGACCACTCCAACTCCTCTATGTCTTCAAATGCAGTCTTCACCTTCGAGGACAGCTCTGAGATTCGCGGCTGGAGGACGGTCCTCGACGGCGTCATGGGCGGGCTATCAACCGGCGAGATTGACCTGAGGAACGATGCCCTCGTCTTCACCGGCGAGACCTCGCTCAGAAACAACGGCGGCTTCTCTTCGATTCGTTGTGAGCTCCCCCAGGGCACCTTTGCAGAGGCAGACGCGATCAAGATGAGGGTCCGTGGTGACGGCAGAAAGTGGATTGTAGGCACCCGAAAGGGCACTCAGATGGGCGGAGACTCCTACTGGACTCGCTTCAACACGGAGGACGGCGAGTGGCAGACCTTGACCATCCCGATCAAGGACATGGAGCGCCACTTCTTCGGCCAGCGACTCTCCGGCAGGATCACCCCGGAGGAGGTGCGAGGCCTCGAGTTCTACATGTACGACAAGAAGGCGGGCCCCTTCTCCCTCGAGATTGACAGCATCGAAGGAGTGAAGGTCAACGCCTGAAGCCCGCGCGCTAAGCACGAGGGCCGGCAGCGCGAGCTATCGCGACGCCGGCTCTCTCTTTGACTGAGTGGTTTCCGGCTCCACCTACCAACCGCTCACATCACCGCCTCTGGTATCGATCACACCTAGTTGATCTTCGAAGACGTCGAAGGGCCCGTCCAACTCATCCGAGTCCACATCAAACGCTGCTAAGGGGAACTCGTTCCAATAATTTCCATACGCGTTCTGAACGCCTCCTCCTCCTGTCAAAACTAAGCCGACGTAGTTCTCATCGAAGTGATTCCGCCCGGGTGCGCTCTCGGTTCCTAGGTTGATGTCATTCGGAGCGCCGAGGACGAGGCCGAACTTATCGTTAAGAGAGAGCATTGAGTAGCGCATCGTATTGGTGCCGAGCGACTCTCGAACATCTACCCCGTTCCTGCATCTTCCCACCGCGATGCGCTCGAAGATCGCGCCATCAAGGGCTCGCCCCAATACGCCGAACTCGAACTCAGCAACGTCTGTATAGGCCACTGTAGGGCTACCCCCTTCTAGGAGGACTCCTACCCTAGGGCGCTCCTGCTCCTCTTGCCTCATCCGGCCGTGCACATAAAGACCTGAGATCCCAGTACGTTCACCCTTTAAGACGAAGCACGTGGTCACGACCTCTTGCAAAGTCTGAGAGAAATACTCTCCAGCCCCGCTAGCTATAGCCCTCCAAGAGAACACATAGACGCCGTCCTTGATCACAAAGGGTAGCCGCTCCCCCGTCGCCTCGCTCAGCTCCATATTCCCCTCAATCATGATGACGCTTCCGTACTCGGCGAGCTCTAGAGCTCGGGTCAGAGTGGCGAGGGGCTCCTCATAGGTTCCCGCATTATTATCATCAGCGCCAGCATCTAGGCCCTTCACGTAGAGGTGTGGAGATACCTCAACTCGCACGGAGACAGGTCCGTACAGTGCGCCTTCTGGACCATGAACCTCGTAAGAGAACTCATCCAGAACAGCGCCTTGGTCATTGATCGAGAGTCCGAACCAAGGGGTCCAATCGCCTCCAGTCCATCTGGCTTCATTCTGTGCGTACCAAAGGGGCGTATATGAGATCTTCTGTGCGGCATGCAGCTCCAAACCCTCAGTCAGCGCGGGATCCCAGGTTGAAGCCTCTGTGATCACGATCGTGTAGTCATCGGGAAGCTGTCCGTCATTGCGCAAGACGTCCAACTCTCCCCCTAGGCTGTTCACATTGAATTGATCGGACTTCCCTCCAGCCCCTGCTGGTGCGCTACCTCCTCCGGAGCAAGCTGAGAGACAGATGGCTATAGAGATGCTGAGGATGTTCTTCATGGGTATGTGTCTTTGGCACTTGATTGGATCGCCCGGAGTGGCCGACCGCTCTTCTCACTTCCTGAAGGGGTCATAGAGCCCGTTCCGAAGGAGTTCTCTACAATTTGTGGCCGGGCCAGAATCGCCCCTCACAGCCTCTAGAGGCTTATTTTCAAGGAACACGGAAGCCCCTAAACAAACCCTCCATTCAAATGGACGTCGTCAACATCCAAGAGAAGTTCGATCTCTTCCAAGACAAGTGGTCCCCGAAGGTGATCGGTGAACTAAACGGCCAGCAGATCCTGCTCGCCAAGGTCCAAGGCGAGTTCGTCTTCCACAAGCACGACGACGAAGACGAGCTCTTCATGGTCATGAAGGGCCAGCTCAAGCTAGAGCTCAGAGATCGCACCGTGGTGGTCAACCCTGGCGAGTTCTTTACTGTCCCGAAGGGCGTCGAGCACAAGCCCGTAGCCGAGGAGGAGACTCACCTCCTGCTCTTCGAGCCGCTCAGCACGAAGCACACCGGTGACGTCCAAGCGGACATCACCGTCGAGACTTACGAGCGGATCTGAGCCTCCCCCGCTTGGAGCTCAGGGCTTCAGCGGGACAGCGCAGTAGCAGCTCGCAGGCGGCTCGACGTCGGCCCGCGCCCAAGCGCGCTCTACGCGAGCTTCCATAGCCGTTGCCTGCGCCTCCTTGCCTTGCTTCGTGAGCGCTTGCTGCAGACCTAAGAGGCTCCATGCGTTCTCGGGGTGCTTCATCAAGTTCTCCCGGTAAGACATCTCAGCGCCGAGCGCGTCCCCGCTCGCGAGCTGGATCGCGCCTAGGGCGTGACGGATCGGGATCATCCACGGCGGCGGCTCCGTGTAGACGAGATCATGTTCAGTCCGGAGGGTGTCCTTCATGATCTGAATGGCGCGCTCAGGGTCCCCTTCACGCCAATAGATCTCAGCCTCCGCGACTCTGCGCGCGACCCCTAAGACGGTCTGAGCAGGATTGAAGGCGATGTACCAGTCCTCAGGAATCTCAGCCACAGCGAGATCCAGGTGTGCGAGCTCGCGCCGCGCCTCCTCCGTATGGCCTAAGTTTGCGAGGGCCATCGTGCGCGCGTACCTGCGGATCGCCCTGCTGGCCTTACGAAACTCCGGATACTCCGGGTGCTCCAGGATCTCATCCCACATCCCAAAGCGGATGTAGATGTGCATCCGCAGCGCGTTCATGCCATCGATGTACGAAGCGAACTGCTCAATGACAGGCTCAGGCACGACCTGCGAGAGCTTGTCCGCGTACTGGAGCGCCAGCGCCCTCCTCCCCTCCATCATCGCGCCGAAGGCGGTGAAGTGGACGTTGTGAGCGTAGTAGTTGAGGTAGAAGGTCGGGCGCCCGTAAGCGGCCATGTAGACGTCATCGAGCTCGACCGCGCGCTGGTTGACGCGGATCGCGTCGTCGTAACGGCCCACGTTGATGTAGATGTGGGAGGGCATATGGACGAGATGCCCGCTGCCTGGCATCAGCTCTCCTAGGAGGTCTGCTGAGGCGACGCCGCGCTCCGCTCGGCCCGAAGACTCGACGATGTGAATGTAGAGGTGATGTGCGCCGGGGTGACGCGGCCCCAGCTCGATGCAGCGCTCAAGCTGAGTCACGATGGCCTCCGCGCGCTTCACGGGCTCGTAGTCGCTCGTCCAGTACTCCCACGGCTGGCAGCACATCATGGCCTCTGCGTAGAGCGTCCCCACGTCGACGTCTCCCGGGTAGCTCTCCCAGAGCTCTTTCATCTCAGCTCGATACTCCTCGTCAAGCTCTGAGCGCTCCATCGGAGAAGGCATAGGGAGGACGGCTCGGGCTCCGGCAGCAGCGATAAGGGCTCGCTCAAGCGCGGTAGCTGTGGACGCGAGGCGCTCAGCTTCTCGCTGCGCGACGAAGCCCCAGCTCGCTTCATCAGGCGTGACAGCGTTGTTGTTGATGTCGACCCCTGAGTAGATGTGTGAGATCCCCCACCAGGCCATCGCGCAGTCCGGGGAGGCGAGCGCTGCGCGAGCGAAGCACGCAGCCGCCTGATCCTGGTTGAAGCCGTAGGTGTACCTCAGCCCTTGATCAAACCAGACCTGCGCCTCAGGAGACGCGCCGCTCACCTGACGCCGGTATTCGCCGATGGGCGGGACCTCTAAGGCGCCGGTGGCCACGAGCTCTGCGACCTCCAGCGGGCTAGGGAGGTCTTCGCTGGGAGCACTAGAGAGGGCGTTGCAGCCCTGAAGGAGCGGGAATGAGAGAGCGAGAGCCAGCCAGGTACGCATCATCAGTTAGACCTCCTAGGGTCTGGGGAGGCCTTGATCCTAGGGAACCTTACGCTCCGCATCACGGCCCAAGAGGTCCATCTCATGCTTCTTGCGTTGGTTGTTCTGCCAGACCTCAGCCTCCTGCCAGCGCGGCTCGCTGAGCTGGCTCTCCCATGCTTCCAAGAGGCCGCTCAAACGCGCGACCGTCGCGGGCTCCTCCCCTGCTCGATTCACAAGCTCGCCGGGGTCTTCGGCGAGGTTCACTAAGATCGGGGAGCGGAAGCTGTCGTCCGCCTCCCGAATCCTAACGAACTTCCAGTCTCCCTCGCGCACAGCCCCTGCGACGAAGCGACGCCAATAGAGCGCCTCATGCGGAGGCTCGCTTCGCCCACCAGCGAGGAAGGGCGCTAGGTCGACCCCGTCCAGCTCTGCGGGGAGCTCTGCGCCAGCCGCGCCAAGGGCCGTCGGCAGAAGGTCCAAGCTCGAGATCATCTCGTCGTATCTCCCGGCCTCTAACACGCGAGGCCAAGAGATCACGAAGGGCACGCGCTGTCCCCCCTCCCACTTGCTGCCCTTCATGCCGCGCCAGGCGCCGTTGTCTGAGCCATTGTTCGTCGCGCCGCCGTTGTCCGAGAGAAAGACGACCATCGTGTCCTCCGTCATCTCCTCCGCGTCCAAGGTCTCAAGCAGGCGCCCGACGCCCTCGTCCATCGCTGAGACCATCGCAGCGTACTTGCGACGCTTCTCCACCTCGATGCCGCTGAAACGTTCGAAGAGGTCAGCGCGCGCGTGCATCGGCCCGTGCGGCGCCGTGTAGGAGAGGTACATGAAGAGTGGCCGCTCCGGGTCGCGCTCTCGCACGAGCCTGCAAGCCTCCTCCGTGAAGAGGTCGGTGACGTACTCAAAATCAGACTCTGCGACCTCTACCCCATCGCGCTCGATTCGCTGCGCCTTGCTCGGACGCTTCTCAAGCTTGGGGAAGTAGCTGCGCGATCCGCCGCGCAGTCCGGTGAAGTGCTCAAAACCCACTGCGAGCGGGTGGTTCTCCTCGAGGTAGCCTAGGTGCCACTTGCCCACCGCGACGCACTCATAACCTGCCGCTCCCATAAGCCCGGCAGCGGTCGGGATCTCCGGCAAGAGGCCGTCCTTGTTCGAGCCTAAGTTGCACTCAAAGCCGAAGCGCTGCTGGTGACGGCCTGTGATGAGCCCAGCACGGGAGGGCGCACAGACTGAGGCCGTGACGTGGCCATCTGTGCAGACGACGCCGCTAGCAGCCAACCTATCGAGATTCGGTGTCGGGATATCCACGCACCCCGTGAAGCCGAGGTCTGCATAGCCGAGGTCATCGGCGACGATCCAAATCACGTGCGGCCTAGACGCAGAGCACCGCTCCTTCGGGAGACCTGTACAGGCGGCCAAAAGGAGCACGAGGCTGAGCCACCTCAAGAGGAGCGCTCCTTACCAACAGCCTCTCTCCACTCAGGCCAAGGGCCCGAGCTGGGCCTGAAGGCCTCCGCCCCATCACGGGTCCGGAGCAACCCCCTTGTGATGAGGATGTACACAGGCTTCCCGAAGCGCCGCCAGAGAAATGAGAGCGGTCTGCGGCGCTTTCCTCGACCTCTCCCACCCTCTCCAGCCAACGCAGGTCCTCTACCAGAGGCTGTGTATCTCGTTCGATGCTTGTGGACGTGACGCTCATCCTCAGAGACGCGGCTCCGGAAGATTGAACCTGCGCCCGCGTGCAAGCTCGCGAGCTGAAAGTCTACGATCGCTGGTCGGCCATCCGGCTGAACCAAGATGTTGGGCTCCTTGTGCAAGTCGTTGTGACAGACGCCGCGCTCATGGAGCTCTCCAACGAGGTCGTCCAAGAGCTCGAAGAAATCCATGGGCAGCTCGGTCGCGAGGGGCAGCGAGACCCCCTCGACCCACTCCCGCAGGAAGACGTCACCTCGCCTCGGCGCCCGACCTGAGGCCTGGGGCGCCCGCATCGCCTCCTCATCCTGAACGCTCCTCGGCACGCCACCCAGACCATGGAGGCTCTGGAGCGCGCGCTGCTCTCTCCGCGCGAGGAATCGCGCGATCACTCCAGAGAGCGGCAGGCGCCCTCCAGACGCGATACGCCGCGTGAGGCGCGCTCCGTCTTCGCGAGTGAGCAGCTCTACGCACCCAAAAGTGTCCTCTTTGAGGACCCGATGCACTTGCCAGGTCTTCATTTGCCGCCTATTGTCCGGCCTCATCTCCTCCCGTCTAGGGAACATCGTGAGCCAATCCCCCGCCATCCTCGTCCGCGGGCTCTCAAGGCGCTTCGGCGCCAAGCAAGCCCTCGCCCCCGTTGACCTCGAAGTCGCAAGTGGGGAGATCGTAGGCCTCATCGGGCCGAACGGGTCAGGCAAGAGCACCCTCCTGCGCTGCCTCGCAGGCGTCGTACGTAAGGACGCTGGAGAGGTGCAGATTGACGGCGTGACCCTCGCCGGAGACGGCGTCAACGTGCGACGACGAGTCACCTACTCTCCAGGCGAGGTGAACGCCTATGGTGAGCTTACGGGCGCTGGTCAGCTCGCGTGGCTTCTGCGCGGTCGAGACGCGGAGACGCTCACGCGCGCGAGTGGGCTCTCACAAGAGCTCGGGCTACCCCTCAACAAGCGCGTTAGGACCTATAGCCACGGGATGAAGCGCCAGCTCCTCTTCGCCGCAGCTGTGGCTCCAAAGGTCAAAGTCCGGCTCCTCGACGAGATGACCGAGGGTCTAGACCCCGCCATGCGGGCGGGGATCCTTGACAGGCTGCGAGCCGACGCGGACAGCGGCAACGCCATCCTGCTCTCTAGCCACCACTTCGGAGAGATCGATCGTGTTTGTGACAGGTTGGTGTTCATCAGCGGTGGCGAGAAGCTCTCTGAAGAGAGCCCCGAGAGCATCGCTGAGCGCGCCCGCGGGCTCGCCTCCCTGGAGTATCCCGACCTCCCCACAGCAGAGTCGGCGTACACCGCCATCAGCGAACTAGGACTCGCCGCAGAGGAGCGCGGTGCGCGCCTCCTCGTACGCCTTGGAGACGAGGACCCCCAAGCTGCGCTCGCTCGCCTCCTCGCTGCCTCAGACCTCCCCGCCCCGACCTCGGTCGTCTACGGCAAGCTGCCCCTCGCCGACCTGTACCGCGAGCTCTACGGAGGGGACGCCTGCTAATGGAACGCACCCTCCGCTCATACCTCCTCCCGTCTCTGCTCTACGCGCTGCTCTTGGAGGCGATGCTCGCAGCCGCGATCATCTACTGGCCAGACTTCGAAGAGAACATCGACACCTACGGCGACATCCTCCCCTTCGAGAGCGTGCGCAAGATGGTGGAGTCGATCTCCGACACAGGCGTCGCTGCCTATGTGAACCTTCAGCACTTCTACAAGGCCTGCAACGTCCTCGGGACCTGCGCTGCGGTCTTCTTCGCTGTCGGCGCGGTCGCCGGTGAGGCGAACCGCGGCACCCTAGAGCTCTGGCTCTCCCGGCCGATCTCGCGCACGCGGATGCTCCTTGAGCGCTATGTCGCTGGCGCCCTCGCGATGATCGTGCCGATCTTCCTGACAACCGCCACGATCCCTTGGCTCCTCGAGCAAGTCGGAGAGGAGATGAGCCTCTCTGGGCTCATGCTCTGCTCTGTGCACGAGTCCATCTTCTTGATGGTGCTCTACTCTCTCGCCTTCTGCCTCTCGACCGTGACGAGCCGACCGATGCCTGTGGCCCTCGGGCTGCTCTTCGTGACGATCTTCCAGTTCTCCATCTACCTCGTGATGGAGTGGACTCACTACTCCTGGTTCCGCCTCGCCGACCTAGACGACTTCCAGTCCATCCTGCGCACCGGCTCGCTCGATGCCTCGATCTGCGTCCCTCTGGGAGTCGCGAACGTCGCCCTCTTAGGCGCTGCGCTCTACCTCTTCCACCGTCGCGTCCCCTGAGCGCTCAGGCTCAGGTGAACCACGCGGCCCAGCGCGCCCGCAGCGCCCACACGCGCGCGCCCTCACGCTGATACTTGACGACGCCAGCGACGAGGGTCGGCGCCCTCAAGAAGGCCGCCTTCGCTGCTGCCTTGTCTCCGCCGACCTGATGGGCTCGCCCGCGCAGGTAGGCAGACTCCGGCGTCTCCCCGTAGATGACGTCGTGTCGGTCGAGGCGAGCGAGGGCCTCCTCCCAGGAGCCGCCCTTGGTGAGCGCCTCTGCGAGCCGGCGCAGACCTTCCCCATAGCCGTGCTCCTCATCGAGCTCGACAGACCTTGTGAGGGCCGAGGCCGCCCCCGCATGATCACCTAGTGCGAGGCGCGAGCGCCCGACACGATAAGCCCACTCCGCGACCTCCGGCTCGTTGGCCATGGCCTCCTCTAGGTGACCGAGCGCCTCCTTGTGCCTCCCATCCCCTGCCAAGAGCGCTCCGAGCTTGCCGCGGTTGTGTGGGGTGTCGACCTCCCCGAGGGCCCCGACTGACTTGCGAAACTTCCGTCGCTCGACCAAGCGAGCCCCCAAGCGGGCAGAGGCCAGGCTCACCACGACCGCGGCGAGGTAGAACCCTAGGAAAGGGATCTGGAAGACTCCCCCTACAAAGGGGAGCTGCCGAAGCACGATGAGGGCCACAAAGACCACGGCGAAGAATCCTATGAGGCGCAGCACGGGCCTGAGCGTACCTCTTTCCCTATGCTCCTCACCATGGCCATCGCCCCGGAGCTCATGCGCGCCCTCGGAGACCTCGCGCTCCTGCCCCCGCGCCTCCTGCAGCAAGTCATCGCGCAGCCCGCACGCTGCCGCGAGCTGGCCGAGCTCTTGGACCGCGAGCCGACCTTCAGCGACGAGGCCCCTGACGCCGCCGCCCTCCCAGAGCGACCGCTGCGCCTCTTCCTCTCTGCCGCCGAGGACTCCGGTGAGATCCACGCCGCGAACCTCGCCCACGCTCTCTCAGCAGAGTGCGCTGCCCTCGGCCTCCCTGCCCCTGAGCTCTTCGGCTTCGGCGGCGATCGCATGGAGGCAGCGGGCGTCGAGCTCCTCGCCCGCCCAGTAGACCACGCCGCCATGGGCATCGGGGCGGCGCTCGGAAAGCTCTCTTACTTCTCGGGTCTCTTGAACACCGCCGCAGAGACCTTCCAGAAAAGGAGCCCAGACGTCTTCACGCCGGTGGACTCGCCGGCGCTGCACGTCCCCCTCGCGCGCATCGCCAAGAAGTACGGCACCGACACGGTGCACTTCGTCGCGCCTCAATACTGGGGCTGGGCACCATGGCGCGTGAAGGGCTACGCAAAGGCCGTCCACACGGCTCTCACGATCTTGCCCTTCGAGCCCGCCTGGTTCGCTGAGACCGGCGTGCACACCGAGCACGTGGGGCACCCGCTCTTGGACGCACTCGCGGAGGTCCCCGCTACGAGGCCCGGACCTGAGGCGCGTGACCTCGTCCTCCTGCCGGGAAGTCGAGCGAGCGTGATCGACCACAACCTGCCCTGGATGCTCGAGCGCGTCGCGCCCCTCGTCAAAGAGGGCGCGAGCGTCGCGGTCTTACAAGACAGCTCTAGGCACGGCGGCCGCGTGCGAAACCACGTCTTGAACTCCTCCGTCGCCGAAGCGGTCAAGGTGAGGACCGGTAACCTCCACGCTCACCTCGCCAGCGCGCGGACCGCCTTCAGCGTCTCAGGGACCGTCCTCCTCGACCTCCTCCACCACCGCCTCCCCACGGTCGTCGTCTACAAGCTCGAGTCCGGGCTCGCGTGGATCCGGCCCCGCCTGCTAAATGCGCCCCACTTCTCCTCCACCAACCTCCTCGCCGGCCGCGAGGTGCTGCCCGAGTTCGGCTTCTCCGGGAGCGGACCCGCAGCGGCGGTCGAGTCAGCCCTGCAGCGCGCTCATCAAGACGAGGCTTGGCGCGCCGAGTGTCTTGCTGGTCAGGACGAGGCCGCACAGCGCCTCGGCCCTCCTGGAGCCACCACGAGGGCTGCTCGCGCGATCCTGCGACACGCCCAGGGCGGCCAGGGAGTGCCGTCCTGAGCCCTCGTAAGAAAAGGCCGGATTTCTTGAAGGCGCCGCAGGGCGAGGCGTACGGGGCGGAGATGCCTAACTTGACGACACGCCTCATGAAGCAAGTGAAGGACGGAGACGCCAGCGCCTTCGACGAGCTCGTAGCCGCTGTGACCCCACGCGGGCACAGCGTAGCCCTCTCGCTCGTAGGCTCCCGGGACGACGCCACCGACCTCGTTCAGGAGGCCCTCACAAAGGTCTACGCCGCGCGCTCCTCTTATCGGAGCGGTGAGCCCTTCCTCCCCTGGTTTCACCGCATCCTCCGCAACGCCTGTATCAGCTTCTTGCGTAAGAAGGGTCGTGTGAAGGCGCGCTCGCTCAGCGCGACCGCTGATGACGACGGCGCAGACTGGGAGATTGAGTCCTCCGACCCGAAGCCCGATGAGCTCGCGGCCTCCTCAGACACCGCAGCGCGCGTACGCGCGGCGATCGACACCCTCCCGCTCAAGCATCGCGAGATCCTCTGCCTGAGGCACTTCGAAGAGCTCTCCTATGACGAGATCTCTGAGCACTTAGGCATCCCCGAGGGAACCGTGATGAGCCGCCTATACCACGCCCGAAGCCGCCTCGCTGAGCGACTCGGTGACCTCCTCGAGCCCTAACCCAGAGCCACTAGCCGTGACTGACCAGACCCCTCTCCCTGAGCCCACCGAGGACGAGCTCCTCGCCATGGCCTACGCAGACGGCGAGCTCAATGAGGAGGCACGCCGCGAGGCCGCACACCGCATGACCTCCGACGACGCCTTTGCCCTGCGAGTCGCTCACTATCAGCGCCTAGACGTCACGGCGCGCACAGCTGCGATTGAGCCTCAAGACATCGCCCACGCCAAGCTCGAGGCCGAGCCGACCCAACGCGCCGTCTTAAGCCTCGGCTGGCTCACGCTGACCCTCGGGGTCGTCGGCTCCTACGCCTGGCTCTTCTACGAGATGATCCGGGACCCTGAGATGGCTATCCCTCTCAAGGTCCTCACGCTCTCCGCCGTCGGCGGCTTCTTGCTCCTCTTTCTCGCTGTCTTGCGTAAGCGCCTGCGCGAGCTCCCCTATGACCCCTACACGAAGGTCCAACGATGATCGTCACCACCTGCGACACAGTCCCCGGACAAGAAATTGAGGCTGCCGTCGGCATCTGCCGTGGCAGCGCCATCCGCGCCCGACATGTCGGTAAAGACATCCTCGCTGGCCTGAAGAACATCGTCGGCGGCGAAATGCATGAGTACTCCAAGCTCCTCGCCGAGACCAGGGAGCAGGCTCTCGACCGCATGATCGAGGACGCGCGCGCCCAAGGAGCCGACGCGGTAGTCGCCGTGCGCTATGCCTCCACGGCGATCAGCCAAGGCGCGGCCGAGTTCCTCGCTTACGGCACCGCTGTCAAGCTCAAGTGAGCTAGCTTAGAGATCGACATTCTGCGCGACTTGAACGCTTGACGACCTCTCCCCGGCTCTCGCTTCAGGGGTTGCTGAGCGAGCCTGAGCGAGAGAAGCTCGAGATGCCCGAGCCCGGCTCCAGCTCGTAGGTCGCGCCGTCCACCTCGAAGGCGTCACCGAAGTAGACAAAGCTGGTCCCGTCAGGGAGCTCGAACTCTAGGGGCCCCTCAAGGGAGTCGAAGTACCGCGTGACCTCCTCGCCTGGATACTCGTTGAGGTCGAGGGAGACTCCAGAGTGTTCAAAGCGGACGCTGAGACGCCCTTCTTCGATCATCAGCTCTCGATCCACGCCGCCAGCACCTGTCCTAGTCATCCTCACAGTGCTGTGCACTGGATGAGTTGAGATGAGCTCCCCATAGCGGGCTTCGCTCACAGGGAGAGAGCAAGCGACACAGAGGACACAGAGCGCAGCGGTGATGCACTTCATGGGCACAAGGATATAAAACTTCCTAGCGCCGTGTGGATCTACTTCCAGGTGATGAAGTCTTCGGGCGACTTGCGAGTGATGTCGGGGACCTCACAGTCCTCCGCGGGATAACCCACCGGGATCAGCAGATAGGCCCGCTCGTTCCGAGGGCGCTCGAGGATCTCCTCGAGGAAGCCCATCGGGCTCGGGGTATGGGTCAGGGTCGCGAGACCCGCCTGGTGGAGCGCGGCGAGGAGAAAGCCCGCGGCGATACCGACAGACTCCATGACGTAGTAGTGCTTTCGCTTGACCTCATCCTCCAAGCCATATGCCTGTCGAAAGATGACGATGAGCGCGGGGGCGTCCTCGAGGAAGGGCTTGTGGTCATCAGTGCCTAGAGGCTCGAGGTCCTTGAGCCACTCCTCCCCCATACGCCACTCGTAGTTCTCGCGCTCCTCCACCTCAGCCGCCTCGCGGATGCGACGCTTCAGCGAAGGGTCACGCACGACGACGAAAGACCAGGGCTGGAGGTTCGCTCCCGAAGGCGCGCTCCCAGCTGCGCGCAGGCACTCCTCGATCACTCCTTCAGGGAGCTCCTCACTAGAGAACTCTCGCACGCTGCGACGAGTCTCCATCACAGCGCGGAAGGCGCGCGCTGCCTCGGCGACGCTCTCCGGATCCTTGCGCTCGAACGCGAGGGGAATGAAACCCTTCTCCGTCATGCCATCAAGTTACGTGCTCAAAGACCCTCAGTCATGGCCTCCTTGCTGTAAGGACCTGATTTAGTAGTGTGTTGAAATGAAGGCCAAGCAGTTGATCTCAGCAGCCACGCTGACCTTCCTGCAGGCAGCGCTCATGTGCTGGCTGATGCTCGCCCCCTTCGCGTGGATCTTGCGAGATGGCATGGGGCCTGACTCTGTAGAGACTCAAGGTCTCACCGCTATCCTGCGTGCCCTGACAACCTTCCATTGGGGCCCCATCTTCCTAGCCCTCGCAGCGGCGAGCTGGCTCTTAAAGGCCAGAGCTCCGCTCCCAGACCCCGGCTGGGAGCGCCGCTGGGCTCTCATCGGAGCCGTCGGAGTGCTCACTGTCGCGGTGAGCTTCATCCTGATGAGCGGGACCTTATAGCCTCCTAGGAGCCCGTCTCTGTACCCCCGTCTAAGTTCCTTGGACGAAAGCGGCGCCTGATGCGTCAAAATGAACCGCTGGCATACTCAGTGAACCCCAGCCCAGCAGCAGCGTTAGAAGAGGCGTCCGAGAGCCCATATCGATATGAACATCCTCCTCAGTCTCCCCCTCCTCCTCTGCACGCTCGCTCCGACGGCACAGGACCCCTCGACAGCGACCACTGAGACCGTCTCGCAGTTCGACCTGAAAGGCACGATCGACGCCTCCGTCCGCTGGATGCGTGCGCGGCAGTCTGAAGACGGGAGCTACGAGGGCAAGGTAGGCACGACCTCGCTTGTCCTGCTCTCCCTCGCTGAGTCTCCGCGCAAGTACCGAGCTCAGGACGGACCCTTCATCCAAGACGCCATCGAGTTCCTCGCCAGCCGGCAAGACCCCAACACCGGCACGATCGCTGACCCCGACTCCGACAAGATCGAGGCGATGACCCAGACCATCACGGCTTGGATGGCGCTGACCAAGCTCGGCGATCCGCGCAGCCTCTCGCTCGCGGAGAAGATCGAGGCCTCCCTCGCCAGCCCTCCTCAGTTCCCTAAGCGGAGCGACGACTTGGAGAGCGCGGCCGAGCTCGTCCGACGCCACCTCCCACACGTCCGCGAGGACGGCTCTTGGAATGGCCCGAGCGGCCCTCTCGTCGCCACCGCTGAGGCCGCGCTCGGTCTCTCCGAGGCCTACAGGATCATCAAAGCCAACGCGCCGAAGAAGGGGCCTAGCGCTGCGAGCCTCCTGCCGAAGTTCGACCCGGCAGACCGCGAGAAGACGATCGCTGCGATGCGTCGCGGCGCCGGCTTCCTCGTCATGCTCTCGGACGGCGAGGGTCGCTGGGGACCTCCGGAGGGACCCGACGCCGGCATCACAGCCATGGCCCTCGGCGGCCTGCTCTGCGTCCCTGAGCCTAGGCCTCGCGGCATCCAAGCCGCCATCGACAAGGGCGTGGCCTGGCTCGCCTCCTTGCAGGACAAGGACGGCTCGATCCACGACGGAAAGCTCAAGAACTACATCACCTCCGCCTCTGTGATGGCCATGTCTCGCGCCGGCCGCAATGAGGACGCGCCGCGCATCGCCAAGGCGCGTGATTTTCTGCTCGTGCTGCAGTCAGACGAGGGCGAGGGCTACTCCGAGGGCGACCTCTACTACGGCGGGATCGGCTACGGCGGCGACGAGCGCCCCGACCTCTCGAACCTGCAGATGGCCCTCGAAGCTCTAGCAGCTGCGGGCGTGGAGAAGGGGGACCCCGCCTACCAGCGCGCGCTGAAGTTCCTCGAGCGCACCCAGAACCGCTCGGAGTCCAACGACACCAAGATCGAGCGCGACGGCGCGACCATTCGCTCCGGCGATGACGGCGGCGCGGGCTACGCCCCCGCTGACTCCAAGGCCGGCTTCGTCACCCTCGCGGACGGGACGAAGGTCCCGCGCTCCTACGGCTCGATGACCTACGCCCTCTTGAAGGGGCTCATCTTCGCAGGGCTCCCGAAGGACGACCCGCGCATGGAGGCCGCGTGGGGCTGGATCCAAGCTCACTACACCCTCGACGTGAACCCTGGCTTCGAGGAGAGCGATGACCCCACCGCTGGCTATCAAGGGCTCTTCTACTACTACCTCACGATGGCCCGTGCGCTGGACCTCTACGGCTCAGAGACGATCACCGATCCCGAGGGCACCCAGCACGCGTGGCGCGCACAGCTCTGCGGGCGCCTCCTCTCGCTCCAGAGCTCCGAGGACGGCTCCTGGATCAACAAGAACTCCCCGCGCTGGTGGGAGGGCAACCCCCTGCTCGCCACGAGCTACGCTCTCCTCGCCCTAGACGCAGCGCTGCCTGAGGCTGAGTGAGGGACGCGCCAGAGGGCTGCGCCCTTTGCTAGGGTCTTGCCATGCGCAAGATCCCCCTCCTCCTCGTCGCCGCGGGCTCGCTCCTCGCGGCCTGTGAGCTCCTGCCCAAGACGCCGCCGCGGCCGGCGGATGATCGCCCCAACGTCGTCGTCATCTTCACCGACGACCAGGGCTGGGCAGACATCGGCACCCAGGGCGCCGTGGGCTTTGAGACGCCGCACCTCGACCGCCTCGCTGCGGAGGGGACGCGCTTCACAGACTTCTACGCCGCACAGCCGGTCTGCTCAGCCTCGCGTACGGCGCTGCTCACGGGCTGCTACCCCAACCGCTTAGGGATCCACGGGGCGATCGGTCCGCGCAACACGCACGGCATCAACAACGAGGAGACGACCCTCGCAGAGGTGTGCAAGTCGCGCGGCTACGCGACCGCCATGTTCGGCAAGTGGCACCTCGGCTATCAGACCCAGTTCCTCCCCGGCAACCACGGCTTTGACGAGTCCTATGGGATCCCCTACTCGAACGACATGTGGCCCTGGCACCCGGCCTACGCGCAATTCGAAGACCCGGTCGAGAAGCGCAAGCGCGGCTACCCGGACCTCTTCACCTTTGAGGGCTTAGAGATCGCAGACCCTGAAGTGACAGGCCCGGATCAAATGCGCTTCACGACAGACTTCGGCGACCGCGCGGCGAACTTCGTGCGCGCCCACGCGGACGAGCCCTTCTTCCTCTACCTCGCCCACCCGATGCCCCACGTCCCCCTCTTCACCGACGAGGACTCCATCGGTCGCAGCGAACAGGGCGCCTATGGTGACGTGATCGAAGAGATCGACGACTCCGTCGGCAAGATCCTCGACGCCCTAGATGAGTGCGGGATCGCAGAGAACACCCTCGTCATCTACACCTCTGACAATGGTCCCTGGCTGAACTACGGAGACCACGCAGGCACCACAGGTCCGCTTCGCGAAGGCAAAGGCACCACCTTCGAAGGCGGGGTACGCGTCCCCTGCCTCGTGCGCTACCCAGGCCGCGTCCCCGCGGGACGAGTGAGCCGCGAGCCCTGGATGACGATCGACCTCCTCCCCACCGTCGTCAGGCTCATCGAGGCCGAGCTGCCTGAGCGGACCATCGACGGCATGGACGTCTGGCCGCTGCTCGCTGGTGAGCCCGGCGCACGCTCTCCGCAGGAGGCCTACTTCTTCTACTACCACCAGAACCATCTCGAGGCGATGCGCTGCGGCCCTTGGAAGCTCCACTTCCCTCACGGCTACCGCTCGATAGTCGGCATGACGCCGGGCTCTGGCGGCACGCCAGGCAAGTACGACTACAACGTCAAGACAGGGCTCGAGCTCTACAACCTCGAGGACGACATCTCCGAGTCGAAGGACCTCGCCGCAGAGCACCCCGAGGTCGTCGCTCGGCTCAGCAAGCTCGCAGACGGGATGAGAGCGCGCCTCGGAGACAAGCTGACTGAGGTCAAGGGCAGTGAGAACCGCGCACCGGGCAGGGTGGAGAAGTGAGCGCGCCGCTCAAGCTCTACCGGGTCCCAGCCTCCTCCGGCGCGCGCCTCATCGCAGAGCTAGACGGCGCCTTCTATGAGGCGCCCCCAGAGCACGAGCCGCCCACGACGAACGGCGCGGTGCTGCGTGGCTTCCTCGCCGACGGCGGCCTCGTCGAGCGCCCTGCTCCCGAGGGCCCGCTCCTACCTGCTGTAGACCCAGCCGCGGTCGGCAAGATCGTCTGCTTAGGCAAGAACTTCCACGCCCACGCAGAGGAGTTTGGAGAGGAGGTCCCTGAAGACCCGCTCTTCTTCCCGAAGCTCTCTGAGACCCTCGTCGGACACTCAGCAGAGGTCTCTGTACCGGCGCACTACACCGACCGCTTCGACCACGAGGCAGAGCTCGCTGTGGTGATCGGCGCGGACGGCGCAGACATCCCCCTTGAGGAGGCCATGTCCCACGTCGCCGGCTACACCGTCGCCAACGACCTCACCGCACGCACCCTGCAGGGCGCAGACAGGAAGAAGGGCTGGCCCTGGTATCGAGCCAAGAACTTCCCCGGCTCTTGCCCGCTAGGCCCCTGCTTCGTCCCCGCAGATGAGCTGGAAGCCTCCGACCTCTCCATCACCTGCCACGTGAACGGTGAGCTGCGCCAGGACTCGCGCACGAGCTTGATGGTCGTCCCCATCGACCGCGCGATAGCGCACCTCTCCACCTACCTCCCCTTGCACACAGGAGACATCATCCTGATGGGCACGCCCGCAGGGGTGAGCGCGCTCAGTGACGGTGACGTCGTCGTCTGCGCGGTTGAAGGGATCGGCGAGCTCAGCTCGACGATCCGGCGTGCCTGAGTTTCAGCCTCAGATTGAGCGTGAGATCGACTTAGGCCAGGTGAACTGGCGGTGTCCTTCCATGCCGCCGAGGAAGCCGAAGCCTGACTGTCGCGCGCCGACCCACGGGGTGCCGGGGGCGCCGCCAAGGTATTGGTTGATCCCGACCTGTCCAGCCTGCATGCGCGCCGCGACACGCGCGCCGCGCTTGGTGTCTCCAGAGTAGACGTTCGCGCCGAGGCCATAGGGCGTGTCGTTGGCGAGGCGAACAGCCTCTTCCTCACTCCCATCGAAAGTCGACAACGAGACGACCGGGCCGAAGGTCTCCTCGTGGGTGATGCGCTGATCGGCCGCGACATCCGCTAGGACCGTCGCTGGGTAGTACCAGCCCGGCCCGTCAGGGCAGCTGCCCCCCATCACGAGGCGCGCGCCATCAGAGATCGCCGCGTCAACCTGCGTCACCACCTTGGCTCGCTGCTCCTCACTCACGAGCGGGCCCATCTTCGAGCTCGCATCGAAGCCGTCACCGTGCGTCCACTCCGACGCCAGCGCAGCCACCTTCTGCTCAAACTCTGCAGCCGCAGACTCCTCAACATAGACGCGCTCGACCGCGCAGCAGACCTGGCCGGTGTTCCGCAAGGAGTGTCGCACCGCGCACTCAGCGGCGGCGTCGAGGTCCGCATCAGCAAAGACCACCAGCGGATCCTTCCCGCCCAGCTCCAAGACGAGACGCTTTAGCTCCTTGGATGCGCTCTCCATGATCCGCTTGCCCGTCGCCCGACTGCCGACGAAGCCGACCATGTCGATGTCTGCTGCGACGAGCTCAGCGCCGGTCTCGCCTGCGCCATGCACGAGGACTAAGACGTCGGCAGGGACACAGGCCTGGATGATCTCAGCGATGGCCTGGCCAGTCAGGGGCACGTGCTCAGAGGGCTTGAAGACGACGGTGTTCCCTGCCGCGAGGGCGGGGCCCAGGATCTGCAGGGGCATCCCTACGGGGAAGTTCCAAGGCGTGATCGCGGCGACGACGCCGTGCGGCATCCGCACGAGCTGTGTCTCGTTCCCCTCGGTCTTGAAGCTCTGGGGAGCGAGAGCCTCTTGGACCTCCTCGAGCTCAGCTTTGACCATGTTTGTGAAGCCCTGAACCTCACGCTTCGCGTCCTCGTAGAGCTTGCCCATCTCCTGAGTCGCGAGCCGCGCCAGCTCGTCAGAGCGCTCGGCGATGCCGTCAGCGATCCCAGCGAGCATTCGACAGCGCTCCTCAATCCCCAAGGCAGCCCAAGCGGGCTGCGCGGCGCGCGCGCGCGCCACAGCGTCGCGCACCTCTTCGGGCGTCGCGCAAGGGAGCTCAGCGAGGAGCTCACCGGTAGAGGGGTTGAGGTTCTGGATGCTGTCGGTGCTTTGGGTGGTCGTCATAGTCGCCTCATAGTAGCCATCCCCCGTCGATTCCGAGGTCTTGACCTGTGATGTGTCGCGCGTGAGTGAGGAAGTGCACTCCATCTGCCACGTCGCTCGGGGTCCCAGCGCGCCCTAAGGGGATCTTCGCGTGGAGCGCGGGGTCCGAGGTCGAGGGGTGTGCGCCGGCGTGCGGGATGAGCCCCGGAGAGATCATGTTCACTCGCACCCCATGCTCTGCCTCTTCCCGCGCGAGCGAGCGCATCAAGACTGCGAGCGCGCTCTTAGCCGCGGCATAAGCCGGGGTCTTCGTCCGAGCCCCGAGGCCAGCGAGCCCCGCCGTCCCGAAGAAGAGCATCGAGGCATCACCTTCACCATGAGCTGCAGCCCTGAGGGCGCCGCGCGCAGCGTCCGCCATCTCCATCGCCGTAAAGACATTGCTCTCAAAGAGGGCGCGCAGCTGCGCGGTGCTCATCTTAGAAAGGCTCCCCTCTTCATAGTCACCGACCGCATGTACGAGGTGGCTGACAGCGCCATCAATCGCGAGCACTGACTCGATCAGCGCCGCGCACGCACCATCCTCTGAGAGGTCCGTCCGGTGAACGCGTCCGGGGAAGCGCTCCTCTAGCGAGGCGGCTTGCTCCTTGGAAGAGCGCCAGACGACGTGGACCCGGAGCCCAGCTTCGCTGAGTCGCTGCGCAGCGGCTAGGCCCAGCCCGCGCGCGCTGCCCGTCACGAGCGCGACGGGGGCTTGCTCTCCTCGAGTGCTCACCCCGTGAGCCTAACAGGTCTAGGACCCGCTCAGTCGAGCAAGCCGACCCGGGTGGGTGGCCAAAGGCACAGATCCACCTTCCCCTTCAACAGCTCTTCGTGGACTAAGCCAAACTCACGACTGTCTGAGGAGTGCGGACGGTTATCCCCCAGGACGAAGTAGTGCCCAGGCTCTACCGTCGCCTGCATATAGCTGGTCTGGTCTAGGTCAGCGACGTACGGCTCATCCATCGCCCTCCCGTTCACAAAGACCTCTCCCGCGAGGATCTTCACCTCATCACCAGGCACCCCGATAATGCGCTTGATGTAGTCCAGGTTGGGGTTGAGGGGGTAGCCCATGACGACGATATCGCCGCGCTGCACCGGCGCGAACATGTAGCTGAAGCGATCGATCACGATCCTGTCACCGTCACGGATGCCGGGGTTCATGGACTGACCGCGGACGATCGAGAAGTTGAAGAGCAGCATCCAGCCCAGGAAGACCACCAGCGCCAGCTGTAGTGAGGCTACAGCCGCCCTGATGACACGGAGAGCAGCCTCAGGGTTTGCAGCCGGGCGCTCCACATACGCAGGAGGACCGGGGAGCGCGATCGCGCCACCCTGAACATCCAGGGCGCGGTCCCGAAGCCTTAGCTCGAGACCGAGCCGGCGAAACTCATTAGCAACTTCGAACGGATTGCTGCCATAGAGGTTTTCTTTTTGTTCATGACTTGAGGGTGCCATCCCCCAAGCAATCGGCCCACCATCGGCTCATTCTTGAAGTTCCTGCCCCTAAAATTGCTCAGACGCTCTCCCTTCCCAGATTCAACCCCCAGCCCATGGTGTATCGGGCGTTCACCTCCCCTCGTACGTTGAGCAGGCGCTCACCTGACGCCTTGACCCAGCGATAGGCGTCAACCCCGAAGGGTCCGAAGTAGCCCGCCTTTGCGAGCGATCCCGCCACGAGGAAGGCTGACTGATCAAGCTGAGCGGCCTCGCTGGGAGCGAGCTCACCCGCCTCCGCTGAGCGCGTCTGCTGCCAAGCCCCTTGTGAGTCACACTCCTGCACGAGGGGCTCATGAATCTCTACCGCTCCATCTTTGCGCAGAAAGCCATGAACGACGAACTCCATCTCGATCTCCACCAAGGGCTCTACCTGCAACCCGCCCTCACGGAGCGAAGCCTCGACCCACGCGACGTCAGAGTCTGTGAGAGCCCCCGGTCCGACCCGACGCTGACCTCTCCCTGCAGCGCCGAAGGCCCTCTTCAAGACCCAAGGGACCTGCCTCCTCCTGAGGACCTTACGTAGCGAGGAGAGTTCCACGACGAAGGCCGCCCCAGAGAGGGTCTGCCCCATCGAGGCTGAGAAGGCCCGATCATTCACAGCCCTCAACACCTCAACGGACGGCGCCTCCTCAGGCACCGCGCCCACAGCCTCCAAGCGGGCGAGAGCGCTCCGGGTCGGACACCACGCCCTCCCAACAGTCCCTGGAGGAACTCGGGTCCCCTCTTCTACGAGGATGTCGCCAGGAGCGAGCAGGCGCTCCGCCTGGCGGCTGACCTGCGCGAGGACCTCCCTGAGCGAGCTGGATGGCTCCCAAGCTCCCCGGTTCGCCAACTCGAAGTCAGCGTCTAGGTTCAAGACCCAAGCTACCGGGGCTGCCATGACGTGAGCTCCTCGAGAAAAGCCTCTTCATAGCCAGCGCGAAGACGAGCCCTGTGATCCATACTTGGCCCCTTCATCAAGATCGGTGAGAGCGGCTGCGGCAAGCGCTCACGCCACGCCTCGAAGGAGCGCTCTCCCGTAAACTCCTCGAACCATCGCCCGGCGAAGCGCACGTGCTCGATCTCCTCTTCCCCCACCACCTCTTGCAGGCGCGCACCATCTTCATCTCCGACTGCTCGGAAGCGCTCAGCGAAGACAGCGGCGTGGTCTAAGTTCGCCCCCTCGAAGCCCATCCCCAAGACAGCGCAGAACTCAGCTGGCCCCTCGCAGGCTGGGACCCGCTCCCAGAACCAGTCTCTGACGCCAAACTCCTCAATGGAGTGGCCGAGCCGTTCGATGTGCCGTCGGTACATACCCATATGTCGGATCTCGTCGCTCGCGAGCTTCACCAGCCCTCGACGAAAGGCCTCAGGAGTCCCGGAATGGACCAAGAGCGCCCAGCAGAACAGCTCTGCCGCCTGGAGCTCGTGGTGATGGAAGGAGGCCAAGAGCCTCGCGCGAACGCTCGGATCCACGAGCGCACCCGGGCGTGGAGTCTTAGGTGCCTTCTCAATCACCTCAAGCTCAGGCGGCCTCCCGGGCCTCAGGCTCGCTGCGAGCCCTTCAGGAGCCCTCCAACCGCTGAACTCAAGCGGCGCTCGGGGCGGATTGAGCTTCATCGCGAGGTCTTCTGTACACAGAAACCTCCAGGCCCATCCCTCAATACCATCTCGCGGCATTTCCACGAGAGAATGCTAGCGCAGCGGCAGAGCCTGTTCCCTAGCAATCACTCACACTTCACCATCTTAGCTGCCGTGCGACTCTGCGTTCGCGCTACGCCTCTCCCTAAAACGAGCGGATGCAAACGCGAGACTCAGACATTTTGAGAACTATGCGGAATCAAAATGCATCAGATCGGTTGTAGATCCACCTACCTCACCGCTCCCACTGGGTCATGGATAAAAAGATGATGCTCAAAATAACGCCGCTCGCTCTCCTCGCTCTCACAGGGTCCCTCGTCATCCCCAGTTCTGCAGCTCAAGGTGGCCCACTAGGTCTACCTCCCTTCCCAGCTGAAAACCCTCTCACGGAAGAGAAACGCATCCTCGGCAAGCTCCTCTTCTGGGAAGAGCAGCTATCAAGCTCAAACAACGTCTCCTGCGGAACCTGCCATATCCCGGAAAGTGGCGGCGCAGATCCACGAACCGGACGCCACCCCGGACCTGACGGTATCAACGGGAGCCCTGATGACATCCTCGGCTCCCTCGGAGTTCGCTCCTCAGACGAACTAAACGACTTCGAGCCTCACGACAACTTTGACTTCGCCGCCCAAGTGACCGCACGTGTCAGTCAGTCAAATCTGCTCGCCGCTTATGACAGTGAGCTCTTCTGGGATGGTCGCGCTGCGACTAGCTTTATCGACCCTGAGAATGGCGAGGTAGTGATCCTGGTCGGCGGCGCCCTTGAGAGTCAAGCCGTCGAGCCCATCCTCTCTACGACCGAGATGGCTCATGAGGGGAGGACATGGGACGACGTACGCGAGAAGCTGACGCTTGTACGACCGATGGCCCTCGCTACCGATCTACCGCGCGATATGGCCGCGGTGATCTCACAGGGGGAGGGATATCCGGAGCTCTTTCAACGCGCGTTTGGTGACTCCACGATCACTGCCCGCAGGATCGCCTTCGCCCTAGCGACTTACCAGCGCACGCTCGTACCCGACCAGACCCCCTTCGATCTTTTCCAGCAAGGTCAACAAGACGCGATGACTAACGCTCAGATCCAAGGAATGAACACCTTCAATGGCGCAGCACGCTGCGACCTTTGCCACCCTGCGCCCGTCTTCTCGGATGGCCTCTTCCACAACCTCGGCATCCGCCCTCATCAAGAGGACGTAGGGAGGCGCGAGGTCACAGGCCTATTCGCTGACAGGGGCAAGTTCAAAACACCCAGTCTCCGGAATGTTGGGCTCCGCGATCGCTTCTTCCACAATGGCCTCAATGGTGATGTCAACAACCCGCCTCCGATCGGCGGAGGTCCGCTCGGCGAGGTCTTTTCGCTCTATATCAATGGTGGAGGGCCCTTCGGAGCAGGAAACCTTGACCCCCTCCTACTGCCCATAGGGAATGTAGGCCCGGGCCAACTAGCCAACGTCCGCGACTTCATTGAGAACGCTCTCACTGATCCGCGAGTCGAGGCAGCGGAGTTCCCGTTTGACCGCCCTCGTCTCTACTCTGAGCGCACCGTGGACGGGATCGAGTTCTATGGGAGCGGCGAACCGGGGAGCGGCGGTGAGGTCCCTGAGATCCTGGTAGAGGTGACTCCAACCGCAGACAATCCCGACTTCAGGATCGGCGTGACAAACGCCTTAGCCGGCGCGCCCGCATACCTCTTCATCATCCCTACGACTGCCCCTATGGCGGGACCGATAACGTCTATGGGTCATGTGACTGCGAACCCGATCACGGGTCGTGTGACTGCGAACCCGATCACTTTGAGCGTTGATGGTGCAGGAGCTGGCTACGGCACGTGGCATGGCACCAGGCGCCCAGACCCTGCCATGATCGGACGCGTCGTCGATATGCAATGGTGGGTCGTGGATCCGAGCTCATCGAGCGGCATAGCCAAGTCGAGGTTCGCGAGACTCACCATCTTCTAGCAGGCGCTCGGAGCTACGAATGTTGAGAGCCGACACAGGAGAGTGTTCAGCCAGCTCTCCTTGCTAGCTTAGGGTCAGGGGTCTAGGGTGGTCTCATCAGAGGGTCGCCCTTGAGCCCCCTTCTCACCGCCTGTCTGTAGCCCCTAGAGATCCCCCTTGAAAGAACTCAACGTCGACCAAACCTGCGAAGTGCTCAACAAGATCATGGAGTACGAGCTCGCCGGAGTCGTGCGCTACACCCACTACGCGCTGATGGTGACGGGCCCTCACCGGCTCCCGATCGTGGACTTCATGCAAGCGCAAGCGAGCGAGTCCCTGACCCATGCCCAGCAAGCAGGAGAGATCCTCACCGGCCTCGGCGGTCACCCCACCCAAGGGATCGCGAACATCGAGGAGACGCACCAGCATGACATCTACAGCCTGCTGCGAGAGTCCCTCACTCACGAAGAGACCGCCACGAGCCTTTACAAGGAGCTCCTCGGCGTCGTCTGCGACGCGAGCGTCTATATCGAGGAGTACGCGCGACAGATGATCGGCCAGGAAGAGCTCCACACCCTCGAGCTGCGCAAGATGTTGCGCGACTTCGAGCCGGGCTCCTCCTCTTAGCTGACCCTGCGCCTAAGACCTCAGGGAGTCCAGGTCACCTCGACGCCGTTCGAGAGGTTGAAGCCGTTGCCGCAGGGCGACTTGTTCGGGTCGCGATACCACCACTGCATACGCTTCAAATCTCCTGCGACGAGTCCGCCCACCTGAGCGATGGAGACCGTCGAGGACGCAGCGCCGCAGCCGCAGGTGAACACCACCTCGAGGCGCTTCACGCCACCGCCTGCGCAGCGGAGACCGTCTCCGAAGGTGTTTCCGAGGCCCCCGTTCACGGCGTTGTTGCCGAGGAAGAAGAGGCCGGGCTGCCCACCGATAGAGCCAGTGGCGGTGAGGCGGAAGGTGTCATTCGAGACGCTAGGAGTACCAGACGCCGTGAGCTGGCAGCCCTCGGGATAGAGGCTGTTTGCGCAGCCATGCTCAGCCGCCCCCGTGTTCGCGCAGGGGCACGGGGTCCCGCTGCCGTCGCCGAAGCAGTAGAGGGAGACTTGGACCGGGTTGGCCTCATAGGCCCCCATGTCCACGATCGGAGCCGTGCCGACGCCGGTGTCTGCGATGGGCGCGTCCGTGAAGCGCGGGTTCAAGGCCCTGTCCAACTCGATCCCAGGCGGGACGAGGGCGTTGCTACCCGCGTCGACGCCGGGCGAGCCATCTTGAAGGCTGAAGTCGCTCGAGAGCACGTCCTTGAAGAGCGGCGCGCTCGAGAGGTTCCCGGTCCCGCTCAAGCCCCCCTCCACGATGGAGTAGGTGACTGCGGTGGTCCCAGTGACCTGATTTGCTGTGGCCTGCGCGCCCCCCGGTCCTTCGTTGTCCCAGAAGATGCAGTTCGCGATCGAGGGGGTGGCTCCGGAGACTCGTAGTCCAGCGGCCACGCTCACCGTCGCGAAGTTGGAGACGATCGTGCAGTTCCTGAGCTGCGTGTTCCCGCCGCTCCCCATCCACAGCGCGCCGCCGCCGCCGCCGCCTGTGGCCGTGTTGTTGCGGAAGACGCAGTTTGTCACACGGACGCCGTTCGTGGAGAAGATCTCGAGCGCGCCGGCCCGCGCCGCGCGATTCCCTACGAACTCACAGCGATCAAAGACGACCGCTCCCGCCCCGGCGATGTCGAAGGCGCCGCCGTACGAGCCGCCGATGTTGTTCTCAAAGACGCAGTCAATGAAGGTCGGGGCAGAGCCTGAGATGTAGCCTGCGCCTCCACCGAAGGTGCAGCGGTTGTCGCTGAAGTGGCAGTTACGGATGGTCGGGCTGGAGTTCGAGATGCAGAGGATCCCGCCGCCCTTGTTGTTGTTCCCGCCCGAGTTCGCGTTGCCCCCGCGAATGTAGAAGCCGTCGAGGACGGCGGTCGAGTTGAGCCCAGTACCACGCACGACGTGATAGCTGTTGTCTGTGACCGTCCCTGAGCTGTCGTTGTCAGCGAGATCTCCAGAGAGGACGCTCGCTGCAACACCGAAGGCAGGACGCTCTAAGAGAGAAGACTCCCCCCCAGAGAAGCCGCCATAGATTGCCACGCCGTTCTTGGGCGCGAAGGAGATGGTGCGTGAGCTACCGAGAGTCGGGGTGTAGACCCCATCCGCGCACCAGATCTCATCACCAGAGCTAGATGCTGCGAGCGCCGCTTGGAGACCGTTAGGGCCGAAGTAGGCGTTCGCCCAGCTCGTCCCGTCGTTGTTCCCCGTGAAGAGGTTCGCGTCGACGTAGCGGACGTCCGCTGCTGCGCCGCTAGAGAGGAGGATGAGGCTGAGGAAGAGACGAGTGCTTGAGAGCTTGAAGAGCATGGGAGGAGTGTCGTTTGAGCGCCCGAGAAAAGGGAGGTGCCGCGCCCCTGCCGAGGCGACGTGTGAAGAGTACCCCGAGACCGAAGGGGTCACAGGGGGAGCGCGCGAGAGGGTTCCCGGGCGTCTCCTGTAGATCAGACCATCTTAGTCGAAGGTCTAAATACCCGCCATGTGGCCTCAGCGAGTGAGGCGGAAAGCCCTGACTCGACGCTCTTCCACATCAGCGCAAGAGAAGAGGAGCTCATCCCCCCTCACCGCGAGCGCTGAGATCCCTGAGGCTCGTGATGCGCTCGATTGGAGGATCACCTGAGAGGCTCGCTGCTCTTCATCTCGCCGGAACATCCCTAGGCGCCACTCAGCCGCCTCTGCCCCCGAGAGCGCTTCAAGCCAGCACACCGCGAGCTCGCCATCGGGGAGCATCGCAGCAGAGACTCTGCCCAGCGGCCTACTAGCGTCGATCTCTATGGGGGCGTCGAAGGAGTTGGACCCCTCATCCCAGAACGCGTACAGGACTCGAGGCGTCTCATCTTTACCCATCGTGAACCAAGTCACAGCCAGCTCATCGCCTTGAGCAGCGAGGGCTGCGCCGTTCACGGGGCACCCCTCGATGACCCA